>Ga0302324_100000477_pt1 | contig 107650 bp, 101 predicted proteins | sample Palsa_T0_1_FD_201949 | JGI IMG/M metagenome (GOLD analysis project Ga0302324, IMG submission 201949) | Peat permafrost microbial communities from Stordalen Mire near Abisko, Sweden - Palsa_T0_1 | ecosystem: Environmental > Terrestrial > Soil > Palsa > Peat permafrost | place: Sweden: Abisko... | reverse complement strand
GACAATCTCTCCAACGGCCGCGTGTCGCTCGGCGTCGGGCTCAACTTGGTCGCAGCCGACTTTCGCCTCTTCGGCGTGCCCATGAAGGGGGCGGCTCGCCGCTTCGAGGAGCAGCTCCAGATCCTGCAGGATGTATGGACGCAGACGGCGTACAGCCACTCGGGCGAGTTCTACCAGTACGAAGACATCACGGTGACTCCGAGGGTGCTACAGAAGCCGCATCCGCCGCTCTGGATCGGCGCCATGGCAGAGCCATCTCTCAAGCGGGCGGGTCGAATGGGTCTGGGATGGGTGACCGATCCGCTCCACAACATGGACGTGATGACCGCGTGGGGCGAGATCTTTCGCGGTGCGGCAGAAGAAGCGGGGAAGACGCCCGGCCCGATCGTGCTGAAGCGCGACGCCTGGGTGTCACGGGATCAGCGTCAACTCGCCGACGTGTGGTGGCCGACTCTTAGGGCGCACCATCTCTTCTACAAGAACCTGGGATTCTTCAGCTCCGGTCGGTTCAATACCGACTGGGAGCCGTGGATCGCCGATATCAGCGACGACGATTGGACCTATGACCGCATCGTGCCCAATCGCAACGTGGCCGGGTCGCCGCAACAGGTCGTGGAGCAGATCCACGAGTTCACGGAGCGTATGGGGTGCGACGAGCTCGTCTTCTCTATCCGCCATGCCATGGGACCCGACCACAAAGCCACCATGGAATGCATCGAGACGTTCGGCTCCGACGTGTTTCCCCACTTCCAATGACACCAGCCGGCCAGCAGGTGGCCGCCGCGTCCGATGGGACGCTACGCCACGACTGGGCGGGTGACGGCGAGTGACGAGGTGAAGCCGTGCAGCACGGTGGAATGCAATGAGCCCATTCCTCCACAGACCATCACCAGCACGTCATGGGGAGAGCGGAGCAGGTGTACTCGACCGTCGGCTCCAACCCGCTCCAAGGCCTCGATACCAGCCCGATAGCTAGCAGGATAGACGGAGATCGGTAGACAAGCCTCCTCCCACAGCAGTTCTTGCAGCACTTCCGCGTCCTTGTATCGGCGACCGACGATCTCCGCCCACACCGGATTGATCGCGATAAGGATCTGCGATAGCTCCGTCGCCGCCAAGAAGCCGTTCGCCCCCAGATAACCCGCCGAGCGGCCGAGCATCTGGACGATTGACTCTGCGCTGTCGGCAATGGTGTCTACGACGTTCATGCTGCCCATCATCGGGAAAACCGTGACCGCGTCGCCGTCGATGCCGCGCCGCGCCGCGAGCGGCAGCCAAGGCGACTCTTCCTCCCACTCTGCCGCGACGAGCGAGACAACTCGCGCTGGTTGGCCGAAGACGGACTCCGTAGTCTGCCCTGGGCGCTGTCCGGCCACGTTTCGCATGATGAGTCGTAGCGCCCGTCCGATCGCGGGTGCGGCGCTGTCTGCGCCTCCCAGACAGGACGGACCGAAGGGAATGTCGAGGGCATGGCGCATCGGACCGTTGACTATCAGAGCCGGCGACACTGGAGCGGTCGTGGCGTTGACACCACCCAGAGCGAAGTCTGGTTCGGAAAGTGCTTCGATCGCCGCGCAGAGGAGAGGCATCGCTGCAGGTGCCGCGGCCGTCATGGCCGCGTTGATGGCAATCTTCTCGACGGTGCACGGTGATCTGCTCGGAGGTAGAACCGCGATTACCTCGTCGGGCGGGCGCCCAACCGCCTCAATATATTGAGATACCAGTGCCTCGGTTGGCGGTATGCAGGGCAGGCCGTCGGCCCATCCCCGCTCGACGGCTTGTCGGGTGAATCCTGCTGACTCCGTGTCCGAGGGGATTCGCCGACTCGTGAGGATTTGCGTCATCGCGCTGGGACCGCGTCCTTCAGCAACGAGACAAAGGATGGATAGTGCTCTCGCGCGATTCGCCGCACGTCACTCTCGGGTAGCCCCTCGAGCGGGAACGGAAGAACCTTGATCGGAATATCGGGATGCCCGTCGCGGGATGCCAACGTCTGGGCTAGGGATACGAAGTGGTCGGTGGATACGACGATGGTGCGGCGGCCACGTCGTATGGCCGTGATGGCCTCTTCTACCGTCCACATGGTGCACGCGCCGCAGTTGCACATCCCGAAGACGCCGAGGTCCAACTCATCGACGAATGCGGCCAGCCCAGCTCGCAGAGACTCTACGTCCTTGCCGACTGGTGGTCGATGCCGCCACCACGTCACCCGGGCCCCCTCAGCGGCAGCCATCGCAGCCCACTCCTCGGCGACGAAGTTCCATGACACCCAGTACACGTCGAGACGGAAGCCCACCACCTTGCCATCCAACGATTCGATGGGATCATGACTACCGACAGTGGTGCCGGTTGACTGATTCTCCAGTGTCAGAGGAGCCTCACCGGTCGGATCCAAAACGTTGACTTGGCCGAAATCGGCTTCGGGGTGGGTATGGCGAGCAGAGACCATGATCAGACCACCAGCTTCGGCGCACGTACAGCTGGGCTGCCTGCGAGCGTGACATCGCCCACGAGGCAATACCCACACCCCGGGCAGAAGTGCTGGCGCAGGACAAAGGATGGGGTTCCGGGGGGCCGGCGGCGCACATGCATCTCGAGCGCATCGAAGCGATCGACCAGGTCAGTCTCGGAGAGAACCGCAGCGTCACGGTAGTTGCGGTCGATCGGTCCTAACGTCGTTTCGCAGTAGTTACATACCCAATGTTCACCAGCGCGACCGACACCGATGCCACCGTTGAGCGATCGGGCCTGCGCATCCCGGGCGGGCTCGTGACCGATTCGATCAGTCCTGGTGGCCCGTCGGATCGCGTGGGTCGAAGTCTCATCGACGGCCCCATCCTCGCTGAGGACGACCCCATAGATCTCCCGGGCTGCGTCGGCAGTGATGTAGCTCCCGCGCACATCCCAGGCCACCGACTCGGGGTCTCGCAACAGCGGATCACCGTAGCCGCCGCCACCGTTGCTGGTGAACACAAACACGTCGCCCTCCTTGACGGTGAGCGATCCGACCTTGGAAGGGACGACCGAGTACTCGCCGTCGAGGCGCTCCTCGGTCGGCATCGTTCCCCCGGTGAGGAGTTCGTCGAGGTTGCTGGCCCGGACCAGGTGGTAGTGGGAAGCGGCCGCCGGGAGCCCACCACCCACGCCGCGAGCCGGTGCCTCTGCGACCGAGCAAAAAGCGGGGCCGCGCATCTCGTCGGAGCCCCGGATGGCCATCCCCATCGAAGAGCCCTGCCCACCCCGGAATATCCCCGCGCCTCCGCTGTTCGGCCGGATCTTCCGCCAGAGCACCATCATCGGGCCGGTGCTTTCCTCGATCTCGATAGCCGGCACCCCATTACCCAGGCCACACTGCTGCCCATAGGTGTCGAGGCCGTCGTGAACGGACTGCGCGCCTCCGCCCATACAGTGCGGCGGTGACATCGGGAAGACAATCGTCGGCTTTCCGATCCGCCGGTCGATGCCCGTCAGAGTGGTCGAGGGGGTCCCATTGCCTGGCTGCCCGGCCACGCGACCCCTGAGCACTGGATCGTCGGCGAGCCCGACGGCCTGCGACAGGACATCACTGACGAGCTTGTTGATCCTGCTCCCCACCTCCATGTGGCCCTGGGTGGTGGGGGCGGGCGGTACCGCGTTGACGATACTGCCAAGCTGACCGAAGTCCCACTTGAATGGCCGCCAAACGCCGGCGTTGACCGGAACGTCGTAGATCAGCTGGACGAGCAGTGTCGTCATGGACTGGCCCAGCATCACACCTGGGGTTGCGTTGATGAAGGCGTCGACCTGTGGATGCCCCGAGAAGTGGAACGTCGCCTCATCGCCGTCTATCACCAAGTGGCACTCGAGGGGGTACAGCTCTGCCACGCCGTGGCCGTCGTACTCGACGAAGTCTTGGCTCCAGTACTCGCCGTCGGGCAGGCGGGAGATCTTCCCCCGGACCATGTCCTCGGAGAGCTTCTTGTTGATCTCAGAGTAGTGCTGGAACTCCTCGAGCCCGAACTCGTCGATCAACCGAGCCAAGCGCTCCTGACCCGTGTAGTGAGCCGCGATCATGCTCCGAAGGTCATTGAGAACCGGGCCTGGAACACGGACGTTGGTTTCGAGGAATAGCTGCCAGTTGGGGTCGATAAGGCCGTCGCGGACGATGCGGACACCGGGAAAACGGAGCGCTTCGGAGAAGCAGTCGCGTGCGTCGGGAGCGAACCCCGACACTGCAGACCCGCCTATGTCGAGCACGTGCTCGTCGATGTGACCCCAACCGATGAAGTTGTCTCCGTAGTAATAGGGCATCACGATGGCGCAGTCGCCCTGGTGGATGGCGCCGGCGGTGTGTGGGTCATTAACTAGGAAACCATCGCCCGGCTTGATGTCGTCCATCGCGTAATTCCGCAGGACAGCAGCCACCGCCAAGAAGGAGGTCGAGATGTGGAAGGCGACGTAGCCCGAGAAGCCGATCTGCTCGGCCTTGGTGTCGAGCACGCTCGTCGAGAAGTCCTTCCCTTCCGTGACAACGGGTGAGCCCGAGGTGCGAATCAGCGTCACCGTCATCTCCTCGGTGATCGCCTCGACGCCCTTGCGGAACACCTCCGCCCGAATCACGTCAAAGCCAGCCGACGTCAGTGGAGCAGGCTCTTGGCTGATGATTGCGCTGGTCACAGGACCGCCTCGCATTCGCTCATGGTCAAAACAAAGTTGTGATAGCCGTCCCGGGATACGACCCAACCTTTCGGGACGACGATGGTCGTGTCGCGTTGGTCGACAATCCCCGGACCGTCGGCGCGCATGCCCGGCTTGAAATGATCCTCTAGGTACACCGGGACGTCCTCGTAGGCGCCGAGTGACGCCGAGTACATCGAACGTGAGCCGACGACGGCTGCCGACGCATCGGACGGCTCCTCGAGCAATCTCGTCATGGTCGGCTTCGGGCGGGGCGCATTGGCAATGAGGCTCAAGGTCAAGAGGAACACCTTCGAGTCCTTCCATGCCGTTCCCTTGCCGTATATCCGCTCGTAGTGGGAGGGAAACTCGGCGGCGAAGTCGACGCCGTCGGCCTCGCTGAGAGGGCGATCGGGTAGGGGCATCGGCACCTCATAGACCTGCCCCTGGAAGCGGAACTCGCCGATCCACTCCAGCCGGCACTCCTCGGGCCCGAATCCGTCGATGGCGGCCTCAGCGGTGGCCCGATCGAGCATTGCCTGGCGACGCTCGTTGACCCGGACGTAATCCCCCGCGTCCGCCAGATCCCATTCCACCGTCTGGCTGTAGCGCCTCACGTAATCGGCTGTGAGGACGCCGAATGCCGAGAACACGGAACTGTTGTACGGCACGACCACGCGCGTCATGCCAAGTTTGGAACAGATGCGCGTCACGAACATCGGCAGTGTGCCACCGTATGCCAGCATCAGGAAGTGGCGGGGATCGTGTCCCCGCTCGACGCTCACCTGTCTTAGGGCGTGTGCCATGTTCGTGGACGTGAGCTCGGCGATCCCCTCGGCCGCCTGCTGTGCCGTCCACCCGTATCGCGCCCCAAATCGATCGACAAGCGCGGTTTCGGCTGCGACGCGATCCAGTTGCACCCGCCCGTCAAGATAGCCGCCCGGGTCGAGGTAACCGAGAACGACCGACGCGTCAGTGACGGTCGGCTCGATCCCACCGCGACCGTAACAAGCTGGGCCTGGCGACGACCCCGCACTCTTCGGTCCGACCTGCGGGACGCCTCGGTCGTCGATCCAGGCGATACTGCCACCACCGGCACCGACTGAGATGACATCGATCAGGCTGATACCGGTATCAAACTCGTCGATCTTCACGCTAGCCGTCACCGCCGGCCTGGCTCCCTCGACCAGTGAGGCGTCGAAGCTCGTGCCACCCATGTCGCCGGTCATCACGTTGCTCTCTCCGAGAAGTTCGGCAATCTGGGTCGCGCCGATCACGCCACCCGCCGGGCCAGACGCGAGAAGCAGGATCGGGAACCTCTTGGCGAGCTCGGCGCTGATCGCGCCGCCGGCTCCGGAGAAGAACGTGAAGTTGCCCCGGAAGCCGTGGCTCTCCAAGCGCTGGCCCAGGGTATCGAGTAGACGAACAGCGGCCGGTTGACAGAAGCAATTGAAGACCGCGGTCAAGAAGCGCTCGTACTCACGGATGACAGGATGGATCTCACTCGAAAGGGTCACGAAGACCTCAGGCCACTCGGCGTGGATGATCTCGCGGGCCCGCAGCTCGTGGGCAGGGTGTTTGAACGACCAGAGGAAGCAGACTGCGATCGTGGCCACCCCTTTGGCCTTCAGATTACGAACGGCTTGCCGGACGGCTGCTTCGTCCATCGGCACCAGGACGCTACCGTCGCGGCCCACCCGCTCTTCGATCTCCTCGACGCAATCCTTGGGAACGATCTCTGGCGGGTCCACCTGGGCGTGGTCGTCGTAGATGTTGCGACGAGCCCCCGCCACTAGTCGGAAGGTGTCGGGGAAGCCGGCGTTCACAAGCACACCTACCCGGGCACCCCGAACCTCGGTGATGGCATTGGTCACGATCGTCGTGCCGTTGACCATCGCCGTCGAGCGCGACACCAGCTCGCCGACGGAGAGGCCGAGCGATTTGGCCGCGACCGCGATCGCCTCCAGGATCCCTTCGCTGTAGTCGTTATGGGTCGTGAGGGCCTTGCTTCGGTGCAACGTTGACCCGGCGGCAATGCACAAGTCGGTATGCGTACCCCCCACATCGATGCCTAGGAGGTACTCATGCTCTTGGGTGGTCACCACTCGGCCGCACGCTCCTCACTTCTCGTCACTTCTGGGCAGCAAGCCGCTGCCTTTCAGTCGCACTGTAGTCATAGATGATGATACAGTCAACGGCTGGTGCAGCCAGCCCAGGAAACGATCGAGCTAAAGCCGGACGATCTGCTCGAGCTTCATCGTCGCATGAACCGCGTCCGTCGATTCGAGGAAGCCACATCACGGCTGTATCGCGACAGCGAGATCCCCGGCTTCGTCCACGTCTCGATCGGCCAAGAAGCAACCTCCGTCGGCGCCACCTGGCCCCTACGTCCCACCGACCTCATTGTCACGACCCATCGAGGGCATGGACATTGCCTGGCCAAGGGCGCAGACATGTACGGGATGTTCGCCGAGCTGATGGGCCGGGTCACCGGCACCTGCGTCGGCCGGGGCGGGTCGATGCACATCGCCGAGTACGAACTTGGTGTTCTCGGCGCCAACGGGATCGTCGGCGCCGGCTTGCCCATCGCGGTCGGCGCCGCCGCCGCCCTCCGCCAGCAGGACCGAGACGACGTGGTGGTGGCATTCTTCGGCGACGGCGCCGTGGCCCAGGGAGCGTTTCATGAAGCAGTCAACCTTGCCGCCGTGTGGAAGCTGCCGGTCCTGTTCGTATGCGAGAACAATCACTACGCGGAGTTCTCCCGCTCTGATGCGCAGCATCCGGTTCCACCAGCCCAGCGAGCGAAGGCCTATGGCATCCCGGGTCACGCCGTCGATGGCAACGATGTGGTGGCAGTCGTCGATCTAGTCGAACAGGCGGTGGCTCGGATGCGGTCTGGATCGGGGCCAGAGATGATCGAAGCCGACACCTATCGGTGGCACGGGCACTACGAAGGCGATCCGGAGCGATACAGGGACGCGGAAGAAGTGGCCAGATGGCAGGGAAATGACCCGCTGATACGCACGGCGGCCCTCCTCGACGCCGGGGGCCTCGAGTCGCGTCGCCTCGAGATCGAGCGGCTGGTCACGGTCGAGGTCGATGCCGCCGTCGCGGCAGCCCGGGAGGCACCCGAACCCGACGTTGCTGACCTGACCGCCTTCGTCACCCGGCCCCGGTCCAACCGGTCCGAGACCAGTGTCCCCCCCGACGGCGAGCCATACCGGATCATGGACGCAGTCCACGATGCGCTCGCCGACGAGATGGAGAGCGATCCCACGGTTTGGCTTGCCGGCATCGACATCGCTGCCGGAAACGTGTTCGGTCTCACTCGTGGACTCGCTGATCGATTCCCTGGGCGCGTGCTCGACACGCCGATCTCCGAGACGGCAATCATGGGGTTGGCCGTCGGTGGCGCCATGGCCGGCACCAAGCCGGTCGTCGAGATCATGTACCTCGACTTCATCGGTGTCTGCTTCGACCAGATTATGAATCAAGCCGCGAAGCTCGGGTTCATGACTGGCGGACACGCCCAGATGTCCCTCGTAGTCCGCACCCAGTTCGGCTCCGGGCGTTCGTCGGGTGCCCAACACTCTCAGAGCTTGGAAGCTCTGCTCGCCCACATTCCGGGGCTGACCGTCGTCATGCCATCCACCCCGGCGGACACATACGGACTGCTCCGAGCTGCCATCGCCGATCCGAACCCGGTTCTCGTCATCGACCATCGGCTCCTGTACGGCTTCAAGGGCCCCAAGCCCGATCCGAATCACTACGTGTCGATCGGCAAGGCCGCGATCCGCCGGCCTGGAGAAGACGTGACGCTCGTCAGCTGGTCGCGGATGGCCCATGACGCCATGGCTGCGGCGGAAGTCGCGGCCGAACGCGGCATCGATGTGGAGGTCATCGACCTCCGTACCGTATCTCCCTTCGACGAACCGGCCATCGTCGACTCCGTGAAGAAGACCGGTCGCCTTTTGATTGCCCACGAGGCGGTCATCAGCGGCGGGCTGGGCGCCGAGATCGCCGCCCGCGTCGCCGATGCCGCGTTCTGGCATCTCGATGCTCCGATCATGCGGGTTGCGCCCCCGTTTATCCCGGTGCCCTATTCACCGCCGCTCGAAGCGGCCTGGCTGCCGGGTCAGACCCAGATCCTCGCCGCCCTGGACCGCCTGGCTGCGGTCTAGAGCTGGGTCGGAGGCGGGTCCTGGCCGAGTTCCGGCCTGTCAGCGAACGCGGGCCAGGAGATCCTGAGACTCCTTGTACTGGTGGACCAACACCGCCTCACCGTTGGGCAGCTGGACGGCGGGGTTACCCAAAGCCACCGCGGCCTCGTAGGACGTCACGATGGTCTTGGCCCGGGCGATCTCGTCTTCAGACGGTGAGAAGACCTCGTTGACGATTGGCACTTGGGGGGGATAAAACGAGGCAACCCCGGTAAACCCGAACGCCCGTTCCGCCTTCAGGCGCTTTCGCGCCTCGTCGGCGTCCCTGATGTCGGGAAGATAGGCGATCCCGAGAACGGCAACACCGAAGGCGGCTCCTGCCAGCGCACACCTCGCCTTCGGATAGTCCAGCGCCGGGTTCATCTCACCGCTTTCGTCGTAGAGGGGAAGGTGAGCGTCGACATGGAGATCTCCGGGACCGAACGCGGCGGCGACCACTTCGTCCATCGCCAGGATTCTCTCTACCTCGACGACACCACGTGCGGATTCGATGCACGGGAGCAATCGGGCGCTGGAGCCGTGCTCGGAGAGTACGTCGGCAACCGCCCGAACCTCGTCGGGACCGCTCATCTTCGGATACATGACGACCTCGGCCCCCGCGTGGGCCAACGCCACCAGGTCGTCGCGTCCCCATGGGGTGTCCAGGTTGTTGGCACGCGCCGCGATCAGCGCGCCATTGAAGTAGTCGGGCCGGCCCAGGTATTCGACTACCTTGGCCCGGGCTTCCTCCTTCCGGTCAAGCGGCACGCTGTCCTCGAGGTCGAGGATAAAGGCGTCCGCGGGAATGCTCGGCACCTTGCCCCACTTGTGCTCGTCGAGAATGGGTGCCTCGAAAAGGCACCGCACTGCCAGCCACTCTTCGCGTCCTACCGGCATTGTCCTAGTCGCTTTCGTATAGTCAGGTAGTCGGGGTTAGATATTCGGAAGTGGTCGGGCCTAAATGACGGCCTGGGCCGTCAGGGTCGCCAGCTCCTCGTCGGTCATACCGATGTAGGTCTTGTAGACCAACTCGTTGTCCTCTCCGAGAGCCGGGCCGGTACGCCACACTTCGCCGCCGTGATTGGCCAGCTTCGGAAGCACCGCCTGCATGCGCACCGGGCCGAGATCCGGATCGTCGACGGTGATGACGTCCTCGCGCTCGGCGTAGGTTGGATCGGCAAGAATGTCCTCGACGCTGAAGATGAGGGACGCGACGACCTCTGCCTCGGTCATGGCATCGATGGCGTCCTGAGCGAGCCGCTCAGCAACGAACTCACGCATCAGCACATCCAGGCGATCGCGACGCGCGAATTGCTTCTCTGGGGTGTCGTAGTCCTCGGCGGACTCACCGAGGAGGGCGGCAACCTTCTGCACCGACCTCCATGTGCCTGTGGTGACCGTGACCCACTGGTCATCCTTCGAGCTGAACAGATTGACTACCGCCGCCGGCGCGTTGGCCAGTTGATTACCTGCCCGCATCGGCACAATGCCGGTCTGGTCGTAGACGATGACCTGCCACTCGCATAGGCGGTAGAGGGCTTCGAAGAGGGCCAGATCAATCCACTCGCCCGCAAAGTCCTGGTCGGTCTCGCGTCGGTACAGCGCCATCTGTATCGCAAACGCGCCAATGAGTCCCGTCAGGGAGTCGGCATGGGAGAATCCTGTGTGCACTGGTGGTCCATCCGGGAACCCCGTCAGGTGGACAACTCCACTCATGGCCTCACCGACCTTCCCGAAACCGGGCCGGTCCCGCAAGGTGGTGTTGGCGCCAAAGCCGCTGACCTGCAGCATGACCAGCCTCGGATTCTCCTTGTGGAGCGATGGCCAGTCGAGTCCCCAGCGCTCGAGAGTGCCCACGCGGAAGTTCGTGATCACCACATCTGCCCACCTCGCCAGTCGCCGAGCCACGTCCTGGCCTTCGGGCTTTCGCAGATCGAGCGTCACTGATCGCTTGTTCCGGCCCGATACCTTCCACCAGAGGTACACGCCGTCCTTCGCCAGGCCGGTGTAGCGGGCGGGATCGCCGACATCAGGTGCCTCGATATGCACCACGTCGGCGCCGAAGTCGGCCAAGAATGTGCCCGTCATCGGACCGGCGATTAGCTGAGCGATCTCGAGCACCTTGAGGCCGTCGAGCGCCGCCCGTCCCGTCGGATCGCCGTTCTGCATGTCGGTCCCTCCCGAGCTATCAGCCAAGTTCCATCACAACTATAGCAAGGGATCAGCCCTGCTGTCACGTGCGGCAGCAGTCAGTCGCACTCCACCACCCAACGCACCAGCCGGCCCAATACGAGCATGGCGTCGTGCGGCATACCTACCGTGTCGCCGTAGCCGCCACCGAGCGTTGTCACCCGCTCCACGCCAGCAGAGACGAGGGCGTCCCGAAACTCAGCCTTGCGATGTGATGGATAGACGCCCACCGTCTTGGTGGACACGTTGGCATAGCGCACCGCGTCGACCAGGCGGGCCACCGGAATGACGTTGACTGTCTTCGCCGTCGGGTGAAAGTCGGCGGGCTCCTCCGATCGCACGACCAGGCCGCGGCCGCTGTAGTCGCCCCACACCCGGTACGCCGGTTCCAGGTGGCGCAACACATCTACTTCGTCTCGGATGTCCGGAGGCGTCGCATGCCCGACCGCATCGACACGGGGGCGTTCAATGCCAAGTTGTTCCAAGAGCTCCGCGCAGTACCGATCGACCTCCCCGACCGACCCCTCCACAAAGTGGTAACGGCTGTTGTTGCATGCCTCCTGATTGCCCACATCGGTCGCCGCAGAAGCGGCCACAGAAACGAGGGTCTCGTCTGAGGCGAATGCCTCGTGGCCGATCATCACGATCGACACCTTCGGATCCATGGACACCAACTCGATGCCAGGCCCAAGATAGCTCTGCACGTTCTTAATGGCGTCTTCACCGCCCCACGCCACAATCTTGTCGACGAATTGCGGTCGGTAGATCACCGACTCCACCGACCGATCGCCTCCGCGCCAGTACGCAGCAGAGAATGACCGCACGATAGGGTGATTTGGTTCGATGTCGGCCATAGTGGCGAGAATTGCTGTGGCGGCCATGAGTTCGTTGGACGGCAGCTTGAGCAGGCTCGTGCCGCGTGACAAGGCGGCGCGGACGATGCTCAGCGCCGTCGCGCCTGGCCCGTTGCCGGCAAGCACGTGGACCATGCGGGCCGGACAGGCCAAGAGGCGATATTCCCTCCCGCCAACCTGGTGCGGGCGCCAGTCGTCGTAGGTGTCGCCGAGGCCCAGGTGGACCTCGTTCCAGAGGACCTCGTGGTCGAAGAAGGTCGGCAACATCCGGTAGAGATGGTCGAGCACCCGCCGACTCAGCACGTTGACCTGCTCGGATGCGTCTAGGGCGCGTTGCAGGTGAGGGTTCGTGTCGGGATCGAGAGCTGTGCCGGTGGCGACGAGGAGACCGATGATCTCGTCCATCTTCACCCCGAACGCGGGAAGCGGGTCGCTACGGCCGCACACCAAGTCGTCGAGCACGATCTCAGGAGTCAAGAAAGTGATCGCCTGGTCACGTGAACGGTGTTGTACCGAGACGTTCTCCAAAAGACGACCTTTGGCGAAGTGCGGGACACGCAGCGTCGTCATGCCTCCTCCTCAGACCCCGACAATGTTCCGGACGTAGGCATCGATTGTCCCGGCACAGGCGAGCTTGTCGTCGGTTCCTAGGGAGATGCGGTCGATCTTGACCAGTGACATGCTCGCCAGCCCACACGGACACCGTGAGAAGTCAGCCGTCACCCAGTCACTGGTAATGATGCCTCCCCACCGATCGTGCAAAGAGAAGTCATACAACGCAAAGCGGCCTTGCACGACACCATCTAGCGGCGTAATGGCCCGCTCACCAGCCTCGTCGAGGAGCAACGGGAGGACATGGGCCGGCGCATGCCAGCGATTCTGTTCGCACTGGTAGAAGTAGGCGAGGATCTCGCTCATCGAATACAGCCCTACGAAGCGGGAACCTGTGAAGAAGTCGCGGATCTGCTGCTCGAAATCCTCCGGCAGGTTGTCGCTCTTCTTCCCTCCGCTGCCAAACACGATCGAACCAGGCGCGAGTGAACCCGGCGCTACGCCTCGCTCACGCAACAGCGAGACGAATTGGAGGAGTTGGCTCCAGAAGCCTCGAATCAGCACCGGTCGATGAATATGCTCGAGCAATCCATCGGCCATCTTGGCGAGGTTGCGATCGAATTCCTCTCGCCTCGCGAGTTGGATGGCCTGGATCTCAGCCAGGTCCGAGGGACGGACCATCCCGTTGTTGGCTGCGGTGCGAATGGCACCAATCTTGTTGATGTCGGACACCCGCTCACCCTCGTCAAAGAGGAAGAAGGTCGTATCCCGGTCGCCGAAGATCTGCACGATCGTCTGATTGACGTCCGCGGGTACCCGCGGTCCGCGGGCCGCGCTCAACAGGAAGGCCGGCATCTTCGTGCCGTCGGGCAAGGCAAACATGTTGGTCAGAGCCGCGGCCACGAGTTCGCCGTTCCGGGCTCGGTCGCACTCGCTCAACGGCAGGAAGCCCGACTTGCCGGTCGTTCCGCTCGTCACATGCATCCCTCGCCCGACCCTGGTCATGGCCCCGATCCACCCGTCGATGTCCGACACTCCCGCGAAGTCGACATCGGCAAACTCCTGGGCCGACAAGGTGTCGTACCATTGATTCATCCCGTCCCACCTGCCCTTATCGATGAAGGACTGGGGATAACTCTTGTACGCCTGATGCGGGAAGAGGAGCGGCACGACGTCCTGCAGCGACGACGGCGTGGTGATCCCTCCATACGACGCCCGCTGCTCGAGCACTGGAATCAGGGACCGGCGACTTTCGAGCCGCTCGGCGAGGGCCTGCAGCTGGAGATCCACCAGGTCGAGCATCGACCGCTCATACGGCGCCAGGCCCCAGACGTTCTCGAGAAGTGCTTGGACAACCCCCTCGTCCTGCCAAGGACCGTTCTGCATGTTCGATTCCTCCGCGCCAGCGACGAACTTCCATTCCAACTATAGCAAGAGATCGAGAGCTGGTCCCTGGCAGGTCCGGGCCCCGGCGACCGCTTGACGACACAACCGATATATGGCAATTATTGTGAGGTATGAGCCAGCCCCAGCTGCGGATGACGACGCGGCCGGCGATCGCCATCCGTGTACCATGCATGTAGGTTTACGGGTTCCCCCGCAGGCGCCTTCGCCACGACTGCGCCGCTTGGTGGAACGCCTGGTGGCCGGTGGAGTCGACTCGCTGTGGTGGCCTGATCACCTGCTCTCCTCACTCTCGCCTGGCTTGTGGAGTGGATACCCGTCCGGCCCAGTGGACTCCGAACTTCACGCCTTCGCTGATCCCTTTGTCTCCATCGCCGCGCTGGCTGGTGCTCTGGGCGATGTCACTGTCGGGGTGGGCGTGACCGATGCCATCCGCCGTATGCCCGGGACGCTCGCGCAAGCCATCTCGACCCTCAGCCACGTGGTGCCGGGCGGGATGATCCTCGGTCTCGGGGCCGGAGAGCCGATGAACTATCGACCATTTGGCTGGGACGTCAAGTCGCCGTCTCAAACGTTTCGAGACGGTGCCGTGCTCCTCCGCAGTTACCTCGACCGTTCGGTACCCGATCACAACGGTGCAGTTCTCGGACTCCGGCCCAGACCTGATAGACCCACTCCGCAGTTGTGGTTGGCGGCCCACGGAGCGAAAGGTCTCGCGTTGACCGGCCAGATCGCGGATGGCTGGACACCCACCATGATGGATGTCAGCCGGTGGGAGGCCGCTCAGAGAATCGTCCTTTCATCTGCAGTTGAGCACGGGCGGGCGCCAGAAGACATCGTGCTCGGCCTGGCGGCCGACGTCGTCGTCCAAGACACGCACAGGGCCGCTCACCAGTTGTTGGACCACCCAGCGATAAAGCTGTTATGCCTAATGCTCCCTCCGGAAGCATTCGAGAAGTTCGGAGTAGCTCATCCACTGGGACAGACCTCATTGCATGACCTCGCCGCCACCCGCCACGGCGATGCCATAGCCCGAGCCGCCCGAGCGGTTCCTAGTGGTCTGGTACACGAGCAGGTGATCCATGGTGATCCGGGCGATGTGGCCGGACGCCTCCGAGAGTACCCGGGTCTGCAACACGTCCGTCTCTCCGATTTGAGCGGGATCGTCTCCCCCGGTGGGGGCACAGAGAGGCTACTCGCTGTGGCCGCGAGCTTGCACCAGAACGTCAGTCCAGTGGAGCGTTGATTGGTATGGCGCTCGGATGGGCAATAATCGGGACTGGACGGGTTAGCGACAAAACGGCGGGGGCCATTCAAGCGGCAGACGACGCCACTCTGGTTGCAGTGCTGAGCCGAAACCGTGAAAAGGGGAACACTTTCGCGGCTGCGCACGGTTCGCCCGCTGTGTTCCAAACATTGGACGACCTACTTAGAAGCGACGAGGTAGATGTCGTCTACATTGCCAGCCCGAACATTCTGCATAGTGAACAGGCGCAACAGGCAGCCCGATCCGGAAAACATGTGTTTTGCGAAAAGCCGATGGCACTGGACCCGCTCTCTGGTCTAGACATGATTCACGCTTGCCGAGACAATGGGGTCACACTCGGAATCGGGTTCCACTACCGACAGCATCCCGCTCACCAATTTATGCGGGATATCTTCCTGTCGGGACACCTTGGGCAAGGCGTGTTTGCGGATGCCTCCGCCTACCTCGCCGGTCTGGACACACCCTCATGGTACAACGATCCAGAGCTCTCGGCCGGCAGCGGGGTCTTGTCGATGTCAGGCGTGCACCGTATCGATCTCCTCCGATTCATCATGGACGCGGAAGTGGACGAACTGTCCGCGTTTGTTGACACCAGGACCGAGGGTCGATTATTCGATGATTCCGTGACGGCGATGCTACGGTTCGACAACGGAGTTGTAGCCACGATCCGTTTTGCCATCGAGGCGGCACGTGCTGGAGATCCCGTAGCCGTCTATTGCTCCGAAGGAAGCATCACCACCATCGAAACCACCAGCCAGTGGTGGGTGAGAGCTGGCGGCAAGGTTGCCGTCCTGTCCCAAGGCAAGGAGTCGCTGAAGGAGTTCGAAATCACTGACCTCTACTTGGAGCAGGTCGAGTCCTTCAAGAGAGCCATCAATGGTGAGGAGAGCCAGATCGCTACTGGCGAGGACGGCCTCCGTGCCGTCGAGATTGCCAGCGCCATCTACGACTCGGCCAGACGCCGCCAGGTGGTTCGAGTCGGTCGCCAAGAGAGTTAAGCGGCGCGGGTCACGACTCGCCGATCACGCCGCGCTCGACCAGCGACGCATAGGTCTCGTCGTCGATGCCGAGCACCCCTTTAAACACCTCCTCGCTGTGCTCGCCCAAGCGCGGCGCCTCCGTCCAAACTTGGCCAGTATGGGTCGTGAGTCGCGGGACGACGCCCTGCATTCGTAGTGGGCCGAGGTCCCGATCTTCGACCGTGACAATGTTGCCGCGCTCTCGGTAGGTCTCGTCTGCGACAATGTCGGCCACGTCGAGCACCGGCGCAGCCACGACACCGATGCGATCCATCTCGGCCTGGCATTCCTCCGTGTCATGCTTTGCGATCCACTGTGCTAGCAGATCTTCCAACCTCGGGCGGTTGATCGCGATCAGTGCCGGTGTCGAGAAGTCCTCCAGCGGCTCACCGACGAGCACGGCCATATTCTGTACGGTACGAACGTTACCCGAGGTGACCGTGAGCCAACGTCCGTCGGCTGTTTGGAAGGCGTTGACGACCGAACTCGGTGCGCCGGAGATCCCGTTGCCGATGCGCTCGGGAATTATGCCCAACTGGTCGTAGATGACGACCTGCCACTCGATGAGGCGGAAGAGTGTCTCATCGACAGCGAGGTCGATCCATTCGCCTGTGTAGTCCGGATCGGTGAGCTTCCGGTACATTGCGCACTGGATGGCGAACGCGCCCATCAAACCAGTTATGGTATCGGCGTGGGAAAAACCGGCGTGTACGGGCGGTCCGCCTGGAAATCCGGTGATGTGTACAAGACCACTTCTTGCCTCGCCCACCTTGCCAAAGCCAGGGGCGTTCTTCTTGGTTGTCCTGGCGCCGTAGCCAGAAACCTGGAGCACCACGATCTTCGGGTTCAACGCCTGGAGTGAAGGGAAGTCAAGTCCCCAGCTCTCGAGAGTTCCCACTCTGATGTTCGTCACGACGACGTCGGCCCACACCACCAGTTTCTTGGCCAGTCCCTGACCTTCCGAGTTACGGAGATCGAGCCCGACCGAGCGCTTGTTGCGGCCACTGACCTTCCACCATAGGTAGACGTCGTCCTTGGGAGGACCCATCCTTCGGGAGGGATCTCCATTGATCGGGTCCTCAACATGGATAACGTCAGCCCCTAGGTCCGCAAGCAACGACCCAGCGAAGGGACCTGCCAGCAGCTGGCCAAGTTCGAGGACCTTCAGCCCGCTGAGGGTCGCCTGCTCGCGCGAGGCGGTACTTCCATAGCCGTGTGTTGTGGTCACTGAGTGATTCTCCCTTGGTCAAGCTTGGTCAAGTCGATCCCGAAAGCCCTGCTGCTCACCGACGTCGAGAAGTTCAACGAATCCTCCAAATGGGTTGTGGTTGAACGCGATGCGCCACGCATCGGGAGTGGTTTCAGAGTCCATGTGTGCCGCGGGGGGGAACCCAAGCGCAGCCAGATCCTGAGACGAGCCCCTCACGTCCTCTGTCCACACCCCCACATGGTGGATAGCGATCTCTTCGCCCGACCACATGGTTCCGGGTTGAGCTTCGATGAGCTCGATATGGGGAGGTCCTTCCAGTGAGGTGGCGACGTGGAATGTCACATGCTGGTCACCCTCCTCGGTGTGAACGATGCGGTGACTTGTCTTAGGTCGCGTCCAGCTCAGCTGGAACGCTTCCCCAAACATCGTCATAGCGTCATCCAGATCCGGCACGATGTAGCCGGCGTGGTATATAGGACCAATTGTCATGTAACCGAACCCCTCTCACCGACGATGCCGGATAGCTCCAACTCGGAAATATCCTGTTCGCTCAGACCCAACCTCTCCTGCAGAACAATCTGATTGTCTTCACCGAGGGACGGTCCGCAACGCCAAACGTTCCCCGGATAGTTGACGAACCTGGGAACGACGGACTGCATTCGGACCTTTCCGAGATAACGATCTGTCACTTCGATGATGTCATTCCGTTCGGCGTATACGGCGTCGGCGAAGATGTCAACTACGTTGAAGATTTTGCAGGCCACCACCCCAGCTTCAGCGAGTGCGGCCAGACAAGCACTGGTCCATTGACCGCCAGCCCACGCATCGACAGCGGCGTCAAGGCGCGAGCGACTCGGGACGACCATGTCCCACGAGGTTTCTAGGGAGTCTCCGACGAGGCGGGCCAGGGCCTGAAACTCGTCAATCGACGAAGCGGTGACGAGGAGCCAACTCTGGTCGTAAGTCTTGACTACCCTGGTCATCATCGGGTATTCGATCCATATGTCGTTTCCAATACGCTCTGGGACGACACCAAGCTGATCATGGACGACGACTTGCCAATCGACGAGCCGGAAGAGCGCTTCCGTGAGCGCGTCATCGATCCATTCGCCTGCGAAATCGGGATCGTGGGCGCGTCGGTACAGTGCCATCTGTATCGCGAGCGCTCCGAGGGCCCCCGTCACGGCGTCCGAGAGCAGATACCCGGAGAACACTGGCGCATTGCCGGCTAGTCCCGATAGATGCGCAACTCCGCTACGAGCCTCCCCGATCTTCCCGAACCCGGCAACGTCTCGCGTCGGACCGCTGGCGCCGAGAGCGGATATGTGGAGCATGATCAACGTAGGATTGACGAGCTGGAGATTGGCAAAATCAAGCTGCCATCGCTCCAACGTTCCAACTCGAACGTTGGTGATGACCACATCGGCCCACGCCGCGAGTTGTCGCGCCAACTTCTGACCTTCTTCTCGCCGTAGGTCAATCGTCACCGACCGCTTGTTGCGTCCCGCTACCTTCCACCAGAGGTTCGCACCGTCTTTGTCCGGGCCCAAACGGCGCACCGGATCGCCAGCCCAGGGGTCTTCGATGTGGATGACGTCGGCACCGAGGTCGGCAAGCAGTGATCCCGGCATGCCCCCCGCAACGAGTTGGGCGATTTCTACCACCTTCAGCCCGGTCAGAACGCCGGCTGGCCCGTCCTCCTGCGCTGGTGAACGCATGCTCTAATACTACCATGGCTATGAATCGAAGGTTCAGAGACGGGAAGCCTGTCATGGCGTCCGCGACACTCTCCGGACTTCGTGTCGTCGAGTTCGCGGCGCGAATCTCCGGGCCGCTCGCCGGTACCCTCCTTGCGGACCACGGCGCCGACGTCATCCACATCGAAGACCCCGGAGACGGAGACGCTCTCCGCCACGAGGGGCCGACCAAAGACGGTACGAACCTCTGGTGGAAGGTAGCGGGACGCAACAAGCGGTCGGTGACGATTGACCTACGGCGAGAAGAAGGTCAGAAGTTGGCGCGACAACTCGCGGCGTGGGCCGATGTGGTCATCAGCAACCTCGCGCTCCCAACCCTCATGGCTTGCGGCCTGGACCCTCAGTCGCTTCACGCCCGTTACCCGAATCTGGTGGTGCTCCACGTCTCGGCCTTTGGCGCAACCTCGTCGCGTCGCGATGAAGACGGCGTCAGGCCCGGAGCCGGAAAGGTCGCCGAGGCATTGAGTGGTGTCCCCCACATCACTGGCTCAGCCGGAGAGCCCCCGACATTCAGCGGCTTTGCCCAAGCAGAGACGCTGACTGCCCTGGTTGGCGCTTTCGCCATTCAGGCGGCCCTCTATCGCCGAGACACGGACCCAGACTTCCATGGCGAGTGCATTGACCTGGCCTTGTTTGAACCCATGTTCCGACTCGTCGAATGGCAGGTAATCGTGCATGATCAATTGGGCACCGTGTTCGAACGGGCGGGAAACCAGATGGTGGTCGGCTCGGACGGCGTCGTTGACACATACCGAACGGCAGACGGGGACTGGATCATTATTTCGCCAGGGACGAGACGGGTGATGTCGAACCTCTGCCAACTTCTAGGCCAAGACACCGATCAGCCTCCCGACACGAAACTCCTCAAGCGGCTCCTGGGGGCTTGGGTGAGTCGTTGGAACACGGACGAATGTCTACATTCTCTGGCAGAGGCTGGCGTATCTGGCTCGCGTATCTACTCGGTGGCTGACATTGTCCATGACGCCGCCTTCTTAGAGAGGGAGAGCGTAGTCACGGTCGAAGACGACGAACTTGGTCCCGTTCGGATGCAGGCGGCTCTGCCTCATCTGCTCAATCACCCCGGCGCGATCAGGCGGACCGGGCCTCCATTAGGTGCCGACAATGAGGAGGTCTTCCGCAACGTCCTCGGTCTGACACCTCGAGAAATCGCCGGTCTAGCCCAGTCCGGGGTCATCTGACCAGATCCGGTACCTGGTAAAGGAGCCTTCAGTGCGTCGGTAAGGTCAAACGGCAGTGATACCGCCGTCGACGGGAAGGACGATGCCGGTGATCCACGCCGCTTCGTCGCTAGCCAAGAACACCGCGGCGCTGGCAACGTCAGTAGCAGCGCCAAGCCGTCGCAGAGGTATTCGCGCTGCTTTTTCCTGCAGAGCATCCTCGGGGTCGGAGCCGTCGAGCTGGCTGCGTCGCTCGTAGGTCGAGCGCACCAAATCAGTGAGCACCGTGCTCGGGCAGAGGGCGTTGACCCGAATGCCAAGGGGGGAGTAGTCGGCAGCCATCTGGCGCGTCAATGAAATTACCCCGCCTTTTGAAGCGGCGTATGCCGCCAGGTGGGGGACCCCGATCAGTCCGCCGACACTCGCCTGATTGACGATCGACCCCCGGCCCTTGTCAACCATGTGGGGTAGCACGGCTCGGGCTGACAACCACACCCCCGTGAGGTTGACGGCTAGCACCCGGTCCCACGAATCAGGCTCTATCTCGGTAGCGCTCCCGGTCCCTGGAATCCCAGCATTCGCGACGAGTACGTCGCAACGGCCGAACTCGTCCAGGGCAAAACCCGCCATTCGCGCCGTGTCTTCTGGCGAGCTCACGTCAACGGCAACGGCTGCGGCGACACCGGTTCCAGCTGCGATTCGGTCTGCCGTTGCCTGAGCGCCCACGCCGTCGATGTCTGCGCACACGACAGTGGCACCCTGGGCCGCGAACTCAAAACAGATCGCGGCTCCCAGTCCCGTCGAGGCACCGGTCACGATCGCCACCTTCGCGCTGAGTCGATTGCCTGTCACTGGTACTCCGCCTCCGCGGCCCTCTTGATAGCAGCGAGGGTCTCCGGAATACCCCGCTGGGCAGCTTCGGTTCGTTCAGCTATCTGTGCCGGAGCGTCGCTACCGAATCGCTCTTCGAACCTGGCAATCCCGTCGGGAAGAAACGCCCAGGACTCGGTTACCTCAGTCCCGTCGGGAATGTCGGTGAACGTGTACGACCATCGAATCCAGGTTGCGTTACCAACCACGAACGTAAACTCTCGCCCGCGTTCGGCCACCGAAACCTGGGAACGGGTCTCCCACGTCCTTTCGGGCGTCTCATTCCGACCCGTGAACCATGAGCCGACGAAGGGGCCGTCGCCATCGTCCCACCAGCACGCTTTGCAGACAGGACTCCACTCACCCATCCGCGTCACGTCGGACACCATGTCGTAGATGAACTCTGCTGGTCGACCGATGACGATGGAATCTGAGAATCTGAGGTACTCCACCGATCCATTATGGCGGCCGCGCGCGGTCAGGCTCCGCTAGGCGGAAGATCCACGGCTATACCGATGACCGGCTGATTGAGTCTTATGCCGGCGGTCGAGCCGAGGAACGGGGCGTTGAAGTTGTAGACGAACCCAGTGTCGTCGACCACCCAGTAGCCGCCCGTCGCCGGATCGGCAGCCACGCCCACGGCCGATTGCGGTAGGCCCGCGGTGACCGCCGAGCCGTAGAACGGGGCGTCGAAGGTGAAAACACCGCCGTCGGCGGCGACGAGCCGGTACCCGCCCGTGGCCGCGTCGGTCGCCATGCCCACCACGGGTTCGGCCAGGCGCACGTCACCGGTAGATCCGTGGAACGTGGCACCGGGACCGAAGGTGAAGACGCCTCCGTCGCTCGCTGCCAACTAGTACCCGTGGCCTCCGGGCGCTATCGCCATACCGACTACGGGCCGGGCCAGATGAATGTCTCCGGTCGAGCCGTAGAAGCGGGCGTCGCCGAAGGTGAAGACGCCCCCATCCTTGGCGACCAACCAGTAGCCTCCCCCGTCGGGGGTGGCCACCATGCCCACCACCTGAAATCGACAGTGCCCGAACCAGAGTTGATGGTGCTGGCCGCGATGTTGGTGTTGTCCAAGCTCAACGTGGCCCCAGCGTTCACCGTGAAGTCTCCGACCGACCCCGAGATCGAAGAGAACCCCAGGTCCATGGTGTCACCGGCGGGCACGGTCACCCTGCCCACACTGGCCACCGGCACCGCCGCGCTGGCCGCAGCCGCCGTCCCCGCCCCCACCGTCAAAGAACCGGTCGATAGGACAGTGAAGGTGCCGAACTGATCGACATGGCCCCGTCGAACTGCAGATCCCAGTTCGACAAAGTCTCCACACTGCCGATCACCGCCGCCGACGTCGAAGAATCCGTCAACACCGGCTGAGGCGACTGGGCCGTAGGCGCCTCGATAACCCCGCCCGTCCACGAAAAACCACCACTATCAACCAACGACCCCTGATCATTGGACTCATCCCCCTACTGACCACCCGACAACGACAACCCACCGACTGTGTTCCCCGTGGCTGCGGTATCGGTGAGCCCGAGCTCGCCGCCGGTGATCGACAGGGGAGCGGTGCTGCGCAGCTCCTCGACGAGGGTGGTCGAGGTGCCGTTGGATCCGTCGAAGGTGACGATTCCGGTCATGCCTTGGTCGGTGCCGACGGCCTCTCCTATACACACGACATCGCTTGCGCCGGGGATCCGAGCCGGACTCCAGTTCGTCACGGTGGACCACGTCCCGCCATTGCTGGGACCGACCCAGTTGATGGTGCAGGCATTGTCGGCCGAAGCCGGCTCGGCCGTCCCGAAGAACCCGAGGGCAAGGCAGGCGGCGACGAAGGCGCCCCCCAGAACCGCCGTCGCCACCAGAACCCGACCGCGCCCCGCCCCCATTGATCTCTCCGATCCGTGTACATGTCAGTGGTCAAGATGCTGAGGTGTTGAGATTCCGAGGTCATACTATCGATAGCGCAACTGCCGTTCCGAAGGCTCAACCTTTCGCCCTCGGCGCTTCACCGATCGCGGCTAAAGGGGTGTTCGAGCACTTGTACCTCCCAGACGCCTCATCTTCCCGATCGAGGTGCCGATAGATCAACATGGTTGGTCGAGCGGGAGAGTTGTGCAGCGCTGGGGATCCTGACAGTCCGGGACCGTCCAGGGAAGAGCGGTTGAGTCTGCTGGTGGACGGAGTGCACGATTTCGCCATCCTGAGTTTGGACGTCGACGGTCGGGTGACCAGCTGGAACTCGGGGGCGGAGCATCTGAAGGGGTACCGAGCCGACGAGATCCTGGGACAGCATTTTTCGGTGTTCTACTCGCCGGAGGATCGGGCCGAGGGGCTGCCTGAAGCGGAGCTGGTCACGGCGATAGCCGACGGGCGTTTCGAGACGGAAGGTTGGCGGGTCCGCAAGGACGGAACAACCTTTTGGGCTGATGTCGTCATCACCCCGCTCTACGACGACCAGCAGCAGCACCGCGGCTACGGCAAAGTCACCCGCGACATCACTCAACGCCGAGCCACCGACGAGGCGCTGCGCGACAGCGAGGAGCGGTTCCGCCTACTGGTGGACCGGGTGCGCGATTACGCCATCCTGAGTTTGGACGTCGATGGTCGGGTGACCAGCTGGAACTCGGGGGCGGAGCATCTGAAGGGGTATCGAGCCGACGAGATCCTGGGACAGCATTTCTCGGTGTTCTACTCGCCGGAGGATCAGGCCGCTGGCTTGCCTGAAGCGGAGCTGGTCACGGCGATAGCCGACGGCCGTTTCGAGGCGGAAGGTTGGCGGGTCCGTAAGGACGGAACCACCTTTTGGGCTGATGTCGTCATCACCCCGCTCTACGACGACCAGCAGCGGCACCGCGGCTACGGCAAAGTCACCCGCGACATCACTGAACGCCGAGCCACCGACGAGGCGCTGCGCGACAGCGAGGAGCGGTTCCGCCTACTGGTGGACGGAGTGCGCGATTTCGCCATCCTGAGTTTGGACGTCGATGGTCGGGTGACCAGCTGGAACTCGGGGGCGGAGCATCTGAAGGGGTATCGAGCCGACGAGATCCTGGGACAGCATTTCTCGGTGTTCTACTCGCCGGAGGATCAGGCCGCTGGCATGCCTGAAGCGGAGCTGGTCGCGGCGATAGCTGACGGGCGTTTCGAGGCGGAAGGTTGGCGGGTCCGCAAGGACGGAACCACCTTTTGGGCTGATGTCGTCATCACCCCGCTCTACGACGACCAGCAGCGGCACCGCGGCTACGGCAAAGTCACCCGTGACATCACTGAAGCCCACGAGCGCCGCCTGCAATTGCAGCGAGCCGCGGTCGACTTGGCGGACGTCAACGAGACGCTTCGGCGCCAGGCGACCGAATTGGCCGAGGCGACGGACTGGGCCCAGAAGGCCACCGTCGCGGCGGAGGCCGCGTCGTTGGCAAAGTCGACGTTCCTGGCCACCATGAGCCACGAGATCCGGACCCCGATGAACGCCGTGATTGGCATGACCGGCCTCTTGCTCGACACCGACCTCGATCCTGTCCAGCGCGACTTCACCGAGACGATTCGCTCCGGCGGCGACGCCCTGCTTGCGGTCATCAATGACATCTTGGACTACTCCAAGATCGAGGCTGGCGCCCTTGATCTCGAATCGGCTCCTTTCGACGTCCGAGTTCTGGTCGAAGGAGCCTTGGAGCTGATCGCTGGGGACGCCGACGCCAAACACCTCGATGTTCTGGCGGACATCGACGTCGACTGCCCGCCGACCCTGGTCGGCGACGAAACCCGCGTCCGTCAGGTCTTGGTCAACCTGCTGAGCAACGCCGTGAAGTTCACCTCAACCGGGGAGGTATTGGTCACGGTGCGGACGACGGATACGAGCGCCGGCCAACTCATGTTCCACGTGGCGGTCACCGACACCGGCATCGGGATCCCGGCCGACCGGATGGACCGGCTGTTCCGTTCTTTCAGCCAGGTCGAGACCTCGACCACAAGAAACTACGGCGGCACCGGTCTGGGGTTGGCGATCAGCGCCCGACTGGTCGACGCCATGGGCGGTCGGATCGAAGTTGACAGCGAACCCGGACGCGGTTCCACCTTCCGTTTTGCCATCCCCACCACTCGCGGGGAACAATCCAGGCCGAGTATCCGCTCCGCTCATGGTGACCTCACCGGCGTGCATGCCCTCGTGGTCGATGACAACGCCAACAACCGGCGGATCCTGCAGTCTCAAATCGAAAGCTGGGGAGCGACCAGCGACGCGGCCGAAAGTGGAGCCGCCGCGCTGCGTCTCGCTGGACAGGACCGCCGCTACGATGTCGCTGTTCTCGACTTGCACATGCCCAACATGGACGGAGTCGAGCTCGCCGTCGACCTTCACCAGTTGCCCTCATGCGCAGGCCTTCCGCTGGTACTCCTCAGCTCCCGGGTGTGGCGCGATGACCAGGACCGCGCCGGGCATTTCGCCCGCCGGCTCGTCAAACCAACCAAGGCGGATCAGCTGCGCAACGCCCTCCTAGGCGCGCTCAACCGGACTCTGCCGTCCGCGGGCCGAGATGACGAGGACGGGCCACCCACGCCAAGCTCGCCTATGCGAGTCTTGGTCGCCGAGGACAACGCCGTCAACCAGAAGGTGGCGTTGCTCATGCTGCGAAAGGTGGGCTGCCGAGCTGACGTTGCCGGCAACGGCCGCGAGGCGCTCGCCGCTGTGCACTCCGCCCCTTACGACATCGTCTTCATGGACGTACAGATGCCTGAGATGGACGGCCTGGAGGCCTGCCGCCGCATCCGAGCCGAGATCCCTTCGAACCGGCAGCCCATCATCATCGCCATGACAGCAGCAGCCATGACCGAAGACCGAGCAGGCTGTCTGCACGCGGGCATGAACGACTATCTGTCCAAACCGCTCCGACCCCAGGAGCTAGCGGACGCGCTAACAAGATGCGGACTCCCTAACCGAGATCCCGTCGGGCCGGTGCTGGTTCGACAGAGCTGATTATGAAGCGGCGTCCGGCAGCCCGGCGAGAAACTCGAGCAGTAACTCGTTGACCTGAGGGAACGCTCAGCAGCGCGGCACCCCGCACCATGTCTGGGCGGAACAAGCCCACGTTCGAGGCTAACGGCGAGCCCCAGTCGTGGCCGACCACCGCAAAACTGGTCTCACCTAAGGTGTTGGCGATCCCGACCACGTCACCGGCGAGGCGGAGCATCGAGTACTCGCTGATCTCGGCCGGGGCGTCCGTCCCGCCGTAGCCGCGCATGTCGGGCGCCACCGCGTGTAGCCCGCCTCGGCCAGCGCCGGCAACTGGTGGCGGTACGAGTACCAAAGCTCAGGAAAGCCATGCAGCAGAAGGACCAGGGGCCCCTCCCCAGCCTCGGCCAGGTGGATGTTGATTCCATTGACGGCGACATTCCTGTGGGTGATCACTGTCTCCACGATGCCAGAGCGACGGAGACGCCGCGGACAGCCATCTCGGGCGCAGGTCCGGCGGCCGGGAGTGGCGTAGGAAGGTAGTTGCCCGCGGATGTGTTGTGGAACCCAGAGGCACATAGAGGACTAGGAGGACGCAATGAAGACGTGGCTGATCACCGGTACGTCGCGCGGCTTTGGGCGGGAGTGGACGGTCGCCGCTCTCGAACGTGGCGACCGGGTCGTCGCAACGGCCCGCAACCTCGACTCCCTGAAGGATCTCGAGGAGCGTCACAGCGAGAGCATCCTGGCCCTCGCCCTGGACGTTACCGACCGCTCCTCCGTATTCGACGTGGTGAGGCGCGGTTTCGAGCACTTCGGCCGGTTAGACGTCGTCGTCAACAACGCGGGCTATGGCCAGTTCGGCATGATCGAGGAACTCACCGAGGGCGAGTTGCGAGACCAAATCGAGACCAACCTGTTCGGCGCGTTGTGGGTGACTCAGGCCGCGCTGCCGTTCTTGCGAGAGCAGGGTGGCGGCCACATCGTGCAGGTCTCGTCGATCGGCGGCATCTCCGCTTTCCCCAACATCGGCGCATACCACGCCTCGAAATGGGCGTTGGAGGGTTTCAGCCAGGCCCTGGCCCAGGAGGTGGCCGACTTCGGAATTCGGGTGACGGTGATCGAGCCGGGCGGGTTCAGCACGGACTGGGGAGGCTCATCGGCCCGCCACGCCTCGCCACTACCCGCCTACGACGGTGTCCGCGACAAGGCGGCCGAGTTCCGCCGGACCCGCACGCAGTCGCAAGGCGACCCGAGCGCGTCGGCGCGGGCCGTCCTTAAGGTCATCGACTCCGAGAACCCCCCGTTGCGCGTCTTCTTCGGTGACGGCCCACTCCAGATAGCCACCGACGACTACGAGAGCCGATTGGCTACGTGGCGAGCCTGGGAGTCAGTCTCGATCGAGGCGCAGGGCTAGCGCTCGCCGGCGCCGGTTTACCGAATTCTTAGGGCTGTTGTTGCCCAATTGAGTTGAACATTATTCGCAAACTGCTTGCCCGTGGTCAACATCAATCCAATTGCCATTCTGTAGCTTCATCACCCAGTAACATTTACCGATGGATGGGTAACCATTTTCGGTAAACGTGAGCGGAGGCGCCAGTCCCCCAAGAGTATCGCCCTTGATGCTCCAAAGGCCCTCGAAGAGCTGAGACGACGTGGGCTGCGTTCCTAAGTACTTCGAAGCCGCGACGACCAATTCGCCAGAAGCCCAAGCGCTTGCGCTACTTCCCACAATGCTGGATGCCGCTCCGGGATCATATTGAGCCAGTGCTTGATGAAATTCCTGTTGTGCCGGCGTGTAGTTATCGATCCATGGGAAGTCGTTCGCACCGAGTAACAGCCCATTCAACTGGGGAACTTGCTGTATGGCCGGAGTGACACCGATGCTGATTGTAAAGTAGAGAGGATTGAAACCCTGCACAGAGCAATCCTGAGCGGCCCGAGCGTCGCTGCTGCCATCGAGCACCTCGAAGACGGAGGTTGCGCCGGCTTGCTGGGCAGCTAGGCACTCGGCGGTGAAACTGGGCTGGACCAAGCTCACCTCTCCGGCGTAAACGACCTGGACGCCATCACTGGTGGCATCGGATTGCAGGCTTTCATAATAGGCCTCGCAGAATGGATCTTCTAGGCAGTAAAAGACGGCGACCTTTGTATGTCCTTCATGTGCGCTTTCCCTGGCTGCGCCATCGGTACTCACCTGTACTTCGCTGCCTTCCGGGAACAATACGGGGCTGTCGTACCAATACGAACTGCTGGCGTCACCACCAATGACAGGAACATGAACGCTTTCCAGATAGCTTAGGCTCGCATTACCGTCTAGCGGCACCATGTCGCCCACGAAAGCTATTACATGATCCTGCTCAACCATTTGCTCTGTTTCCGTGATATTTGTGGAAGGGTCCCCCCCGTCATCCGCCGAGACCAAGGAGACGGGGTGACAATTTAGACCGCCATGGGCGTTGGTCCATTTGACCCAGGCTTGCAGCGAGGTCAGTGCGCCGGCGAAAATGGGTGCGAGAATGCCGTCATAGTTTCCGACATTGCCGAGCATAACGGGGGCTTCCCCTGTCGGGCAGCCTCCTGGGACGGTACCTCCGCCCGGAGCCTGGGACGGTCCGCTCGAACCCACACTGCCAGAGGCTCCGGACCCGCCAGATCCCGACGGTCCGCTCGAACCGACACTCCCCGACGTTCCGCTCCCACCAGATCCCGAGGGTCCGCTCGAAGCCACACTCCCAGACGTTCCGCTCCCACCAGATCCCGACACCCCGCTCGGAGCCACACTGGGTGCACTGCCAGACGCTCCGCCTCCGCCTGATCCTGACGTTCCGCTCGAAGCCACACTGGGCGCACTGGCAGCCGCTCCGCTCCCGCCAGATCCCGACGAAGACGTTACGACCTGAGCAGCCGAACGGATTGCCTGTTGGGACAAGCGAGTTCCGCACCCAGCCAGCAGCAATCCAATAGCCATTGCGGCGGCAACCCCTCTACGGCGCTTCACGTGGTAGCTCCCGCCCGCTGAGTAGGGAAGACCGTGCCGGCCCCGGCAATAGCGTCAACGGTGTCACTCTGCACCTCCGAGTCCCCCCATCACTGAGTCCCCCATCAGTCGAGCGGCCGACCTTGCCCTGGTAAGCAATATTAGATACGATAACTTCCGATATCACTTACGTCAAGTCCTCTGGGACTCCGCCTGGTCCGAACCAACGCGGGGCGCCTTCGGCGAGCCGGTCGAGTGAGCCGAGATAGACCACCCAATCGCGCGAGATAAGTTTGATGTACGGTCCGTTCTGAAACGAGTTGTGAATGGAGTTGCATGGCCAACCGGAATTCCCACCCGGCAACTGCGACGTCGATCTTGCAACTAATAGGCGGAGCGGATCGGCGTCCTTACTCGGCGCGACAAGAGCAGATCCTCGACTGCTTGGAAGAGGTCTTAATGACCGACGGGTTCCGAGGTTTGACACTTGGGGCTTTGGCCAGTCGGGCCCAATGCTCAACGAGGACCCTGTACGAGATCGCGAGCACCCGAGAGGACCTCCTTATCGTCGTGCTCGAGCGCATATGGCTACGTGTCGCCGAGCAAAGTCAGGTCGCTCTACAGGAGGCCGTCGACCCAGCCGCAAAGTTGGCCGCCTTCCTTCGAACCGCCTTGCTCGTGATCTGGCCCTCGTGGGCAACGTTGGTGCAGGACATAACAGCCTATGGTCCGGCCAGTCGGCGATTTCAAGAGCACGTCGATGAATCGATCCGGCTTATGGCTGACCTGATCGAGCAGGGCATAGAACAGGGTCAGTTCCGCCGAAAGGACCCCCATTTACTAGCAGAGTTTTTAGCAGCCGGGCTCATTCGAGCTACCAGTCAGGACGTTCTCAAGCGACTCCAGATAGACCCCTTGATCGCTCTGGAAGAGTTGGTAAGTTGTCTCCTGGATGGACTGATAAGTGATGAATGACCTGTCTATGAGGTTGGGTACTCCGCGTTCACTATGCACTCTCCTAAGCCGCCACTCCGCCAGCCTGTCACAGGCCTTTTAGCCACCCCACCAGCAGCTCGTTGACGTCGCCGGCGCGCTCCTGCTGGACCCAATGGCCGCAGCCGGGGAGGATGTGACTCCCCCGCAGTCCGGGCAGGGTCTCGGGGAATCTGTCGATGGCCCGCTGGCCCCAGATGGTGGGCCCGTCCCTCTCGCCGCCGATGAAGAGTGACGGCACGGTTATTGGCTGCCGGCTCCATACCTGCAGGTCACGCCAGTCGCGGTCGATGTTGCGGTAGCGATTCAAGGCGCCGCGGAAGCCAGTGCGCTCGAACTCGGCCGCATAGAAATCCACCTCCTCGTCGGTCAGCCACGCCGGCAGCTCGTCGGGGATCACGAACCGGTCCCGCAACATCCCGCCCTTGCGGACCGTCCCGATCGTCCCGCCGTCGGCTGGGCGGACGGCGTCACCGGACGCCCCGATGTAGAAGCCCAGCAGCCAGGACCGAACGTCGATCTCAGCCTCGGCCTCGGCCCGGCCCGGCTCCTGGAAGTAGTTGATGTAAAACTCCTCTTCTCCCCCCATTGCCGCGAACACCGCCGACGGCCGGTGCAGTCCCGCCGGGCTGTAGGGCACGCTCATCAGCGCCACCGCGGTAAAGACATCCGGTCGCAGAAGCGCCGAGTTCGCCACAATCGGAGCGCCCCAGTCGTGACCCACGACGGTGGCCGTGCGCTCGCCGAGGGCGTCCACGACGCCGAGATTGTCGTTGACGTGGTGCAGCATCCCGTACGCCTCGATCTCGAGGGGCGCCGAAGACCGCCCATACCCGCGCACGTCGATGGCTACGGCCCGGAAGCCGGCCGCGGCGATGGCGGGCAGCTGGTGGCGCCACGAGTACCACGATTCGGGGAAGCCGTGCACCAGGATCACCAGCGGGCCAGTACCTTCCTCGACCAGATGGATGCGGGTGCCGCGGGCGTCGACCAGGTGGTGCTTCATCGGGGGGAGGTTAGTGCCCTGCGCAAAACAACTTCAGCGAAAGAGATGGCGGCGGCGACTGCTGAGATCCCGCGTTTCCCTTACTCCAAGCGACACGTTTGTCGATCTGCTGTCGCCGCCGCCGTCTCTTTCTGGCCAGGTTGTTTTGCAGTGGGCGCTTAGGCGGAGCAGTACCGTGGCGTCATGCGGATCGCCAATGTGGACGGCCGGGCCAAGTTGATCGTCGGCGACGGGGCACTCGACGTGGGTACGGCCAGCGACGGGCGATTCGGCCCCGGTCCCGCCGCGGTGTACGACGACTGGGACGCCTTCCTGGAGTGGGCCTCCGCGGCCGCCGGCGCGGCCGGCACCGCCGGCGGTGCGCCCGCCCCCTCCGAGCGGCTCGAGCCGTTCCATCCCGCCACCTGCGGGCCTCCTTCGCCGGCGCCTCGCCAGGTGTTCGCCGTGGCTCTCAACTATCGGGCCCACGCCGAGGAGTCCGGCTTTGCTCCTCCGAGTGACCCGCTGTTCTTCACCAAATACGTGAGCGCTTTTACTGGCCCGGTGACCGACGTGGTGCTCCCGGCCGGCAACGTCGACTGGGAGTGCGAGCTGGTGGCGGTGATCTCCCGCCCGACCCGCCGGATCGCGGCAGCCGACGGATGGTCGCACGTCGCCGGCCTTACCGTCGGACAGGACCTGTCCGAGCGGATCCTCCAACGCAGCGGGCCCGTCCCGCAGTTCTCTCTGGGCAAGTCGCACGCCGGGTTCGCCCCCAGCGGGCCTGTCCTCGTCACCCCAGACGAGTTCGCCAACCCGGACGACCTGGACATCGGGTGCGAGGTGGACGGACAGACCATGCAGTCCGCCCGCACCTCACTCATGATTTTCCCGGTCCCTGAGCTGATCGCCTACCTCTCCAATGTCGTAACCCTGTTCCCCGGCGACGTGATCTTCACCGGCACCCCGCCAGGCGTCGGTGCGGGCCGCACGCCGCCCGTGTTCCTCGCCCCCGGCGACCACCTGCGCAGCTGGGTGGAGGGCATCGGCGAGCTACACCAGCGCCTCGTCGCCTCCTGACCTGGGAGCGGGGCTCGACCGCGCCCCCATCGAAACGTCGGCCTTCGGTAGCGTGCCGAGCGATGAGGACCCAGCGGCTGAGCGTCCCCGTCGCCGGCCCGGTCGATGGCGACGGACGGGCCCTCGCTCGGCGGCTGACCGCGGCGGCGGGCATCGCTCTGGTCGGTGCGGCCGTCTCTTACCTACTCCTCGTCCGCACCTCACTCGGCCAGCGCTTCGACAACGCCGCCTACTTCGGTAGCCAGCAATCGCTGTCGAGTGCCGTCGCTACCGACAACGAGCAACTGCGTCACATCACGGCGGACTCGTTCGCCTTGGTCCTGGTGGTGCTACTGGCTGTCGGGGTGCTACGACGCCGCCCCCGTCTCGGGGCGGCCGCCGCCCTGGCCGCCGGACTTGCCGTGGTCGGGACTGACGCCCTCAAGGACTGGGTCCTGACCCGACCCAACTTGACGGCGACCGATTCCCTCGCGCCCGGACGGACGTTTCCGAGCGGGCATACCGCCACTGCGGTGGCCTGCGCGCTAGCGCTCATACTCGTCAGTCCGCCCCGGTGGCGAGGTCTGGCAGCAGTCGTCGCCGGCGCGTACGCCTGGGGGGTAGCGGCGCAAGTCCAGACCGCCGGCTGGCACCGGCCGAGCGACGCCATCGGAGCCGCGCTGCTCGCATTTGCGTCCGTAGCCGCGGTTGGAGCGGTGGTGGCCTGGCGACGACCAGTAGCTATGCGGTGGTCGCGGCCTCACCGGTTCGCCCTGGCCGTCCTGGCCGGCATCGCCGTTATCGCCGCCGCCGCGGCGGGGTGGGGTTTGCTCAAGGTGCTCCGCTGGCTCGAGGACCATCTCCACGACGCCCAGACCACCGCGGGCATCCGCCATGACGCCTACCTCACTGGCCTGAGCGTGACCGTTCTCGTCGTCGTCGCGCTGGTGATGGCGCTACTTGTCCTCCTCGGCCGCGCTGACCTCGACCACGTCGATCCGACTAGCTAGCCCAGCGAGCGGGAGCGACGGGGAGGGCTCGGACCAGCGAGTTGCGGATCTCGTTCATTCGGATCCGCACCTCGCTGGGCCGGAACCCTACGCTGGTCCGACGCCCTCTCAACTCCCCTTGGCTACTTCCCGGTGGGTTCCCCGGAGCTGGAGATCAGCGGATCGTCACCGGAGGGGTCGAGGATGCCCTCCTCCAGGAAGGTGTACCGGCCGTCGAGGATGCGGAGGGCGGCCTGGTACTCGTCGGCGTCGTCGTTGTGCCACAGGTCGTGGAAGGCCTGGTCGACCCGCCGGCGGGCCTGCCCGCAGAACAGGTCGGCGAGCTCTTCGGCCTCTGCGGTCCCGAGCATCCGGGCCCGGGCGACGACGGCGCTGATGGCCCACAGATCGGCGCCGATGTCGACCACCCGGCCCAGGAAGGCCTGCTTGCGCTCCATGGCCCCCTGCCAGCGGGACATGGCGTAGAACGTGTTGCGGGCCAGCTGGCGTGACGACCGCTCCACGAAGCGGAGGTGCCGGGCCAGGGGACCGTATTCGGGATAGGCCCGCGGCTTCTGGCCTTCACCCACGGCCAGATCCGGAAGCCAACGGCTGTAGAACTTGGCGGCCTGAGCGGCGGCCTTCACCTTCGTCTTGGTGTCGGCGTCCGGGTCGATGAGGGCGCCGGCGATCGAGAGGTGCTGATCGACGGCCTCCCGGGCGATCAGGAGTTTCATGATCTCCGACGAGCCCTCGAAGATCCGGTTGATCCGCAAGTCCCGCAGCGCCTGCTCGGCGCCCACCGCCCGCTCGCCCCTGGCCCGCAACGACGCAGCCGTCTCGTACCCCCGCCCACCCCGGATCTGCACCAGTTCGTCTGCGATCCGGCAGGTCATCTCGCTGCAGAACAGCTTGGCCAGAGCGGCCTCGATGCGGATGTCGCGGCGGTCCTCGTCGGCCATGAGCGACGACAGCTCTGACACGGCCTCCACCGCGAAGGCGGTGCCCGCCATGAACGCCAGCTTCTTGGCCACCGCCTCGTGCTTGCCCACCGGCTGGCCCCACTGCACCCGCTCCGTTGACCACTCCCGGGCCATTTTGAGGCACCACTTGGCCGCGCCGACGCAGGTGGCCGGCAGCGACAACCGGCCGGTGTTGAGCGTCGTGAGGGCGACCTTCAGCCCCCGGCCCTCCTGGGCGATCAGGTCCTCGATCGGGACGCGCACATTCTCGAAACGGGTAACGCCATTCTCGATGCCCCGCAGTCCCATGAACTGGTTGCGGTGCAGGACCTGGACGCCGGATGCGTGGGCGTCGACCACGAAGGCGCTGATCCCACCGCGATGCCCCTCGGACTTGGGGACGTCAGCCATCACCACGAGCAGGTCGGCGATGACGCCATTGGTAGTCCAGAGCTTGACGCCGTTGAGCAGATAGGCGCTCCCGTCATCGGTGGGGGTGGCGGTGGTGTGCATACGGGCCGGATCGCTGCCCACATCCGGCTCCGTCAACAAGAAGGCGCTCACTTTGTCGTACGCCACCTGCGGGAGGTACTTGCGCTTCTGCTCCTCGGTGCCGAACACCTTCAACGGCTCGGGAACCCCGATCGACTGGTGGGCGGACAGCAACGTCGGCAGGGAAGCGTGCCACGTGCCGGACAGCGCCAGCGCCCGCCCGTAATAGAGGTGGCTGAGACCGAGTCCGCCATACTCGGTGGAGATGTTCATCCCAAGGGCACCCAGCTCGCAAAGACCCTTGATCACCCGGTCGGGGATCTTGGCGTCCCGCTCGATCTCCGCGGGGTCCACTTCCTCGGTCAAAAAGACCTCCAACTTCGCCAGGAACGCCTCACCTCGGCGGCGGTCCTCATCCGAAGGGACCGGGTGGGGCTCGATGAGATCGGGCCGGAAGCGGCCCAGAAAGAGCTCCTTGCCGAAACTGGGCTTGTCCCATTCCGTCTGCCGGGATTCCTCCGCCAGCTTCCGAGACTGCTGCTCGGTGACCTTCTCAGCCATCTCAGATCTCCCTCGACTCGTCGCCCCTAGTTCTACCCCATCCCGGAACCCGGAGTCCGGCGGATCGGCACCCGCCCCGATGGTTGCGAGGGTGCGGGCCCGGCGACCAACGGAGGGATCGGTCGGGATTCGGGATGGCCGAGGTGGAGGGTGACCCGGGATCCGTGGTGCTCGATCGCCAGCGGTTCGCCCTCCCGCAACTCGTAGGTCGCCTCCGCGCCGGTCACCGCGACGCTCAGCCGACGCCCCTGGTAGACGAGCCGAAAGGAGAGGCGGGAGATGGCTCCAGGCAGGCGCGGGCAGAACGTCAGCAGGCCACCCGCCTGCGACGTGTCCCCGTGGTCGCGCATCCCTCCGAAGCCCGCCACCAGCGCCAGCCAGGCCCCGGCCAGAGACGCGATGTGGAGCCCGTCGCGTGTGTTGTGCTCGAGGTCGTCGAGGTCCAGGAGAGCGGCCTCGCCGAGGTAGTCGTAGGCGAGTTCGACCTGGCCGACCTCGGCCGCGACGATCGCCTGGATGCACGCCGACAGAGACGAGTCGCGCACAGTCAACGCCTCGTAATAGGCGAAGTTGCGGGCCTTCTCCTCGGCGCTGAACGCGTCACCTCGAACATAGAGCGCCATCACCAGATCGGCCTGCTTGATGACCTGCTTGCGGTAGATGTCGAAGTAGTGGAAGTGCAACAGCAACGGGTACTGGTCCTGACCGGTGGAGTCGAAGTCCCATCGATCGTGTCGGGTGAAGTCCTCCGCTTGGGGGTGCACCCCCAGCTCGGCGTCGTAGGGGACGACCATCTCGTCGGCGGCCCGTCGCCATTCGTCGCGCTCGGCGTCGTCGACGCCCAGGGTCTCGGCCCGTTCCGGGAAGCGGGCCGACAGAGCAACGGCGGCCCGGAGGTTCCGCTGCGCCATCAGGTTCGTGTAGACGTTGTTGTCCGCCAGCGCGCTGTACTCGTCGGGACCCGTGACCCCATCGATCCGGAAGCCCCGTCCCGCGTCGTGGTGGCCGAGCGATCGCCACAGCCGAGCGGTGGCGACCAGTAACTCCAGGGCGACACTCTCGGCGAAGGCCTCATCCGCCGTGGCCCACAGGTAGTGGATGACGGCGTCGGCGATGGCCGCGTTGACGTGGAAGGCAGCCGTGCTGGCCGGCCAGTAACCCGAGCACTCCTCTCCGTGGATGGTGCGCCACGAGAAGGCGGCGCCGCCAAGGCCGAGCTGGCGGGCCCGCTCGACGGCCAGCGGCAGCGTGTCCTGACGCCATCGGAGGGCGTCGGCGGCAGCCTCGGGCAGGGTGTAGGTCAGGACCGGCAGGACGTACATCTCGGTGTCCCAGAAGGCGTGCCCGTCATAGCCCGGGCCGGTCAGACCCTTGGCCGGGATGGCGCGTCTCTCCGTGCGCGCCCCGGCTTGGAGGACCTGCCACAAGGCGAACCGCGTCGCCTGTTGGACCTCGTCGTCCCCGTCGACCTCCACGTCCGCCCGATCCCAGAAGTCGTCGAGATACTGGCGCTGGGCGGCGAGCAGACCGTCAAAACCGGTGTGGCGAGCGGCGAGCATCGCACCCGACACCTGGTCCGCAACGGCCGGTCTGGAGCGACTCGCCGACCAACCGTAGGCGAGGTACTTAACGAATCGCAGCTTCGTTCCCGCCGGGCAACAGGCGATCACGCTGACCCGACCTACGTCGTCGAAGGCCTCCCCTCGGACCTCGCAGTCGGCAGGCCCCTCGAGCAGCTCGTGGTCCATCATGACGGCGACCCGAAGACCGCTCAATATGGTGTGGTGGACCAGCAGAACCCGATGGTCGACCGCGGCGTGCTCTTCGGAGACCAGGGGGTGGTCGAACACGGCCCCGGACCGGGGATCGCGGGTGACTTCGGGAAGGTCCTCGTTGGCGACCAGCTCCGACTGGATGGCCAGGTTGACCTCCCCTTCGATGGCCTCCACCTCGTAGCAGATGGCTGCGATGGCGCGCTGCGTAAACGACACCAGCCGGGTAGAGCGCACCCGCACCGCGCAGCGGCCGGGCGACTCCCACTCGACGACGCGCTGGAGCGTCCCGGCTCGGAAGTCCAGCACCCGCTGGTGGTGACGTAAATCGCCGTAGCGGAGGTCGAAGGGCTCGTCGTCGACCATCAGCCGGATGAGCTTGCCATTGGTGATGTTGATCACGGACTGGCTGGTGTCCGGTTCGGCGTAGACCGCCTCTGGGTTCGGGAGCGGGCGCAGTTCGTACATGGAGCCGAGGTAGGTTCCCGGCAGGCCGTGGGGCTCCCCCTCGTCGAGGTTGCCGCGCAGACCGATGTGGCCGTTGGACAGGGCGAAGACCGACTCGGTCTGGGCCAGCATGTCCAGATTCAGGCTCTCCTCAGTGAGCGACCACGGCTCGCAGCGGAATGCCCGTTGGGTGATCACCGACCCCCTCCGTCCTCGAGTAGTTCAGCCAGATCCGGGACGACCCGGTCGGCCCCGTGGGCCGCGAGGGCCGCAGCCTGGCCCACCCGGTCGACGCCCACGACATAGCCGAAATGGCCGGCCCGGCCGGCGGCGACCCCGGCCAGGGCGTCCTCGAACACGGCTGCCGCCGTTGGCTCTACTCCGAGCAGGCGAGCGCCGGCCAGGAAGGTGTCGGGCGCGGGCTTGCCGGCCAGGTGCTCATGTTCCGCCAGCACGCCGTCTACCCGCGCCTCGAAGAGGTCGAGTATCCCGGCGGCCTCCAGCACGGCCCGGCAGTTCGCAGACGACGAAACTACCGCCCGCCGCAAGCCGGCGTCCCTCGCCGCCTTGACGTAGGTGACGGATCCGGGATAGGCCTCGACACCGTCATCGCGGATGCGGCGGACCACGATCGCATTCTTGCGCCGCCCGAGTGCGTAGACGGTCTCGGCGTTAGGAGGGTCATCGGGGCCGCCCTCGGGAAGATGGATGCCCCGGGACGACAGAAAGTCGCGTACACCGTCGAGACGGGGTTTGCCGTCGACGTAGGCGTCGTAGTCGTCGTGGGCATCGAAGGGCCGGAACGGTTCACCCAGCCGCTCGGCGCGGCCGCGGAGGTAGTCATCAAAAAGCTCCTTCCAGGCCGCGGCGTGGATCTTCGCCGTCTGGGTGAGCACCCCGTCGAGATCAAACAGGCACGCGGTTACGCCATCCGGCAGCCCGAGCATCAGGTGGCCGCCAACTGCCAGATGGCGGTGTGGTGCGCGGTGGCGACCGGCACCGATTCGGACATCCAGGCCACGTCCAGCCTTACAAAATGGTGGCCCTTTCGTTCGAAGACGTCGGCGACGCGGGCCCGCACCTCCAGTTGCTCCCCGACCGAGACGGCCCGCCGATGGCGGACCTCGCTCGCCACGTGCAACCAGGCAGGCAGCAACACGTTGGCCATGAGGACCCCGTTGGCGCCTTCCAGCAGCAGCCCGGGATGCACGACGCCGTGCTCTGCGTACCACGCCGACGGCTCGGCGACCTTGGCCAGATAGGCGGCGGCAGCCGCCGGGTCGGCTCGCCACGGGATCGAACCGAGCACCTCTCCGGCGACGAGCGATTGCTCGCTGGCCAGGGGACGGTCCTCCGGTGCCGGGATCTCGGCCGCGGGAATAGTCGAGTCCTCTCCGTCATCCGGACCGTCGTCAGGCAAGGAGGCCGAGCCCGCGGCGCACACCCTTTCAGCATTATTCACGTCGAACTCCACGGACGAGGACGGCCCGGGCGACACGGAGACCGTCAGCACTTCGCCGTCGTAACAGGGGGATGGGAAGCGGATCCGCACCTCGCCGCGCTCCACCCAGTCGGACCCGAGCGCCCCCAGGAGCGCATGGCTGGCATAGGCATAGACCGTCACCCCCGGCACCAGACCGCCCCGGAACCCGTAGCGCCGGGCTACGTCATCGGCATGGATGCGGTTCTCGCTGGCGGTGGCGGCGTTGCGCGCCGTGACCCGGTACCCCATGGAGCCCCGACTGTAATCAGGCTCGTTCGCCACAACGGGTAGAAAGTCACCCGTGACCGTGCCCTTGTCGCCCGCCGAGCAGGGCCGGGCCCGGTTGTTGGTCGTGTCCAAGCGCCGGGCCAGCGGACTGCTCATCGTCGTCGCGGTCGTGTTCGTGGTGTCGACCCTCCTGCTCCACCGGGCCCGTTGGCTCGAATGGGTACAGGTCACGGCCATCGCGTCCCTGGTCGGCGGGCTGGCGGACTGGTTCGCGGTGACCGCCCTGTTCCGGCACCCGCTGGGACTACCCATCCCGCACACCGCCATCGTGGTGGAGCGCAAGGACCGCTTCGCCGAGACGCTGGGCGCTTTCGTGCAGGAGAGCTTCCTCACCCCGGCCGCGGTCAGCGAGCGGCTGAGGGTCTCCCACGCCGTCGAACGCACCGCCACCTGGCTGGCCGACCCGGACCACGCTTCCGAACTGGCCGAGCGGGTGGCCGAGGCGCTGGTGGCCGCAGCCGACCTGTTGCGTGACGAAGACGTGCAGGGGGTCCTCGACGCACTCGTCCGCCGGCGGTTGGACAAGGTGGCGCTGGCCCCCCTGGCGGGGCGCAGCCTCCGCCAGCTCACCAGAGAGGGACGGCACAACCCGCTCATCGACGCCACCCTCACTGGGCTCAGCGGTTACCTCACCCAGCACGGGTCAGACCTGCACCGGCGACTCGGCGTGCACTCGCCGTGGTGGCTACCCGGTCCGGTCGAGGAAAGGATGGTCGAGCGCTTGCTGCTGCGCAGCCGGCAGGTGCTCGACGACATGGCTACTCACCGTAACCATCCGCTGCGCCATCAACTCGAAGCCGGCCTGGCCAAGTTCGCCGAGGACCTCCAGACCTCCCCGGAGCTGCGGCAGCGCGGCGAACAGATCAAGACCGAGCTGCTCGGCCAACCCCAGTTCCGGACCTTCGCGGCCACGGTCTGGGCTGACACCAAGGACCAACTGCGGTCCCAGGCCGCCCAGCCCGGCTCGGAGCTGCGGTCCCGGCTCACGGACATCATCGTCCAGACCGGAGTCCGCCTGCGCGACGACCCCGAGCTGGCCGCGTCGGCGGAACGCAGCGTCGACGCGGTGGCCGCCATGTTGTTAGGCGCGTTCGATGAGGAGCTGGTGGCCCTGGTGAGCGGGACCATCGGGCGCTGGGACGCGGTAGAGACCTCTCGGCGCCTCGAGCTGTTGCTCGGCCCGGATCTGCAGTACATCCGCATCAACGGCACCGTGGTGGGGGCTCTCGCCGGTCTCGCCCTGCACGCCATCACCCTGGCGGTGGGGTAGCGACCTGTGCACCTTGGTCCTTTGGCCTTCTGAGCGGCACCCCCGGCTGCTGAGCTCACTAGCCCTTGCCAGGACTCCCTGGATCGTGCAGACTGCGCCGTCGATCTTCGTGCACCGCGAGCCGCGTGCCAGGACGAGGGGAGTGCAAATGCACCAGCATCTAAAGGCCGGGCGCGTCATTGTCGCGCTCGGTGCCGCCACCTCCATATTGCTTTTCACGCCGGGCGCGGCGTTCGCGACCGCGCCAGCGGCGAGTCACCCCGGATCTAGCCACGGTGTGCGAGCGATGTCGCGCGCCCGGGCCGCGGCCCTGCCCGCCAACATCTCGGTCGTGGCGACCGGGCTCAACCAGCCGAAGAAGATCACCATCGGCCCGAATGGCGACCTCTACGTAGCCGAGTCCGGACTCGACACCGTGCCAGCTGGCTGCACCGACGGCACTCAGGCCGCCTGTGTCGACACGTCTGGCGCCATCGCCGATGTGAACCCGAGCGGCAAGGTGACGACAGTGGTCTCGGGCCTGCCTTCGTACAACGCCGATGAGGGGCCGGGCTCGGCCTCGGGGCCCGCCGAGGCCCTGGTGGTCAACGGCCAGATCCAGATAGTGGAGCAGGGCACGTCGCTCAACCAGACAACGGGAGCGGTAGAGCCCGCCTCAGCCAACTCGTTCAACCTCGACGCCCTGCTGTCGACCCCGCTGTCGGGCGCACCGGTCACCAAGGAAGCGGATCTGGCCGCCTACGACTTCAAGTACAACCCGGGCCTGGCGGATACCCACCTGCAAGGCGAGTCGACCTACGACAGTGACCCCTACGGGGTTACGCCCTGGGACGGCGGCCTGGCCATCGCCGACGCCGCTGGGGACGACGTGCTGCTCTACAAGGACGGCACGCTCAGCACCCTGGCCGTGCTGCCGCTCATCACCGAGCACGTGCCCGCCGGAGACCTCGGCCCGGGCAGCCCGGCCGCCTCGCTACCGGCCCAGCCCGTGCCTACCTCGCTCGCGGTGGGGCCAGACGGCGCGCTCTACATCGGTGAACTGGGCGGCGCTCCGTACGACGTCGGCGACACCAACATCTACAGGCTGAGCGCTCCAGGCGCCGCTTTGGCCACCGTCGAGACCGGGCTCACCATGGTCGGCGACATTGCCTTCGACCAGGCCGGGCGCCTGCTGGCCCTCACCCTCGACACGGCCGGACTGCTCGACCCGTCTACCGGGCTGCCGGCGCCGGGGGCGATCACTCGGTTCAACAAGGACGGCACCCGCACCGTGCTCGCCAGCGCCGGCCTCGAGTTCCCGACCGGGATGGCAGTGGCCAGCGATGGTTCTATCTATGTCAGCAACTGGGGAGTCCTCCAGGGTCACAACGATCCCGGTGCCCCGCCCGGAATTGGCGGTGAGATTGTGCGGGTCGCGAACTCCGCCCCCGCTGACGAGGTCGGGGCCAACCTGGGCGGCTACTGGGAGTCGGCGAGCGATGGGGGCATCTTCACCTTCGGCGCCTTCGGCTTCTACGGATCCACGGGCGGGATCACCCTCAACAAGCCGGTCGTCGGGATGGCCGCAACGCCGCTCACGCCCGGCTACTGGGAGGTCGCGTCCGACGGCGGCATCTTCACCTTCGGGACCGCTGGATTCTATGGATCGCTGGGCAACGTGGTCCTCGACAAGCCGATCGTCGGGATGGCTTCCACGCCTGACGGCCGGGGGTACTACCTGTTCGCATCGGACGGCGGGGTCTTTACCTTCGGCGACGCCACCTTCCACGGGTCACTGGGAGACGTGCACCTCAACGCCCCGATCGTCGGTGGCGCCGTCACGGCTGACGGCGGCGGCTACGACCTGTTCGCCGCCGACGGCGGGGTCTTTACCTTCGGCAACGCCAACTTCTATGGGTCCGAAGGGGGTACGCACCTCAACAAGCCCGTCGTCGGCGGGGCCATCACCCCCGACGGCAGCGGCTACTACTTGGTGGCTGCGGACGGCGGCATCTTCACCTTCGGCGACGCCGCCTTCCAAGGGTCCGAGGGCAGCATCGTCCTCAATAAGCCCGTCATCGGGATGGAAGTGACGCCAGACAACGGTGGCTACTACATGGTGGCGTCCGACGGCGGCATCTTCAGCTTCGGCAACGCCACTTACTACGGGTCGGAGGGCGGCATCACCCTCAACAAACCGGTGGTATCGATGGGCTGAGTCAAGAGGGCTTTGCCCAACGAGGGATGGGGACCGGCACGCAGCGGAAGGCTGCCCCGCATTTCATGAACGGGGCAGCCTTCCGGCATGCCAGCCCCACCCCTCACTCCTGCCTGCTGGCCAGTCAACTTCTGACCCGCGTCGCCACTCCTGACGCGTTGACTACCTCAGATGTACTCAACCGGTCAGAAGTGCCCGGAAGGGTCAGAAGTCACAGCCCGCGGGCCGGCCACACCCCGGCCGGCGCCGGCCCGCGCCCGGACCGTTGCCCGGCCTCCGCCGAGCTAGCCAGGCTGCGACTTGCCCCAAATCCGGTGTGGCAGCCCCCCTGGAAGACTGAGAGGGGCTCCGGGTCGTCGTGTCGTCTGTCCGTTCCACCGGACAGGCGACGCGACAGCCCGGAGCCCAAAGAAAACGCTACTACCGCTCAGCCGCCACCGCCACCGGCGCCCTGCCGGCTCCCGTCCCAGAAGGAGCGAAGGGACGCCAGCTTGCCGGCCGCGTTCCTGCGGTAGAGGTTGACGACATCCATGTCGATGGTGTGCCCGCCGGTCGTGATGTGGAACGTCACGACGGCGGCCGCCTCGTCCCCGCACTCGTAGCAGCGCTCGATCTCGTAGTCGAACTGCTCCATGGTCGAGATGACGGTGTCACGGAAGCGGGCGATGGCCTCTTTGCCCCGGTGCCCGCCTACGCCACCGTCGAAGGGCGACGTGCCCACCGGATCCTCGACGACGGCGTCGTCGGCGAACAGGGCCAGCCAGCCATCGCGGTCGCCTTCCTTGGTCAAGCGCAACGACGTCTCGGCCAGTTCTCTCACCGACACCACGGCGGCTTCTCCGGGACTCATACGGAGAGCGTATCGGGCAGGGGGTCGGCGCCCGTCAGCCAGTGGCGGGCGACCTCACGGGCGGCCGCCCACTTGGCCAGGTTGGCGGCTTCGTCCTGGCCCAGATCGGCGGGCGTGGGCCCGATACGGGCGGCCAGCCCCGACAACGCGTCGACATCGAAGTGGTAGACCTCGGCCGCGGCCAGGCCCAGCATTTGCCGGGTCTCCTCTACCGGGATGTCGTGGAACGAGCGCCGCAACCAGTCGAGCGTGTGCGGCCAGGTGCCCTCCGGATGGGGGAAGTCATTTCCCCACAACATGTTGGACACGCCGATCTCGTAGCGCCGCGCCAGCTCCCTCCGCTCAGTGGTGGTCGCCCCGATAAAGCAGTTGCGGTCGAAGTAGGCGCTCGGCGGCATGGTCAGGTCGCCCTCCATGCGGTGGCTCATCTTCTTCGCCGAGTGCTCCCGGAGGAACCGGGTGTCCATGAGCCACAGCAGGTCGTTGGCCCAGAAGGCCCCGCACTCCGTGGCACCCCAGCGCAACCGGGGATAGCGTTCGAACACGCCGGACCACAGCGCAAACCACAAGGGCCGCACGCCCCACCACCGCACCTCGGTCACGTAGATCCCGAGGTGCTCGCCGTAGTCCTCCCGCGGCGCCGGCCCGGAGTGGGTGTGCACCGGCATCTCCAGGTCCTGGCAGGCCGTCCACACCGGGTCGTAGCGCCGGTCGTGGTAGGGCGGGTACTTGCCCCACGTGGCCGGGATGAGGATGCCGCCACGCAATCCAGATTCCGCCGCCCGGGTGATCTCGGTCACCGCCGCGTCGATGTCCTGCAAGATCGGCACCACCGCCACGCCGGCCCGCCGCGCCGGGCTGTGCGAGCACAGCTCGGCCAGCCACCGGTTGTGGGCCCGCGCCCCCGCCAGGGCCCGGCCCGGGTCGAGGTCGCCGGACTGGCCCAACCCGGCCCCGAACGGCGCCCCGGCCACCCCGGTGACCGCGTCGGCGTCGGGAAAGATCACCTCGCCGGCGACGCCGTCCCCGTCGAGCTCCTTGTCACGCCGGGCCACGTCCCAGCCGCCGGCGATGCCCTCGCCGTTCTCGTCGAACCAGTTCTGGGCGAACTCGGGGTCCATGAAGTCGCCGAGCCGGGACTGCTCGGCTTTCTCGATCAGGTAGGCCTCGAAGTCCTCACGGAACTCCGGGTCGATGTACTCCCGGTAACGCTCCGTCGGCAGCTCGGCGTGGCAGTCGGCGGAGATGATCAGGTACGGATCGGTGAGGCTGGTCACGGTCGGGGCTGTCCTTTCACCGGCCCGGGCCTACCAAGCCCGGATGGGGTCGGGTTCGAAAGCGGTGCTGCTGGCATCGGCGGGCACCATATCGAGGGGCGAGGCCACCTCGGCCACGGTCGGCCCGATGCGGGCGGCCAGGCCGGAGAGGGCGTCGAGGTCGAAGCCGTACACCTGGGCGGCGGTGCCGCCGAGCATGGCCGCCACCTCCTCCGGCTCCACCGCGCTAAACGTATGGCGCAGGGCCTCCAACGTGTACGGCGAGGTCCCCTCCAGGTGGGGATAGTCGGCACCCCACATGATCCGGTCGACGCCGATGCGGGCCCGCTCGGCGCACTCGACCGGCCGCATAAAGCTGGCGCCCACGTAGCACTGGCGAGCCCAATACTCTCGCGGCCGGCGGGGCAACGACCCGGCGTCGGGCCCGGCGAACCGGTTGATCGCCGATCCGGGCCGGGCGTACCGAGTGGCGGTCACGTCGAGCGAGTCGAGGGCGGCGGGCAACCAGCCGGAGCCCTGCTCGGTCAGCACCAGCACCAGACCGGGATGGCGTTCGAGCGTGCCGTTGAAGATCAGGTGCCACAGCACCCGGTGCGCCCACCAGTGCGTTTCGTATACCCACACCGCGAAGGCGCTACCCCACTCGTCTTCGGGAGTCGGCCCGGCCGTCCCTCCGTGGTGGTTGACGACGACACCGGCGTCCTCGCAGGCCGCCCACAACGGCTCCCAGTGCTCCGCGTAGAGCGGCGGCACCCCGCTCCCGGGGGCCACCCCGGGCAGGAGAACGCCGCCGCGCAGACCCAGCTTGGCGACGGTGTGCACGCCCTCGATCGCCTGGTCCAGGTCGCCGAGCAGGATCTGCCCCACGCCGGCCCGCCGCTCCGGGGCGAGGGAGCAGAAGTCGGCGAGCCACCGGTTGTGAGCCCGCAGCCCGGCCCAGCGGTACTCCAGCTCCACCGCGTTCACGGGGGGCGGGGCGGACAGGCTTCCCTTGGGGAAGAACGGCGGCACCGTATTGGGAAAAATGACCTCCCCCGCGATCCCCTGGCCATCCAGGTCGGAGTTGCGCCGTTCGCTGTCCCAGTTCCGCCCCGCGTCGGGCTCGGTCAGATCTGCATACGGGTTCACGTAGGCCGCGGCCCAGGCGTCGAACTCGTCCAGGTAGCGCGAGTCGAGGTACTGGCGGTAGTCGCCAATGTCGCCGCCGGCGTGGCAGTCGGCCGAGATGACCGTGTACCGGTCGTCGAGTGGCACGGTCAGCGCCCTCAGGTGCGGGCCGGCTCGGGCCGCGGCGCCGCGCCCGCGGCGAGCAGAGCAACGTCGTCATAGCGCTGATGCACATAGGGCAGCAGCCACTCCTGCGGCACCCTGGCCGCGATCTGGGCCGTCTGGATGGTTCGCCGGCGGCACCAGGTGATGGAACGCAACTCCCGGATCACGATGTCGGCCACCGGGTCGAGCGGGGAGTCGCCGAGCTTCACATCGCCTTCGACGTGGTCGAACACCTCGTAGTGGCGGTGGTAGGTGCCGTGCACCAGGTGCGGGTCGGTGATGCCGTCGCCGTCCGGGGCGCGCAGAAACTTGAAGTAGAACTCGACGTTGGCCTGGTCCTCCGGCAAGGGCAGCGTTCCCTGGACCTGGCCCGACACCGTGATCAACGGGTAGTTCAACCGAACGACGGACGCCAGAATGGCGTCGCCGTCGCGGGTCACGGAGATGGTGCCGAGCTTCTTCGGCTCCCCGAACGTTTCGCGGCCGCCGACCACCGACTGCTCGGTGGACTGCGGCATGAAGAGCGGGTAGTCCCCTTCGACGTCGCCGTGGCGGGCCGCCACCGAGAAGACGGCCGAGCCGAAGGGCGGCCGGCCCTCGATGGCCACCCGCTGCAGCGACACCCGCACAACCGGTTCGGCTGCCGGCACCAACGGTCGAGGTAGCACGGCGGCGACGATCTCGGGATCGGTCAGGTAGGTGACGGTGACCGCCTCGGTGGCGATCGGCGCCTTGGTGGCATTGATCTCGTGATCGACTCGCTCGACCACCGGCCGGGGCCCGTACCGTACGGGACTGGTCATCTACTTGCCTCCTCCTAAATTGCTGGCAGACGCAGACTTGCTGGCCGTCGCGGCCGCGGACGCGGCGACGACATCGACCAGGTAGTCGGGTTCGGTGCGGTTGCGGATGGACGCCGCCTTCTTGGCCACGATGTCGTCGCTCGGCGACGGGCCGCCCATCATCCAGAAGCGGCCGTCCAGGAGGCCGGCGACGACTTGGGCGGCCACCGCTTCGAGAGGGGTAAACGACACCTTTACGCCGGCCGTCTCGAACCGTTCGACGACCGCCGCCAGGGTTTGCGGTGGGGTATGACGCTCCTGGGTGGAGGCATAGCGGTCAGGCCGGTGCCGCCACGACTCCCAAATGCCGGTGTTGAGGAACCCTCCAGGGAAGAGCACTGATGCCCGCACTTGCGAGCCGGCCATCTGCAAATGGGAGTACAGGCTCTCGGTCAGGCACAGCACCGCCGCCTTGGTCATGGGGTACACCGCGGTCGCAGGGCCACCCATGGCGCCCCTCCCGATCGGCGCAAAACCTCCGTTGCCCGAGCAGGTGTTGACCATGTGACCGTCGTCTTGCGCCAACAGCAGAGGGACGAAGGCCTTGATCCCATGAATGACGCCGACCACGTTGACGTCGATCCCCCACCGCCAGTCGGCCAGGTCGTGCTCCCACATGTAGCCCTCGGAGACGGCGCCCGTGCCGGCGTTGTTGCAGACCACGTGGACCGCGCCGTAGCGCGACAGCGTGTCGCGGGCCAAGTGCTCCACCGACGCGTAGTCGGTCACGTCGGTGACGATCCCCGTGGCGTCGAAGCCGTCGGCCCGCAGCTTGGCGACTTCCGCCTCTAGCGGCTCGGGCAGCACGTCCGCGAGGACGACTTTCATGCCTTCCTCGGCGAAGCGGCGACCTACGGCTGAACCGATGCCACCGGCACCCCCCGTGACCACCCCGACCTTGCCTTCGAGTGCATCCATCTTCCGCCCTGTCCCTCCCCTTGGCGTTCGGAATCGACTACCTGCGCAAACTGGAGCCTCTCACGACCCACCCCGATTGCGCTGCAAGCGGCGCAACACGGGGAGTCCGACCAGTACCGACCCGGCGGCGGAGATCAGGCCGATGGCCAGGTCCACCGACACCCGGCCTTCGCGTGCCCAGTACACGTCTTCGAGGTCCAGGAGGAGCGCGAACTCGTCGACGATCAAGGCCATGCCCGCCCCGTACGCGGACGCCACTAGCGGGTGCCGGCGCAACTTGTCCTCACCGCGGATGGCTGCGCCACCGACCACGCTCACGGTGAGGATGCCCCACATGTAATGGTGCAAGTGCACCCCGCCGACGCTGAGATTACCAAACGGGCCCTTGGCGTCTTTGATGCTGTAGGTGATGGCCCGCACGGCGGCGAACGTCCCGGTGAACGCCATCCAACTGATGAGCGCCGACTGCTGCCGCGGGTGCAGTTCTTCGTGGAATGCCTGGTGGACCTCGCCGGGAGTTACCACGTTGGTTTCCACGCCCGAATCCTGACACACACGGTGGCGGCTCGTTGTCTTACGCTGCCCTCATGTCCCTAGACGAGCCCGACGAGCCCGACGAGCCCGGCGAGCCCGACGATCCCGGCGAGCCCGACGATCCCGGCGATCCCGGCGAGCCCGACGAGCCCGGCGACGGCGGCGAGCACGCAGATGGGGCGCACGGCGAGGAGTCGAGCCAGCGAACCCGCTCCTCCTCGAAGCGGCGACCGGCGTTCGCGGTGGCGAGGGCGGTCGTGGTGCTGGCGGTCGCCGCGGTTGGCTACCAAGCGGTCATCCCGTCGAACCACGTCGTGCGGAGTCGTCTGGCCCGCCTCGCCCTCACCGAGCCGGGGGTGGCCGGGTTCAACATCAAGCCGGCTGACGCCGGTGAGCAGCCAGCCGCCCAGACCGGGCTCACCGCGTTGGTGTCAGCCGCCAAGCGGTCACCCGCCGAGACGGGGGTGTACGCCATCGAGTGGGCGCCGTCACAACCGGATGCGGCCGGCGACGTCGTGCTGCTCCTGCCCAAGGGCTCCCAGGCAGCCACGGTGCTGTCTGAGGTTCGGGCTCGGCAATTGGCGGTGACGTCGTACTCCTCGGAGGGCCTGGTCCGCCGGTCGACGTACGCGGTGGCCGGCATACCGGACTCGACGGGATCCGTGTACGCGGGGTCCACCACCGGCGCCACCTCGGTGCCGGGATTGGTCGTCACGGCCTTCCAGTACGGCCGAGCCGTGGTAGTGAGCGAGGTGTTGAGCACCACTGCCACCCAGGCCGACGCCGACACCATCGCCTCCAACGAATATGCCCATCTCCGCCGGGTCGAGTCGGGTTTCACCCTCAATGTGGTCGACCGGCCGGTGGTCGCCACGATCCTCTGGGGGGCCGCCGCCGTGGTGCTGGCGGCCATCTTGGCCCTGGGACCCCTGGCCCGGAGGCGGTTAGTGGATCGACGCCAGCGTCGCATCGAGGAAGAGCTCAGTCGCCTGGTGGTCGTGCACGGGCACGCCATCACCAAGCACCATCGCTAGGTTCGTGGCGGTCGCCAAGCAAGGGGATTAGCACCTGGTGGCCCGGCGGGGCCCCGCCACCACCTTTTTTGTGATGTGTGACACCGCATAGATGTCGAATATCACAGAAAACACGGCGGCCGTTGCCAGGCGACCGCTGGTTGAGGGTGGGCGGCGGGCGAGAACGGCGTCGAGACCTAAGCTCCGAGCCATGAAACCACGCGGTGTGCACCACGTTTCGATCAACGTTGATGACGTTGACGCGGCCCTCGCCTTCTATGTCGGCACCCTCGGCCTAGTCGCTCGTCCTGACCGGCCTGACTTCGGCTTTGGCGGCGCCTGGTTGGACGCCGGTGGCCAGCAGGTGCACTTGATCAACGCCCTTCCGCCGGCAAACCAGGGACAACATTTCGCCCTCCTGGTCGACGATCTCGACGCCACCGTGAGTGAGCTCCGGGAACAAGGCGTGGACGTGAGCAATGCGGTCGCGGTCGGCACCGGCCGGCAGGCCTTCCTGACCGACCCGGCCGGCAACGGTGTCGAGCTCCACCAAGTAGCCGGCTCGGCGTCCTAGCTAGCTCCCTGATACCGTAGGGGGGTATAGTAGTGGTATGCGAGGATACACCCCTGACAAGGACGTCTACCTGAGGCGGCTGCGCCGCATCGAGGGCCAGGTCCGCGGTCTGCAGGCGATGGTCGAGGAGGACCGCTACTGCATCGACATCCTCACCCAGATCTCGGCGGTGAACCGGGCGCTGCAGGAGGTGGCCCTCGGCCTTCTCGATGATCATCTCGGCCACTGCGTGACGCAAGCCATTGCATCCGGCGGGCCCGAGGCCGAAGCAAAGGTGGCCGAGGCGTCGGCGGCCATCGCCCGTCTCGTGCGTTCGTGATCGTCGCCGTCGCCTGGGAGCACGACGTCGGGAGCAGCCTCCGGGAGGCGTTCTTCATGTTCTGGGAGACCCTTTGGCCGCTCGTGCTCGGCTTCGGCCTGTCTGGGGCCGTCCAAACCTTCGTGCCCACGGCCAAGATGGAGCAGGCACTCGGCGACCACCGGGCCGGTGCGGTAGCCCGCGCCAGTCTGTTCGGGATGGTGTCGTCGTCGTGTTCCTACGCCGCGACCGCCATCGCCAAGTCGCTCCTCCAGAAGGGAGCTGACTTCGTCACGGCCATGGTATTTATGTTCGCGTCTACCAACCTCGTCATCGAGCTGGGCATCGTGCTGATCATCCTGCTCGGTTGGCAGTTCGCCGCCGCTGAATTCGTCGGCGGGACGATCATGATCGCCTTGCTCGCCCTCACCGGCGGCCTGCTCGTTCGCCGAGCGACTGCGGCCTCGGCCCGCGGCCGGCTGGACCAAACGGCAAGAGCAGACCGACAGGCCCGGACCGACATCGAAACCGAGCCGAGGATCGCCAAGCTCGGGTCCAAGGCGGCCTGGGCGGACGCGGCGACATACACGATGGCCGACCTGACCATGCTGCGACGCGAGCTGGCGATCGGCTACCTGGTGGCCGGCTTCCTCAGCGTGCTCGTTCCTGTCCACGCGTGGAACGACCTGTTTATCCACGGCCACGGGGTCTGGACGTCGCTCGAGAACGTGATCGTGGGACCGCTCGTGGCGATCGTCAGCTTCGTTTGCTCTGTGGGCAACGTGCCCCTCGCCGCCGCCCTGTGGAAGGGAGGCATCAGCTTCGGGGGCGTCATCAGTTTTATCTTCGCCGACCTGATCACCCTGCCGTTGCTGCTGATCTACCGCAGGTATTACGGAACCAGACTGGCGTTGCGGATGCTGGTGTGGTTCTGGACGGTGATGGCGTTGGCCGGACTCGTGGTCGGCGCCCTGGCTCAGGCGGCCGGGCTGGTGCCACCTCATCGTCCGGGCCAGATTGTCGCCGCCCACTTCTCGTGGAACTACACGACGGTGCTCAACATCGTGTTCCTCGCCGTGTTCGGGCTGCTCTACTGGCTGCACCGCAACCAGAAGCGCTTGGGCGGCGGCCGGGCCTACGCCATCGACCCTGTCTGTGGCATGCAGGTCCGCATCGCTGACGCCCCGGCCAGCGCCGTCCACGAGGGCCATCAGCACTACTTCTGCTCCGACCATTGCCGGGACCGCTTTACCGCCGGCGCCGGTTCCAGCGCGCTCGCTTGACGGCCGACGCCCGCCCCGGCTAACAACGCCGGCATGCCCGATCTCATCATTCCCACGCCGAGCGGCACTGAGCTCAAGGCCTACCTGGCTGTGCCGACCAGTGGTGACGGGCCATGGCCCGGGGTGGTGGTGATCCATGACATCTTTGGCCTGACCGGGGTGGCCCGAGCGCACACCGACCGCTTGGCCTCGTACGGCTACCTGGCCGTGGCCCCCGACATGTACAGCCGTGGGGGGATGGTGAGGTGCGTCAAGGCGACTTTGTCAAGCATGCTCAACGGGCAGGGTCGGGCCTACGAGGACATCCAGGCGGCCCGGGCCTGGCTCGGGGTGCGGGACGATTGCACCGGCCGCACCGGGATCATCGGCTTCTGCATGGGTGGCGGGTTCGCGCTCATGACCGCCAACCGGGGGTTCGCTGCCGCCGCGCCCAACTACGGCAACCTGCCCAAGGACCTCGACGCCGCCCTCGAGGGAGCGTGCCCGATCGTCGGCAGCTACGGGGCCAAGGACCGCGGCCTCAAGGGCGCGGGCGCCAAACTGGAGGCTGCGCTCACCGAGCGACACATCGCCCACGACGTCAAGGAGTATCCCGACGCCGGCCACAGCTTCCTGGATCAGCACCGGGCCGGTCCGCTGGTGCCGGTGATGCGGGTCGCGGGTTTCGGCTACCACGAACCGAGCGCGACCGACGCCTGGCAGCGCATCGAAGCCTTCTTCAGCGAACACCTCGGGACCGGTGGCTGATGGCAGCCGCGACCTATCAAAAAGGGCTGCACCAGGTGGCGGGCGAGGTGTGGGCGTACCTACAGCCCGACGGCGGCTGGGGCTGGTCAAACGCCGGGTTGGTCACCGACGGGGACGCGTCGTGCTTGATTGACACTCTCTTCGACCTCGAGCTCACCGCCGAGATGCTGGCGGAGATGCGGCGGGTTACCGCTGCGGCCGAGCAGCTGGGCACGGTGATCAATACCCACGCCAACGGCGACCACTGTTTCGGAAACGCGCTGGTCGCGGACGCGGAGATCATTGCCTCTCGCGCCTGCGCGGAAGAGATGGTGGCGCTGCCGCCGTCGCGCCTGGCCGAGATGATGCGAGCCGCGCCCGACTTAGGGGAGATGGGCGCGTTCCTGCAGCGGATCTTTGGTCCTTTTTCCTTCGACGGCATCGAGCTGACACCACCGACCCGAACCTTCGAAGGCGAGCTCGAGCTGCTCGTCGGTGATCGCCGCGTGCGCCTCATCGAGGTCGGGCCTGCCCCTACCGGCGGCGACGTGGTAGTCCACCTGCCCGACGACGGGGTGGTCTTCACCGGCGACATCCTCTTTCACGGGGGGCATCCCATCGTCTGGGCTGGCCCGGTGGGCAATTGGATCGCCGCCTGCGACCGAGTTCTCGCCCTAGGCGCACGAATGGTGGTCCCCGGTCACGGTCCCCTGGCCACGCCGGACGCGATACGCGACTTGAAGGGCTACTTCGAGCTACTGACCGCGGAGGCCCGGGTCCGCTTCGACGGCGGTATGACCGCGCTCGACGCAGCCAGGGACATCGATCTCGGCCCGTACGCCGGGTGGGGTGAGGGCGAACGTCTGGTCGTCAACATTCACGCTCTCTACTGCGATTTCGGCGCCGACCTCCCGCGCGACGCGGCCACCTTGATGGGCGCCATGGCCACGCTGGCGAACGCTCCCTAAATCTCGCCGGCGGGTCAGCAGATGCGCGGCAACGGGTCCCCGACGAGCATGTCGACGATCCGGGTCCCGCCGAACGCGGTGAGAAGGACCACGATGCCCGGCGGTTCGCTGCGGATCTGCCCGATCGACACCGCGTCACGCCCCAGCGGATGCTCTCGGAGAGCGGTCAGCGCGGCCTGAGCCTCAGCGGGAGCCACGACCGCCACGAACTTCCCCTCGTTGGCGACGTACAAGGGGTCGATACCGAGCAGCTCGCAGGCCGCCGCCACCGTGGGACGGACCGGCAGCGCCGCCTCCTCCAACACCACCGTGAGGTCACAGGCGCGCGCCAGCTCGTTGCAAACCGTCCCGACCCCGCCCCGCGTGGCATCCCGCAACCACCGGGTGGAGGGCGCGGCTGCGAGCAGGCACTCCATGAGCTCATTCAGTGGCGCGGTGTCGGAGACGATCTCGGCATCGAGAGCCAGGTCGCCGCGGGCAAGCATCACCGCCGTGCCGTGGTCGCCGATCATCCCCGACGAAATGACCACGTCACCGTCGGCCACCTTGGCCGCCGACAGCTCGCGCCCCGCCGGTATCACACCGACGCCGGAGGTGGAGATGTACATGCCGTCGGCTGCCCCACGGTCGACCACCTTGGTGTCGCCGGTGACGATCGGGACGCCGGCTGCCGCGGCAGCCTCCGCCATATCGGCCACGATGGCTCGAAGGGAGTCCATCGGGAAGCCTTCCTCGAGCACGAAGGCGGCCGACAGGGCGAGGGGGCTGGCACCCATCATGGCCAGGTCGTTGACGGTGCCGTGCACGGCCAGGTGCCCAGCTGACCCGCCGGGGAAGCGCAGCGGCTTCACCACGAACGAATCGGTGCTGAACGCCAGCCGGTCGCCGGATGGCAAGGTCAGCACGGCGGCGTCCGTCTGGGCGGCGAGGCTGTCATTGGAAAATGCGGGCATGAAGATGGCGTCCAGCAGGGCGGCCGACGCCTTGCCTCCGGCGCCATGGGCGAGGGTGACCACATCGTCGAGCAGCCGGGGCCGGCGGCGACGGAACGCCTCGATCCGCTCGAACACCGCGGCCTCCCGGCCGGTGGAGCCCGCCTTTCGCGCCACGTCGGTCACGACTGGCTCCCTTCTGGCACGTGATCCTGCACCGCAGACCACAGCTGCAATACCAGGGCGTCCTGGGCCTCCTGGATCCGGTGGACGCTGTCGGAACGCACGACCAGGCAATACTCGATGGCGTCGCTGTCTGCCATGGCTCCCCCTTCGTATCCGCACAACCCGATGGTCAGTAATCCCCGTCGCGACGCCTCCTCGAACGCCCGGATCACGTTGACGGAGTCCCCGCTGGTGGAAAAACCGATCGCGACATCACCGGCCTGGGCGTAGGCGATGATCTGCCGGGCGAAGACTACGTCGAAGCCGATGTCGTTGGCCAGGGCGGTGAGCACGGCCCGGTCATCCACCAGCGACATGGCAGGAAGGGGCCGCCCGCTTGGCGGGCATCGAAACAGCTCGACCGTCCCATCCGCGTCCGTGGAACTGCCGCCGTTTCCGAAGGCGAAGAGCCGGCCACCGGCCCCGAAGCGGTCCGCCATCTCCGCCGCGGCTCGCTGCACCAGGCCGCCGCAGCTTTCGAGGGTGGCGGTCCGCAAGGCGACGCTGTCGGCCATCTTCGCCCGGGCCGACCCGGCCAGGTCCGCCACCAGGCTGGAGGCGTCCCTTTCCTCGGATTCGATGAACGGATAGAGAAAGCCAGTGGGCTCGGTGTTCATGGCAGCCCGCCGCGCAGCGTGCTCAACGCCACGCCGGCGTGGACCAGGACCAGGTCGCCCGGCTCGGGTGGGTCGACGAGGCTGACATCAACCGTCTCGGTGCGCCCGCCGACCAGCACCTCCGCGCCCAGGATGTCGTGGACAGCCTGCACCTCGGCAACGCGGCCCTCGTCCGAGCAGGTGATGCACACCTCTTCGGTACACGCCGGCTCGGCTCGGAGCAGACCGGGGTGTTCGAACACGACGTGGGTCAACTCCCACAGGAGGTGGTAGAGGAGCACCATGTCGCCGGTCCGGGCGGCTCGGGCCGGTTCGACGCCTTCCACCCAGACCACGTGGTCGGCGCGGCCGGGCGATGGGCGCGGCCCCGCGCCCAGCCAGAGGCTGGTGAGACCCCAGGCGTCGGCCCGGCTCATGAGGTCAGCGCTGACCAGATCGGCGGCGGAGCTGATGGCCAGCAGCACATCGCCGGGCCGGGCGAGCAGCCGCAACGCCCGCACCACGTCCGCGCCCTCGACGTTGACCGCCGGCAGCGCCCGCTTGCCGACGATGACCGGATGGACGAACTCGACGGCCACGTGGCGGCCATGCGCCGGCCACTCGGGCGCCACGCACCACATCGTCGCACCGGCCGCAAAGCGCCTTGCCAACGACAGCGCCGCGCCGGCCAGATCCTCCGCCGGTGCCGTCTCCTGTCCACCGAGCTGGGCATCCACGGTCGCGATCATGCCATCCGGCCCGATCGCGAGTAGCCCGCCACCGCAATCTGGCCGAGGGCCAGGCCGCCGTCGTTGGGCGGAACCAGGCGGTGCGTGAGGACGCGGAACCCTCGACCGGTGAGCTCGGCGCGGCTCTGGCCGACGAGGAGCACGTTCTGGAACACCCCTCCGCTCAGGGCAACCGTGTCGAGTCCGGTAGACCGACGCAGCCGATCAGCCGAGTCGCCGACGAGCCGAGCCACCGCAACATGGAAGCCGAGGGCGACAGGGCCGATAGCGCAGCCTTCCCGAAGGTCAGCGACGATCGCCCGCAGGACCGGGCCGGCGTCGATCTCGTCGCCCGCGACGTCGAAGCGGTACACCCGCTCGGTGCCTATCCGGCCGGTGGCCAGGGTCTCGAGCTCGATGGCCGCCTGAGCTTCGTAAGAGACGGTGTGGCGCACCCCGAGCAGCGAACTGACCGCATCGAAGAGCCGCCCCATGCTCGAGGTCGCCACCGTGTACACGCTGCGTTCGAGCTGACGCGCGAGCACGGCCAGCTCCGCTACGGGCGCGGCCCGCACCGGGGCCAGATCGGGAGCCCACTCCACCCCGGCCGCCCACAGATGGCTCAGGGCGGCGCGGTAGGGCTTGCGGATGGTGGCATCGCCTCCCGGCAGGGGGACGTATTTGAGGTGGGCCACCCGCTCGAAGCCGTCGTAGCCGGCCACCAGGACCTCGCCGCCCCAGATGGCACCGTCCGTGCCGTAGCCGGTCCCGTCGAACGCGTAACCGATGACCTTTTGGTCGGCGGGTACGCCGTGCTCGACCATGACTGCCGCAATGTGGGCGTGATGGTGCTGGACGAGCTCGACCGACCCGCCGGCCCGATGTTCCGCCCACCGGCGGGTTTGGTAGCCCGGGTGCGAGTCGGCGGCGATGTGCGCCGGTTTGACGTCGTAGATCTCGCCGAACTGTTCGGTCGAGCGCTCGAAAGCAGCCAGGGTCTCGAGGCTGCCCATGTCACCGATGTGTTGACTCATCCAGGCATCGCGTCCGGACGCCAGGCAGAAGGCGTTCTTGAGCTCGCCGCCCGTGGCCAGCCGCGGGGCGGCCTCGAACGGCAGTCGCACCGGCAGCGGGGCGTAGCCCCGGGACCGCCGGATCGGTAGCTCCTCGCCAGCGGAGACCCGGACGACCGAGTCGTCGCACGGCACGTGGATGGGCCGGTCGTGGACGAGCCAGGCGCCGGCGATCCTCCCGAGGCGGGCCCGGGCATCGCTGTCGTCGAAGCAGATCGGCTCGTCGCTCAGGTTGCCGCTGGTCATGACCAGGACTTGCGGAACCCGGGCCGTCGAGCTCGGTACCGGCCGGAAGAGGAGATGGTGCAGGGGCGTGTACGGCAGGAGCACGCCGAGGTGGGGGTTGTCGGGCGCCACGAGCGGCGACAGCGGACTGCCCTGGCGCCCCCGCACCAGCACGATCGGCCGTTGAAAGCTGGTCAACAGGGCGGCTTCGCTGCGGTCGACCCGGGCGATTCGCCGCGCCCCCGCCACGTCGGGGACCATCACCGCGAACGGCTTGTCCAGTCGGTTCTTGCGCCTGCGCAATTCCCTGACCGAGGCGTCAGAGGTGGCGTCACAAGCCAGGTGGTAGCCACCGAGTCCCTTGACCGCCACGATCTCGCCGTCCGCGAGTGCCTCCTGGGCTGCAGCGAGCGCCGCGTCGGTGCTGTCAACCCGGCCGGCTGGTGACTCGAACCACAGGCGCGGGCCGCACGCCGCGCAGGCGACGGGCTGGGCATGGAAGCGCCGTTCCCGCGGGTCGTGGTACTCCCGAGCACACTCGGGGCACAGCGCGAATCCGCTCATGGTGGTGTTGGGCCGGTCGTATGGGAGGCGAATGGTGATCGTGAAGCGAGGACCGCAGTTGGTGCAGTTGATGAAGGGGTAGCGGTAGCGGCGATCGCCCGGATCGAGCAGCTCTCGCAGGCAGTCATCGCAGACGGCGACGTCAGGCGACACGAACGTCCTGGCCGGACCCACGGAGTGGCTAGGGACGATCCGGAAACCCTGCTCACCGCGCAGTTCGACGGTCGTGGTGTCGACCTGGTGGATCCGGGCCAGGGCGGGGGCTTCACCAACAAGCCGCCGCTCGAAGCACTCGACGCTCGCGGTCGGGCCCTCGACCTCGACCAGGACCCCTTCGGTGTCGTTGCCGACATGACCGGCGAGCTCGAGCTCAGTCGCCAAACGGTGCACGAACGGCCGGAAGCCGACCCCTTGGACCACGCCGGCCACTCGGATCCGGTGACGCACCGGAAGTTCCGAGGTGACCAGGGCGGTCATAGTGTCGCCGTGACGCTCTTCCGGCCCAGGGTGACGGCGGCCTCGCGATGCATGCGGCCGAAGTTGTAGTAGGCCGCGCACGCGCCCTCAGAGGAGACCATGCAGGTGCCTATCGGAGTTTCCGGGGTACAGGCGGTGCCGAACACCTTGCACTCCCAGGGCTTGATGACGCCCTTGAGGACCTCACCACACTGGCAAGCCTTGGGGTCGGCCACCCGCACGCCGGGCACGTGGTAGCGCAACTCCGCGTCGAACTGCTCGAACTCCGACCGCAGCTTGAGCGCGCTCTGCGAGATGAAACCCAAGCCTCGCCACTCGAAGTGGGGCCGCAGCTCGAAGACCTCTTCCAGGATGGCCAGGGCCCTCGGGTTACCTTCCTCTCGCACCACGCGGGAGTACTGGTTCTCGATTTCGCAGCGGCCCTCCCGGATTTGGGTGAGCAGCATGGCGATGGCGTGCAGGATGTCGAGCGGCTCGAAACCGGCCGTGACGAGGGGCTTGCCGTACTGCGCCGACACGAAGCGGTAGGGCCGTTGCCCCACGACGGTGGAGACGTGACCTGGCCCGAGGAAGCCATTGAGGCGCAGGTCCGGCGACTCGAGGATGGCCTTGATGGGCGGGACGATGGTGACGTGGTTGCAGAACACACTGAAGTTGCTCACCCCGCGGGCCCGGGCCTGGAGCAGGGTGATCGCGGTGGACGGCGCCGTAGTCTCGAAGCCGACCGCGAAGAACACCACCTCTCGGTCCGGGTTGTCGACGGCGATCCGCAGCGCGTCGAGCGGTGAGTACACGAACCTGACGTCCGCTCCCTCGGCCTTCGCCTTGAGCAGGTTGCCCTTGCTGCCCGGGACCCGCATCATGTCGCCGAACGAGGTGAAGATGACCCCTGGCTCCTTGGCGACGGCGATGGCGTCGTCCACCCTTCCCATGGGGATCACGCACACGGGGCAACCCGGCCCGTGGACCAACTCGACCGACGCCGGAAGGATGTGCTCGATGCCGTGCCGGTAGATGGTGTGGGTGTGCCCCCCGCACACTTCCATAAACTTGAATTCGTCGTCGCCCGCCAGGGCCGTGATCTGCGCGACCAGAGCGCGGGCTGCAGTCGGATCTCGGTACTCGTCGACGAAGCGCATCGTCTGCCTATGCGGCGGGACGCAGGTTGGCGCCGTTCCCGGAGTTCCCCAACACTTCGACGAAGATCTCGCTGCCGCGGCCAAGAAGCTCGCGGGAGATCGACAGCCCAGACGCGACCATGTCCCGGACCTCCTCGGAGGTGCTGATGACCTTCCAGGCGTCCCTGAACTCTTGCCATCCCTGCTCGCCGGCGCGGGTGCCGAGGGCGTAGCCGATGACTACCCCAATGATCGTTCCCATCTCAACCTCCTATAGTTTCGCTGGTGATCCTGGACGACCAGAAGGCTTCCAGTTCGTCCCCGTAGGCCTGGCCCATGAGCTTGAGGGAGGCCAAAGCCAGGTTGGCTTCCTCTTCGTCGATCTTCGACATCGCAAAGCCGACATGGATGAGGACCCAGTCACCGGGTTGGAGGTGCTCGTCCTCCAGCAACCCGATATTGATAATCCGGGTGACACCCGAGACATCGGCGCGAGCCAGCTGGTCATTGGTGTCGACGAACTCCACCACCTGGCCGGGAATCCCGAGACACATGTCTACCCCTCCTTGACCGCGATGATGTCTACCCGCACATCTACCTCCGGGTCCACCTTCAACATAAGCATCTTGGGCGGCTCCATGCCGAACTCCCGGATATCGAAACGCGACTTGCCCTCGAGCTCGATGGTCTGCTCGTCGGCGACGTGGATCGTCATCTGATCCTGGTGGGTTTTGGTGACACCCCGGAAGGTGATCTCACCGGTGACCTGGTAGGCCTCCTTGCCGGCTGGCTCCATTTGATCCAACACGCCCTCGATGGTGGGAAAGCGGCGGGAGTCAATGCGCTTGTGCAGCTCTCGGTCTTCCATCCGGTTACCCGACGACAACTTCGTCACCGCCAAAGACAGCTTCCCTACTGGCTTATTCGACAAGTCGACCTCGCCATCGGACCCGAACTCGAACTCGACCAACCCCTCCAAACCGTCGGTGGTGGAGTGGATGGGGTGAAGGCTGGATTTGGCGTCGATGTAGACGTGCGAACGCTCGGGGACTATACGGTAACGGGCCACTCCAGCTACATCCTGCGGATCCGGAGATAACGAAGGAAGTCGTACACGACGCCCATACCAGGGAAGTGCCGAGGCGACCCGTTGTTAGGCCGACCCACTCTCTTACATCTCCCTGATCTTCAGATAGCGGGCAATGTCAGGGAGCGACTTCACCACCAAGCCTGCGGCCAGAGCAAGCACCACCGACAAGAAAAAACGGAACATCATTTGCTCGTCCCCTTTCCAACGGGTTGCACGATTTCGGCAATAAGTTGATTACATAGTTCAACCGCGCCTTCAACAGCCGCGGCGACGGGTGGTGTCAGACCCATGCCCTCGTCCAAACTGGCAGGCTGACAACCGACCACGTAGATGCGCTCGACGCGGCCTCCCAGCCGACCCAGCGTGGCGAGCACGACCTCGGGGTTCATGGTGTGGGCGTCGACCACTCCGACGTCGTCGTCGTCAAGCGACGACGAGCCGCTCAAGTCCGGCTCGATCACCGCGACGGTGCCTGGCGCCTCACCCATTGGCACCGTGTCGATGAGGATCAGGCCGTCGTAGCCGTCGAGCAGTTCGTACGCCAGATGCACGCCACGGATCCCGAAATCAGCGACCCGGACGCCGGGCGGCAGGGGCTGCGCGGCCAGCCGGTTGGCGACCTCGACGCCAAACCCGTCGTCACTCAAGAAGATGTTGCCGATGCCGGCGACCAGCAGGCCGCGACTCATCGGGACCCCTGCGAGTCGACTAGAGGCTCGACCTCGTCCGGGAAGAAGAACAGGTACCGACCTTGCCAGACGAGCTCCGCGGATGCAGGGTCATCGTCGACCGTGACCGCGACCTGCTCACTGCCATCGACATCCTTGAAGACACCGGCGACGGTTGCGGTGAGCCCGTCGAGAAAGAGATCCTGGGCGTCCGAACGCCGAGATGGGCGCAGCCGGACGGGCGTCCCCTTGCTGACCTCGACGCCGGCGATCAGCACCGAGTCGCTCCACGGGTCGACCGAGGCGTCCACCTCGGGGTCCCACCACGGCACCGCGGCGACGTCCGCGTCCAGGCCCGACTCCTGATCAAGGACAGTCTCCTGATCAAGGACAGTTTCCTGATCAAGGACAGTTTCCTGATCGAAGCCTGACTCCGGGTCGAGGGCTGGCTCCGGGTCGGACGCCGGTCGAAGGCTGCGGACGGCGCCATGCAGCCGCTCCCACATCTCCGGCGGCATGTCGTCGCAGCGGTCGATGATGGCCGCGGCGCGTGGGTCGGTACCGCGAGCCTCGGACTTCTCCTCGTCAGTCAGGGTCAGGACCCGCAAGGCCAGGATCTCGTCGATCTCGGTCGAGTCATACAGATCACCGGGACTCTCGGGCGCGACCTCAGGCTGGTCGTAGAGAATGATCGGCGACGACAACATCACGTCGTCACCACCGATGAGCACCGGAAAGGTGCCGTCGTTGTGGCAGCCCGCTACCGCTTCTTCGGCGGCTGCGGGTGGGTCGAGCAGGGAGACGAAGGTCCCATCGTCGACCGCCAGCATGGTGTGCACGGCGACCAGGGAGTGGCCCATCACCGCGTCCCGCCTGACGCTCGTCCCATCCCATCCGGTGGTGTTTTCGACTGTGACAGTCACCTTGACGATGGGCCCCTCGCCGTCGGGATGACTCACCTGGACCCGAACCCGTCCGTCGACCCGCTCACGCCGTCGGACCATACGCCCGGCGACGGCGCCGTCGGAGCGGTGGATCATCTCGGTGTCCACCCCGCCTGCGAAGTGGAATCCCTCCTCGTATTCCTCGCCGCCGAGCGGCAAGAGCGGTAGGGGCGACAGGTCCACGACCTGGTCGACTGCCTCCTCCCAGTCGACATAGACCTTGCCGTCCACCTCGAGTGTGTCGACCGGGGTGTACCGGCCGGTCTCCCCGCCGGTCTCCCCGCCGATGTCCTCGCCCGCGTCCGGGGCCGCGGCAGGAACCTGCACGGAGCGGTGCTGCACCTGGAGGCAACGGATCCGGACGGCCACAACCGGAGCCGGGCCCGGATCGACCAGGCACTCGGTGCGCATGGCCCACCGCTCCGATCCGTCGGCCTCGCTGAAGGCTCGCGGGGTGAGCACCCCGAACTGCCAGCGGATCTGATTCTTGCGCGACGAGGCGCGGTACGGGTACAGCACGTAGCCCTCGTACAGCACGGCGTCCGCGACCGCCCGAGCCGCCGCGAAGCGGTCGAGTACCTCCGTCCTCTCGGTCATGGGCTCTCGCTCACGGGATGTCCTCCCCGGCGTGCTTCAGGAGGAGTTCGAGGGTTTGGTCCCATGTGGGCAACGCCCGTGACGCCTTGAACCGTTGGAGCGCGTCGAGGGTCTCGCGACTAACCCGGAGCCAGCCGCTGTTAGGGAAGTACAGGTCCATGACGCCTCGCCATACCGACACCGGCATGCGGTAGGACGCCTCCATGTTCCAAGAAACGGGCTCGGCCGCGAAACCCAGCTCCCCCCGGGTGAAAATCGTCCCCGAGAACAGCAGGAGCAGCGGTACCTCGCCTCCCGACAGGGCGTGAAAGTACTTGGCTCCCGCCACCTCGAAGTCGTAGCTGCACTCGATCGGCAGGTCGAACTCGGTCGAGCCGGTGAAGGCGGCGACGGTGGTCGACACATGGGTCCACAGAAACGGCCGCAGCGAGTCCCCCCACCGGGGCGTCTCGCCGAACAGCTCGTACAGGCGCTCTTCCTCTTCCGGTTGGTAGCCGCGGCGGCGTTGCGGCTCGATACGGATCTGGCAACGCAGCGCCAGGGCGTGGACGGTGCCGCCATCGATCTCCGACACCCGCACCCGCATCATGATCGTCGGCGCCGCCGCGTGTGGCTCCGGCCGGGCCTCTACGACCTCGAAGGCGAGCGTTGTCATCTGGCGTTGGCCCGCACGCGGTCGAAGAAGGAGTCCATCGCCTCGTGCGCCTCGCGACCACCGTCAAAACCCCGCCACAACTGGCGGAGATGCCCGACCAGCTCGTAGCACGCGTCGATCGGGACGAGGAAGCACTCGGCCGCTCCGCCTCGATTCCGGTCGGATCTCACCAGGAAAGCCTCGACGTCGGGTTGAAGCGTCGCCAGGTCCGGATTGGCCGCCACCACCTCTCCCCACGTGTCGAGCGGGAGCTCTGACTCGGTCGCGCCCGCAGGACCTGGGTAGAAGGCCGCCACCCGTTCCAGGGTCGAGTTGAGGAAGAAGAATGCCACCCCGACCGGGATCTGGAGCGAATCCCACTGGGCCGGCGTCAACTCAAAATCGGGGAAGGTCAAGTAGCGGTCCGGCACCGCTCGAAAGTGGGCGCCGCCGGCGCCGTCAGACATGAAGAGCAGGTAGCAGCCTCGGCACGCGCAGAGCAGGTTGCGGGCCTGCAGGTCGACCAGGTGGCCGTGCTCGTCGGAGATCGCCTCGGTGCACAGCTCGCACCGCTCCCCCACCCGCACTTCTTCTTGCTCTGGGCGCGCCCGAGGCTGACGGATGCGCTGCAACACAGCCAACGGCCCCCCCGGCGTCGGCTCGGTCATGTACCCGCCATCTCGGCCGGGCAGTCCTCGTACACCGGTTTGGTACCTAGGGCGACCGGCACTGCCGGTACCGGTTTGGACGGCTGGTCGACGTCGATACGGACGATCTCGGGGGCTGCCTCCACGATCGCCCGCTCGACGGCGAGCTGCAGGGTGATCGAGGAGGACGGGCACCCGTCGCAGCTGCCGAGCAGCCGCAACATCACCGCGCCCGCCTCCTCATCGATACCCAGCAACTCCACGTCGCCCGCGTGGGCAGCCAGCAATGGACGAACCTGAGCGAGCGCTCCTTCCACCCGTCGGGCGACCGAATCCGGGTGCAGACCGTGCACCAGCATGAGGCTGGCCACCAGTTCGTCGCCCACCAAGGCGTCCATCAATCCGGGCGCAGACTCACTAGCCAATTCCACGACCCGGGTCAGGCCGGCACCATAGAGCTCGGAGACAAGGCGCAACAATTCCTCGGCCCGGCCGTACGACCGTGGATCCGCGGTGGACTGCAGCTCGTCGAGCAACTGCTCGATCCGGTCGCCTGTAGCCCTGAGGTTCTGTGGTGCCGGCATGAGATGACCGCCGGTCAGCAGGACAGCTCGGGATTGGCCACCTGCGTCGGCGAGTGCAGCTTCTTGACGACCTTGCCCTTGCCGAGGTACATGTGCACCCCGCACGGCAGGCACGGGTCAAAGCTCCGCACGGCCCGCATGATGTCGATTCCTTTGAAATGCTCCTTGTCGTTCTCCTCGAAGATCGGCGTGTTCATCACCGCGTCCTCGTAGGGGCCAGGGGTTCCGAGGCTGTCACGCGGGTTGGCGTTCCAGGGCGTCGGCGGGTACGGGTGGTAGTTGGCGATCTTGCCGCCCCTGATGACCAGGTGGTGGGACAGTACGCCGCGCACGGCCTCGGTAAAGCCGCACCCGATGCCCTCGTCCGGTACTTCGAATGGCTCCCAGGTCTTGGTCTTGCCGGCCCGTACATCGACCAGGGCCTTCTCGATGAAGTCGAGGGCCGCCGCCGCGGCGTAGGCCTGGAAGTAGGTCCGGGCCCGGTCCCGCTCGATGGTGTTGGACCACTGCGGCACCTTCCACTCCAGGGTGACCTCGGGCTTCAGGATGGTCTTCGGCAGGTTGATGACCACGCTGTCGCCGGTCGCCTTGAGGTGGTCAGTGTTGACCAGACCGGAGAGCGCGGTGGACCACAGGCGGGCGAGGGGGCCGCCGCCGGTGTCGAGAGCCAGGTGGTCCGTGCCGTCGAACCAACGGGGGGACATGACCCAGCTGTACTTGCCGTCGAAGTCACGCTTCTGCGGCTGGGGGTTCGTGTGCTGGTTCCACGGGTGGCGCCGGTCGACCGGGTTGCCCAGGGGGTCGTGGGTCACGAACATCTCCTGGTCTTCCCAGTCGTCGTAGAACGAGTGACCGAGGAGGATACGAATGCCCAGGTTGATGTCGACCAAGTCGTTGGTGACCAACTTGCCGTCTACGACCACACCCGGGGTGACGCCCATGGCGCGTCCCCAAGCGGTCATGTCGCGGTACTTGAAGTTGCAGACAGCCGGGTCCTGGAATGCTCCCCAGCAGCCGAGCAGCACCCGACGCCGGCCCACCTCCTCGTAGCCCGGCATGGCCTGGTAGAAGAAGTCGAACAGGTCGTCGTGCATCGGCACCACGCGCTTCATGAACTCGACGTAGCGCATGAGGCGGGTGTAGTAGTCGGTGAAGAGCTGGATCGTCGCGGTCGTACCGACACCACCCGGGTACAGGGTGGAGGGGTGCACGTGACGGCCCTCCATCAGGCAGAACATCTCCCGGGTGTACCGGCTGACCTGGAGCGCCTCGCGGTAGAACTCCCCGGAGAACGGGTTGAGCGACCGCATGATGTCCCCGATGGTCTTGTAGCCGTGATCGCCGGCATGCGGGGCCTCGGTGCGGTTGGCCTGCTCGAGCACGCCCGGGTTGGTCTCCGCTACCATCTTCTCGCAGAAGTCCACGCCGACCAGGTTCTCCTGGAAGATGTTGTGGTCGAACATGTATTCCGCGGCTTCACCCAGGTTGACGATCTGTTCGCCGAGGGCGGGCGGCTGGACGCCGTAGGCCATGTTCTGCGCGTAGCACGAGCAGGTGGCGTGATTGTCCCCGCAGATGCCGCAGATGCGGCTGGTGATGAAGTGGGCGTCCCGGGGGTCCTTGCCCTTCATGAAGATGCTGTAGCCCCGGAAGATCGACGAGGTGCTGTGGCACTCGGCCACCCGGCCCTTGCCGAAGTCGATCTTGGTGTAGATGCCGAGGCTGCCCACGATCCTGGTGATCGGGTCCCAGGCCATCTCCACCAGGCCACTACCGTCCTTGGATTCCGTCTTGGTGACCATCGTGCTACCTCCAGCTTCCCTTGTAGCCGGTCAGCAGATCTCTGCCCGGGGTCCGCCACTTCGGCTCTTCGTCAACGGTCTTGGCTGTGATCCTGCGCAGCCCTCTGATGGCGCCGCCGTAGAGGCCGCTGGCCATGGTGGACACTCGCGCTCCGGGCGGTTCGTCCATAAATGGCATGAACTTGTCGGGGAATCCCGGCATGGTGCAGCCGATGCAGATGCCCCCGACGTTGGGGCAGCCCCCGACGCCGTTGACCCAGCCTCGTTTGGGCACGTTGCACTTGACCACCGGTCCCCAGCAGCCGAGCTTGACGATGCACTTCGGGGATCCGTACTCGTCGGCGAAGTCGCCCTGTTCGTAGTAGCCGGCCCGGTCACAGCCCTCGTGGACCGTGGCCCCGAACAGCCACTGGGGTCGGAGGGCGTCGTCGAGCGGGATCATCGGGGCCTGCCCGGTCGCCTGGTAAAGGAGGTACAGGATCGTCTCGGACAGGTTGTCGGGGTGGGTTGGACAACCCGGGACGCAGACGATAGGGATGCCCGCCTTCGACTTCCATCCCCAACCGAGGTAGTCCGGCACGCCCATGGCCCCGGTCGGGTTGCCGGCCATGGCGTGGATCCCGCCGTAGCAGGCGCAAGTACCGGCGCACAGCACCACTAGAGCCTTCGGCGCCAAGCGGTCGAGCCACTCGCTGGTGGTCATCGGCTGGTCGGTCTCAGGGTTGTTCCCGAAGCCGCACCAGTACCCTTCCTTCTTGATGGCTTCGTTGGGGATCGACCCCTCCACCACCAGGACAAAGGGGTCGAGCTCTCCTCGGTCCGCCTTGAAGAACCACTCGATGAAGTCGTCGGCTCCTCCCACCGGGCCGCACTCGAAGTCGATGAGCGGCCAGTGCACTGCGATCTTGGGCAGGCCCGGGAGGGCGCTCAGGGCGATCTCCTCGATACTCGGTTGGGTTGCGGCTGTCAGCGCGACCGAGTCTCCGTCGCAGCTGAGCCCGGCGTTGATCCAAAGAACGTGGACGACTGCCTCGTCCGGCGGCGCCTCGGTGGCCGTCACAGCGGTCCCTCCCCTCGTCATGAAGCCGCGCGGCAAGTCGAGCGGCTCGCAGTAGTAGTACCCCGGTCGGGTTCCGCCGTAAATGAGTGTCTTTTGCACCGTTGCCTCCCGACTGTCCTCCGACCGCCCCGCCTCGTTGACAGCGGCGTCCTAAGAGGGTAAGAAGGTGCGACAGCCATGGAAGACAGCACGCCCACCGTTGCGGCGGTGGCAGATGGCACCTCGCGCTTCGAGTTGGCACCTCCCCGCCGCTTCGTCTTGCCTGCCATCCTCCTGCTGCTGTCTGAGCGACCCGGTTACGGCTATGGGCTGGTACCGCGCCTCCAGGAGTTTCATTTCGGCCACGTCGACCGTCCAGCGGTGTACCGGGCTTTGGCCCAGCTGGAACGGGACGGACTCGTCGAGGCGTCGGCCCAGAACCGGACGGCACAGAACCCGACCGCTGGCCAGGCCAGACGGGTCCACCGCATCACCGCTCTGGGAGAGCGGGTGCTGCGGGTGTGGATGGGCGTGATCAAGGAGGAGCAGGACTATCTCGGTGAGGTCCTGCGCCGCTACCAGGCCACCGGGACGACCGACGCGGTCTTGGCCGAGGTCGAGGGAGGCTGGGCCACCACGCTGGGGTTCGGCTGGTCGCCCGTATCCTCTACGTCGGCGGGGCGGCGCCGCTTCATGACGGTCGACTCCGATTGGGATGCCTCGACGGTGCCGCCCCTCGACATCCCTGAAAGCGCCGACGTCGGGGTTGCGGAGCTGTGTCCCGAGCCAAAGCGCTTCCGCCTGGTACCCGACCGGTCCGTCGCCATGATCGAGGTTCGGTCCACGGTTGGACCGATCAGCTTCGGTACCGTCGGCGTCGCCGGGTCGATCGAGGCGGCCGTTGCCGACGGATTGGTGCATACCGGCTGCCCGCCCGCCGGCCACATCGAGATCGACGTGTCCGGCCTGCGATCCGGCAACGGTCTCTACGACGCCGAGCTGCTTCGTCGCATCAACGCCCGGCGCTTTCCAACCGCGACCGTGGACCTGCGCGACTGCGCCGCGAGCGGCCTGGGCTCGCGTTACCAGCTGGAGGGTGATCTCACCTTCCACGGCGTGACCAGGTCGGTGCAGGGCACGGTCAGCGTGGAAGCCGCGTCGGAGCACCATTTGGTGATCACCGGTGAGCAGGTGTTCGACATCCGTGATTTCGCCATTCCGTCGCCGACCGTGCTCATGCTCCGCATCTACCCCGACGTGCGGGTGCGGCTCCACGCCGAGGCCGAACTGGAGGAGGACGAATGAGCATCCTGGTGGCCTTGGCGGTCGGTTACCTCGTCGGCGCCAAGACGGGTGGCAAGGACCTCGATGAGCTCACCCGGTCGCTGAAGGCCCTCTGTGAGACCGACGAGTTCGCCGACGTGGTCACGGCGGCGCGAGCTCAGGCGGCCACGACCCTCAGGGAGCTGGCCGCCGTCGTCGACGGACAGCATGGCCTACCCGATACCGGCGGGGACCTGGTGGCTCGAGTCAGGCATCTGGTCGGTCACGATTGACCCCGCTGACCCGGCGCCCTTCCTCCTCCGTCACGTCCTGACCGATCCCGCGCAGCCCCACCGCCTTACCGGTCGACCCGATGGTCGCCTGCGCCCGCACCCGGACAAAACGGACCTGCTGGTCCGGGCGCACGATACGGTACTCGTCCTCGAAGGATCGCCCGGACTCCACCGACTGCTCCATCGCGGCGCGAACCCGGTCCCGATCCTCTACATGGACCATTCCCAAATGCGACTCGAAGGTGCCATCGAAGTCGAGCGGGTCGACTCCGTGGACCCGATGGAACTCGGTGCTCCATTGCACGGCACCGGTCCGGACGTCCCAGAGCCAGCTGCCGACGTGGACCAGAGCCTCCGCTTCCTCCAAGCGCCCCTCGACCTCGGCCAGCGTCGCTTGGGCCAGCCGTTGCTCGGTGACGTCCCTGGCGATCACCACCGCTCCCACGGCCACGTCGTCAGCATGGAAGACCGGACATAGGGAGAGCGAGAACGGCAACGGCATTCCGTCAGGACGCTCGATCTCGGTGTCGAAGTGCTTGATCCGTTCGCCGGCCAGCACCCGGGCCACCACTTCCCGGACCTCGAGTCGCACATGATCGGGAAACAACGTCTCGAGCGGATGCTCGATCACATCCCCCGCGGGATAACCGAACAGCCGCTCGGCAGTCACGCTCCACGCCGTGATCCGGCCCCCAGCGTCACAAGTGCACATGGCGTCATCCGACGTCTCCATCAACGCCCGGAGTATCGCCTCTGGCGGAGCGTCGTCAACCTTCACGTTGCCGTTCGTACTGCGAGAAGCAGGCATCAGGGCTCCCCATCTCGGTTGCGCGCCACAAGCGGGGACCGGGCCATGACGCCGCTCTGGTGCCGTCAGCGTAGACACGCTGCCAGGGGCTGTAAAGGATTCCCCCTCTGACCTGCGCTTCGGTGCCAGCGGCAGGTCGGGCGAGGCCCTACGGGACGATCTCGAGCTCGGATCCGTGGAACTGGCGAGCCCGCAACACGTGGTACAGGAGGATCAGCTGCACCACCGCCAGCGGCTCGCTGCGCAGGCCGCCGGGCTCGACCTCGCCCAGTTCCTCCGGGAACGGGTTGTGGATCCCGAGCGACGCCCAGATGGCCTCCTCGACCCGGCGAGTCGCGTCTCGGGTGGCATACCCGTGCACGTGTAGGGCGTCCACCGGCTTGCCGTCGTCATCGCGGATGAGCTTGATGTGTATGGCCTCACGGGTGTCCTCGCCGAGGAATGCGGTCAGATCCGGATGCGGGGCAGTGGGGCGCAACAGGACCGTGGCGGAGAGCAGCGAACGCTCCGCTTCGCCGCGCTGTTCGATGGGAGCAAAGCGCACCACGACGTCCGCCCACCTGCGTTGCGGGCGGATGAAGGCGGCCGAATCCGGCTCTCGCTTGGCCAGATCAGCGAGAACCTGTTCTTCGGTGTAGCCGCGGTCGCGAGTGTCGCGCTTGACCTTCCAGGCCCGGCGAATCTCCTCGGGGGGGTCGAGGTACACGGACAGATCGAAACAGGCGCGGGACAAGCGGGTATGGAGCGGGAGCAGACCTTCCACCACCACGTTGGCGGCCGGCTCGACCAGCACCGGGCGATCGAGCGTCCCGTCGTGATGGTCGTAGACCGGCTTGAGGATCGGCTCTCCGGTGGCCAGCAGTTGCAGATGCTGTTCCATGATGCCCAAGTAGTTGCAGGCCGGATGAAGCGGGGAAAAGGGGAGGCCCCGGCGCTCGTCACGGTCGTAGCGGTGGTAGTCGTCGACGCAGAGAGCGCTCACCCCCGCGTCGCTCAAGGCCTCAACTAGACCGCGAGTGAGGGTGGTCTTGCCTGCCGCACTGTCCCCGGCGATGGCGAGCATAAACGGGGACGGCCGGTCGCCGGTGACGCGCCGGATGGCCACGGACTTGGTGCTCACGCGCCAGGTCTCGCGATCAGGTCGGTTCGGCCGACCGTGCTCTGCCAGGTCACCAGTCGACTGTATGAACTGTCCTGGCCGGCACCATCCCCCAGGCGTGGGATCAGGCGGGGGACCGGACCGGCCGATGCCGATTGCGAAATCTGCCCCATCCAGGGAAGCCGGCGCACGTACCATCGCGGTCTGATGGCCGACCGGCCCAGCACGTCCGCCGCCAACCAGCCCATCCGGCTTCTGCTCGTCGATGACCACCAGATGGTGCTCGATGGCCTGACTGCCATGCTCCGACCCCACTCCGACCAAGCCGTGGTGGTGGCGAGCACGACGGACGCCCGGGACGCGTGCCGGCTGGCGGTCGATACCCAGCCGGATATCGCGCTGGTTGATGTGCGCATGCGGTCCCTGACCGGACTGGAGCTCTGCGCGGAGCTGGGCCGGGTGGCGCCGGCGACCAAGGTCGTGCTCCTCACCGTCTACGACGACGAGCAGTATCTCTTTGAAGGGCTGCGAGCCGGGGCGGCTGGCTATCTCATCAAAAAGGTGGTGGCCGAGGAGCTGCTCGGCCATCTCCGCCGGGTGGTCGAAGGCGAGATCGTGGTCGACCCCTCGCTCGCCGGGCGGGTCGCGCTCTCGGCGGCCCGGCTCCAACGCGGGGAGTTCTGGCCTGGCGCCCTCCTGGGCCTCAGCCAACGAGAGAGCGAGGTGTTGGAACTCATGGTTCACGGTCACTCCAACCGGGCCATCGCCGCCCGGCTGGTGCTCGGCGAGGAGACCATCAAGACCCACGCCAGCTCCATCTACCGCAAACTCGGCGTGGCCGATCGGGGCCAGGCGGTCGCCTTCGCGCTCCGAGAGGGGGTGTTTGTGTGAGCGAGCCGAAGGCGAGCGAACCGACAAGTACAGGGCGCCGCTCATTGGCACCCTCGCAGAGGGTGCCGAAATGAGCGAGCCGAAGGCGAGCGAACCGACAAGTACAGGGCGCCGCTCATTGGCACCCTCGCAGAGGGTGCCGAAATGAGCGAGCCGAAGGCGAGCGAACCGACAAGCACAGGGCGCCGCTCATTGGCACCCTCGCAGAGGGTGCCGAAATGAGCAACGAGAATGCCGCGGGTCGCTACGCCCGGGAGGTGGCATGGACCGACCTCTTGCGCGGCATCGTGGGGATCGCGAGCGAAGACCGGCCGCTACGTTCCGTGCTGCGCCAGACCGCCAGGTTGGTCGTCGCCGCGACCCGCGCCGATGCCTGCTTCGTGCATGTCGTGGACCACGACGCCCGCGAGGTCGTGTTGATGGGCGCCACTCCGGATGAGTTCGACGAGCTAGCCGGCACGATCCGCTTGGCGTTTGGGGAAGGCGTGGCCGGATGGGTCGCCCAATCCGGGCGGCCGGCGGTGGTCGACGACAAGTGGTCCGACCCCCGTTACCGCTACATCCCGGCGCTGCGCGGCGAGGACTTCATGTCGTTGGTCTCGGTCCCACTGCTTCGCCCCCACGGGGTGGTGGTAGGGGTGCTCAATGTCCACGCCCATGAGGCCGGCCACTTCGCCAAGGACATCGTGGCCCGCCTCGAGGAGGTGGCCAGCTTGCTGGCGGGAATCGTCGAAGCGGCCCTCCTCCATGAGCGCCTGCGCACCCGTGAGGAAGAGCTCGAGCGTTTCGCCGTGCGCACCATCGAGATGCAGGAGATGGATCGGCGTCGGATCGCGGGTGACATCCACGACGGGATCAGCCAACGGCTGGTGAGCGCGTGGTACCACCTTCGCGCCGCGGGATCCCTCACCACCGAAGACGCGGTGCGGGCAGAGCTGAGATCGGTCGAGGCTTTGCTCTCGGGCGCCCTCGACGAGGCTCGGCAGGCGATCACCGGTCTCCGGCCCTCCATCCTCGACGACCTGGGGCTGACCGCTGCCATCAACTCCCTCGCGGCCAACGCCGGTGACTTCGGTGTCGAGCTGGATCTGCAGGAATGCGACCTGCCTGCGCACGTGGAGACGTCCGTGTACCGCATCACCCAAGAGGCGTTGCAGAACGTGATCAAACACGCCGGCGCGTCGCGCGTCGAGTTGGGATTGCACGCCGCGGGTGACGGTGGCGTGGTCCTCACCGTGAGAGACGACGGAGTCGGGTTCGACCCGCCTTCGGCCGGTGGTCCGCTGAGCTTTGGCCTGAGCGGTATGCAGGAGCGGGCCAGCCTTCTGGGCGCCACCCTCCGCGTGCAGTCGGGTCCGGGCCAGGGGACGACCTTGACCCTTCACCTTCCCCCTTCGGCCCTTTCCCAGGCGCCTGGTAGTTCGAATGCGCCTGGTAGTTCCCATGCGTCTGGGAGCCGCCTCCAGCTCTAGCCAGGCAGGAAGCGGCGGCCCTCCGCGGTCGCCACAAATCCGTCCTCGGAGGCGAGCATCGCCTGCGCGGCCAGCCGCGCCGTGGGTGTGAGGGTATGGGCGCCGGAGGCCACCAGGTGCCAGGGACGATCGAGGGGCGTGCCCCGGCACTCGTAGATGGCGAGCCAGCCGGCCGCCAAGGCGCCGGCCACGGCGTCGATGGAGATCAGGGCCACCCCGAGGCCGGCGATCGCCGCCTGTTGGACTGCGCCGTTGGACCCGAGGATCATGCGCGGCGGATTCAGGCCGAGCTGGTCCAGCAACTCGTCGGTCGCCTCTCGGGTACCCGAACCCTCCTCCCGCAGGAGCCAAGTGGTGGCCCCGAGTACGACCAGTTTGGGCCGGGTTCGGTCCGACGGGGCGGCGTGCGGCAGACCGGCGGCCGGCCCGACCACGACCAAACGGTTGTCGGCCCGGCCCAGGGTCCGGGCCCGGAGGGCGGGCGGCGGGCGTCCCGCCACCACCAGATCGGCGTCGCCCGCACCCAGCGCTTCCCACACGCTGGTTCGGTTGCCGACCTGCACCACCACGTCGGCCTGCGGGTACTGATGACGGAAGTCCGAAATAAGTGGCAGGAGCATCCGCTCGGCGGCGGTGGTTACCGCCGATATGCGCACGGTCCCCCGGCCGGGCTCCTCAATGCTGCGCGCCTCCCGGATGCCGCGATCCATCAGGCTCAGGCCAGCCCGCACGGAAGCGACGAACGCCCGACCGGCCGGTGTGAAGCGCAGCCCCCGCCCGTCCCGCTCGACCAGCTCCACACCCAGCTCTCGCTCGAGACTGGCAACGGCCCCCGAAACGGCGGGCTGCGAGACCCGGAGGCGCGCCGAGGCGCCGCGCACCGACCCGGCGTCGGCCACCACCAGTATGGTCCGGAGCTGGGTGAGAGTCATAGGTAATCACCTATCAATAGGGCGCGAATACATCATAGACATGTCCGCCCCGATCTGGGACAGTACAGGTATGACAACTGTTAGCAACGGCTCAACGAGCACTCGTTGGAACGCTGGGGTCCTCTCTTACAAGGAGATGGGCTACTGGCGGCCGGACTACGAGCCAAGCGAGACCGACATCCTGGCCGCCTTCCGCATCACCCCTCAGCCGGGCGTAGACCCCGAGGAGGCTGGCGCCGCCGTGGCCGGCGAGTCGTCGACTGCGACGTGGACGGTTGTGTGGACGGACCGCCTGACCGATCACAGCCGCTATCAGGGCAAGTGCTATCGGGTCCAGCAGGTGCCGGGAAATCTGGAGCAGTGGATCGCCTACATCGCCTACGACCTCGACCTGTTCGAGGAAGGCTCGATCGCCAACATGACGTCGTCGATCATCGGCAACGTGTTCGGCTTCAAGGCCCTCAAGGCCTTGCGCCTGGAGGACCTCCGCATCCCTGTCGCCTATGTCAAGACGTTCGACGGACCGCCCCATGGGATCGTGGCGGAACGAGAGATGCTCAACAAGTACGGGCGCCCCCTCATCGGCTGCACGGTCAAGCCCAAGCTGGGGCTCTCCGCCCGCAACTATGGACGCGTCGTCTACGAGGGACTGCGGGGCGGGCTGGACTTCACCAAGGACGACGAGAACATCAACAGCCAACCGTTTATGCGCTGGCGCGAGCGCTTCCTCTATTGCATGGAAGCGGTCGAGCACGCCCAGGAACGCACCGGCGAGATCAAGGGCCACTACATGAACGTCACCGGCCCCAGCATGGAGGACATGTACGAGCGGGCCGAGTTCGCCAAGGAGCTCGGCAGCAACATCGTGATGATGGACCTCACCGTCGGCTACACGGCGATGACCTCCATGTCCAAGTGGGCGCGCCGCAATGGGCTTCTGCTCCACCTGCACCGAGCCGGACACGGCACCTACACCAGGCAGAAGTCCCACGGCGTGTCATTTCGGGTCATCGCCAAGTGGTGTCGGCTGCTGGGCGTCGACCACATTCACGCGGGGACGGTTGTCGGCAAGCTCGAAGGCGACCCCAACATGGTCGCCGGCTACTACGACACCCTCCGAGACGACGTGATCCCCGTCAACCCCGCGCACGGGATCTACTTCGAGCAGCGCTGGGCGTCGATGCCGGGTGTCATGCCGGTCGCTTCCGGCGGGATCCACGCCGGCCAGACCCACCAGCTGCTGCACTATCTCGGCGAGGACGTCATCCTCCAGTTCGGCGGAGGCACGATCGGCCATCCGATGGGGATCGCGGCGGGTGCGGCCGCCAACCGGGTCGCCGTCGAAGCCATGATCAAGGCCCGCAACGAGGGCTGCGACGTCCTCGGCGAAGGCGAACAGATACTACGCAACGCCGCCAAGTCCAGCCCGGAGCTGTTGGCCGCGCTGGACACGTGGGGGAGTGTCACCTTCGACTACGAATCCACCGACACCCCCGACGTCGTCGCCACCCCTTCTTGACCGAGAGGAAACACCATGATCACCCAAGGCACCTTTGCCCAGCTTCCCGAGCTCGATGATTCGGAGATCGAATCCCAGTTGCGTTACGCCGTCGGACAGGGTTGGGCGATCTCGATCGAGTTGACCGACGATCCCCACCCGAGGAACCTCTTCTGGGATCTGTGGGGCCTGCCGATGTTCGACCTGGTCGACCCGGCCGCCGCGCTCGGCGAGGTCCGCGCTTGTCGCGAGGCCTTCCCACGCCAGTACATCAAGGTCAACGCCTTCGACGCCCGCAAAGGACGCGAGACCATCGCCCTGAGCTTCCTGGTGCAGCGACCACCCGGTGACGAGCCCGGTTTCCAGCTCGAGCGCCAGCACGGTCCCGGCCGCACCAACCGCTACACCCTCAAGGCCTACTCGTCGCAGCAGCCCCACGGTGACCGCTACCAATAGTGACCACGGCGGGTTCACGATGCCTCGCCCGGGTTCGCCCGCTGAGCCGGTGCGGGCGCGTGACTCGTCGACGCCGGGCCGCGTCGACGAGTCCCCTCCGCCGGACACAGCTCCCTTGGAGGCTGACGCGACCGTCGATCTGGCGTCGTTGGGAGCCGAGCTCGGCATCAGCCGCACGCTGGACGAGCTCGACGTCCAACTCGTCGGACTCGAAGCAGTCAAGCAGCGGCTGCGCGAGATCGGTGCCCTGTTGCTCGTCGACAGGCTGCGGGACCGCTTTGGGCTCCACGCCCCCCGGCCCAATCTGCACATGTGCTTCGCCGGTCCGCCCGGCACCGGTAAGACCACCGTCGCCACCAAGATGGCCGAGATCCTCCATTCTCTCGGGTACCTGCCCTCGGATCACCTGGTCACGGTTGGCCGGGAGGACCTCGTCGGTCAGTACGTGGGCCACACCGGGCCCAAGACCAAGGAAGTGGTCAAGCGGGCCATGGGCGGGGTCCTTTTCATAGACGAGGCCTACGCCCTGCACCGCCCTGACAACGAACGGGACTACGGCCAGGAGGCCATCGAGATCCTCCTGCAGGCGATGGAGGAGCACCGCGATCGCCTCGTCGTGATCCTGGCGGGGTACCGGGACCGCATGGATGGCTTCTTCGCACTCAACCCCGGACTGCGATCGCGGATCGCCCACCATCTGGATTTCCCCGAGTTCGCGGTCGACGAACTGGTCGAGATAGGCCACCGCATGTTGGCTGAGCAGAGCTACGAGCTGGAGCCGGCCGCCGAAGCCGTCTTCTCTGACTACGTCGCCCGCCGGCGGGCCCAGCCCCACTTCGCCAACGCCCGTAGCATCCGCAACGCCATCGACCGGTCCCGGCTGCGCCAGGCCGCCCGACTGGTCGAAGGCGGTGGAATGGTTGACCGGGACTCGCTCCGGATCATCACCTCCGCCGATCTGCTCGCGAGCCGGGTATTCGACGAGCCCACCCGGCCCGACGATGCACCCAGTCCACTACCGAACTGACCCGCTACTCTGTCCGCTACACCCGCCCGGCCTGGAGTGTGCCTATGGACCGCATACAGCTCCTAGCGGAGATCGTGGCCCATCCTCCGGCGCCCGGCGTCACGGTCTACCTCGAGCGGCGGGATGACGACTTCGACTGGCAATGCGTGGAGGCGGGCTCGCCCCTTCCGGCGCCAGGCGCGGCGAATCCGCCGCCCGACGCCTGGCTGTTCTATGCCGGACGGTGGCCACTAGAGGACAAGGATCGCTTCCGAGCCCATCTCGACGACCTGATCGCGGAGATGGACTCGATGAGCGGTGGCGCCGACCGTTGCCGCTGGCCTCTCGACCAGCCCTACCCGGTGCGCCACTGAAGCGAGCCGATCATGACAGTGATCCTCACTCCCGGGGAGCGGGCCGAATTCAAGCGCTGCCGGCGGGCGTGGGACCTTGGTGCCCCCGTCCGGCGCAACCTGGAGCCAGTGCAAACCCCCGCCGCGCTCGATATGGACCGGCTGATCCGCGATGCGTTGGCGGTGTACTACTTCCCCGGGATGTGGGACTGGTCACGGATAGTCGTCCTACCTCTGGTGAGCCAAGCGCTCGAGAAGGGCCTGGGCCGGCTGCGATCGGGTTCCGGCCCGTCCCGCTCGTCCGGGTCGTCCGGCTCGGCGGGCTCGGCGGGCTCGTCCGGCTCGTCCGGCTCGGCGGGCTCCGACGCCGAGGACGTCGTGGCGCTGCGCCGGCTGCTCGCCGGCTATCTCGATTGGGCTCCGAGCATCGAACGGTTGGCCCCGGTGCTGGTCGAGGTCGACTACGAGGTCGATCTCGCCGACCCGGACCAGCCGGACATGGCGCTGCGCACCCGAACCGGCGACAACATTCGCTACCGGGGTCGAATCGACGTGCTGGCGCTGGACGAGCACGACGCCTACTGGATCGTGCAACACCGGGTGGTAGACCGCTGGACACCACTGGAGCTGTTGATCCGCGACGAAGAGACCACGGCGGCGTGCTGGGCCTGGGAGCAGTACTACCTCGGCATGAGCATCACGGGCACCATCCACAACGAGCTTCGGGTCCCTTCGGACTTCGAGCCCGACACCGAACCGTCGGCTCCGCAGTCGAACGCGTCGACCCACGAGCGCGGCGGGATACCCCAGTCTGATGGCAGCGGCGGGGGTCGGTCGATCCCCCAGCACCGTCGGCTCTACGCCCGGTCCAGCGAGCCCGAGCAGCAGGAACGGGTCGTCCGCGACATCGGGCCCTGGTTCCGTCGCACCTGGATCCGCCGACCCCGCGCCGAGATCGACCAGGCGGGCCGCCAGCTGGCCACGGAAGCCCGCCGCATCCTGGACCCGGATGTGAGCGTGTACCCCTCACCGTCGGAGCTGGCGTGCGGCCACTGCCCATTTGTGGCGCCGTGCCAGGCCCTCTATGAGGGCGAGGACGCGGAAGCGATCCTGGCGGACAGCTACCGGCCTCGCCCATCTGTGGAGCTGGTGGAGGGCCGCCTGGGCGGGGTCACCTGGAGCACGGGGCGAGGGGCTGCTCCCCCACGGTTCTCCTGACCGCGGCGCGGGCCGGCGCCGGTCTCGGCGGTCCGGCGGCCGGCTGCAGGCGGCCGGGCGGCGGTGGGCGCCCCGAGCATCCCGCCGGCCCCCGTAGCATCATCCGCCGTGGCGGTGGCGCGGGCGAGGACGGACTGGATCACGGCCGATGAGGCCCGACGGATGGCGCTGCGGTCCCAAGGGCTGCTGGGGGCGACGCATCGCCCCCGTCAGGTGCCTGCTCTGCTCGACCTGCTCGGCGGCCTCCAGCTCGACACCATCTCCGTGCTGGCCCGCTCCCACGAGCTCGTCTGCTACTCGCGACTCGGTGCCATCGGACGGGAGGCCGTCGAGCGCGCCGTGTGGAGCGCGGGCCCGGACGGTTGGCCGAGGACGATCGAATACTGGGCGCATGCCGCGTGCATCCTGCCGGTCGCCTCGTGGCCATGGTTCGCCTTCCGCCGGCGCCGGTTCCGGGACCGGGCCAGATGGGACCTGGCCGCGCCCGAGGACACCATCACCACAGTGCGCGAGCGGCTGGTCGCCGAGGGGCCGCTCACCGCTACGGAGCTGGGCGGGGCCAAGCGGGGTGGTCCGTGGTGGGATTGGTCACCCGTCAAGATGGCGGTGGAGCTGATGCTCGATTGGGGGGAGGTGGTGTGCGTCGCCCGGCGGGGGTGGAAACGCGTGTACGACATGACCGAGCGGGCCCTCCCGCCCTCCGTCCTCGGTAAGGAACCCAACGATGCCGCGTGTTTCGGCCGTCTGGTCGCGGCGGCGGGATCGAGCCTCGGGGTGGCGACAAAAGGGGACCTGGCCGAGTACTTCCGGCTCAAACTGGATGAGGTAGCCATCGGACTCCCGTCCAGCGGCCTGATCCCGCTCCACGTGGATGGGTGGTCGCAGCCAGCGTGGGCGGCGCCGGACGCCCTAGCCGCGCTCGGAGGGCGCGGCCGGCACCGGACGACGCTCCTCTCGCCGTTCGACTCGCTGATCTGGGACCGGCCGCGCACGACCCGCGTCTTCGGGTTCACCCACCGCCTGGAGGCGTACACGCCGGCCTCGAAGCGGGTCTTCGGCTACTACGCCATGCCCGTCCTGAGCGGCGGCCAGCTGGTGGGGCGGGTGGATCCAGGGCGGGATGGCCGCACCCTCGTTGCCAAGCGGGTGCAGCTGAGCCGACCGGCGGCCGTACCCGCCGTGGCGGATGCGTTGTTGGCGGCCGCCCAATGGGTGGGCGCAGACTCGGTCGCTGTCGGCGTCGTCGATCCGCCTGCTCTTCGCCAGGCGATCATCGCGGCCCTTCCGTAGCGTCGCGACGCTGGCAACATCGCCTGCCGCGTGCCACCTGTCGCCTGCCGGCCCAGCCCGCAAGATTTCCCGCTTCTAAGGTTGTAGCCATGGCTGATACCGAGCTCACCGAACCCCAAATCAGGTACCTCACCTCCCAACGGCTCGGCCCTCTGGCGACCATCGCACCGGATGGCACCGTGCAAAACAACCCGGTCGGATTCCACTACAACGCCGACCTCGGAACCATCGACATCTTCGGGTATCGGATGGGGGCGACCCGGAAGTTTCGCAACATCGAAGCGAACCCCAACGTGGCCCTCGTCATCGACGACGTCGCTTCCGTTGACCCGTGGGTCGTGCGAGGCGTGGAGATCCGGGGCACCGCTGAGGCGCTCTCCAATCATCGGCCGCCGATGCGCGGGATGAGCGACGAGATCATTCGGATCCATCCCCGCCGGGTCATCGCCTGGAATGTCGAGGCCAATGAGCCAGCCGCGACGGACCGCCAGGAGGAGGCTCGAGCCACCTGAACCCGCCTGAGTTCCCCGATCCGTACTACCGCGCCGATCTGGCCCTCGTCCACCACCTCGGGTTCGGCTTTCATGCCGACGCCTGCGCCCCCGGAATACTTTCCCTGCTCGATCCGGTGCACGAGAAGGGAGGATTGGTCCTCGAGCTGGGGTGCGGCAGCGGCCTGCTTACTCGCTGCCTGGTGGACGCCGGCCATCACGTGGTTGCCACCGACGCGTCGCCCTCGATGCTCGATCTGGCACGCCAGCATGCCGCCGGCGCCGCCGAGATCCGCCAACTCGTCCTACCCGATGGGCCGCTACCAGACGCCGACGCCATCGTGTCGATCGGCCACGTGCTCAGCTACCTCTCCAGCGAGGCCGACATCGAGCAGGCCCTCGTCTCGGCGGCGGACGCCCTTCGCCCTGGCGGAGTGCTGGCCATCGATTTGTGCGACCTCGAGTGGGCGGAGTTTCGCCGGGACGCACCCACGGTCGCGCGGCGCGGCGACGATTGGGTCATCGTGACCGAGTACTCGATCCCTTCCCCGGACCGGTTCGTGCGAGAGATGACCACCTTCCTGCCCAATCCCGACGGAACCTGGCGACGCGACGACGAACGCCACGTCAACGTCATGTTCGACACCTCACGGATCCCGGCCCTGCTCACCGCCCACGGAGTCGAGGCGACCATCGGGAAAACTTTCGGCACCGAGGAGCTCCCCGCCGGCCTGGTCACAGTGATCGGCCGGCGCCGGTCGTAGCGGGATCGGTGACCAGGCGGCGAACCTACCGACCTTCGCCTGTAGGCGGGCTGCCCGGGGCGACAGCGGCGTCCAGCAGTTCGCGAACCAGGGCCAGGGCGTCGTACTTGCGTTCGAAGGGTCCCCAGTACATCGAGGTCTGGGCCCCTCGCCGGTAGCCGACAGCATCGACGAGCACCCGCTGGTGGCTCGACGACACGATGGGAACCGTGGCCTCGCCGGCCTCCGACTTGGACAGCACCCGACCGGTGATGCTGCCCTGGGCCAACCGGGCGGCTTCGAGCACCAAGGGCCCGATGGCGCGACGCATGACCAACAGCCCGTGGTCGGTCGCGGCCAGATTTCGCAGGCGCTCCGAACACCAGGCCTTCAGGACGTCGGGGTCGTGGGCGACCACCGGCCAATCCGGGCCGAGGAGCGCCATCGGGTCGTGGCGCAGGATGGCCCTCGTCATCGGGGTCGCCAGGGGCGATCCTTCGTCCGGCTCCCCGGCCAGCGAGCCGGGGCCCCCGGCGTCGAGGTCCTCCCAGGTCACGTACCACACCCGGGCGTCACGGCCGGCCCGGTGCAACACCCGGACGGCCCGCGACAACCGCCGGATCTGGACCGCATCCAGGCGGGGGTCAGCCACCACCACCAGGTCGAAGTTGCTCTGGCGCTCGCTGAAGTCACCGAGAGCCAGCGATCCGACGGCGTAGACGGCGGCGATCTGAGCCCCGGGCGCCACCGTCAGCAACGCCGCCAGGTAGCCGTCGGTTGTCGCCGATGCCGCGCCACGGACCATGGCGCCATTATCCCCACATTCGTCGCCGGCCCGCTCCATCGAGCAGCCGTGCCGGGGCCGACCAGCCGGAGCCGGGAGCCACCTCCGTCCCCCTCTTTTTCCGTCAGACTGCAGGGCGACAGGGACAACGGACCGGGGGGTTCAATGAAGTTCACGTGGTTCAACTTGATGCCGTGGCCGCACCTGCCCGACGACTTCCGGGAGACCAACCGCTCGGTTTGGGTGGACATCGACTCCAAGCTGTTCGACCCGGGCCAGGCCAACGTCATGTACCACGAGTACATGGACCAGCTGGAGTTCGCCGAATCGGTGGGTTTCGACGGCATCGGCGTCAACGAGCACCATCAGAACGGCTACGGGCTCATGCCGTCACCGAACCTCATCGCCGGCGGCCTGGCGAGGCGGACCTCGCGTGCGGCCATCTGCGTGATCGGCAACTCCATCGCCCTCTACAACCCGCCGATCCGGGTGGCGGAAGAGTTCGCCATGCTCGATTGCATCTCGGGCGGCCGGCTGGTGGCGGGCTTCCCCGTCGGCACGCCTATGGACACGAACTTCTGCTATGGCCAGATTCCGGCGCTGACCCGCGACAAGTACGCCGAGGCGCACGAGCTGATCATGAAAGCCTGGGCGAGCGACGAGCCCTTCGCCTTCGACGGCAAGTACAACCAGCTGCGCTACGTCAACTGCTGGCCCAAGCCGATCCAGCGGCCCCACCCGCCCGTCTACATCCCGGGCGGAGGGTCGGTGGAGACGTGGGACTTCTGCCTGGACCACGACTACAACTACTCGTACCTGTCGTTCGGCGGTTACATCCGAGGGAAGGCCCTGCTGGACGGGTACTGGGAGCGGGTGGCGGCCCGAGGCAAGGACGACTCGCCCTACCGGGCCGCCTTCGCCCAGGTGATCTGCGTGGCCGACACCGACGCCGAGGCCGAGCGGCTCTACGCCGAGCACATCCTGTACTTCTACAACCGGTGCCTGCACGTGTACCCCGGTTTCGCCGACCCACCCGGATACCGCACGATCAAGACCCTCAAGGCCGGGGCGCTGAGCCAATTTACCGCCGCCGCCCAGATGGCATTCTCGAAGCTCACCTGGGGGGACCTCGTCGAGGGCGGACACGTGATCGCCGGTTCGCCGGCGACCGTACGGGACCGGATGGAGCACATGATCAAGACCCTGCGGATCGGCCACGTGTTCTGCCTTTTGCACACCGGCAATCAACCCGACTGGAAGACCCGGTACTCGACGGAGCTGTTCGCCAGCCAGGTCATGCCCGGCTTGCGGGACCTGTGGCCGGATCACGGCAGCGACGACCGTTGGTGGATCCATCCTCTCGAGGGCCGGGTCGACCCGACCCAGCCCGCCGCCACCACGAGACCAGCCGGAACCGGCGCCGGAGCCGCTCGCCCATGAACATCGCCACCGACCTGCTCCGCACCGCCCGCGGCACCTCCTGCGCCTGGCGCGCCTTCGGCCCAAAAGACGGGGCGCCGCTCCTCTACCTGCACGGGGCCCTCGGCCCGGTCGACGACGGCGACTTCCTGGCCCAGCTGGCCGGGCTGACGGGGCGGCGGGTGCTCGCCCCGGAGCTCCCCGGTTACGGCGACTCGACCGGCGAGGAACTACTGGAGGACATGCTCGACTTCGCCCTGCACGGCTGGGACTTGGCCGATGCCCTCGGCGCCGCCCGCCCGGTCCTCGTCGGCCACGGCATGGGAGGGATGATCGCCGCCGAGATGGCGGCCCTCTGCCCGGACCGCCCGGCCGCTCTCGTCCTCGTCGCCCCCAACGGCCTCTGGGACGACGCCCTACCGGTCCCCGACCTGTTCGCCCTGCTCCCCCACGAGTTCGCGGAGCTGTTGTTCGCCGACTCGGCGACGGGGGCGGCCCGGCTCACGGACGGGCTGGACTTCACCAACATGGACGCCCTGGTGGAGTTCTTCATCAGCAACTCCCGGCGCCTCGGGACCGCCGGCAAGATCCTCTTCCCGATCCCGAACCGGCGTCTGGCCAAGCGGCTCTACCGGCTTCGGGCCCCGACCCTGCTGGTGTGGGGCGACGACGACCGCTACATCGTGCCGGCGTACGCAGCCAGATGGCAGGCCCTGGTCCCGCACGCCCAGCTGGCCGAGGTGCCGGCCGCCGGCCACATGGTGCCAGCTGAGCGGCCGGGCGAGCTGGCGACGGCACTCGCCGCCTTCCTGGGGGCCGCCGGCGACTAAGCGCAGTTCAGGTGAAAGAATCGGCCGGTGGCGCCGACCCGCTTCGTCGTGATCGGCGCGGGCATCGTGGGCTTGGCCACCGCCCGGGAGATCCGGCGCCGGCAACCGGACGCGACCGTCCTCGTGCTGGACAAAGAAGCCGCCGTGGCGAGCCACCAGACCTCGCACAACAGCGGCGTGGTGCACGCCGGGATCTACTACCCGCCCGGGTCCCTGAAGGCCCGCTTGTGCACACGCGGCCGAGGGCTGCTCCGGCAGTTCTGCGAGGAGCGTGGCCTCTCCTATGAGGAGTGCGGCAAGGTGGTAGTGGCCCGCGATCACCACGAGGTGCCGGCGTTGCGAACCATCGAAGGGCGCGCCACCGCGAACGGCGTACCGGGATTGCGGTGGCTCTCAGCCGGGGAGCTGGAGGAGATCGAGCCTCATGCCGCGGGAGTGGCCGCGCTCCACTCGCCCCGCACGGCGATCGTCGATTTTTCCAAAGTGGCCCAGGCCATGGCCGGAGACGTCGACGTCCAGCTGGGTTTCGAAGTGACCGCCGTTCGTGGAGCCGGCCGGGAGGTCGTGGTGGTCGGGACCGCCGGCCAGGCTGAAGTCGTCGCCGACCGGCTGGTGGTCTGCGCTGGGCTGCAGGCGGACCGGGTGGCCCGGCTCGCCGGCGACGGCCGAGACCCGGCGATCGTGGCATTCCGGGGCGAGTACTGGCGGCTGCTGCCCCAGCGGGCGCACCTGGTGCGTGGGCTCATCTATCCGGTACCGGACCCCGCCTATCCATTCCTCGGGGTGCACTTCACCCGGCGGGTGGGCGGCGCGGTCGACCTGGGCCCGAACGCCGTGCTGGCTCTGGCCCGCGAGGGTTACCGCCGGGGCGACTTCAACCTGGCCGACGTGACCGCCACCCTCGCCTGGCCCGGGTTCTGGCGCATGGCGCGCCGCCATTGGCGCCCCGGCCTCCGGGAGCTCCGCGGCTCGCTGTCCCAGGAGGCATTCGTGGCCGAGGCCCGCCGGCTCGTCCCGGAGGTCACCACCGCTGACGTAGTGCCAGCCCCCGCCGGCGTCCGAGCCCAGGCGGTCGACGCCGGTGGGACCCTGCTCGACGATTTCCGTATCGGTTGGGCCGGCGGCCGGCGCCAGGTCATGACCGTTCGCAACGCCCCATCTCCAGGTGCCACCTCCGCGCTCGCCATTGCCGAACACCTCGTCGACGAGTTGTGCAAGGCTCAGCACTAACTGAGTAGAGGGAGGGGATACCAGTGACGGACAAGCCGACATACCTGAGTCTTCTCAACGCGCTCGCCGAAGGCGAATGGCGGGCCTACGAGTACCTGACCGCCTGGGCGGAGCAGACCAGCGACGAGACGGTCGCGGCCACGCTGCGGACGGTCGCGGCGCGCGAAGGGGAGCACGCCATGACGTTCGCCAAGCGTCTCAACGAGCTCGGCTACGAGGTGCGCCGGCACCACGCCAGCCAGAACGAGCGCGAGCGAGCCGAGGTGGCCGTGTCGGCTCGGAGCGACCTCGAGAAGCTGGTGGTCCTCGGGTACGGCGAGCCGTGGGACCCCGCCAAGCCGGACGTATTCGACGGTTTCTTCGCCGATCGCACCATTGACCCCGCGACGGGCGGGCTGCTCGGCCGCTACATCGCCGAAGAGCGCGATACCGAGCGTCTGCTGCGCGGCTGTTGCGCCGCCCGCCGGGAGCGGGCCCCGGCTAGCGCCTGACCTCTGATACTGCTGCGGCTCTGCGGCCGCTGATGCACCAGGTGGCTTTTTTGATGCAACTGCATTAGAGTGGCCGGCAGGTGGCTAGTGGCGCGCCGGGCGCCGCCGCCGGGAGGGACACCTACCATGGCCTGGGACTTCGAAACCGACCCCGAGTACCAACGGCTGCTGGACTGGGCGGACCGCTTCGTCACCGACGAGGTCGAGCCGCTCGATTTCGTCCTCAGCGACCCGTATGACAAGTCAGACGAACGGGCCACGGCTATCGTCCGCCCCCGCCAGCAACAGGTGAGGGACAGGGGCCTTTGGGCCTGCCACCTCGGCCCCGAGCTGGGCGGCCAGGGCTATGGACAGGTCAAGCTGGCGTTGCTCAACGAGATCCTGGGGCGAAGCCGTTGGGCTCCATCTGTGTTCGGCTGCCAGGCGCCCGACTCGGGCAACGCCGAGATCATCGCCCACTACGGCACCGCCGAACAGAAGGCCAAGTACCTCCAACCCCTCCTCGACGGGCAGATCTCGTCCTGCTACTCGATGACCGAACCCCACGCCGGCGCCGACCCCACCCTGTTCACCACCCAGGCGGTAGCGGACGGCGACGAGTGGGTGATCAACGGGGAGAAGTGGTTTTCCTCCAATGCCCGTTACGCCAGCTTCTACATCGTGATGGCCGTCACCAACCCCGGCGTGAGCGCCTACAAAGGGATGTCGATGTTCGTGGTCCCCGCCGACACGCCGGGCCTCGAGATCGTCCGCAACGTCGGTCTCGGAGCGGAGAGCGAGGGGCACGGCAGCCACGGCTACGTCCGGTACACGGACGTGCGGGTACCTGCCGATCACCTGCTAGGTGACGAGGGCGGTGCCTTTGTGATCGCCCAGACGCGGCTCGGGGGCGGTCGGATCCACCACGCCATGCGCACCATCGCTCAAGTCCGCAAGGCCTTCGACATGATGTGCGAGCGGGCCGTGTCCCGCCAGACCCGCAAGGGCCCGCTGGCATCGCTACAGATGACGCAGGAACGCATCGCGGACAGCTGGATCGAGATCGAGCAGTTCCGCCTGCTGGTCCTGCGGACGGCCTGGCTGATCGACAAGCACCACGACTACAAGCGGGTCCGCAAGGACATTGCCGCCGTCAAGGTGGCGATGCCCAAGGTCTTCCACGACGTCGTGCAGCGGGCCCTGCACCTGCACGGCGCCCTCGGGGTGTCCAACGAGATGCCGTTCGTCTCCATGCTGATCGGCGCCGAAGCCCTCGGCATCGCCGACGGACCGACCGAAGTGCACAAGGTGACCCTGGCCACCCAGCTGCTCAAGGACTACACGCCGGTAGAGGGCCTGTGGCCGTCGGCCCACCTGCCGACCCGACGGGAGGAAGCCCGGGCCCGCTACGCGGAGCAACTCGAGCACGCCGTTGCCGAGCTCTGACGTTCTGGGCCAGACAAACCGGCCGGCCCGACACGTTGGTGCGATCTTCTACCCGATTGGGGGGGTAGATCGCACCAACGTTGCGGCCGCCGCCGGCGGCGGGCTCAACGCCGGCGGCAGCGGCAAGCTCTACGCCGGCGGCGGGCTCAACGCCGGCGCCGGCGGCGGCGGGCTCAACGCCGGCGGCGGGGTCGACTCGGACCCGTGATCGACACCCGCTCCCGGTTGGTGGCAACCGCCGAACGACTACTCGCCGCCCGCGGCGTGGAAGCCGTGAGCCTGCGGGAGATCTCCCGCGAGTCGGGCTCCCGCAATGCCATGGCCACCCAGTACCACTTCGGCGACCGGGCCGGCGTGGTGGCCGCCATCATCGGCAAGCACCAACCCGCCGTGGAAGCCGCCCGCCACGCCCTGCTCGACCAGTACGAGGCGGCCGGGACCGGGGGCCTCCGGGACCTGGCCGGGGCGTTGGTGCGCCCCCTCGCCACCAAACTCGCGGACCACGATGGCGGCCCCGAATTCCTCCAGATCTACGCCGAGATCCTCGATCGCACGGCCGGACCTCCCGGTTCGTTGGCGAGCATGACCAGATGGCGGGCCCTCGTCGATCCGTGGCTCGAACCGGAGGCGGTCCGTCTGCACCGGCGCTACACAGCCATCGTGCACAGCGCGGTGGAGCTGGGCCGGCGGGCGAGGACGGGGCCGCACACCGACGACCGTCTTTTCATCAGCTACCTGGTGGATGTCGTCACCGCCATCCTGTCGGCCCCCGTATCGGGCGAGACCCGCCGCTTGGCCGACGAGCGCGACCAAGTCGTCGGGCGCAGCGGAACTCCTACCGGCCGCGGCGGGCGGACGACGCCGGCCTGACAGGGCGCGGCCGGGCCCGGCGGTCCGGCCCGGCGGGTGGGCGGCTGGTAGGACTACACGGACCAGCCGCTCGCCGGACGAACCGGCCCCGGCGGAAGGAAGGCTTGCCCTGACCCGATCGGCGCTGCGAGGGCGCGGGACGGCGAGGGCAAAGGCACGGCGAGGGCCGGAGGCCGGGGCAGCCGGCCCCAGTGGGTCTCGTGGGCCCTCGGTTGGCCGGCTTCTGGTAACACTTCGTCTCTTTGGTAGCAGAGGTGACCGAATAACGTCGTTGGCGCTTCAAAGAAGCGGAAATGCGCCAAGAATCTTGTATGTGATAACATGAAACATAACGATAGGCAGTCTCTTGAGGTAGTGGTGCCCACCATACAGATGTTCGCTATACCAAAAGGCGGTGGACGACGGGAACGTGTGTTCGACTAGACTGACCCGCATGGCCCGCCATATGGCCGCCACCCGCCCAACGCAGCCGAGCCCGGCCCAGGTTGCCCAGCCGGCTCGCCCGACCCAGGTTGCCCAGCCGGCTCGCCCGGCCCAGCTTGCCCAGCCGGCTCGCCCGACCCAGGTTGCCCAGCCGGCTCGCCCGGCCCAGCTTGCCCAGCCGGCTCGCCCGGCCCAGCTTGCCCAGCCGGCTCGCCCGGCCCAGCTTGCCCAGCCGGCTCGCCCGGCCCAGCTTGCCCAGCCGGCTCGCCCGGCCCAGCTTGCCCAGTCGGCTCGCCCGGCCCAGGTTGCCCAGTCGGCTCGCCCGGCCCAGGTTGCCCAGCCGGCTCCGCCGGCCCGCCCCGCCGAAACCTCAGTACTCGCCGCACCCGCCCAGGGCAGCCTGTTCGCCGGCGGTCCGGTGGCCGTCCGCCCCGAGCCGAGCTTTGAGCGGACCGACCTCGGTGGAGGTGCGTGGGTCGACGTGGCTCGGGACTGGCTCGGTGGGACGAACGACCTGTGTATGCGCCTGATCGATGGCGTGGACTGGCGGCACCACCGGCGCTGGATGTACGACCGGATGGTCGACGAGCCGCGCCTGTCTCGGTGGTACCGGGCCAGCGATGCCCTTCCCGACGAGGCCCTGGCCTGGTTTCGTGTGGCCGTGGGTCGCCGCTACCACGTCCGCTTCGGCGCCGTCGGGCTCAACTACTACCGAGACGGCAACGACAGCGTGGCCTTCCACGCGGATAAGGAGCTGCGCCTCCTCTCTGACACCCTGGTGGCCATCGTGACGTTCGGAGCCGCCAGGCCGTTCCTGCTCCGTCCGCAGAGCGGCGGCCGCTCCATCGACGTCCGACCCGCGTCAGGGGACTTGCTAGTGATGGGTGGAGCGTGCCAGGCCAGTTGGGAGCACGGCGTGCCGAAGGTCGCCGGCGGGTCCGGCCCCCGGATCAGCGCCTCGATCCGCTGGGTGCGGGGCGCCGGCGGCGCCGAACGGGAGTGGGCACCCCCCGACCGCCAGGCCCGCTAGGCCGATCAGCTCGGAGCCGGCGTGGGGCAGGTGGTCCGCTCAGCCCGGAGCCGGCGTGGGCCCGGCCTCGGCCATCGCCGCGACGGCGACGACCGGTGTGACCAGTGCGCCGAGGAGCACTCCCACCGCGATCTGCGAGATGATGAACCCGAGCCGGGATAAGCCCCCGCCGGCGCCGACGAATCCCACCAGGATCGTCAGCGGCCCGAAGGCGGCCAAGCACAACACGGCCAACCGGAGCCCTCGTCGCATCGGCCCGACGACCAGATGGCGGATTAGTCGGGGCAGGTGATCGGGCCCGAGAAGAGCCAGCCCGCCCCGCTGGTACACGCGGATGCTTGCGGTACAAAGCAAGCTCGTCGTCACGGGCAGGATGACCAACGTCCCCAGGGTGTTGCCGACCACGCTTGGGCCTCCGATGAGCGGCGCCGACCATGCAGGCACCCGGCGAATACCGATCGTAAACAATCCCGCCAGCGCGGCATTGATGGTCAGGTTGATCGCCGCCGTGCCTGCCAGCGCAAACCGCAGGACCCACCGCAAATGGTCACTGGGAATTGGCAGGTAGCTGCGGGTCCCGGCACTGCCTAACCCTGCCGTAGCCAACCAGCGACGAGCGATCACGGACCCCCTTGCATTCCCCCAGCGAAGTTAAGGACACCCTACCGCTCCGCTCGGCTCCCGGCTCGGTCGCTTCGGTCCTACGCCGCGCTATTAACCCCCGGAACTCTTGCCTTCCAGCGCCGTGGCCTGGGCTACATAGAGCTCCGCCTGGTTGTTGTCTGCCTGGTATTCGGCCAGGTTGCCGGCCCTCAGGGCCGTCGTGCCCGCCGCGAACGACGACTCCGCCTCAGCGAGCAGCGACTTCACCGTGGCCGTGCCTGTCGGCGTCGGCACGGTCGTCGGGCTCGTGGTGGTCGTTGTCGATCCGGACCCACTCCCCGTCCCACCGATCACACCCGTAACAAGGGGTGCACTCAGAGCCGCGGCGGTATCGCAGTAGGAGGAGAAGGGCTTGCTCCCGCCCGGGTTGATGATCTGGCACAAGGCGTTGTCGAGGGAGGCGTTGTTGCTCTGATACGCCACGCCGTTGTACACCACCACCACGTCCTTGAGCGTGGGGATCAAGTTGGCAGAAGACTCGACGTAGATGGGCTCCACGTACAGCAGGGTGTCGTCCAGTGGCACGACGGCCACCTCACCCAGCTCGACGATCGATCCCTGCTGGTTGAGTAGGGTCAGCTCCGACGAAATGGAAGGGTTGGAGCGGATGGCGTTGGTGACGAGCGCCGGCCCGTCGACGGTCTCCCCGGGCGGGGACTCGTAGACCCGCAACGTCCCGTAATCCTGCGGATCCGACGACGCGGTCATGAAGGCGGTCAGGTTCTGGCGTTCCGTCGTCGAACCGATCGGCACAAACGGCTCCAACAACATGAAGGTCTGCTGGGTCGACCCCGGTAAGTGCGCCAGCACGTACTGCGGCGCCAGCTGCTGCACCGAGGTGACTGGAACGTTGTTGACGACTGTCGTGATGAGCGGGCTGGAGTTGGACAGGGGCCCGCTACCGGGATCGGGGGACACAGTCCAGGCCTGGGCCTGGGTGTAGAAGTCGGTGGCGTCGGTCAGGTGGTAGCGCCCGAACATGTTCGTCTGGACGGTGAAGATGTCCTCTGGATACCGGAAGTGCGCCTGGATGCCGGGGATGAGGGTGTCCGCCTCGCTCTCCGGTTTGAACAGGTCCGGGAAGGCCCGCTCGTACACCTGGATGATCGGGTCGGAAGGGTCCACCACGAAGAAGTCCATCTTCCCGGTGTACGCGTTGATGACGACCTTGACCGAGTTGCGCACGTAGTTGAACGTCGAGCTCAACCCGCTGGATGGCGACACCCCGTTGGTGTTGGCGTTCTGAGAGTAGGGGTAGTTGTCCGTGGTGGTGTAAGCATCGACGACCCAGTACACGCTGTTGTTGAGGATGACCGCGTAGGGATCGGAGTCGTACTTGAGGAATGGCGCCGCCTTGCGGACCATGGTGTTGATGTTGCGGTTGAACATCACCTTCGACGAGGGGGTGATCTGGCCGGATAGGAGGAAGTTGCCGTTCCCGAAGGTCAGGGCGAAGGCAGCCCGACGGAGAAGGCTGCCCGCATCAACCCCGCCCGAGCCGGCGTACGCGTTGGTGACCTCGACGCCCGCGTTATTTTCATAGTCGAGCTCAGGGGTCTTGGAGTGGGCGATCACAAACCCGCCGGTGTCGATCCCTTCGCCGTAGTAGATCTCAGTTCCCGGTTCGGTGAGTTGCGGGGTACCCGACGGAGGCAGGTTCGACAGCGTGAAGTTGGGCGTGCCGTCCGGGTTGACTCCGCTCTCGCTGATCGGCGCCAGCACCGCGCCGTACCCGTGGGTGTACTCGAGATGCTGGTTGACGAAGCCGGATGGCGTCGACGTGTTGAGCTCGCGGACGGAGTTGATGGTGGCTACCAGGGTTTGGCCGGAGGGAGCGGCGGCGTCGGGCATGGTGTAGCGATCCAGGTTGAGCCCGCTGAAGCTGTAGTACGAGCGCAGGGCCTGGTACTTGTCGAAGGTGTTGAGGAGCGATACGGCGGGGTCGAGCAACCGTACGTTGGCCAGGGTCTCCTGATTGGCCTGCTCCTGTGCGGTTTGCCCCAAGGCGGAGGGATTACCGATCTCCGCGTCCGTGACCGTCGGGGTGTACTGATAGGAGGTATCGACCTGGACGTTGCTGAGCCCGTAGGCGGCGCGGGTGGCGTTGATGTTGCGCTGGATGTAGGGCGCCTCCCTGGTCAGCTCAGAGGGGTTGACCCGCAATGACTGGTACAGGGCCGGGTAGACACCACCGACAAGGATGTCGACGAGCACCCATAGACCCACCGCCACGGCCGGGAGCATCCAGCCCTTCTGCCTGATGTTGTAGAGGAACAGCAGGGCCGCAATGACGGCTATGGCGATCAGCAGTGTCAAGGCGGGCTTGTTGGCGTGGACGCTGGTCGCCGTGGCCCCGTTGACCACATGCGTCCGCGACAAGACCAGCTCGAAACGCTCGTAGTAGTAGTCGACGGCCTTGATCAGAGCCAGCAGGCCGAGCAGAACCGACACGTGCGTCTTTACCGCCGAGGTCACCCTCCGGGTGGTGCCCTGCACGTGGATCCCGCCGTTGAGGTAGTGAGCGACGAGCGTGACGATGAGCACCACGATCACCGCCTCGAACGTCCAGCCGAGGAGGAACTTGATGAACGGCAACTCGAACACGTAGAAGCCGATGTCCTTGTGGTACTCCGGGTCGGTGGCGTTGAACGACACGTGATAACGGAGCAGGTCCCAGTTGTTCCATTCCCGGTTGGCACCGATCCCGGCCAAGATGGCGAACACAATTGCGGTGACAATCCGCACCACTCGGGCGTGAGGGCCGACGACCTCTCGGTAGCGCACGACCAGCTCGTCGGCGACGCCGGGAGGGGGGTCCTCCGGAGCAAGCCGGTCCGCTACGACCAGGTTCGCCAGCAGGAGCAGGAAGAAGATCGCGATGAATACGACCGCCAGCACCACCTTGGTGAGCAGCACGCCGCGGAACACCGACGTGAACCCGACCGACTGGAACCACAGGTAGTCGGTCCAGAACCGGGCCAGACCACTGAGCGAGGTGATCAGCAGGATCAACACGACCACGCCCACCGCCAGACCGATACGAGCCCGGCGAGAGGCGCGCGGGAACCGGCGGGGCAGGTCGACTGGGGTACGCATTGCGATCGGGAAGCCTAATGGGGAGAAATCAGGGAGCGGATAGCGGGGCCATCAAAGTACCCCGCTCTCGATGTCGGTCACGCCGTGGTCGGCACCAGAAGGCAGCGGCATCCGGTGTGGGCGGGCGGGAAGTGCTGGCCGGTCGGGAAGGTCTCTCCCTTGGGGAGGCTTCCGGCTAGGGCATCGTCGTCGCAATCCGGGCATGGGCCGTCCGTGTCCTCCACGACCCAGCGTAGCGGGGTGCCTTCCGGCACTTCGTTCCAGGTTCCTCGTGAGAACGCGGCGGCGAGGACGTCACCGGCGATGCGCTCGATTCGTTGGCTCTTCCACTCCCGGTACGCGGATCCGAGCGATTCCACTAGGACGCCCTGCTCGTCTCCCAGAGACGCCGAGATGGCATGCTCGAGGCGCCGCCGCAGCGATTCGACGATCGTGGTGGCGGCCTCGCGGGCCACGTCGGCTACGACCGGCGCACTGGCGTGGGCGCGCCCCTTGCGTCCGAGGACCGTGACAGCGAAGGCCACCCCTGCGGCCGCGGCCTTGTCGACGAAGGGCTGGGCGGCGCTGGCGTAACGGGCGACCTGTGCTTCGGGATCCGGAAGCAGGCGACCCGCGCTTGGTTCGCCTCGCAGGCTGCGGAGGCGGTCGAGCAGGTCATTCTGTTCGTCCTGCAACGTCCGCTTGAGCTTGCGCGTGAGGGCCACTTCGAGATCGATGACGGCAGACTCACGCTGCTGTAGCAGCGCCTCGTCGCGGTCCGATCGGGCGGACTCGGCGTCCACCTCGACCTCAGCGTCGTCGGCTTCGGGAATCCCGGCCTGGCTGTCCGTTACTTGAGAACCCGAGTCGGGCGGCTCGTCGCTGTTTCCGGCGCGGATCCGGGCGAACAGGACGTCAACCTTGCTGCCGGGAGATGCGATTGCTTGATCGGCACCCGCCGGCGGCGGGACGGCAGTGGCCTCGTTGGGGTCGGGCAGCACCTCGTTGGGGTCGGGCAGCACCCGGAGGTGCGGAACCGTCGCCGCGTCAACCGGTTCGGCCACCTCGCGTGGGTGGTCCTCCGCCGCGACCAGGGCGTCGACGCCGACCGAGGCGCCCCTGCGCGCGCGGCGCTTCTCACGACCCCGCGCCCCCCCGGTTGGGGTGTTACCGGCGTGCCCCCCGTTGCCAGAGGACCCCCCGTTGCCAGAGGACCCCCTGTTGCCAGAGGACCCCCTGTTGGCCGCCAACCCGGCGCCAGCCGACGACCCGGCCCCGGCAGACGACCCGCCGTTGGCCGACGACCCGGCGCCGGCGGACGACGCCGCGCCGGCGAACGACCCGGCCGGCTCCGGTTCGGCAGGCTCCGCCGCCGGACTGCCGTCCGCAGGAGACTGGCCGGGGCCAGGTGGGCCGCCGGCCCGTTCCGCGCCATCGGCTCCCCGGCGGGTCTCCGAGCCCTCGCCCGGGCCCGTCGCCTCGTCGAACTGGCCGATCACCCCGCCGGCAACATCCTCGCTGTCCGCAACACCCTGGCTGTCCGCAAGACCCTCGCCGCCGGCAACATCCTCGCTGTCCGCAAGACTCTGCCCGGCCAGGTCACCCGGGGTCTGGCGCTCGCGGTGCATACGGCGCCCGACATCGTCCGCAGCCCCCCGGGCTTCGGCATCGGCGCGGTTGAGCTCGTCATTGACCTCCTCGAGAGTCCGGCGCACGACGCCGTAGGCGTCGAGGAGTCGCTCCCGGCCCGCCCGGAGTTGCTCGATCTGGACCGAGGCGACCCGCCGGCGCCGGGCCAGATCTTCGAGGATGCGCTCTCGCGTGGCCATGGCCCCCTCGACGGTGAGCGCTTTCTCCTGTTGGGCCGCGGCCCGAATGCCGTCCGCCTCGGTCCTGGCCTTGTCGACCATCTCCGCCGCCTGGGTCTTGGCCGTCTCGACAATCCGGGCGGCGGCCTGCTCGGCGGCATTGGTCTCGCGGGCCAGGGTGCCTTCCGCCTCGGCGCGGATCCGGGTGGCCCGCTCTTCGACGTCGGCGACGATCCGCTCGGCATCCTGGGCGGCCCGGCCTCGGAGGTCGGCAGCGGTGGCCCGGGCCGCGCCCAGGATGGCCGCCGTCTCTTCTCCGATGGCGGCCATGAGCGTGTCCTCGTCGAGCACCGGCGGCCGGGCCGCCCGCTCCTCGGCCGAGTGCCAGGCGGACTCGAGCTGGTCTGCCCGTTCGCCCAGGGTTCGGACCTCGGCGGCGACCCGGACCAAGAATCTGCGGACTTCTGACTGGTCGTAGCCACGAAATCCCGACGAGAAAACCTGGGCCTGAATCTGTTCAGGCGTGGTCGACGGGTCAGCACCCATGGCGTTTCAGCCTAGGACCGGAGAGGGTTCCGAGTGGGCGATGATCGCCCCGGGCGCCGCGGCCGGCAGAGCGATCGTAAACGTGGTCCCCCGGCCCGCCACGGACCGGCAACTGACCTGGCCCCCGTGCCCCTCGACCACCCGTCTGACCACCGCCAGGCCGAGCCCGAGACCTCCGAAGCGACGGGTGTCGGAGCTGTCGCCCTGCACGAAGTCCGAGAAGACCGCGGCGTTCTCCTCGGGGGTCATCCCCACCCCCTGGTCGCTGACCGAGATCTCCACGCCGCCGCTCCCGGGAGACGAGGGTCCGCCGTCGCCGGCCGCGCCGTGTTGGCCGTTGACCGCAGCCTGGTCCGGGTCAGGCGCCGACGTCGGCGAAGCCGACACCACGATGCGCCCACCGTCGGGTGAAAACTTCACGGCGTTGTCGATGAGCTCGTCGATCGCCATCGAGAGCCACCTGCGATCGGCGAGGACGGGCGGCGTGTCCGCAGCCACCCTCCGCCCGATGGACATCTTCTCGGGTAGTCGGTCCGACCACGCCGCGGTCAAGCCATTGACGAGCGACCGCGTGTCGAGCGACTCGGGCCGGAGGAGGATCCGCCCCGCCCCACTGGACGCGAAGAACTCGAGCATCTCGACGATCCGCAACAGCCGGCGGCCGGCCTGGAGGATCTCGTCGTGCCACTGGCGGGCGCGCTCTGGGGGCACGTCACGCCGGAGCAGGATGTCGGCATAGCCCATGATTCCGGTGAGGGGCGTGCGCAACTCGTGGCCGACGCGAGACAAGAACTCCGTCTTCATCTGCTCGACCTCGCGCTCGCGCCGCAGGTCCCTGAGGACCAGCACCCGGCCGACCACCTCTCCGCCTGAGCCTCGCAGGGCACCGGAGGAGACCGCGACGGGTATCTCTTCCGCGCCGGACCGGCGCACCGACGCCAGGCGGGCCCACGGCATGGCGTCCATGGCGACCAGGCGGGGGGCCAACGAGGACGAGTCGTCGTCGACCAGATCCATGACCTCGTCGATATGCCGACCGAACGCCCCCGCGGCGTCGACTCCGAGCAACTGACCCGCCGCCTCGTTGAAATCGGTGATGATGCCGTGCGCGTCCACCGCCAGCAGGGCATCGGTCATGCCCGCCACCACCGCTTCGAGCCGGTTGCGGAGACGGGTCTCGTCGTCAGCAGCCGCCTGGAGAGCGCCGGCCTGCTCTTCCACGGCGTCGATCATGGAGTCGAAGGCCGATCCGAGCACCGCGACCTCGTCATCACCGGCGATGTACGCCCGTTCGGAGGTGTTGCCCCGCTGAATCCGCGTCGCGACCTCAGTGAGCCGTCGGAGCGCGGCCGTGATGCGGTCTCCCGTAAAAGCGGCCAGTCCCAACGCCAGCACCGTGCCACCCAGGGCGATGAGGAAAAGCGTGCGATAGAGCTGGTTTCTGGTCGACATCAGGGTGGCCTCCGAGGTCGAGAGCACCACGGTCAGTGGTGACCCCCGCGCTACCGCGACCGGGACCACCGCAAAGAGGCGGTTGTCGCGTGTCTCGGTGCCCCCCAGCTGACCCGCCAAAGTGGTGAGGATCCCGGCCGGGGGCTGCGGTCCGGCCGTGGCCAGGACCGACTGCGGCGTCACCAGGGCCAGTGACACCGATGGGTCGACCCCGATCAAGCCCGCCAGGTACGTCTGGTCGAGGGGGCTGAGGCTGATAACCGTGCCCAGCAACTGGCCGGTCCCCGAGGAGCACTCGGGGAACGTCGCCACCGCCACCGCCCGGGTCCCGATCACGAACACGGCACCCTGCCCCCCGCCGTTGCACGCAGGCTGGGCCAGGGTGGGATTGCCGGCCAACTGGCTGGCCAGCGTGGTGCTCAACCCACCCGTGATGACCGGGGTGGCACCGGTCGGGCTGGCATAGGCGAACTCCTCCGCCGTATTGATCTCGCTCAGCGTTTGCAGCCGGTTCTGGATCTTCGCCGCCGCGACCTGGGTTGCCGCCGAGGAGCCGCTCGTCCCGTAGGTATTGAGGGGGTTCGGGCTGACCGACTGGAAGTACCCCTGGAGATCTCCGGCGACGAAGCGGGCGTCCAGGATGGCCGCCGTGACGGTGTCACTCACCTGGGCGCCCTCGGTGCGGGCCCGCGAGCTCAGCTGGATGAATTCGTCGCGCTGCAATGATGACGAGATCACCGCGGACAGAGCCACGGCGAGGACCAGCACGACCAGGAAGATGGTGGTGGCGGCACTGGTGGCCACTCGGGCCGCAATGGAATGCCGGCTGGCCGCGACCAGCGTCAAGCCGATCGCCACGCTGCCGGCGACGAGCAGGCCATCGCCCAGCAGGCTCGAAGCCTGGAACAACTCCGCAATGGCGGCGCCGGCCCACCCCAGCACGCCTACGCCCAGCACCAAGCCGCGGCGTCGACCCACCGCCCAGCCGGGAGCGGCTGCGGCCAGACCGGCTGCAGCAACTAGACGGGCCACGCTGAGGCTCCCAGACGGGTTTTGGGTGACGATGAGCGATCCGTGCAGGAAGGCCACGGTGCCGGCGACGAGGAACGCGGCGCCGGCGAGTACCCGGGAAGCGGGTCGACGCTTGGCGTCTCGGCTCGAATTGGGCCGCAACGCCGTCAGCGCCAACCCGGCGGCGGCGACCATGAGGGTCAGGAACTCGGCGCTGAACTGGATCTGGGCGTGCGTCGATGCCATTAGCGGGTCACCCGCCGCCATTCTGACTCGGCTGCGCCGGCGGGATACGGCCACCGATGGCCTGCAGGTCCGCCAGGGCCTGCTGCAGAGTCGAGACCGCTTCGATCTTCATCGATCCGGCCTCGCTCTTGGCCACCGCGTACTCCTGCGGGGGAACGAGGAACAACTGCGCCCCTGCGTCGCGCACCGCGACCGCCTTCTGGGCGACGCCGCCGACGTCACCGACGGCGCCATTGAGGCTGATGGTACCGGTGGCCGCCACCCGGTGGCCACCGGTGAGCTCACCGTTGGAGAGGATGTCCAAGAGTCCGAGCGTCAGCGCCAAGCCGGCCGACGGTCCACCGATGTCGCCGACTTCAATGCTGACATCGAAGGGAAAGGAGTAGGTCGACTGCGTGAACGTGACCACGCCGAGGAACGCCTCGTGCGGGTTGGCTGGTTCGCCTGAGATGGCGGGCGTCCCGCTCAACCGGGCCGGGATCGTCACGGTCACGGCCTTACCGTCCGAGCCGACGCGGCTGACCGTGACCCGGACCGTCTGGCCCGGCTTGGCCGAGTGGACGGCGCTGACCAGGTCGGATGCGGTGTGAATGGTGACACCGTTTATGGCGATCACCAGGTCGTTGCATTGCAACCCAGCCGCCGCCGCCGGCGTGCCTGGGGCCACCTCTTGCAGCTCGGCACCGAGATCGTCTTCCTTGACCGGATAGCCAAGCCGACTCAAGGCGACGACGGCCGCCGCGGATGTGGAGCCCGTCATCTCCTGGGCGTCCTGGCACGGCAACTGGGCCGCTGGGGTAGTGCCGAGGACCTCTCCCTTGGGATACAGCTGGGTCCCGTCCTTGAGGGTGTGCAGGAGGTGGAGCTTCTGGAGGATGTACTCGTAAGGGGTGGCCGGGCCGACCAGCACGTCGACCATGTAGAGCGAGCCGGCGACGGGGTGGCCCCGGCCAGACGGCACGGAGATGAGGACGCACGGCGCCCCATCGGGTAGCAGCAGGTAGGACCCGCCGGCGCCCAACTGGCAGTGGGCGCTGTTGGTGATCTGCGGCGCCGAGCCAGGCGAGAAGGCGTAGTAGCCGTCAGCGCCCTTGACGATGGCCACCCAACCTCCGGCTATCAACATGAGCACGACCAGCAACCCCAGGAGCCAGGTCCGGACCGACCGGCCGTCTGGTTGGCTCTCCGTTGGCACCCACACCGGGCCAACTGACCACGAGGGCCCGCTCATACGGGCGCCCTCTTCGACTGAGCCCACGGGCTACGCCCGCAGGGCGTAGCCCACGGGCTACGCCCTGCGCCGGTCGGCTCGCTCACGCACGCGGCCCGCTCACGCCTGCCTCGATCCGGCCGGCCGGTCTTGTAGGATCTACGCGGTCGTGGCCACGTTTCTGCTTTCCGATGGAGATCGGTTGGATGGCTGTGCAAAGCGGGCACAGCCTGCCATGCTCTGGGCCAAACGCGGGAACGCGCTGTCGTGAGCTTCGCCGGCGAATCGACGTCGCCGTGGGGTGAGCCTGCCCCGCCCGTAGCGCCACCTCACACGCGGCCGGCCGGTGGGCCCCTCCGGGCGCCCGCCGTGGCACCGACCTCATCGCAACTCTCAGCCCCTACGACGCCACTGGCCCCCGGCGCTCGGCGCGGCTCGAGCACTCAGAAGACCGGCCCCTCCGGCGCCCAGGCGCCTGCTCCCGTTGGGACCCCGCGGCCCGCTCGGACCACCGCCCTCCCTTCGCCGACCCGGGCCGCGGCCGCATCGGTTCTGGCCGCCACGGCCACCACTAACGGGAAGAACCGGAAACACCAGCTGGTCGAGCGCACCGTGCTGGTCCGCGTGATCCCTCGCACCGGCATGTTCGCCCGGGCCCGCTCCGTGATCGCCCTGACGATCATCGCCGTGAGCATCGGCGTCGTCCTGGCCGGGACCCTCAGCGTCGTCATCTGGGGCCTGGCGGCGGCGATCCACCGTGCCGCCAGCAACTGACAGGTCCGAGCCGCCCGGGAAACCACCGGCAGGGCCCGAGCGGCCAGAGGAAAGGCTCGACCCGCCCGAGCGGCCAGCGGAAAGGCTCGACCCGCCCGAGCGGCCAGTGGCAACGCCCCTTCCCGATGGCGTGACGGCCCGCCGGCGAGAGGCCGCTCTGGCCGGACATCGCGGCGACGAGGCCGGGGCCCGCCAAGCCTTGGGTGACGCCGCGGCAGCGGTGAGAGCCACCGCTCTTGGCGCCCTGGCCCGCACGGGGAGGCTCGACCTGACTGATGTGACCGCCGCCATGGACGACCCCGAACCTGAAGTCCGGGCCCGGGCCGCCGAACTGGCCGCGTTCGTGGGACCAACGGCCGTGGCCGTGGGGCTGCGAGCCCTCGCCGACCGAGACCCCCGGGCGGTAGAGGCCGGCTGCTTCGCCCTCGGCGAGATCGGTCCTTCCGCAGTCACCGCCGTGGGAGCGCTGGCGGGCGTGGGTCGCGACCATCCCGACCCGCTCTGCAGGGAAGCCGCGGTGGCGGCTTTGGGGGCTATCGGCGACCCGGCCGGGCTACCCGCCATTCTCGCTGCGACTTCAGACAAACCGGCCGTGCGAAGGCGGGCGGTGCTCGCCCTGGCTCCCTTCGATGGCCCGGAGGTGGACGCCGCGCTGGAACGGGCCCTCTCGGACCGGGACTGGCAGGTCCGCCAGGCCGCCGAGGACCTAGGCGATGGCCGCAGCCAGCGCGACTAGCGCGACCCAGGTGACGTTGTACACAGCGAGTGGTGAGACCGGCACACATCGAGAGGCTGATCCGTTCATGCGAATGCGGAGCAGCCTCCGGCCGGTGCCGGGTCGGCTACTTACCCTGCGTCGGCCTGGATGCGACGCAGGATCCAGGTTCTCACATGAAGAGGTCTTTGACCGCGTCAAACTCTTCGAGGCACTTGCCGGCCCCCAGCACGACGCACTCCAGCGGAGCGTCCACCAGGTGTACGGGGAGACTGGTCTCCTGCTGCAGCCGCTGCTCGAGCCCACTCAACATCCCACCGCCTCCGACCAGGTGGATCCCTTGGGTGATCAGGTCCTGGGCGAGCTCGGGGGGTGACGCACCCAGACACTTGACCACCGAGTCCACGATCGCGCCGACCTGCTCCTCGATCGCCTCCCGGACCTCCTCGGGGGAAAGGATCACGGTCTTGGGAAGGCCGGTCATCAGATCGCGGCCGCGGACCTCGGCTTTGATCGAGTCGTCGATCGGCCACGCCGAGCCGATGGCGAGCTTGATCTCCTCCGCCGTGCGCTCCCCGACGGCAATCCCGTACTCACGGCGCACGTAGGTCTGGATGGAGGCGTCGATGTCGAAGCTCCCTACCCGGATGGCCTCGAGAGCCACAATGCCGCCGAGCGATATGACCGCCGTCTCAGTGGTACCGCCCCCGACGTCGACGACCATGTTGCCGAGGGGCTCGTGGATGGGCAGGCCGGCGCCGATCGCGGCCGCCATCGGCTGCTCGATGAGGTAGGCGCCGTTGGCGCCGGCGCCACGGGCCGCCTCCTCCACCGCCCGCCGCTCCACCTCGGTGATGGCGGAAGGGACGCAAATCAGCACCCGCGGCCGGTTGAACCGTGATACGCCGGCCCGTTGCAGCAGTAGCCGGATCATCCGCTGCGTGATGTCGAAATCGGTGATGGCCCCCTTACGCAGGGGGCGAACGGCCACGATGTAGCCGGGGGTCCGGCCGATCATCTGCCACGCTTCCTGGCCCATCGCCAGCACATCCTGGGTCCGCGAGTTGAGGGCGATGACGGTCGGCTCGTTGAGGACGATGCCCCGGCCCCGTGAATAGACGAGAGTATTCGCGGTGCCGAGGTCGATAGCCAGGTCCCTAGCCAGTCTCGGCCCCCGATCCTTCGTCGCCCTCCGAGTGGTCAGCGACATTGACCCGTGACACCGCCGGTCGCGGCCGGACGCCCGACCCGCTCGCTCCCTTGTCAGCGGGCGCGCGAGCCGGGCCGGAACTTGGCGGATCCGGCGCCAAGGCCCGCAAGCCTCGGTGGAAAGACGCCACGTTGGCGTCCACAGACTTCGGCTGCCGGTGGTGCAACCACACCCCGAGCCCGCCGATGATCGCCAGTATCACCGCCCCGATCAGGTAGGCCAGATTGCTGAGTACCACTCCTGAGGACGCCGTCATGATCCGATGTCCATGATGGCATGGCCGTCCTGGCCCCAGTCCTCGCCGCCCGCCCAGCGTTCGCGCTTCCAAATCGGCACCGTGGTCTTCAGGGTATCGATGCAGAAGCGGGCGGCGTCGAACGCATCGCCCCGGTGCGCGGCCGAGGCGGCTACCACGACCGAACACTCCATGACCGCAAGGGTCCCGGTGCGGTGCCAAAGGGCCAGCCGGCCGACCCCGGGCCACCGGACTCGGGCCTCACCCGCGATCGCCGCCAGCCGGGGCTCAACCTGGGCGGCGTAGGCCTCGTATTCCAGCTCGAACACCCCCGGACGGCCGTCGGCGTGGTCACGCACGGTACCCCCGAACGCCACCACCGCCCCACAGTCGGGACGGGTCACCCAGCTCGCAGCCCGCTCCAACGACAACGGCTCGGCCGTCAGCTCGACCCAGACCTCGTCTTGTCGCACGGCCCAATGCTACGACGGGCGGGGAAACCCCGCGGACAGCCCTGCCAAGACACCATCGAGTCCGAGTGACCGACCCCCGATCCGGATGGCGAGGCCCCTAGGGGCGATGACCAACTGGCGATCGGCCTCATTAGGCTCGAAGCGTGGAACCCGACGACGGTCCGGAGGAAGAAGGGCCGTTCTTCGCATGGTTGCCCCCCGACGACCGCCTGTGGCGGCACCCTTCGGAGGCCGCTGACGGCGAGCCGCTTTGGGCCGGTGACAACCCTGATCCGTCCGGGCCGCGAGGTCCTGCTCTGGTAACAACCCTGCTGCCAGCCCCGCCTCGCCCCGTCACCCGAATCTGGGGAGTGGCCATCATCGCCGGGCTGGTGGGAGCCCTGGCCGCATCCGGGGTCGGCATGGTGAGCGGGATGTTCGCGCAACCGACCACCGTGGTCAGTGCGGTGATGCCGACCGGTCCAGTGGTGTCGCTCGCCTCGGCGACCAATTCGACCGTCGACTGGACCGCGGTCGACGACGCCATCGCCCCGTCGGTCGTGTCGATCGGCGTGTCGACGGCCAGTGGCCAGGCGTCGGGCTCAGGGGTGCTCTTCATGGCGGGGACCAGCAAGGTGTATGTGATCACCGACAGCTCGCTGGTGGATGGGGGCGGCGCGGTCGACGTGACATTCCTGTCAGGCCAGCAATACCAGGCGGACATCGTCGGCTATGACCAGACGAGCGGACTGGCGCTCATCGCCGTTCCCAGACGGCATCAGATCTTTCCGACGCTCGGCTCGGTCGCCGACCTTCAGCTGGCCAACCCGGTCCTGGCGGTCGGAGCCCGCACGGCCGCCGGCCCGGGGTCGGTCTTCCCCGGCTCGATCAGTGCCGAAGACTCGGAAGTCGGCCTGACAAGCGGATCGGCGATGCAAAACCTGATCACGGTGAGCAACGCATCCATTCCCGGCTCGGCCGCTGGCGGCCCCCTCGTGGATCAGCAGGGCCAGGTGGTGGGGATCACGGTGAGCCTCGACGCCACGGACCCCAGCGACCAGGACCTGACGTTCGCGGTGCCGGTAGACGTGGCCAAGCAGGTGGCCACGCAGTTGCTCGACAGGGTAGCGGTGACCCATCCGTGGCTCGGCGTGTACGACGCCCAAGACCTCACCTCGGCGGTCGCCCACCAACTCGGCCTCACGGGGGGCGCCCTGGTCGGTCAGGTGTGGCCCGACAGCCCCGCCAGCCGGCTGGGCCTCGACGCCAACGACGTCATCACCTCGTTCAACGGTGAGCCCGTGACATCCAGTGGCACCCTGACGCAGCTGCTTTGCCAGGCCCAGCCAGGTCACCGAACGGTGATCGCCTACCTGCACAACGGCAAACTGGTGCAGACATCAGTGGTCGTGTCGGACCAGCCGCCCGGATACTAAAGGGCCCGTCCTTTTTTCCCTGAGGAGGCGGCCGCCATCACGACCGGGCGCGCCGTCGCCGCTGGTTCCGCCAGGCCGCCACACCCGCGGCCCCGCCGCCGGCGAGGACGACGGCGCCGGCGATGGTCAACAGCAGGTTGTAGTTCTGCCGGCGGCCAGGCGGCAGATCGTCCCAATGGACCCGCATGTCGGTCGCCACGATCGCCTCTTCACTCGAGTAGTGCGGCGCCCAACCGGCCGCTTTCAAACGATCAGGCGCGACCACCCACGGGTGGGTTGCGTAGGCGCGGGCCTCGACGGGCACACCCCGCCGCCACAACTGCCAGGTCCACGCCGAGAACGCTCGAGCCAGGCGGGCCGGTAGCGTCACCTTCGCCACTCCGCCGACGAGAGCCCGGGCCGCGTCCTCACGCACACCGGTGTCAGGGGCGACGTTGTAGACACCGGCGAGCCGTTGATCCCACACCAAGACGACCGCGTCCGCCAGATCGTCGACGTGAAGGTATTGGACCGGCCGGTGCCCGTCCCCCGCCCCGGGTGCCTTGGTGGCCCCAAGGGCCTCATACAGCGGCTCAGGGGTCCCGACCGTGACAGCCGGGCGCAGCACGGCCACCCGCACGTCAGGGTGGTCCTCCGACCACTCCGCCAAGGCCCGCTCGGCCTCGGCCTTTCCGACCGCGTACCAGAATTCCGGGTTCGGGCGGAGCGGGGCGTCCTCGGTCAGGGGAACCTGATTGTCTGCCCAGGCCCCGTAGACGGTGGCGCTCGAAAGGTGGACCAGGGCCTCCGGTGAGGTGGCGGCAGCCGCGCTCAGCACTCGGTCCAGCGCCCGCCGGTTGCTGGTCGACACGCTGGGGTTGGCCCCGGACCCACCCCCGCGGCCGTCGGGATTCCGCCAGGCCAGGTGGATCACGGATCCGGCGTCCTGCAGAGCGCTCACCAGCTCGTCCTTGGGCCCGTTGGGGAGGGCCAGGTCGACGATGCGGGCGTCGAGCTTGGGGTGCGACCAGTCCGGCAGGACCAGGTCGATGCCGACGACGCGGTCCACGTCCTGGCGGGCCGCCAGCCTGGCTGCGACGCGCTGTCCGAGCGAACCCGCGACCCCGGTGACGACAACCGTCCGCACCGCTCTACGATGCCTCAATGGGTGTGGCGACGGTCAGCGAACCAAATCCGGCCTGCCGATGAGTTCGATCGGACCGTTTGGAGGGGGAATGCCGTCCGGCGGCGGCCCGTTCGAGGACCTGATGCGCAATCTGGCCCGTCTGTTGACAAGCCAAGGGCCGATCAACTGGGAGATCGCCCGCCAGATGGCGCAGTGGGCCGCTACCGCCGGCGAGCCCGAGCGCAACGTCGACCCAGCCGTCCGGATCCGGATCGAGGAGTTGCTGCGGGTGGCCGAGTTGCACGTGGCTGAGGCTACCGGCATGCCCGTGTCGTCCGGTGGGCTGCTCACCGCCCGATCGGTGACCCCCCGCGAGTGGGCGTTGGGCACACTCGACGACTGGAAGCCCCTGCTCGAGAAGTTGGCGACCACCATGACTGCGGTGCTGCCGCTCGGGCCCGAGGACGCCGGCGAGGTTCTCGGCGGGCTGGGTGGCGGCTTTGGCGGCGGGACGGGCGGACCAGCTGGGACGGGCGGGTTCGACCCGATGGCGCAGCTGTTCGGCAACCTGCCGCAGGTGCTCGGACCGTTCCTCTTCGGCATGCAGGCCGGCACCATGGTCGGACAACTCGGTTTCCGGGCCATGGGGCTGTACGACCTCCCCATGCCTCGGCCGGCCCGGGATGAGCTGGTCCTGGTACCGGCCACCATTGACGCCTTCGCGTCCGACTGGAGCCTCGCACCCGATGATGTTCGTCTCTGGGTCTGCCTACGCGAAACGGCCAACAACGCGGTATTGGGCCGGCCTCATGTGCGTTCACGCCTCGACCGCCTGATCGGTGAGTACGTCAGCGCCTTCCAGCCCAACCCGCAATCGTTGGAAGAGCGACTGACTGGTTTCGACCCCACCGATCTGGCCTCCCTGCAGGAGGCGCTCGGGGATCCCGAGACGCTGCTCGGGGAGTTGCAAAATGACACCCAGCGCCGGCTCCAGGTGCCACTCCAGGCCATCCTGGCGGCCGTCGCCGGCTACGTCGATCACATCATGGACGTAGTCGGGCACCGCCTGATCGGCTCGTATGGGCCCCTCACCGAGGCGTTGCGCCGCCGGCGCCTCGAGGAGAGCAGCGGGACCAGGATCCTGGGTCAGTTGTTTGGAGTCGCGCTGGACGAAGCGAGCTACGAGCGCGGCGCGGCGTTCGTTCGCGGCATCGTCGAACGGGCGGGCGACGAGGGCCTCAGTCGGCTCTGGCATTCGGAGCGGGAGCTGCCGACGCCGGCGGAGCTCGACGCTCCGGGGCTGTGGCTGGCTCGCATCGATCTGCCCGACGACTGACCGGTCGACGCCTTGGACCCAGCGGGCCGCGGCCTCGGGTTGCCGAGCCGGGAGCCGGCCGCTACACCCGCAGGGCCTCGAACTTGTAGCCGAGCCCACGGATGGTCGTGATCCGAGCCGGACGGGACGGGTCGTCCTCGATCTTGGCCCGGAGCCGCTTCACATGCACATCGAGGGTCTTGGTGTCGCCGACGTAGTGCGGCCCCCAGATGCGGTCGATCAGAGTCTCCCGGGTGAGGACCCGACCGGCGTTCCCCATGAGCAGCTCCAGTAGCTCGAACTCCTTCAGTGGAAGTGGTACCTGGTCGCCGCGGAGATGCACCTCGTGACGCCCGGGATCGAGGCGCAATCCGCCTACGTCCAGTATCTCCCCGAGGGTTTCCTCCTCCTCCCCGCTCGGCGAGCGCCGCAGGACGGCCCGCATGCGGGCCACCAGCTCGCGCAGTCGGTAGGGCTTGGTGACGTAGTCGTCGGCGCCGACCTCCAGGCCGACGACCGTGTCGATCTCGCTGCTCTTGGCCGTCACCATGATGATCGGCACCTTCGTCTTGGTGCGCAGTTCGCGGCACACGTCGATCCCTGATTTGTGTGGCAACCAAATATCGAGCAACACCAGGTCGGGTCGGACCCGGTCGAACATGGCCAGGCCTTCGATGCCGTCCCGGGCGACGGTGACGAGAAATCCTTCCCGCTTGAGGCCGACCACCAGGGCCTCGATAAAAGATTCCTCGTCCTCGATAACCAAGACGGTGAGGGGTTCAGGCACCCGGCGCTCCTTCTCCTGTGCTTCGGGCGGTCCAGTTCGTAGTACCCCCCAAGGCTGTTCCGTCCGGCGGGCACGAGGCGACCCGGCATCCAGGCAAGCGGAGTGTGAAGGTAGATCCCTCGCCCTCCCGGGAGTCGACATGGACCGAGCCGGAGTGCTTGACGGCGACATTGCGAACGATCGACAGCCCGAGACCGGTGCCGCCAGTCAGA
>Ga0302324_100000476_pt1 | contig 107698 bp, 98 predicted proteins | sample Palsa_T0_1_FD_201949 | JGI IMG/M metagenome (GOLD analysis project Ga0302324, IMG submission 201949) | Peat permafrost microbial communities from Stordalen Mire near Abisko, Sweden - Palsa_T0_1 | ecosystem: Environmental > Terrestrial > Soil > Palsa > Peat permafrost | place: Sweden: Abisko... | reverse complement strand
CTGGGCGCGGCCGCATGGACCGCGACCATAGCGCTCACGGTCAAACTGTCAAAGATATCTACCTCTATCCGCTGGTGCGAGACGCGCGGCGTCGATTATGCCGCGACCTCACGTGGTAAACAAATACGTTCGTGATACGTCGAGTGGTTTGGGGAAGAATTGTCGGCTGAGCTGCCTCATCCGACAGGGTGATCCAAAAGAAGATCGCTGGGTCCCCACTCCAGTCGTTGTCAATAGTGTAGCGCCAGTTCACAACTCCTTGCGGGAAGGGTGCGAGGGCGTTGAGATGTTTGATGAGTTCCGTCGGCTGTGCGACTCCTCGCGGCAAATAAGCATTGGTAAGGTTCCTGCCTATAGAATAATGCTTTTGATTGACATGTGGCGTGCTCGCGGGCGCGTACCTTGCGCTTCACCTCTTCCCTGGGCAGCCCCGGAAGCGGGTTTTTCAGTAGATTCACTTTAAAGATCGACGCTGAATTCATTCTGGTCTCCAGTATCAATTCTCTCAAAGTGCCTGGCCATTTGGATGTATTAAGACCACTCGGCAGCCGCCGTATAACCGCCATCCACAACGAGCGATATGCCAGTGACTCCGGAAGATTGATCGCTCGATAAATAAAGGACCGCATCGGCGATCTCGCGCGGAGATAGCGCCCGCCGCAGCGGGACGCGACCGAACCGTTCCCGCAGCGTTCGCTCGGGGTCCGGCGTGGTGTTCACATGGAAACGGAACATGGGCGTATCCGTGATCCCAGGACATACGCAGTTGACGCGGATGCGATCCGGGGCAAGGTCGAGCGCCAGCGCTTTCGATAACAGCAATACGCCTCCCTTGGATGCCACGTATGCCGGCGTGCCCTGCTGGCCGATGAATGAGGAAACCGATCCGATGTTGACCACTGTCGGCTGAGGAGAGAGACGCAGCCATGGGAGCGAATGCTTCACGGTCAGAAACACCGATTTCAGATTTACAGCGATCACCCGGTCCCACTCTTCCGCCGTACACTCTTCGATTCCCTTGACCAGAACCATCCCGGCGTTGTTCACCAGATGGTCCACGCGATGAAAGCGCGCGGCGACTTGATCGAGCGCCGCAATCACGTCCGATTCCGTCGCTACGTCCGCCCGATAGAATTGGCAAGTCCCGCCGGACGCCCGGATTTGTGCGCTGGCGGCGTGGCCGTGTTCTTCTTCCCGATCGAGCAGCGCCACGCACGCGCCTTGCCCGGCGAACTGTTCCGCGATTCCGAATCCGATCCCGGAAGCGCCGCCCGTAACCACTGCGACCCGGCCTTCGAAGCGGCGAGCCATCAGGCGAGCGCTCCGCTATCGATCACAGACTGCCGGAAGGTGCGCATCCCGTTGAGAAAAACACCGATGTCGCTGCCCAGACTAATGGCGCGGAAGCCCTTGCGAATCCAGTGCGCCGCGCTTTCGGGCGTAGCGGGCAGAAATCCGGGGGCCACTTGGTAACGCCGGCAGCTGTCCACCAGCGCGTCCATCGCATTGAGGAATCGCGGGTGTTCGAATTGCTGGGGAATGCCCATCGAGACGGTCAGATCATAGTGCCCGATCCAGGCGATGTCCACGCCGGGAACGGATACGATCTCATCCAGATTTTCAAACGCCTTTTCCGTTTCGAGAAGCAGGATCACAATGGTCTCCGCATTCGCCTGGCTGAAGAACTCGGGGCCGGCGGCGCGATACAGATCGTGCGCCACACCCAACGCCACACCTCTGCGGCCGGCAGGCGCGTACTTCAACTGCGCGACAATTTCTTCGGCCTGGGCTCGTGTCTCGACGCGCGGAACCATCACGCCGCGCGCTCCGATATCCAGCACTCTCGATAGCGGATGGAAGTTCATGTCAGGCACCCGCGCCATGGGCACAATGTCGCTTCCCCGGCAGGAGGCCACCATCTCCGCCAGCAGCGCGAGATCGCACCTTCCGTGCTCCATGTCGTAGATCACGAACTCCATACCGCAACTGGCCAGCATGGGCCCGATGCCGGAGGTAAACAGTTCGAGCACCATTTGGCCGAACGCCACTTCGCTCTCGCGCAGCCGCTTTCGCAATCCGGTCATATCTTCCTTTTTAGCTTCTTTTGGAAACCCGGCCGTCCGAGGACATCCCGATTCACCACGTGCAGAGGCGCCTCGCCGCGCTGCACCGCGAGGGCGCCCTCACAGTCCATGCGTCCCATGTCCCGGAACAACTCCACGGTCCACGCGACGGAATGAGACGTGAGAATAACATTATCCAGGGCCATGAGGCGCGAGTCGGATTCGAGCGGCTCCTTTTCAAAGACATCCAGAGCCGCTCCGCGGATGGTGCCGCTTTCGAGCGCATGGATGAGGGCGCTCTGATTGATGATGGGACCGCGCGCCGTGTTCACCAGGACTGCTTCCGGCTTCATCAGGCTGAGCTCGCGTGGGCCAATGAGCCCGCGCGTTTCAGCGGTGAGCGCGCAATTGATGAGCAGGTAGTCGGACTCGCCGAGCACCGTATCCAGGCGGGCGGCTTCCACCCCGAGCTCCCGGGCTCTGGCCGCCGGAGCGTACGGGTCAAACGCCAGAAACCGCGCGATCCCGAAAGGGCGGAGCAGACGAATCGCTTCGCCCGCTATATTTCCCAGGCCGATCGTCCCGACGACCCGGTCTCTCGGTTCACGGCCGAGTTTGCGCGTACTTTCGACCCAGCGTCCCTGCCGCACCAGCCGGTCTTTCAATACCAGATTGTGTGAGAGCGCCAGCACAAAAAGTACGATCGACTCGGCCACCGGCCGCATTACCGCGGTCGGCGTGATGTAGACGGCGATGTCGTTTTCCGTGCAGGCCGCCAGATCGACGTTATCGTAACCGACACCGCAGCGGCCGATTGCGGAGAGGCGCTCGACGCCCTTCAGCGAATCGACGGAAACGCGCGGCTTCAGAGAGATCACGACATCGAAATCGCGAAGCTGTTCCGGGGCATACTCCTCGCGATATTCCGCCAGGAACTCGTGCGAGAGTCCCGGTGCGCCGTCCAGCAGAGAGAGTCCTATGTCCGGAAAAACGAGACTTCCCTGCTCATCCAGGAAGTCCCTGGAAAAACCAACACGGAACTGACCATGGCTGGCGTTCGTTGACAGCATCGCTCGACCATTATCGAACACCGGCCCTGTTGACGTGCCGCCGCGCTCCCCCGTACAATCGTTTAATGATTCGGCATCCTCAATCGCCTATCGCCTCGCACCGCGGGCTGTTTTTTGCCGTGTTGCTGGGCATCTGTGGACTTGCAGTCATGCGGGTTCCTTTGAGTGCACAACCGTGTTCTACAACCACTCCCCCGTGCGTCACGACCTCTCAGTACGGCAACGCGCGGACCGGTTATAACGCCTACGAGACTGTGCTCACTTCCGGCAGCTTGGAGAGCGGCACTACCTTGACACAGCTCTCGCCGCTTATCGTTGACACACCGCCGGCTAGCATCGGCTCGACGAACCCCATCTATGCGCAGCCGTTGTATGTCGCGGGGATTTCGTTGAGCCCTAGCGCCCCCTCGGCCAGCCAGCAATATTGCAACAACCTGACTATCAACAGCCAGCCGGCCTGCAATATGTTGCTGGCGGTGACGCTCTACGGCAGCGTTTGGGCCTACAACGCCGACACCGGACACGTGATTTTTTCACGGACCAAGCTGTGGAGCTCCGACTGCGGACCGAATAGCTCGATCCCGGTGTACGGGCAGGGGGGCCTTGGAAGCGTGCCTTTCGCGGGTATTGTTGCGACGCCGGTGATCGACACTACCCTGTCACCGCCAGCGATGTTTTTGACCAGCTTGTGCATGGACTCGCAGTCCGATGTCCACTGGTATCTTCACGAGATCGACCTTACCAATCAACTCCAGGATGTAGTGGGTTCCGGTTCGCCCATGGAGATCTCCGGCTCCGCCGACGGCGGAACTCTCACCTTCGCCCCGGGCGAGGTGCTGCAGCGGCCGGCACTGCTGGAGGTTCAGAACGTGGGCGCAACACCGGCCAACGTGATCTATATCGCCTTCGGCTCAGCGGTTCCGGAGGCGCCCAACCCGGTCACCGGCGAGAACTATCCCTACCACGGCTGGATTTTCGCCTATTCCACTTCCGGCGCGAATAATGCGCTGGTCCAGGATTTTGCTTTTTCCACTACGGCTGCGAAGGGAGGGACCTCGGGGATGCCGGCCTGCAATTCTAATGGCCCGCTGTGTGGAGCGTCCGGGTGCGAGGCAGGACAATATCAGAACGAGCCAAACTGGTGCGGCCACGGCAGCGGGATCTGGATGTCAGGCCGCGGTCCGGCGGCGAGCACCGTGAACGGCGTCTCCAATGCGTTTTTTGGCGCCAGCAACGGCGGGTTCCAGCCCAGTTCAGGCAACTGGGGATCGACTATTCTGCAATTCGCTTCCGCGGCGTCCGGCATCGCGGCAAATCCGTCCAGTTCTTTCACCCCGCAGGGAGGACCGAAGGAGCCGTTTACGCCGCCGATGCTCGCCAACAGCAGTTGCCCCGCCAGCGTCGGCGGAACTCCCGTGCAATGCCCCTACACCGTCGACGTCCTGAACCAGAACGATTGGGACGTTGCGATCAGCGGTATCCTGCTGTTCGAAGGTAGCGGCCAAAAGAACTGGTTAGTCACGGTCGACAAGGCGGGCCACGGCTATCTGTTGAACGCGAGTAGCTTGGGGGGATTTACTCAGAACGATCTCGGGGATGTATTTCCCTTTGCCGCCGTGGCTTCCCCCTGCTGGTCGTTGGGCAAGGTAGATGCCTCGGATTGCCATCGCGTAATCAGTCTGGCGTCGTATGTGGACACCGCCGTCACCGCCAAGCCGCGCTACCTGTATTTCTGGCCCTTCCAGGAGCAGTTGACAGGCTTCCAGTTTTCTCAGAACACACTGACCAGCGGAGTTGGAACAATTGCCACGTCCGGGAGCGCGCCCCCTTTCACTACCGTGGACCTCACCACTGCATGCACCGCCCGCAGCGCAACGACGCCGTGCTTTAACGGTCAGATAGTTGCCGGAGATACGCTGACTGCCGGTTCACAGGTTCAAACGGTCACGTCGGTCAGCGCCACGTCGCTGACGGTGAGTCCGGGATTCAGCTCCTCTATTAACACCAGCAGTTGGACCTACAACGGCTACTTCATAAAGCCGCTATCCGGCAACTGGCCATCGACGGGCACCGACGTATCGTATCCAGGCGGCACCGTAACAGTTACCGCCAACGCGGGTAACGGAGGAGTGGTCTGGACATTAGCCACCATCGAGACCGCCCCGGCGGCCCCCCCCGCCAAGGTCTGCCCAACACTCACGGCCATGCTAACTGGCTATGACGCCCCAACTTTGAGTAAGATCTGGTCCAGTTACAATACCAGTATCACCACCGGCTGTCACGGCCCATGCTTCACGATAAACGCGCCGCCGCCTGCTAACCAATGCGCCGCCCCGTCCGGGTCGTTTGCGCTGCCGACAATAGTGAACGGGAATGCCTATATCCCCACTTACAGCATCACTAGTTCCAGCACGGACACCGCCTGTACCGCGGCGTCCCCATGTTCCGGAGTACTGGTGTACTGCGGTACCGGGACGACGGCCTGCGATGGCAGTTGGCAACAGTAGTTATGAAATGCGCGCCGCGGCGGTATTAACGGCCTTGTCTCTGGCTGTGCTCTCGAGCGGCGTGGGCGTGGCGTCGGGGGCGGATCAGGGAACTTTCCGAATCGTCCCTTACACCATTCAATACGGTCCTCCCAACGGTCTGACGGAGGGATCCCCGGGGGTTTTTTATTCCAATGGCGGTTCGGCCAACCAGGCCGTATTTTCAATTACCCCTCAAGGTACGACTTCCATCCTCGCGACCTTACCGACCAGCCATTACATTCAGGCTCCGTTGGTCAGTGCCGCCAACGGCCGGTTCTATTCCGCCGTAGCGCATGCGCACGACCCTGTGAGTGCGTTCTCCGTCGGCCCGGCGCCGGGCAGTCTGCAGCTCTATCCGGCTCAGACTGTCGATCCCATGCCGACGCAAAGCCTCCCCGACGGCGCGCTGCTCGGAATCGCGGTGGCGCTCTCCTCCAACCCCCCTTATTCTCTGGTCAAGTGCGACTTGGCAGGCAACGCTACAACGATCTACCAGTTTCCGGCGGGCGAGAGTCTTCCACATACCGCCATCTACGCCAGCGATGGCAATTACTATGGAGTTTCCGTGCTGCAGGACGGCTCCGGCTATGTATACCGCGTGACTCCCCGGGGTACTTTGGCCAAGCTGCTGAACTTTCCGCCCAAGAGCTTTCACGGCACGCCCGTCTACGTGCCGCTCTTGGAAGCCGGGGATGGCAATCTGTACGGAACCACTGCCACCGGCGGCGTTAACGGGAAGGGGACGATTTACAAGCTCACATTAGGCGGCCAGTACACGCTGCTCCATACATTTCCGCAAAGCCCGCACTCTTTCAGTCCCACGGCGTTGATTGAGGCTAGCGACGGAGACCTTTATGGAGCGACGCTGGGCATCGAGAGCCAGCTATTTCGCATCACCAAGTCCGGCCGGTATACCCTGCTTCGCACCATGAACGCATATGCGGATGGGCAGTGCCAGTGCCAGTTGACACAGGGCAGCGACGGCGCGATCTACGGTACCACCCTGCTCGGCGGCCTGCGGGGCCTCGGCAACGTTTTCGTTTGGAATGCGGGCTTGCCGAAACCGAGGCCCAGGGCGCTGAGTTTCAATCCGCAATCGGGTCCGGTGGGAACAAAGGTGCTCGTCTGGGGTCTCGACCTGCTCTCGGCGTCGGTCGAGTTCAAAGGAGCTCGGGCGACTGAAGTATCAAATAGCGGACCGAATTACATCCAGGCAACCGTTCCACCAAGCGCCACAACGGGACCGCTCAGGATTACGACGCCAGGCGGGACTGTAACGACTCACACCAGCTTCACGGTGCAGTAGGCCGTTTCTTTTGAAAATCTTTACAAATTCGCGACATACGCGCCGGGTGTCATTCGTAGAGTGGAGATATGCAAACCGCTGAGGATTGTGGCGCCCCGAGCGGAGTCAACCGGCGGGGATTCCATATCGCGTTCATCTACGGGCTGTGGAGCGTCATAGCGGCGGCGCTTGCCGTCCCGGCGGCGCTCTATCTGCTGCTGCCGCCAAAACTGCGGAAGACGCCGGATTGGGTGGATGCCGGCGACGTTTCCAAACTCGAGCCGGGTGTCCCGGTCGAAATGGTCTTCCGGCAGAACCGCGTGGACGGCTGGAAAATACTCAGCGAAAAGAGCACGGCGTGGGTGGTGAAGACTTCCGATTCGCAAGTGGTGGCGTTCGGGCCGCAGTGCACGCACCTGGGCTGCGCCTATCACTGGGACGACAACCGGAGTAAGTTTCTATGCCCTTGCCACACGTCGATTTTTGCGATCGACGGCACGGTGGTCTCCGGTCCGGCGCCGCGGCCTCTCGACCGCTATGACACTAAGGTGGCGGACGGCAAGCTGCTGCTGGGCGCGCTGCACGAGTCCAAAGGGCAGGCATGAGCTGGCTGGATCACCGAACGGGAATCGAGACAGCCATACGGAGTTTTCTCTATGAGGAGATTCCGGCTTCGAGCGGATGGCGCCACGTGTTCGGCAGCATGGCCGTCTTCCTGTTTCTGGTGCAGGCGTTCACCGGCGCGCTGTTGGCCTTCAACTATGCGCCGACGCCGGGTGATGCCTACAACAGCCTGCGCTACATCCTTACAGAAGTGACCGGCGGGCATCTGATCCGCGGGCTGCACCATTGGGGCGCGAGCATGATGATCGTGGTGGTGGTGATGCACATGACCCAGGTGTTCCTGTATGGCGCGTATAAGAAGCCGCGCGAGGCCACCTGGATGGTGGGCGTGGTGCTGCTGCTGCTGACCATGGCTTACGGCCTCACCGGATATCTGCTGCCTTGGGACAACCGGGCTTACTGGGGCACCGTGGTAGCCACCCGGATCGCTACCGGAATTCCACTGCTGGGACCATACTTGAGCCGGCTCTTAGGCGGAGATAATGCGGTCGGCGTGGTGACGTTCGCGCGGTTCTACGGCCTGCACGTGCTGCTGCTTCCGCCGGCGACAGGGCTGCTGATCGCCTCGCACATCTACCTGGTCCGCAAGCATGGTGTGGCGCCCGCGCCTGGCGACGAACTGAAAGCCAGGAAGAAGTTTTATCCGGAACAGGTGTTCAGGGATACCGTCGCGATCTTCATAGCTTTCGCGATATTGTTCGTGATGGCGGTGGCGGTGCGGGTGCCACTCGAGCGCCTGGCGGATCCCACCGATGCGACCTATGTGCCGCGCCCGGAGTGGTACTTCCTGTTTCTCTTTCAAACGCTCAAGTTCTTCGATGGGCCGCTGGAGGTGGTGGGCAGCGTGGTCCTGCCTGGACTGGCGGTGCTGGCGCTGATGTCGGCGCCGTTTGTGGACCGCGGCAAAGTCATGCGGGTGACGCGCCGGACCGTCGCGATCGGCGTGGTGGCGCTGGCCGCGCTGGGATGGACGGGGTTGACGGTCGCCGCGATGGCGACCACACCGAAGGCCGACAACACAGTAGAGATCGACTTCGGCGGGACGACCGATTGGATGCAACTTTCGCCGCAGGAACTGGCGGGCGTGGGCTACTTCCGGAAGGAGCATTGCGCCAGTTGCCACGCGGTGGTGGAAGGCAAGCCCGGGATCGGTCCGGACTTGGCGAACCGGCCCATCCGCAAATCGGCGGCCTGGATGATCGCGCACTTCAAGCGGCCGGCCGCCATGGTGCCCGGCACGTCCATGCCGTCGATTCAGTTGAGCGACTCGCAGCTAAACGCGCTGGCGGCGTTCCTGCTGAAGCTGACGCCGCGCAACGCGGAGGCGCTGGCCAGTGCGCCGGACTTTGCGGTAGATGCCGCGCTGCTGTTCCAGGCGAATGGCTGCGGAGGCTGCCATGTGGCGAATGGGGTGGGAATGCCCGTCGGGCCTCCGCTCAATGGCCTCGCGCGGCGGCGCACCAAGACCTGGGTGGTACAGCACTTCGCCAATCCGCAGGCTCTGTCGCCGGGAAGCATCATGCCGCCCTACCGGTTTTCGAGCCAGGAGATGGATCACCTGGTGGCGTACCTGTTTATACTGCCCGATTAGGAAGTATGGGACAAAGCCTTACGGGAAGCTGACCCGCCACACGCTGTTCGATCCATCGTCGGTCACGATCAGCGAACCGTCCTGGGCCACCGCCACACCCACCGGCCTGCCCCATACATCGCCGGACGCGGTCACAAAGCCTGTCAGGAAGTCCTCGTATTCGCCTGAAGCATGACCATCTTTCATCGGTACCCGGATTACTTCGTAACCCGTGCGCACGGCCTTATTCCACGAGCCATGTTCGGCGGCAAAGATATCGCCGTGATATTCGGCCGGAAACTGGCGGCCGTCATAGAAGGTCATCTCCAAAGACGCGTTGTGCGGTTGCAGCAGGACGTCCGGCGTGATCACTTTACTCTGCAGTTCCGGATGCTTGCCCTGCTGCCGTGGGTCCTGGCGTCCGCCCATGTAGAACCACGGCCAGCCATAAAAGCCGCCAGGCTGCACGTGCGTGATGTAATCCGGCACCAGGTTGTCGCCCAGGCCGTCGCGCTCATTCACCGAGGCCCACAATTCGCCCGTCGTGGGGTTCGTGGCAATGCCCACCGGGTTGCGGATGCCGTATGCGTAAATCCGCGATCCGCTGCCATCCGGATTGAACTCCAGGATATCGGCGCGATGGAATTCCTGCGGATTATTATCGGCGTCGTCGTCATTGGAGTGCGAGCCGACCGAGACAAACATCTTACTGCCATCGCGTGTGAAGGCCAGATCCCGCGTCCAATGTCCGCCGCCGGTCAAACGGCCGCCGGAAGGGATATCGGGAACGATCGTCTGCGCCGCGCCGCGCGCCTTCAGATCGCCATTGCGGTAGGGGAAGCGCACCACCGAGCCGGTGTTCGCCACATAGACGTATTGCGGGTCATTTCCAGGCGGGTAGAACGCGATGCCGAAGGGCTGTGTCAATCCCGTGGCGAATATTTCCACGGTCTGCGCCTTGCCATCCGCGCCAATCCCGCGCAGCACCCGGACGCGTCCTGGTTCGCTCTCCGCCACGAACAGATCGCCGTTCGGCGCGCGCCGGATGAGTCGCGGATTCTGCAGGCCCGTGGCAAATTGCGTCACAGTGAATCCTGGCAGAGTCTTCGGCCAGGCGCCCGCGGGCCGTGCGACAAGGTGGGGGCGGTTGTCCGCCGATTGAGTGTGATAGGGTTCCGGCAGGTCCGCTAAGGTAATCTTGCGGGTCGCGCCGGGGTGCTCGTGGCGATAGTCCGTGAACGGCGCCTGTAGCTGCTGTACGTTCGCGGCGGGGGTGCCCCCGAAAAGAGCAGGCAGCGCCCGAAAGCCAACCACGAATCCCGCCAAGGCGCATAGTATAGTTGCCATACGAATTTTAGAATGTAGCATTTTCATAAGATCTCCTTTTCACGCCTCCACTAAGGCGCCATTCTGCGCCAATTCACTGACTCGCCTGACATCGGCGACCGCCAGCAACACACCACCCGCCGCGGCGTTCTCAACGGCCTGGCCCGCGTCACGCGCGCCCACCAGCACGTGCGTGATGCCTGGTTGGGCGAGAGTCCAGGCGATCGCCAACTGGCCGTCCGTGAAGCTGTACTTGTTGGCCACCGGCCGCATGCGATCGAGCATTTCCCTTACGCGAATGCGCGACTCGCGGCTGAACATCGGGTTGTCGCGGCGCAAATCGCCGTCCGGGAAAATGCGCTCCGGACCGACCTTACCGGTCAACAGCCCGTTAGCCAGCGGCGAGTACGCCAGCACCGCGATGTTATTCTTCGCGCAATACGGTATGTACTCGTGTTCCATTTCACGCTGGAGCATGCTGTACTTTTCCTGCGCGGCATCCACTGGCCCCACGGACCGGTATTGCCGCACCTGGTCAACCGTGCAGTTAGAGACTCCGATGGCTCGAATCTTGCCCTCCTTCTTCAAGTCGAGCAGCGTACTCATAGTCTCTCTGATCGGTGTCGTGGGATCTTGCCAGTGCGTCTGATAGAGATCGATATAATCTGTTTCAAGACGCCGCAAGCTTTGTTCGACTTCGTAGCGTATCGATTCCGCGCCGAGATAGCGGTGAATGCGCGAGCCATTCTGATCGACGAAGAAGGTTCCCTTAGTGGTGTGCCAGACCAAGCCGCACTTGGTGGCGAGAATCACTTTATCGCGGCGCCCGCGAATAGCTTCACCCACAACGCGCTCGGAGAGACCGAGCCCATACGCCGGGGCTGTATCGATGAAGTTGACTCCGGCGTCGAGTGAGGCTTGAATGGAGCGGACCGATTTCTGCACATCGGCGCCTCCCCACATCCATCCGCCGATGGCCCAGGTGCCGTGCGCCACGACGGAAGCCGTAATTCCAGATTGTCCGAGAGGTCTGTATATCATGCCTGTAAGAAGTGCAATTCGCGGGCCGTCCGCGGAAGGGCCAATCAGCCGCCGATTAACACGGATAAACGCCGATAAGACATGAGCTAGTTCGCGAATTCGCGAAATCTCACGAGTCAATAGCGGGCCCGTCGGGAAACCCCTTTTGAAATCAGTGCTGAAGGTTTGGATATCTACGTGTCTTAGTCTGGGCTGACGGGCAAGACTGATGAAGGAAAAACACATATGAACAACGGATTGAACGCACTATGCCTCAGCGGCGCATTGGCGCTGAGCTTTCTTATGACGAAGCCGGCAGTGGCGGATGACTGGAATAAGAGAACAGAATTCCAGTTCAGCGCGCCGGTGGAGATTCCCGGGAAGGTGCTCACCCCCGGAGAGTACGTGTTTGAGCTTGCAAATGGCCAAGCCGAACGCAACATGGTGAAGGTATTCTCGGAGGATTCAAGCGGGAAGGAAAGCCTGGTCGCAACGCTTTTCGTGATTCCAGATTATGTTCCGAACGCCCCGGACAGACTAACCGTCCATTTTGAAGAGCGGCATTCCGGGACCCCGGACGTGATTCAGAGCTGGTTTTACCCCGGAGACAACACGGGCTGGGAGTTCGTTTATCCGAAGGGGCAGAGCTTCGAGGCAAGCGCGAAAATGATGCCCGCACCGGCTCTGGTAGCCACCGCGGCTGCCCCGAGTCTACCGCCGGCGCCGCAGATTCAAGAAGCAAGGCCGGGCATGGAACTGACTGCGGTGGAAGAGGAAGTCCTGGTCGCAGAGAATGGCGCGCCGGCCCCTCCGCCCGCACGGGAAACCGTTACCCACAGCAGCGCCGACCGGATGCTCCCCGAGACGGCTGGGTACTCGGGCCTGGAACTCATAGCTGGTCTCGCCATGTCAGGCGCTGGCATAGCAGCCGTCTTGGCTGCCTGTCGCAAATCCCATGCTTAAGCAGTGGCGGAGAGGGTTAATCCGGCTTGGCTGCGCCCTCATCATCGGGGGCGCTGCTTTCTTGAGCGTGTACTGGTGGACGCTGCACGAGGGCGCGGCCGCGCAGCGCCGTGCAAAGGAATGGCTGACCAAGCGCCCCGCGCCGGCGGTGGTGCGCCGCGGCGACGTGATCGGCGAGCTGGAAATTCCGCGCCTGCGGGTGTCAGTGATGATCTTCGAGGGCGATGACTCCGAAATCCTGAAACAAGGGGCGGGACATATTCCGGGGACGGCACTTACGCCGGGCAGCGGCAACATCGGAATCGCCGCTCATCGCGACACCTACTTCCGACCGCTGCGCTCCATTCGTGCGAACGACGTCATTGCGTTGAAGACTCTGGCAGGCACATCGCGATACAGCGTCACGGAAGCCACGATCGTACGGCCTTCCGATGTTGGCGTGCTGGCGGGCGCTCCCGGACGCGACCTGACGCTGGTAACCTGCTATCCGTTCTTTTATGTGGGGAGCGCGCCTGAAAGGTTCATTGTGCATGCGCGGAAGATTGGGTAAGGCGTCTCACGAATCAATCGCCGCCCGCTGAACGGAACTTAAACTTATCGATCTTCAGCGCGCGGATTCTGGACTCGAGTGTCGACGCCGGGATATGCAGCCGCGCCGCGGCGCCGCGCACTCCGGCGATCCGGCCCTTCGTCCCGGCAAGCGCATTCTCGATCAATTCTTTTTCGTTTTGTCGCAGGACGTCCCCATCCGGGCCGCCTTTGCGCGGTTCGCCGCCCTCCAGCACGCTCGGGTCGATTCGCAGCGTGCCGCCCTCGGCCAGAATGACGCCGCGCTCGATTACATTCTGCAACTCCCGAATGTTTCCGGGCCAGTGATAGGCCTGCAACAGTTCCATCGTCCGCCGGTCCACACGGCTGACTCCGCGGCCCAGGCGCTCTCCGAAACGCGCCACGAAGTATTCGACCAACGGCGGAATGTCCTCGCTGCGCTCCCGCAACGGAGGCACCACCAGCGGAAAAACATTCAGGCGATAGTACAAGTCTCCGCGGAACTCCCGCTGCTCCACCATGGCTGGAAGGTTGCGGCTGGTAGCCGCCACCAGCCGGACATTGACTTTGATGGTGTGCGTGCTGCCTAAGCGCTCGAACTCCTGCTCCTGCAAAACCCGCAAGAGCTTGGGCTGCAACTCAGGTGGGATGTCTCCCACTTCGTCAAGGAATAAAGTGCCCTGATGCGCCAGCTCGAATCGCCCGGTCTTGCGCGCAATGGCCCCGGTAAACGCGCCCTTCTCGTGGCCAAACAATTCGCTTTCGAGCAACCCCAGCGGGATCGCCGCACAATTCACCTTCACGAAAGTGTGTTCGCGGCGGCCGCTTACGTTGTGGATGGCGCGCGCGACAAGCTCTTTGCCGACGCCGGTCTCACCCAGAATCAATACGGTCGAATCCGTGGGCGCCACGATGGATACTTGTTTCAGAACGTTCTTCAGCGCCGCGCTGGAGCCGACGATCTCCTCGAAGTTCTGCTCGCTCCGGATCTCCTCATTCAGATAGACGCGTTCCTCGGCCAGCCGTTTTCTGGATTCCGCCACCTGATAGTAGTCCAGCGCATTATCCGCCGCCAGCGCCACCTGGCTGGCCACCTGGCGCAGAAAGTCCACATCGTCCTGGGTGAACGCCCGCTCCGGAAACCGGCCTACGTTCAGGGTGCCGAGCAGCCGCTCGCGCGAAATCAACGGAAGAAAACACGCCGACTTCAGTCCCAGGGCCAGCGTCGGATTGATCTTTGGATCGAAGCGCGCCAGTTCTTCGGCATCCAGCACCAGGGCTTTCCCCGTTTCGAGGACGAGGCCGGACGGGGTGCCTACCCGCGGCACGACCAGTTCTTCGGCCATGGGCTCGGGCAGTTCGGATAAATCCCGCGCATAGATGCGCAGCCGCTCGCCATCGGGCTCGGGCAGGATCACGCTGGTGTAATCGCAGCGCATCACCCGCCGCACGTTGGAAGATACGGCCCGCAACAGCTCCCGCAAGTCCAGATTCGGCGAGAGCGTATTGTTCAGGTCCAGCAGCAACCGGAGGCGGTCGCGTTCTTCGGCCAATGCGGCCTGCAATTCGCAAGCTTCCCGGTGAGCGAGAGCATTGTCCACCGCCACGGCGATTTGCCGGGACACTTCCCCTAGAAACTCGACGTCCGCGTCGGCAGCGCTGTGAGGCCGGGCATAGCCAAAGCCCACCGCGCCCAGACGCCGGTGCGCCGTGGTCAGCGGCAGAATGCAGCACGACTGAACGCCGTTGTCCATCAACAACTGAAACGCCTTGAGATAGCGGGTGTCTTCCGCGAGGTTGAGAACCACCAGCGGCTCCTGCGTGCTCCACGCCAGCGTGCTAGGCGATTCCTCCAGGGGCCTTTCGATCGGCCACGCGTTTTCATCGGCGCCCGCCCGCGCGGGGCCTTCCAGTATGTGCAGCTGCATCCGGTTGCGGGCAGGATCGTGCAGCACCAGCCACAGCGAATCGAAACTGACCACGCCCGGCAAGCGCTCCACAAGGTCCCGGAACAGCGCGGTCAGATCGCGGTGTGAGGCAACCGACTGCGATACTTCGAGCAACGCCTGGTACTGCCGGGGCGCGGCGGCCACCGCGCATTGCTGGTTGCCCATGATATTGAGATTATTATAGGAAGCCGGAAGTTGCAGCGGCGGCTTCACTGCACTGCTGCTTTTCGTAGCGCTTCGATGAGAGGTACGCGGCTCTTGGGACTGTCCAGGCTGAATGACCGCGCATCGCCCAGTTCCGTTCGGACATATTCTTCCGTCCTTGCGACCGCTTTCTCCAGATCCTTATTCTTGGGAATAAACGCGCTCCAGACGATTGATTCCGAGGCGGGGTCATATGCCCACAGGCCAATCAGGCGACCGCGATCGAAGATTCCGTGGCTCGGCAGATCGGGCACCATGCCGCCGCGCGTTCCAACGAAGAACGGACGGTTCAGGTCGGCCGCGTCAGCCAGACTCGTCAGGTCGCGGCGCAGCAGACTCAATCCATCGATGCTGCTCACCAGGGCATACTGTGCCTCCTTCGGAACTTTGAAGGCCTCGAATTTCTCGCGATCGCCGGGAAGCATCAGCCTGGCGCCATCGAGAGTCCCCAGGTGCAGCGGCTCGATCGCCGCTTTCGCGGCCTTCCCACTGAGCCCCGAGTGCCATTGAAACTCGGCGATAGTTGCCGGACCCGTCCACTCGAAATAGCAGCGGCCGATTTCGGTAGTCACTTCCGCGGGTGACATTTTGAACTTCGACAGCGGATTCGGACTCCAAAGCGTGTATCGATAGCGCTGCTGGTCGAGGCGGCCATTCATGGGCACGCGGCGTATGTCACCCGAGGTCTGAAGCTTACCGAGCGCCAGCGGCAGCGTCGTGGTCATCCCCTTTTTCTTGCCCTCCTCTCCCAGATTTCGAGAGGCCTTGCCGGTGGCCTCCCGAATCCCGTCCGGATCGAGCGGACCTGTTCCGAGTGCTTTCAAAACCGCTTCGCACAGCCTCTCGACCTCTTTGTCGGTAACGCCGAGCTGATACGCCACCTTCATCTCACCGCCCTCAAAGCTTTGGCCGGCTTTCAGCGCCAGAGCGAAGTCACACGACGGCACCACGTAAGTACACCCGCGGGCGGCGGGAAGCTCATGGATGTCGAGTTTCGCCACCGCCTTATCCGCTGCCTCGCGCGAAGTACCCGCCCTGGCGAACAGCGTCAGATAGGGCCCCACGCCGCCCACCGACCTGGCCCATCCCGTCTGCTCCAAAACATCGGCGGGAGGCTTGCCCGCGAGTCGCCCATCGAGCCCCTGCCGATGCGCCCACCAGGCGCGCAGCTTTTCGGGGGAAGGCACACTCACGCCTTGGCCTCCTGAGCGCCCGGCAGCGCACTCGAAAGGCTGAACCAGTTCCCTGAGTTGTCCTTCATCAACGCTTCGACGCCGTAGAAGCGCTCCGTGGGCGGTTGGCTGAATTCGACGCCTTTTGCCTTTAGTTCCTCGTAGGTTTCCCGGCAGTCCGCCGTGGCTAAGACTCCCGCTCCCAGCTTGCCTTTTCGGATGAGCGTGCGCAGCGCCTCGGAAGTTTCCTGATCCATCATCGGACCGGGGTCCGTCGGCATCAGCACGATCTCCAGGTCTGGCTGACCCTGGGGCGTCACCGTCAACCACCGGAAGCCATTGTCCATCTTAAAGTCAGTATGTACGTTGAAGCCGAGTTTGTTGACGTAGAAATCGAACGCTTCGTCCTGGTTGAGAACCCAGATAGTCACGTGTGAGAGTCGTTGAATCATTTTTGTTTGCCTCCAGATCCAGAATGTCACGGCCGCGGGCCGAGCGCTTCTCGAATCTTGCTTTTGTAGTTCAGAACGGCGCGACGCCGTGGTTCACCAGATAGCAATTAGGAACAAAACGATACACGGCGAGTTTAGGAACGGGAAAAATTCGCCGAATGGCCCGCTGATAGGCCGAAGGCGAGTAGCCCACCATGGTCCGGAACAGGGTGCTGAACGAGCCCAGGCTCTCATATCCCACGGCGAAGCAGACCTCGGTTACGTGGAGCCGGTCGCGAGCGAGCAGCCGCTTGGCCCGGTCGATCCGCAGCTTGGTGATGAACTCGTGCGGCGTCTCGCCGAAGGTGTGCGCAAACAGGCGGTGATAGTGAAAAGGCGAGAGACAGGCTTCCCGCGCGGCATCCGCCAGACGCACAGGCTCGTCAATGCGCGCCGCCAGCCAGTCGCGTGAGCGGCACAGGCGCCGGAATAGCTCGTCGTCGAGCATCGGGCCCAGCCGGTGCCGGGCCGTGTAGATGAGCGGATGGGGCACAGAATTATTCTATGCCGTTGTGTCGGCGGTTGCATCAAGCAGAAGGCCAGGACCGGCCAGGAGGCCACAGCGCGCCGGGATCGCCGGGACTTAGCTTTGCCTTCCGGGGTTTTCGGCCCAGTGGCTTTCTGCGCATTTCTGCGATTCGCGTCTAATTGGGATTGGCTTGCCGTAAGGTATCTCCGATCCAAGGATGATCGGAGGGCGTGCGGGGATTTGGGGATATTTGCTGGAAGTGATTGAAAAGAAGAAGGGGAATTTATTTTGCCGGCGTAGGACTGAGAAAACCGCGCGACATCGAATCATTCGCCGGAAAGGCGACGTATGAGAGCTTGCAGTTGTTTCCTCAGCCGCCGGGCAAAGCCCGCGCGCCGTTTTTGGGGGGCGGCCTCTGCCTGATGTGGACGAGGAGTACCGGCGCGCAGTCCGGCCGTCTCGATGGTGCGCCGGGTCGAGACGATCAGCGCCTGAATCGCCGCATCCAGGTATATGTTCTGGCGATCAAGGAGTTTGACACCTTCGTAAGTCAGCAATTCCTGGACGTAGGGTTCGAGAGTGCGCAGGTTGGGCGGATCACGGTAACTCTCCTGGAACACAGGAATCATTGGCTTGGCGGCGTCCGACGCTAGTTGGATCTCTTGTCTTACCCAATCGGAGGCGAGTGTCGATTCAGCTAGGAGGCAGATGAATACGTCGCACTCCTGGATCCTGCGCCGCAGCTTCAGCGGAAACTGCCCGGTGCTGTCCTGCTGCTCAGTGTCGAGGAACACCTGGAACCCTTGCTCACGTTCCATTTCTTTCTTGAGCAGCACCGCCCATGCGGAACTGGCGGCGCGTTGGTAGCTGATGAATACGGATGGCGGTCCGGAGCGCACCGGGGCGGGCTCGATGAGAGCCAACCTGAAGGCCGCGGCGAAATCGCGAGCATTCGGGAAACGCTGGTCTGACCGAACGGCCAGCGCTCTTTGGAACACCGGTGAGAGGGCGGGCGGCACTGCCGGTCGTCCGTTACGCGCGGCCATCTGGTGCACCGGATCGGGCTCGCGCTGGAGATTGCGAAGGCGCACGGCAGAGTGTTCCTGACCTTCAAACGGTAGTGCCCCAGCGGTCAACCAGTAGAAGAGCACGGCCAGCGCGTACTGATCCGTCGCCGGGACGAGGTCGGCGCCGTCCCACTGCTCGGGGGCAAGGAATGCGGGCGCTCCGATTACCGTGTGACGGTTGCCCTCGCCGAGTTGCGTGGCGAAAGCGAAGTCGGTGAGACAGGCATTGTCTGAGTCGTCGAATACGATAGCTGAGGGCTTGATGCCAGCGTGGACCACGCCCCGCTCGTGTATGTAAGAGAGTGCCTGGCATACGGCCTCGAGCCACAAAGCGATTCGATCGACCGGGATGCTCCCGGACTGGTGCAGGCGCGCCTGGAGGCTGCCGCCTGGCAGGTATTCCATGCAGACATATAGGGAACGACTCCCATCCGCGAGGCGGAGCTCGCCGTAGTCGATCACCTGGCAAATATGCGCGTGCCGCAAAAGGCTGGCTGTGTGGGCTTCCCGAGAGAACTGTTCGCAATAACCGGCATGGTTGATGAGGCTGGGCGAGAGCAGCTTAACGACTACTTGCCGTGGAAGGTTCTCATCGCGCGCCAGGTAAAGAACCGACTTGGGACTCGAATGCAGCTTTTCCAGCAAGGTGAAGCGATTGCCGACGAGCTGGCCGCGCAGGTCCGGGATTTCCCGAAGATCGCCGGAGCCAAACACCAGTTCGGTGTTGGAGCCGAGAAGGATGCGAGCGCCGAATAACAACGCTTCGGGGCGCATAGGTGGGAGACGCTGGCCATTCAGGAAAGTGCCGTTGGCGCTGTTTAGGTCGCGGATGAAAAAGCCACCCTGACGGTAATCAATTTCGGCATGTCTGGCGGAAACCGCGGCATCAAAGAATAGCTTCCAATCAGCGTCGCCGCGGCCGATGGTGAACGGGAAGCGCTGCAGGCCGACTTTGCTTCCGAGGAAAGTGGGCTCGGCGCAGTTTGAAATGGTCAGGGCCGTATCGATAGGCGGCTCGTCTTTGCCGGCGATCGGCTGTCCGGGGGCTGAGCCTGGTTCAGGAACGCTGAAGAGGATCGTAGATTCAGACGCAGCCGGGGCAGGTGTATGCGCGTCGGAAATCGCCGGAGGCGCCGATACAGAGGCCGGACGTGTCGCGAAAAGTTGTGTGTGTGAGGCGTCGGCGACCGATTCAACCGGCGGCTGCGATGGCGGTCGAGACGGTGTTTTTTCCCCCGGAGCTTGCGCCGGCTTGGGGTGTTGTGTTTCCTTCTCTCGGGCCCCGAGGAGCCGTGCCCGCAGAGCATCCAATACCGGGTCGGATGGGTTGACTCCTGGAGCGCCTTGAGACCCAGCGCTTTTTGCCTCAAGGGCACGCGCGGCCCGCCGCGAAGCTTCCCTTTGCGGGATCGTCGCCCGGAGTTCAAGAGCTTGCGAATTGGCCGGATCGAATTCGAGCGCCTGGCGTAATAACGCTTGCGCGGCTTCCAGAGCCCCCTTATCGATGCAGGCGCGCGCTTTGCCTATGAGGTCCGCGGCCTCCTGCGTTCGGAGGCTGAGCAGCAGCGGTTGGGAGTCTAACAGAAGATCCACCATGCTCTGGTACCTCAGTGCGGGGTCCTTCGTCAGGGCGAGGGCTACGATGGTCTCCAGGGCCGGCGGGCAGCCGGGCACGAGCGCGGAAAGCGGTTCGGGAGCAGTGTTGATGATATTGAACATCACCTTCGCCGTATCCGCCGCGGCAAATGGATGCTTACCCGACAGTAACTCGTAGTAGACTGCCCCATAAGCAAAGATATCGCCTCGAGAGCCCGAGTCGGCGCCAGTAAACTGCTCGGGTGCGAGGTACGAGACTGTTCCTATGACATAGCCTTCCTGGGTGTGACGAGTGTTGTCCCGGAGGAACCGGGCGATGCCGAAGTCCATGATCTTGACGGCGCCATCGGGCTGGACTTTGATGTTGCCGGGTTTGACATCGCGGTGGACAAAGCCTTTGGCGTGCGCGTACTGAAGGCCTTCGGCGACCTCGGTCATGATACGAACTTTTTCGAAAAGGGTGAGCGGGCGGGCGATCTGGATGATCTGCTGGAGGTCATCGCCTTCCAGGAACTCCATCACTATGAAAGGCTGTCCCTCGTGTTCATCGAAGTCGTAAATCGTGACGATGTTTTTGTGCTGAAGACGTCCGGTAGTGCCGGCTTCAGTTTGAAACCGCCGAAGCATCGCAGGGTCAGCTCCGGTCGATAATACCTTTATCGCCACACGCCGGCCTACGGCAGGATCGTAAGCTTCGTAGACCCGACCGAAGCCGCCCTGGCCGATCTCGCGCCGGAGTTCGTATTTGCCGAGACGCTGGGTGGAAGGGAGCATGATCGGTCGCGTGGGAAGATTATACCTTGAGTGTAGGGTCAGGGCGAGGGGGCGACACGGAGACACCGGCGACGCGGCGACGGGGCGAGAGGGAGTGAGCGGGCGAGGCGAGCGGGCGAGCGGGATCGGTCGGCCGCGCGTCAGGTGACTACGCGGTTGCGGAAGGTGCGCACGCCAAAGTAGAAGCAGAGGCCGATGGTCAGGACCAGCGCCAGCACTACCCAATAGATGGGAAGCGTCGGCATGGGATGGCCACGGAGAGGCGGCACCATGGCATAGCGCAGCCCTTCGGCGGCGTAAGTCAGGGGATTCAACAAGGTCACTACCTGGAACCAGCGGATGGTGCTGAGCGCGCTCCACGGGTAGTAGGTGCACCCGGTAAAGAGCAGTGGCGTAAGAATCAGAGAGAACATGAGACTGATGTATTCGGGCTTCACCATGGTGCCGATCAGCAGGCCGATGCCCGATCCGGCAAAGGCCGCCAGGACGATCATGCCAATCAAGATACCGAGGCGATCGCCGCGCACGGCGTAGCGGCTGCCGAGGATCCACCAGGCGGCTGGAAAAATGACGCTGCCGGCTACGATGCCGCGCATGGCGGCGAACAGGACCTTTTCGGCGGCAACCATCCAGAGGGGAATGGGGGCGAGGAGGCGGTCGTCGATTTCGCGGGCGTAGCCGAGGTCGAGGACCAGGGGGAGGGCCACGCCCTGGATGGCGGCCATCAACTCGGTGAGGCCCACGATGCCGGGCAACAGTAAGGCGGAGAAATTTCCGGAGGTGAGCCCGATGCTGGGCAGGACCTTGCAGAAGATGAAGAGGAAGAACAGCGGCTGGACGAGGGCTTGGAGCAGGAACTGAGCGATCTCGCGGCGGGTGACTGCGAGATCGCGCCGAAGAGTGGCGAAGAAGGCGTTGGTGGCCAGCCACAAACGATTGGAATGGCGTATGGGCGCGGAAACCATTAGCGGAGTTGCCTCCCTGTTAAGTAGATGAAGACGTCTTCCAGGCTGGGGCGCATGACATGCAAGTCGCGGACTTGGGCGCCGGCCAGCAAAACGGCCTGGGTGGCCGGGCCGACCAGTGCGCCGGCGGCTTCGGCGTAGAGGCGATAGGTGGCCAGGCCAGGTTCATCCTCCAGCGCGTCCACTTTGCCGACGCCGGGCAGGCCGCGGAGCGCTTCGAACAGACACGCTGCGCCGGTGTTCGGCGGCAAGCCCACGCGCAACTCGAGGGCATTGCCGCCGGGGATGAGCTTTTTCAATTCGGCGGAGGTATCGTTGACCAGGATGCGGCCTTTGTCCATGACGGCGATGCGGCCGCAGAGGTTATCGGCCTCGGCCATATCATGGGTGGTGAGCAGGATGGTGAGGCCTTGAGAGTTGAGGGCGCGGATGCGGTCCCAAAGGAACAGGCGCGACTGGGGGTCGAGGTTGTTGGTGGGCTCATCGAGGAAGAGCACATCGGGGGCATGCATGAGGGCTCGGGCGATCATGAGGCGCTGGGCCATGCCGCCGGAGTAGCGGTTGACGCGCTCGTTCTTGCGGTCGCCGAGACCCAACTCGTCTAGGATGGCGTCGGCGCGCTGCTCACGCAAGCGACGGGGGACGCCATGATAGGCGGCGTGGAAGGTGAGGATCTCGCGCACGCGCAGGCTGCGGTCGAGGTTGTTGGTCTGGGGGACCACGGCGATGCGCTGCTTGACGCCGATGGAGTCGCCCACTACGTCGAGGCCATTGATGGCGGCGGCGCCGGAGGTTGGCAGGACGCTGGTGATGAGCACGCCGATAGTGGTGGTTTTGCCGGCGCCATTGGGGCCCAGCAGGCCGAAAATCTCGCCCGGGCGGACGCTGAAGGAAGCGCCATCGACGGCGTTGACGGGGGACTTCGGGTAGCGCTTGACCAGGTTGCGGACTTCGATGGCCGCGGGCTCGTTCGGCATGGGTTCTACGATTGTAGCAACGTCGGTGCCGGGAGACGGCGGAGGCTGTATAATCCAGGGCTATGCGGATGTTTCGAAACTGCAGTCGGGTTCTGGGCGGAGCGCTCGTGCTGTCACTGACGCTTTCAGCCCAAACGTTCACCACTTTGTATAACTTCGGTTCGTATGAGTACGACGGAGCTGCACCGAAGGCACGGGTGATCTTAGGCCCGCTGGGGGTGCTCTGTGGCACGACCTACGCTGGCGGCGAGTCGAGTGCCGGTACGGTGTACGAGCTTTTGCCGCCGGCGTCTCCAGGAGGCGCCTGGACCGAGTTGGTGCTCCATAGCTTCAATTTTACGGATGGAGAATCCCCAGCCGCGGTGGTGGAAATGGGGCCGAGCGGAGCGCTCTACGGCGTCGCGAATGACGTAGCATTTGAGTTACGTCCGCCCATGGGCGGGAACACGCATTGGCCCTATACCGTCATATATCAGTTCACGGAAGGTGGTAGTAATCCGTCTGGCGCTCTGGTATTCGATACGGGCCAGTCCTTGTACGGCGCTGCGGAAGCGCAAAACGGCGGGACTGTATACAGCCTGACGCCGGCCTCGACGGCTGGGGGCGATTGGACCCAAACGATCTTGTATAGTTTTCCGGGAGGGTCCGGCGGCCAAGCTCCACTGGGCACGCTAGCGGTCAGTGGCAATGGTACGCTCTTCGGCGTGGCGGCGCTTGGCGGGAGGACAAACAGCTTGTGCCCTTACGGCTGCGGAATGGTGTTTTCGTTGACACCGCCAACCGTGTCCGGCGGGCCTTGGGCGGAGAAGGTACTCTACGCGTTCGAGGCGCAGACCGGTGACGGGAAGTATCCGGTAGCCGGGGTGGTAATCGGGCCGAACGGCGTGCTCTACGGCACAACCTACAATGGTGGCGGCGCCGGTTGTTCTTGCGGCACGGTGTTCTCGCTAATCCCACCGGGAGTACCCGGTCGGCCGATGACCGAGACGATTCTGCATTCGTTCACCGGGCCCGACGGCACTAATCCCAGCTCGAGTTTGGTGCTGGGGTCGAATGGAGTCCTGTATGGCACGACGGAAGGCGGCGGGGCGAGCGGCGACGGAATTGTGTTTGAGCTTTCGCCGCCTGCTTCACCGGGGGGAAGCTGGAGCGAGACTATATTGCACACCTTCGCGGGCACTGATGCCGCCAAACCGAATGGGCTTGCCTTGGGCGCGGACGGAACGCTTTACGGCACGGCCGAGTCTGGTGGCGCGTTCAATCACGGGACGGTATTCTCGGTGACGCCTTAGGGATATAATTCGCGGCATGCGAGTGCCGGCGTAATCCTGGGCCCCCAGGGCGAACTCTACGGCACTGCCACCTATGGTGGCGAGTGGGATCTTGGCATGGCATACGAGCTTTCGCCGCCGACGTCTCCCGGAGGGGCCTGGACCGAGGTGGTGCTCCATAGCTTCAATGGTCCGGATGGAGAACATCCGTATACGGCGCTGGTGATGGGGCCAAGCGGAGCGCTCTACGGTGTTACCGCAGATACCGAGGGCGGGTATGGCACCGCATTTGAGTTAGATCCGCCCACCGACGGGGGCACGCATTGGCCTTATACCGTGATATATCAGTTCACGGATGTCTATGGCGCCCCGTCCGGTGGTCTGGCGTTCGGCCCGGGCGGGTCCCTGTACGGCGAGTTGGGCGGCGCTGGGGAAACACAAGGAACTGTGTACAGCCTCACGCCGCCCTCATCGGCTGGCGGGGCGTGGACCGAGACTAACTTGTACAACTTTCCAGAAGGGTCCGGCGGCAGCAGGCCACGGGGCACGCTGGCGGTCGGCAACAATGGCAGGCTCTTCGGCGTGACAGAGAATGGCGGGAGGGCTAACGAATTGTGCAACGGCGGCTGCGGTACGGTGTTCTCATTGACGCCGCCGGCGTTTCCTGGCGGGCCTTGGACGAACACGCCACTCTATGCGTTCAAACCACAGGTAGGTGACGGGCAATACCCGCTTGGCCGGGTGCTCATCGGGCCGGGTGGCGTGCTATACGGCACTACGTCTCTCGGAAGCACTAAGAGCAACAACGGCGGCAACGTGTTTTCGCTAACCCCACCGGCGGTGTTCGGTGAGCTGATGGCCGAGACAATTCTATGTTCGTTCACTCAATTCGAAGATTTTCCTGAATCGAGTCTGGCGCTGGCGCCGAATGGAGTGCTGTATGGCACCACATCCTCAAACCCTGGAACAGTATTTGAGCTTGCGCCGCCCGCATCCCCGGGCGGAAGTTGGACCGAGACGGTATTACACAGCTCCACGGACGGTGGCGGCTTCGCTCCGTACGGCCCCACTTTGGGTCCTGACGGAACCCTGTATGGCACAACCGGGGGTGGTGGCGCATTTAATCACGGGACGGTGTTCTCGCTGACGCCGTAAGGTATAATCCTTCGGATGCGGATGTTTCGAAACTGCACATGGATTCTGGGAGGAGCGGTCTTACTTTCGCTGACTCTCTCAGCCCAAACGCTAAAGACTATATACAGCTTCGGGTCGCCGGCCTACGATGGGATTTCGCCGTCGACCGGAGTAATCCTGGGCCCCCAAGGCGAACTCTATGGCACTACCGAGCATGGCGGCAAGTGGAATCTCGGCACCGTGTACGAGCTTTTGCCGCCTGCATCTCCCGGAGGGACCTGGACCGAAGTGGTGCTCCATAGCTTCGATAGCGAGGATGGCGCAATTCCACTCGCGGGGGTGCTGCGCGGGCCGAATGGAGCGCTCTACGGAGTCGCAACAAAGAGCACGGGCGGGTATGGCACGGCGTTTGAGTTGGATCCCCCCACGGACGGGGGCACGCATTGGCCCTTTACCGTCATATATCGATTCACGGTTGCGGATGGCAGCCCATCTGGCGCTCTGGTAACCGGCCCGGACCAGTCTCTGTACGGCGTCACGGGGACTGGGGGAGAGACAAGCGGCACCGTATACAGCCTGACGCCACCCTCGACGGAGGGCGGCGTGTGGACCCAAACTACCTTGTATCATTTCCCGGGAGGCTCCGGCGGCAGCGATCCAGTGGGCACGCTTGCGCTCGGTGTCAATGGGACGCTGTTCGGCGTGACAACGTATGGCGGGAGGGCCTTCCCAGCCGAAGGCGGCTCGGGTACGGTGTTCTCCTTGACGCCGCCAGCGGTGTCCGGCGGGTCCTGGACGGAGAGGCTGCTCTACGCGTTCGACGCGCAGATCGGCGACGGGGTCCAACCGATTGCGGGGTTGACCAACTCGCCGACCGGCGTGCTCTACGGCACTACGACTCAGGCCGGCGCCGGGGGGTGGGGTACGGTGTTTTCGCTAACCCCGGAAGCACCCGGTGAGCCGATGATCGAGACAATTCTATATGCATTCACCGGGCTCGACGGCTCCAACTCTGCCTCGAGTCTGGCACTGGGGCCGAAAGGAGTGCTGTTCGGCACGACGGAACTTGGCGGGGCGAGCGGCGACGGAATGGTGTTCGGGCTGGCGCCACCTGCCGCGCCGGGGGACAGTTGGACCGAGATTACACTGTATAGCTTCACGGGCGGCACTAATGGCTGGGGACCGAACGGGCTCGCCCTGGCCGCTGACGGAAAGCTGTATGGTACGACCGCGAATGCCGGCGGGGCGAATCATGGGACCGTGTTTGCGCTGATTCCGTAGGAGATCGCCCCTAGCGCCGAGCGAAGCGGCGCAGCCGAAAAATCTCCGTGAGCGAAATGTAGACGTTCACCACGCCCAGGCCGCTAATCAGGCCGCGCCAATAGGCGTTGTCCCAATACTGGCGCCACACGGGCGATAGCGACGAGAAGAAGTTTCGGTCCCACAAGTCGGACCATGGGAAGATCAGCAGAAACATGCCCACTTCCATGCAGAAGACGATGAAGATTACCGCCAATACCTTGTGAAACCAGTGAGAGCGCGGCGGGGCGGGAACGGCTTCCGCCGGTGGGATGAACGGGCTCATGATGCGGCTTCCAGGGCAGCGAATAACTCCATTTGCGCGCCGGCGAAGGGATCCCAGTCCACGGGAAACAGGGAGCGGGCCCGCACCGGCTCGAAGCTCAAGCGATGCAGAGGCGTGGGCCCGTAGCGCTCGAGCGCCCTGGCATGTTCCGGGGTGAAATAGCCCTTATGGCCGGCCAGGCCGTATTCCGGGAAGATCTCATCCCAGATACGCATGCGGGCGTCGCGCCAGACCTTGGCCACGATCGAAGCGGCGGCGATCGCATGGCAGCGGGCGTCGCCCTTGATCAACGGGCGCTGGGGAGTCGCGAGCGACAGCGGCATGGCGTCGGTCAGCAGAAAATCCGGGGCGGGCGCCAGTCGAGCCACCGCCATTTCCATAGCCATGCGGGAAGCCTGGTAAATGTTAACGCAGTCGATCATGGCTGCATCCACGGCCGCGACCGAGTATGCCACGGCGCGCTCCCGTATGCGTTCGGCCAGCACTTCCCGGCGCTCCGGATCGAGCTGTTTGCTGTCGTTGAGGCCGCGCACCGGGCGGTTCGGCGAAAGGATCACCGCGGCCGCCACCACAGGGCCGAACAGGGCGCCGCGGCCCACTTCATCCACGCCGGCGACGGCTACAAAACCGCGCGCGCGCAACTCGCGCTCGAGCGTCCCTTCGCAGCGAAATCCGGCCACCGGCTGTGACAACCGCATGGAGCCTGGACCAGTTTGCTACTCGCGTTCCCGCAGGCGCGCCGCTTTGCCCTTGAGCCCGCGCAAATAGTACAGCTTGGCGCGGCGCACGCGCCCGGTGCGCACCACGTCGATGTGGTCGATCACCCGGGCGTGCAACGGGAAAATGCGCTCCACGCCCTGGCCGAAGCTCACCTTCCGAACCGTGATGGTTTCGCCCATGCCGGTGTTCTTGCGCGCAAGCACCGTTCCTTCGAAGGCCTGCAAGCGCTCCTTGTCGCCTTCCTTGATCTTGACGTGCACGCGAATGGTGTCGCCCGGCCGAAACTCGGGCGTGTCGGTGCGCTTTTTCTTGTTAATCACTTTCGTCAACAGGGTGTTGGTCATGTTCCGATCCTAATCTTCTATCTTAGACTGGAGCAGGTCCGGCCGCAGGCGCGCGGTTTTCTCCAGGGCGGCCCGGCGCCGCCAGCGGCGGATTTCTTCGTGATTTCCGCTCAACAATATCTCCGGCGTTTTCCATCCGCGAAACTCCGCCGGCCGGGTATACTGCGGGCAATCCAGCACTCCCGCGCCGTGCCCGGCCTCCTGAAAAGACTCGAACACGGCCGACGACTCGTTTCCCAGCACTCCCGGCAACAGGCGCGCCACCGCGTCGATCACCACCGCCGCCGCCAGTTCGCCTCCGCTCAGCACATAGCTGCCGATCGACAACTCGCCATCCGCCAGGTGCTCGGCCACGCGCTCGTCCACTCCTTCGTAACGGCCACAAATCAACAGCAGCTCCGCGAGGCCGCTAAACCGATTGGCCATCGCTTGGTCAAAAAGCCCGCCCTGCGCCGAAAGTAAGACTGTCTGGCGGTCCGGCTTGCGCTCCGGGAAGATCGACTCTACCGCCAAAAACACTGGCTCCGGCTTGAGCAGCATGCCTTCGCCGCCGCCAAATGGCCGGTCGTCCACGGTCTTGTGCCGGTCGAAGGTCCAATCCCGCAGGTTGTGTATGCGAATCTCGAGGGCGCCGGTGTCGCGCGCCCGTTTAATCACGCCGTGCTCGAATGGTCCCTGGAAGAACTCCGGGAAAATCGTGAGCACATGGAAAATCACGTCTGATTCAATTCCTTCAATCCCTCGGGCAACTGCACAATAATGCGCCGGGCTTCCGGCTCGATGGCCACGCAAATCGCGCGAACGAACGGGATCAACAGCCCGCCCTCGACTTCCAGCAGGCCGGACCCGCCCGTCTCCTGCAACCCGGTCACGCGACCGAGCGACTCTGGGCTACCGCGCTCCAATACCTCGCATCCGATCAGGTCGGACTCGTAATACTCGCCTGGCTCAAGCGGCAATCGCGCGCTGCGCGGGACGCGCACTTCGCGCCCTTCCAAGCGCTCGGCGTCCGAGATGGTGTCCACTCCGCGAAATTTCAGAATCAATCGCTGCGCGTGAAACCAAGCCGACTCCACCTCCTGGCGCGTGCCTTCCGGAAATAGGAAGACCTCCCGCAACACCTCGTAACGCTCCGGCTTGCTAAGAGAGATGGCCGTGAGTTCCCCACGGTTGCCGCGCACCCGCCCCAGTACTGCTATGGTGACCCAGTCCTGATCAGGCGCGTCATTGGTACTCACTCCAGGGTACTCACTCCAGGATTTCCAGCGTGAACCGCCGGTTCAACTTCATACCGGCTGCCCCCAGAATGGTGCGGATCGAGCGGGCCGTCCGGCCCTGCTTGCCGATCACTTTGCCCAAATCGCTAGGCGCGACCCTCAACTCCAGAACGGAAACCTGTTCTCCTTCGACGACGCGAACCGAGACTTCTTCCGGGATGTCTACGAGAGCCTTAGCGATATCCTCGATTAGCTGTTTCATCACCCCGCCTCCTCTATGCGTGCCCTAGAATTTAATCCTACCAGAGGGATGGGATGACCTAACCCCTCGAAGGTTACCCGGCAGCCGCGCTACTGGTTCTCTTCTTTACACTTATCCGGCCAATTACAGGCGGATTCAGGCGGCCGGCTCGGCCACTGGAACCGGGTTATTTTTTAACAGACGTTGCACGGTATCGGAGAGTTGCGCACCATTCTTGGTCCAATACTCGATGCGATCGTGAACCAAATCCACCTTCGCCGGATTGGTCAACGGGTTATAGTGCCCCACCACTTCCAGGTTGCGGCCGTTGCGGGCCCGCTCCTTTTCAATCACCACGACACGGTAAAACGGCTTCTTCTTGGCGCCAAACCGCGCCAGACGGATCATCAGCATTAACGCTCCTCAAAACACTCTTAGAATACGGGTAATTTCATCTTGCCCAGCTTCTTGCCCAGAAACCCGCCGGAGAAGCTCTTCATCATCTTTCGGGCCTGCGAGTACTGCTTCAGCAACTGGTTCACTTCCTGCACCGTGGTGCCGCTGCCCCTGGCGATACGCCTCCGCCGGCTGCCATTCACGATCATGTGGTTAGCCCGTTCCCGGGGAGTCATCGAGTCGATAATGGCCACCACGTGCGTGATTTCCTTCTCATCCACCTTGACGTTTTTCAGATCTTTCAGCAGGCCGACCTGAGGCATCATGGACAGGACCGACTCGAGCGGCCCCAATTTCTTGAGCTGGCGTATCTGGTTGCGGAAATCGTCCAGCGTAAATTCGTTGTCGATGAGCTTGCGCTGCATCTCGACGGCCTGCTTCTTGTCGATGACTTCTTCGGCCTTTTCGATGAACGACAGCACGTCGCCCATGCCCAAGATGCGGGAGGCGGCGCGGTCCGGATAGAAAGGCTCGAGCGCGTCGAACTTCTCGCCCATGCCCACGAATTTGAGCGGCTGGCCGGTGACGTGCCGGATCGAAAGGGCCGCGCCGCCGCGGGCATCGCCGTCCATCTTGGTGAGAATCACCCCGGTGATGCCCAGCCGCTTGTGGAACTCGTCGGCGGACTTCACCGCGTCCTGCCCGGTCATGGCGTCGGCCACGAACAAAATCTCGACAGGCGAGAGCAGCTCTTTCAATTGCTGCAATTCTCCCATCAGCTCGTCGTCGATATGCAGGCGGCCGGCGGTGTCCACCAACAGCACGTCGCGGCCGCTATTCACCGCTTCCCTGCGCGCGCCGCGGGCCAGATCGGCGGGCTGGGTCTCCTCGGCGGCGCCGGCATAAATGGGCAGGTTGATGTCCCGCGCGATCACTCGCAACTGCTCGCGGGCGGCCGGACGGTAGACGTCCACCGAAACCATAAGCGGGCGGTGGCCGTTTCGAGAAAGCCAGCGCGCCAGCTTGCCCGTGGAGGTGGTCTTACCGGAGCCTTGCAGGCCGGTAATCAGCACCACGCTGGGCGGGTCGTTAGCGAAGCGCAGCTTGGATTCGTGACTGCCCAGAATCTTGATCAGCTCGTCACGGACGATCTTGATCACCTGCTGGGAGGGCGACAGAGCGCTGAGCACTTCCTCTCCCATGGCCTTCTGCTTGATGTTTTCGATGAGCTGTTTGACGACCCGGAAGTTTACATCGGCTTCGAGCAGAGCCACGCGGATCTCGCGCAAGGCCGCGTCCATATTTTCGGCCGTGAGCTTACCTTCACCGCGCAGGTTTTTGAAAACCCGTTGTAATTTTTCCGATAAATTGTCAAACATGTTCTAAAGATGGTCGGACGTGAAACGACCGCGGCGCCCAGGCGGACCTCTCCCCCGGCACCGCAACGACTCTTTTATTATACGCTTTCGACGGGTGGCGGGATGCGCACGCTGCTGGCGGCCAGCTTGCCTGTGCGGTCCATACCAAGCTCATAAATCACGCGGGTGCCCGGCTTCAGCGTCGTGGAGTCGCCCTCGGACAGCCGTGAGACGTGGAAGAATACATCGCGTCCGCCATCGTCCGGGCGCAGGAAGCCAAAACCCTTGGCTTCGAAGTAGGTAACTACCGAGCCGATCTGTTCGCGGGGGCCATCGCCCGCCGATCCGCCTCCCGAGCCCTGGCCGCCGCCGGGCCGGCTGCTCTTGTCGCCTACCCCTTGTTTGATGAGTGCGAGATCGTCCTCGGACAATTCCGCGGCAGGCGCCGCCTCCGAGGGCATTTTCAGGTCTGGATTCTTCTTGCGGGCTTCTTCGAATAAACGTTTTTGTCGGGCGTTCAAATGAATCTATCCTCTGGCGTCTCTCTAAGCCACTGGCGCCGGTGCGGCTTTGGGTTTTCGGCTGCGGGACGTGCGCTTTTCGGCAGGGGGTTGCCGGTCGCTCTTCTTCAACTGGCCCACTACCATGGGAGTCACAAACTTCTTCTCGCCGTGATCGTCGAACTTGATCACCATGCGTTCTTCATTGCTGGACATCACGGTTCCCAAGCCAAATTTATCGTGCTCTACCTGAGCGCCTTGGGAATAGCTGTTGGAGGCCATTAGTTTTGCGTTTGCTCCTTTGTTTCCAAATCGGCGGCGGGATTAGCGTACAGATCCTGGGGACGCGGACAGCAGTCGCACAATTCGGCTACTATATATAGTATCAAAGCTCCCGCGCGGATGTCGAGCCCATAGCGCCCATATCCTCGCCGCCATCCCCAAAACGGTTAAGCATCCCTGTGGTCGCGGCTCGGAAACGGTTAAGCATGCTGGAGGTATAATTAACTGTGTGCGCCTTGTAGTCTTGCTCCTCGGCATCGGCAGCGGCATTGCTGTTCGTGCCGATTTGAGTTACACAACCGTTACTCAAGGGGGCTGCACCCTCCCGGGCGATGCCGGCCGAACCGCTAAATACTACTTCAAGGGTCAGAAGATAAAGATTGACGAAAGCGGCACAGCCACCGTCGTCGACATGGACTCGCGGACGATGATCTATATCGACAAAAATCTGAAGTCCTACTCGGTAAGTAGACTCGGCGATCCGCGTGGGGACATCAAATCAGACGATGTGCCTGTGCGGCTCGACGTCACAAAGACGGGCCAAACCAAGGCTATCCACGGTTACAACGCCAGCGAAGTGGTCATGACCACGGAAGTGGACCATGCTGTGTCCGGGCAGGATGACATGAAGGTCCAGGTAGAAGTGGAGATCTGGGCTTCGCCGGACGTGCCGGGGAGTCAGGAGTGGCGCGCGTTCTACGATAAGGAAGGCCCGCATTTCTCCTGGCCGGGCCTCCTCGGCGGGAACCCATTTGTTACTCCCGAGCATGGTGGTATGCAGAAAGCCACGGCCGCCGTCCAACGAAGAATGGCGGACATCAATGGAGTCCCGGTGCTTCGGGTCGTCAGGATGAAGCCTGCCCGGAACTGGGCGCAAACGGCGGAAATGCAGCGGGAGCTCGCCAAGGTCCGGGCGAGTCTGGAGGAGATGCGCAAGCAGCGGGTGTCGACCGCTGATGGCGTTGCACTCGCTGATGGCGTTGCACTGATGCTGGCCTGCAATTTCGTACTACCGTCCAGTTCGGGCGCTTTTATGGAGTGGACTATGGATTCCAGTGATTTCTCAACCGTGGGCATTCCGGACTCGGTTTTTGCAATTCCGGCGGATTACATCGAGAGGCATTAATATGAAGCGTATTTATATTGCCGCGTATCATCAATCGAAATTCGGCAAGCTCATGGGCTTGACCGTCCCCGAGATTATCCGCCGGGCCGTCGTCGAGACATGCGGGGAAATCGATGTGGAACCGGCCGCGCTGGACGTAGGCTCGATCGGCGCCGCCTGCAATGTGTCGCTGAATGAGCAAGGGCTGCTGGCAGGGCTGATGGCGGAAGTTCCGGGCCTGGAGTCGAAGCCCATGGAGTCGGTCGAAAACGCCTGCGCATCCGGGGGCCAGGCGGTGCTTTCCGTGATGCAAAAGCTGCAGCTCGGTTGGGGTGATACCGGCATCGCCGTGGGCTATGAGAAGATGCGCGACGCCGAGGGCAAGATGGATGGCAAGCTGATCGGCAAGGCTCTGGGTTATTTTTCTCATCCGGATGAACGCGTGGGAAAAGTCTACGTATTTCCGCACCTGTTCGCCGAGGTGATGGAGTGCTACCTGAAAGTCCATCGCGTGGCAGAAGAGCACCTGGCGCAAATCGCGGTCACCGAGTACGCCAATGCCCGGCACAACCCCTACGCGCAGATGCGCAACGTAGCGCTCACCGTCGAGCAGGCCATGAAGATCGAGGGCATAAACCGTTACATTGTGGACGGGCTGCCGCTGAAAACCTACGATTGTTCGCAGATCACCGACGGTTATGCCGCGCTGGTGCTGGCCACCGAGGAAGGTCTGGCGAAGCTGGGCGTCGGGAAACAGGATTGCGTGGAGATCGCCGGTTTCGGGCAGGCCACCGATCCGCTGCGGAAATCGGGACGGGATGTACTGCATCCGGCAGGGGCGTACAAAGCGATGAACGGCGCTTACGAAATGGCGGGGGTGAAGCCGGAGGACGTGAGCGTGGCGGAGGTTCACGACTGCTTCACGGTGATGGGCGCGCTGGGGACCGAAGTGCTCGGGAAGGCCGCTGCCGGCCGGGGAGCACGCTACTGGGTGGACGGGAAAGCGGAGGTCGACGGGGAGTGCGCCATCAACACGTCGGGCGGGCTGATCGCGAAGGGGCATCCCATCGGCGCGACAGGGATTGCGATGATAGGCTGGTGCGCCTGGCAATTGTTGGGCAAGGCCCCAGCACCGCTGCAGGTCAAGCGCGCACGCGTGGCGGCGACATTCAACATCGGCGGGCCGATTTGCGCTTCGGTCTCGACGGTGCTGAAGCCGGCTTAGAAGAAGAACCGCAGCGAAAGCTGAAGTGTACGCTGGAGATTCGTCTTGCCGGTGATCTCCCCGAACTGACTCGAGGTCGGGTTATAGCTCGGACCGCTGAGGTTCGGATGATTCGGGAAGTCGTACGCCTCGGCGCGGAACTGGAAACCAGTCCGTTCAGTGATGGCGAAAGTCTTGAACAGGGACAGGTTCCAATCCTGGAAGCCCGGCCCGTAGATGGAGTCGCGAACGCCCGGTTGCAAATTGAATGTGCCGGCCGCTGGCTTCGTGGCGTCGACCGTAAAATACTTCACTGAGCTGGCATTGCCTTTGGGTCCGGCAAATGCGCCAGTGTTGATGGTGACGGGTCCGCTCAGGTCCCAGAACTGGCCCTCGGAGCCGCAACCGAAGCTGCCGAACTCTCCGACACCCGCGAAGTCGTTGTTGGTGCCGACTCCACAGGGCGTGCCCGTCTGGAATTGAGCGGTGCCGGCAATCGACCACCCGCCCAGCACTTTTTTCGATGTCCAGAATGGTATCGCATAGATGTAGTTAATGATCGCCACCTGGCGCGTATCGTACTCCGAGGGACCCCACAGGTTGCTGGTGTTGTAAGTGTCGGGTACGATGTCGCGGTAGTTTGAGCCGTTGTCCATGCTCTTCGAGAGCGTGTAGGTCACGCCGAAGCTCGAACCGCCGGTGAATCGCCGCTCCCAGGAAAGCTGAAATCCGTTATACATCGAGTTCACCACGCTCTCTTCTTCCTGAATCGCGGCGAACCCTTTGTACGGTCGCAGAGCGTTCACGTTGATGCCGGGGTTAGCCAGCAAAGCGCCGACGGTGGGTTGATTGATGTCATAGACCTGCCATCCGTGTGTGCCGCGATGCGCCACATAGGCGACCGTCAGCACGGTATGCAACCAAAGCTGCTGCTGCAGCGTTACATTCCAGTTCCATGCCTGCGGAGGCTTCAAGTTCGAGTTCAGGGTAGTTATGGTCAATGGCGCCGCCGTGCCAGTGGTCAAAGATGCGCCGGGATTATCGACAGATACGTTGTTCACCGTGATAAACGGCTGGAACGGAGAGTTGCCGCCGGGAAAGACGTTGTCGAGCAGGCCCATGCGGGTTACGAAGTTTCCGACTCCGGCGCGTAACACCGTCTTCTCGGTGATCCGATAGGCAAATCCCAGCCGGGGCTGGAAATCATTGCTTCTCTTAATGTAGCTCGAGCTCATGCTCGGATCGAACAAGCCGCTGCAGGAAGCGCCGTCACATTGATCGGCGGTGGCTGGAGTTGCGGCCAGAACACGCCCGACGGCGGCGTTCGGAAATGCGCTGATTCCTGGAATCACCACGCCGTCATACGGGCTGCCACTGCCCAGGATGACGTTGCCTGTCTTTGGGTTGACCTGCACGGCGTCAGACGGGTTATATAAGGCTCCATTGAAATAGTCGGAGTTTCCCCAAAGCGGGTGAAACCCCTGGATGTTGGTCCAGCGGAGGCCGTATTCGATGTGCAGTTTGTCACTCACTTTCCAGGAGTCCTGCGCGAAGGCCTCGTTCATGCTGGCACGCCAGATGGTCAGTGCGCGGGGGCCAATTTCGGTGTAACTGTCGGCCAGGCCCAGCGCGAGGTTGGCCATTCCAACGCCCGATGTCGCGCCCAGGCCGGTTCGAGCGTCCGTGAATGTGAAGGTGCCGTTCTGGTCGCTGGCGCCTCCGGGGACCGTGGCCACGTTGATCTGATCTCCATCGTTTTCACCGGAATATTCCAGGTAAAATCCGAATCGGAGGGTGTGATTGCCCCAAACCTTCGTCAACGTATCGCCGACCGTCCAGATGGTGCCCGAGGAATGCGACGGATAAGGTCCCCCCGCCAAACCGTAGAAGTTCGGAACGTTTACAGTCGGAATCTTTTCAGGAATGTCTTTGCCGTTGGGGATGAGGTATGGGTAATCGATCCCGAATACGTTGCGATGGAAGCCATTCAGCGCGGTGTTTACCGGAATGTAAACGTCGTCGATGCTGAGCGTGATGCGCGCTTCGTTCACTATGGTCGGGCTGATGGTCGAAATCAGCGATACGGCAGTGGTCTGATTCGGCCGTCTGAAATACTTTCCAGTAAGGCCCGACCCCTGATCGAACGGCTGGTATTCGAAGTAAGAAGCGTCCGTCCGTCTTGCCGAGATCTTATTCCTGGCGGTGGCCAGGATGTCGATATCGATGGTGCCCTTGCGTTGATTGATAGGATGCTCGGCTTCGGCAATCCAGTTGGACGTCCCGTTTTGAAAGCCGGGAGTGGGCGCCGGGTAAGCGCTCATTATAGCTGTGCCGTTGGGGCTTAGCTCGCTTGCCGGAATGATGTTATTCGGAAAAGGAACGCAACCCGCGCCACCCAAAACGGGGCAGGTCGAGGGTTGATAGATCACCGTACCCGCCTTATACCAGGGATTCGACCCGAGCAGTTGGCTGAAATTGCCCTCCCGCATCGCCAGGGTCGGCACAGCCTCCTGGGAGCTGTCTTCGTAGCGATACCGGATCCAGTCCTCCGCCACGAAGAAAAAAAATCTCTGCCGGAATTTGTCACTCATTCCCGGGACCCAGATGGGTCCGCCGATGGTCCCGCCGAAGTTGTTGTATCGAAAAGGCGCGGCGACGTCGGTCAGAGTGCTCAGGTTGCGCGACCAGGTATTGGCGTTCATCGCCGAATTGCGAAGATATTCGTACAGGCTTCCATGAAAATCCGTGGTGCCGCTTTTACTCACCAGGCGGATCTGGCCGCCCGCGGCGCGCCCGTACTCCGGCGAATAGTCCGCGGTCATGACCTCAATCTCCTCGGTTGCATCGACGTTGGCGACGCCGATGATGGCGCCGTTGGCGCGCGTGCGCACAGCCGGCGCGCCGTCAATCGTCACCAGGGTGTCCTGCGAACGAGTCCCGTTGACGTTGAACGGGACACCGCCGCCGACGGCGAAGTTGAAATCGCCCATGGTGGAGCCGCTTCGCATACCGGGAATGAGTTGCGCCATGTAGAGTGGATTGCGGCCGTTCAACTCCTGCAGATCGACCTGTCGGCCGGTAACTTCATCCTGGACTGCCGACGAGTCTGTCTGTAGAACTGTCGCCGTCGCACTCACCTCCACTGTTTCCGACGGGGAGCCGACCGTTACCGCGGGATCGAGCGAAAGCGCCGTATTGGGGTCCAGTTTGTTGTGAGTACTCTCATATTTCTTGAACCCGGGGGCTTCTACCGTTACGGTATAAAAACTGGGCGGCAGGTTCGTAACCGTGTAGTAACCCGACTCGTTTGTGGTTTCCGGGTGTTCCTCGCCCGTCGCCTCGTTTCTGATGATGACTCTGGCCTTAGGAACTACGCCGCCGGAAGGATCCCGAACGAAGCCGCCAATCGAGCCTAGATCGGATTGAGCCGTGGAAATTGCCGAAAAGACTGCACAAATAACCAGTGCGCGCAAGGCGCGAACAGGGCGCATATACCTCTCCCTTCTTGGATAAACGAAATCGAAAACCGCTCCCAATACTTCCATTTAGGAACCCAGGATTCGCTAGTATATACCCAACTGTCTCCGGTGTTGCTTCTTTTTTCTTTAAATTTCGATGACAGCGGCAGCGCACGAGAGTGTGGTGGCTCCCGTGAAAGCGCCAGTAGCTTAACTAAACTAAGTTAACTAAACTAGGCGGGCACGATGCCGTGCCGGATAGCGTAGCGCACCAGACTGGCGGTTTCGTGCAAGCCCAGCTTCTCCATGATGCGGCTCCGATGGGAATCGGCCGTCTTGTAACTGATGTTGAGAAGGACCCCGATTTCCTTGGTGGACTTGCCCTCCGCCACCAGAGCCAGCACCTGGATCTGGCGCGCGGACAGCGGGGTGGGAGCCGTGGCGCGGCGGTGCTCGCGGATTTCGATGCAGGAGCCCAGGTAGCCTAGAAACTCGCCGTCCTTTGCCAACTGCGGGGCGCCCGTATCCACGATCCAGCGGTACTCACCGTCCGCGTGCCGCAAACGATATTCCATTTGGAACGGCTGGTGCGCGGCAAAGGCGCGCCGATAGGTCTCCAGGCAAGCTGCCAGGTCCTCCGGGTGGACGCCTTCGGTCCAGCCGTCGCCCAGTTCCTGGACCATGGTCCGGCCGCGGAACTCCAGCCACGGACGGTTGAAAAAGGTGCACAACCCGTCGGGCCCGGACTCCCACAGCATAAAGGGAGCGTGATCCACCAGTTGACTGAAGCATTCGTCGCCGGGCATAAAGAAAAGCTTAATGCTTCCGGTTCTGTTCGTCAAAGCTGGCGGGATCGCTGGCGCTCTCCCGTCGCCGCTGCGGAAAACCTTCCTGTCATTGCGCCGACGCGGAGGGCCATCCACTCCGGACCCTCACGTTTATGACCGGGGGCAAGAAGCGTGTCGAGACCATTCCCGCGAATTGGATCGACGCGGTTCGTCCACGACTGGAAACTGGCCGACACTTCAAGGAAGCCGCCTGTATGTTCGCAGTGCGGCCAGCCGATGCGCTGCCAAGACACACGCGAAGTCTCCTGGCTTGGCGCGTTGCGGATGCTTGCTCGCGTTACCGCTGCCCGCCTTGCCGCTATGAGTGCCGGCCTTTGCTGGATCTGCTCGGGTAGAGCCCGGCCGCATCAGGGGCTGGGCGAAGCCGCGGCGCATCATACAGATGCCCTGGCCGGTATCATGCCCACAGCCGCAGTATGGCTACAGCTTGGGAATGCAGGTACGTGCCACGCGGCGCCGCCGTCAGAACGGCGAACCCCTGCCACCGTTGCCCCCTGGGGGCCGGCCAGCCGGTCTCTGGTGACCTGCCTGGGTGATACCGACGCTATTTTCGCTCGCCTGTAATGCGCAACTGCGGCGCCGTGGAGAGCGCCCATAAACAGGTCGTGCATGCTCGCTTTCGCCAGTCCGGGATGCCCTGGCTGCGCTAGAACAGTTACCGAAGCCTACAGCATGGTGCCAGCCCGCGATCCCCAAAACCGTTAAGCACTGTGTCATGAACCCACTATGGCCCGCTTGGCTGAACTGAACCGAGCCGGTGGTTTCCAATCAGGCGATTCGATTTCCGGAATGATCGAAGTCCCGCTTTTTCAAATGCTTAAGATTGGTGTGAGGCTTGCATGTTAGTTATGCGGAATGGTTGGAGGCTTTTATGAATCGGCTAGTGACAGTATTGATCAGGTCCGCGATCCCGACGCTTGCTCTCGGGGTCGTTCTTATGTTGGTTGGCCCTACTGCGGCGCTGGCTCAGCGCGGCAGCGGCGGGGGCCGAGGTCGGTCCTCTGGCGGCAGTTATTCCGGCCGTTCGTATTCGGGCGGTGGTCGCAGCTATGCTGCCCCATCTTATGCGGGCCGCGGCTACCAGGGCGGTGGACGTGTCTACTCTGCCCCGTCCTATGCGGGCCGCGGGTATTATGGCGGCGGACGAGCATACTCTAGTGGAGGAGGCGGTTACTATGCTGGCCGCTTTTATGCCGGCCGAGGCTATTATTACGGTGGAAGCTTCTGGGCTCGTCCTTACTATGGCTACGGGATCGGCATTCCTTTCGGTTGGGGTTACTCCTCGGGTGCAGGTTGCGGTTATTATGACGGATGGGGCAATTGGCAGCCTGCTCCGTGCTATCCGAATATGTCCTCCGGTTACTAATCGAGTTACTACAGGCGACCTCGGGCTGGTACGTACGCGCGAGCGGCCAAGGCTGCTCGCGCTTCTTCATTTTTCAGGCTCTACGCGCAGGATATGATTGGATTATGAAGAAGATGCTCGGCGGGCTCTCGCCTGTGATCGCGGTCGATCGCAAAGCCGCGAAACCTATCCACAGGCAGATTTACGACGGCTACCGCGCCACTATTGTCGGGGGAAACTTGCGCTCCGGCCAGCAAATTCCGTCTACCCGAGCTCTCGCTTCGGAACTGGGGATCTCTCGCATACCTGTCCTCAATGCATACGCTCAGCTTTTGGCCGAAGGCTATTTCGAAAGCCGTACCGGCGCCGGAACATTTGTGTCCAGCTCTCTGCCAGACGAACTCATATCATGTGAGTATCGCGGCGCCAGACAGGCTGAAGCTCGTTCGGGACCTCGGCTGGCCTCGAGCCGCGCAGCGCTACTCCCGCACGGCGAGTGTGCGCCATGGATGCACGGCTGGGGACCATTTAGCGTGGGTCAGTTGACGTTTGACCACTTTCCGTTCCAGGTGTGGTCCAGCCTCATCGCACGGCACTGCCGAAACGTTCGGGTCCGCTCACTGAACTACAGTGATCCGATGGGGTCCAAGGATTTTCGCGAAACCATCGCTACTTATCTGCGAACCGCGCGCGCCGTACACTGCGAGTCACGGCAGATCATGGTAGTGAGCGGCTCCCAGCAGGCCCTGGATATCTCCGCCCGCGCTCTGCTTGACCCCAGTAGCCGCGTATGGATCGAAGAGCCCGGCTACCCATTGATGCAATACGCTCTCACCATGGCCGGTTGTCGTCTGGTACCTGTGCCGGTTGATAACGAAGGATTAGATGTGGCTGCCGGTATACAACGCTGTCACAAGGCACGGGCTGCCTATGTCACGCCTTCCCACCAGTATCCGCTCGGCGTAACTATGAGCGCTTCACGGCGTCTCCAATTACTCGACTGGGCGCAAAGCTCCGGCTCCTGGATCGTCGAGGATGACTACGACAGTGAGTATCGCTATGAAAACATGCCTATCGCGTCCTTGCAAGGCCTCGATCATCACGGGCGTGTCATCTACATCGGAACCTTCAGCAAGACCTTATTCCCCTCTTTGCGCCTCGGCTACATAGTGATTCCCTCCGACCTCGTCGATCGCTTTGTGGCCGTCCGCCGCGCGATGGACCTCTGCCCGGCGCACTTGTATCAGGCGGTACTCGCCGATTTTATGAACGAAGGGCATTTCTCGCGCCATATCCGGAAAACGCGGCTGCTCTATAGTCAGCGGAGAACTGCGCTCGTGGAGGCCATTCGAAGTGAGTTCGGCACGCTGCTCGAAGTCGTCGGCGGAGAGGCCGGCATGCATCTGGTAGTGACACTGCCGAAGGGGATGTGCGATCAGGAGATTTCAGTTCGCGCTGCGCGCCAGAGCCTTTGGCTGTGGCCCCTCTCTCCTTCTTATCTGGGCAAAGTGTCTCGCCAAGGGTTCATTCTGGGCTTTGGGAGCACGAAGGCATCGGAAATGGCTCAGGCTGTCCGGCGGCTGCGGAGTGTACTCACGCCCACCCAGTAAACCGACCATCACTGAACGGACGTTTTCTGCATGGCCGATCCAAGCACCTTGCCGGGACCAGGATCTTGAACGAAGGCAACGACGCGGATATTCGCAGGGTTCGTGCCTGGGCTGAGCTTCGCGCGGAAATCCCGACTGAAGCTCCTTCCCGTTTCGAGCCTGCCAATCTTCGTGATGGATTGCACCACCGCAACGTGTTTCAAGTGTCGTCCGCCATTTTCTCCCTGCAGGACCTGAGACTCCGCATGATCGAGAGCGATTACTACGTAGATGTCGGCGTTGCTGTTGTCTGAAGTACCATCCGCTTCGATGCGTGTTCGAAGGAGAGGCGGATTCCTCACTTCAACGCTTACCGGGCCGATGCGCACATGAACCTTAGGGGCGGGGTCCCGCTGAGCGATCCGGTTGAGCTCCTGCGCGGGGTTAGCCCGTAATTCGGCGGTTCCATCGACAATGATTTGCGGAGTGTACACTTCGCCCAGTCCAAGAGCGTGGGCGTAGGCGCTCTGCCGTTCGGTCAGCAAGTGTGAGGAGTATGGATCCTTCCAGCCGTCATGATCCCAGTAGTCCACATGTTCGCTGAGGACGATTACCTGAGCGCCCGGGATAGGTTGAGAAGCATCCATTTGTTGCAAGACGGCATCGGCGGGAGGACAACTGGAGCAGCCCTCCGAAGTGAACAGCTCTACCAGAATGGGTAATGCGGCGGTTTGTGGAAGATCGGCAGTGCGTCCGTAGTGGCCGAAGGTGGCGCATGCTAATGCTACGAGAACTACGGGCATTTTCATCGGCGAACTCCGCAAGTGAGCGTATCACTCGCGCTTCAATTCTACACAAAAGGTGGTCAGAAGGAAATAACCACTTGGGGGATTTTCCGTATGACCACTTTTAATCGGTGCAGCTATTCCCCCTCTTCCGTGCCCACCCTCAGCACCGCCAAAAACGCTTCCTGGGGAATCTCGACCCGGCCCACGCGCTTCATGCGCTTCTTGCCTTCCTTCTGCTTCTCGAGCAGCTTGCGTTTGCGCGAGATGTCGCCGCCGTAGCACTTGGCCAGAACATTCTTACGCATTGCCGGGATGGTCTCCCGCGACACGATCTTATTGCCGATCGCCGCCTGCAGCGCCACTTCGAACATCTGGCGGGGGATGAGCTTGCGCATACGCTCAATCAGGATCTTGCCGCGCTCATAGGCGAAGTCTTTGTGCACGATCATGGAGAGCGCGTCTACAGGCTCGCCGGCGATCAGCACATCCAGCTTCACCAATGATGAGATGCGATATCCGGCCAGGTGATAGTCGAGCGATGCATAACCCCGCGAGACAGATTTCAGGCGGTCGTAGAAATCCAGCACAATCTCATTGAGCGGCAGTTCGTATTCGAGCAGCACGCGCCCAGTGCCAATGTGTTCGAACTTCTTCTGCTCGCCGCGCTTTTCCTCGAGCAGTTTGAGGATGCCGCCCAGGTATTCCTCGCGAGTAATCACAGTGGCCAGGATGATGGGTTCCTCCACCTGCTTGATGCCCGAGGGATCGGGAAAGCGGGTCGGGTTATGGACTTCGATCACTACACCGGCAGTGGTCGTCACGCGGTAGCGCACGCTGGGCGCGGTGGTTATCAGATTGATATTGAACTCGCGCTCCAGGCGTTCCTGCACGATCTCCAGGTGCAGCAGGCCTAGGAAGCCGCAGCGGAATCCGAAGCCCAGGGCCACCGAGCTTTCGGGCTCGAAATTGAAGGCGCTATCGTTAAGCCGCAGTTTTTCGAGCGCATCGCGCAGCAGACCGTGCTCGTGAGATTCCACCGGGTAGAGGCCGGCGAAGACCATGGGCTTGATCTCTTCGAAACCGGGCAGCGGCTCGGGCGCGGGGTTGTCGTTATCCACGATGGTATCGCCGATCTTGGCGTCGGAAACGGTCTTGATATTGGCAAACAGGAATCCGACTTCGCCAGCCGAGAGCTCGTCGCAGGGAATGGCTTTGGGCGACTGGTAACCCAGCCCCTCGACCTCGAAGATCTGCTCGTTGGACCATAGCCGTATGCGCTGACCTTTGCGCAAGCGGCCGTCCATCACGCGCGTGAGGATGATCACGCCGCGGTAGGGGTCGAACCAGGAATCGAAGATCAGCGCGCGCAGCGGCGACTCGGGCGAGCCTTTGGGCGGCGGAACCAGGTGTACGATGGCTTCCAGCACTTCGTGGATTCCGATGCCTTGCTTGGCGCTCACCAGCAGCGCGGCGGAGGCGTCCAGGCCAATCACCGATTCGATCTGTTCGCGGATGCGCTCCGGTTCAGCGGCGGGCAGATCGATCTTGTTAATGACCGGGATAATCTCGAGGTTGTGATGCAGGGCCAGGTAAGTGTTGGCCAGAGTCTGGGCCTCCACGCCTTGGGAAGCGTCCACCACCAGCAGCGCGCCTTCGCAAGCTTGCAGGCTGCGCGAAACTTCATAGGAAAAATCCACGTGACCCGGCGTATCGATGAGATTGAGCTGATAGATATTGCCATCGCCGGCCGGATAATTCAAGCGCACGGCATGGGCTTTGATGGTGATGCCGCGCTCGCGTTCGAGGTCCATGGTGTCCAGGACCTGCTCCATCATCTCGCGTTGCGAGAGCGCGCCGGTAGCTTCGAGCAGCCGGTCGGCCAGCGTCGATTTCCCATGATCGATGTGCGCGATGATGGAGAAATTGCGGATGAATTCTGGGTCCATGCGGTATGATGAGGCCGTGGGGGCAAGGGACTTGCCTTCCCAGATTATCCCATATGTGTTATAGCAACATCCGGTTTGAAGCAGGTGAGGACGGCGTTGCGCTGCTCACGGTGAGCCGGCCGGAGAAACTGAACGCGCTGAATGCGGAGACCGTGCTGGAGTTGCGGGACGCGGTCGCGCGGGCGGGGCGCGAGGCGGCCGTGCGGGGCCTGATCATTACCGGAGCGGGCGAGAAGGCCTTCGTGGCGGGAGCCGATATCAATCAGCTGGCGGTGCTGACACCCATGGAAGCGCAGGCTTACGCGGAGCGCGGGCAGCGCGTATTTCGAGAGCTCGAAATGCTGGCAAAGCCGACGCTGGCCGCCATCAACGGTTACGCGCTGGGGGGCGGCCTGGAGCTGGCGATGGCCTGCGCGGTGCGGGTGGCGTCGGAAAACGCGAAGCTGGGCCAGCCGGAAGTGAAGCTGGGAATTCTGCCGGGGTATGGCGGCACGCAGCGGCTGCCGCGTTTAGTGGGCCGCGGACGCGCGCTCGAAATGCTGCTCTCGGGCGAGCCGGTCACAGCGGCTGAGGCGTACCGCATTGGCCTGGTGAATCATGTCGTGCCGCGGGCGGAGCTGATCGAATTCAGCCGGCAGTGGCTGTGCAAGGCGCTGGCGAACGCGCCGCTGGCGGTGGGGCTGACCATGCAGGCGGTGGATGTGGGTCTGGAAGCCGGTCTCGAGCAGGGGCTGCGATTCGAAGCAGCGGCATTCGGCTTGACTACGGCCACGGAAGACAAAGGCGAAGGCACGCGCGCGTTTCTCGAGAAGCGGCCGCCGGTGTTCGCGGGAAAATGAAACATGCCGAAAGTGATTGAAGGTCAACTGACAGCGGCTGGTCTGAAGTTCGCGATCGTGGTGAGCCGGTTCAACGGCTTCATCAGCGAACGGCTGCTCAGCGGGGCGCTGGACGCTGTAGCGCGCACCGGCGGCCGGCCCGACGATATTGACATCGTCAAGGTTCCCGGCTCGTGGGAGCTGCCGGTGGTGGTGGGGGAGCTGGCGCGGCAGCAGCGGTACGACGCCATTATCTGCCTGGCGGCAGTGATCCGCGGGGATACGCCGCATTTCGATTATGTGGCCGGCGAAGCAGTGAAGGGCATAGGGCACGCGGCGGCGGAGAGCGGCGTACCGGTCGCTTTCGGCGTGCTGACGTGTAACACGCTGGAGCAGGCCATCGATCGCGCCGGGGCCAAGAGCGGCAACAAAGGGTTCGACGCCGCCATGGCCGCCATCGAGATGGCCAACTTGATGCGCCAGTTGCGCCATGGCGCGGATGGCGGGGCCGGCGCGGGTTCCGCGAGCTGATGCCTTCCCGCCGCCGGTCTCGCCAGAGGGCGCTGCAGATTCTCTTCCTGTGGGATGTGCGCAGGCAGCCGGTGGAAGAGGCCACCCAAGCCTACTTCGATACGCTCTACTCCGAGGAGAGCCGCACCAAGCCGCAGCGCGACGCTTTTTTGGACCAGCTCGTGAGCGGCGCCGTAGAATCCGTGGAAGAGACGGACCGCCGCATCTCGCTGCACGCCGCGCACTGGCGGATCGAGCGTATGCCCACGGTGGATCGCAACATCTTGCGGCTGGCGGTGTATGAGATGATGCACTCGGATACGCCCGCGGCGGTGGTGATCGACGAAGCGCTGGAGCTGGCGCGACGCTATTCGAATGAGGAGTCGGTCCTGTTTGTCAACGGGGTGCTGGATGCCGTGCATCGCGAGCTGGCGCGGGAACAGGAGAGTTTGGGGGCTGGGAGGGAGCACGGTTAGGCGCATGCGTTTTGTTGTCCCGTTTGAGACAGTAGGCACTCTCGTAGCGGCATGAAGAAGTATGAGAGCGGGATGTGGGAGCGCCTGCCAGTTTTGCCACAACTCGCGACATGGCAACCTACTCGCGTACAGCCAGAACGGCCGAGGCGCGTGGAGCCCCTTGTGTTATGGACGTCGCTGCCGGCGCGGGCGGCGTGGATTGAAACCGCCAGGATCTTAGGGGAGAGCGTTTGGGCTTTCGTCGCTATCCGAAGTACTCGCTTTGTTGAAGCCACGAACTTATCTAGTCCATGGCTGCCAGAGGGGCCGGGACTGCTTCCTGATCGGAGGCCACTTTTATCTTCACCGGGGATTATGTCGGCGCCCTCTTTGGAAGCCTGCCGGCTGTGGTTCCTGTACTTGCATCTTCGAATGAAGCCTCAGCCGGGCGGATCACTGATTGGAATACCTGACTCGTTGGAGAATGCATGTTTCCGACACGCTCGGCAAACACAAGTACCGATAAGTCGGATTCAGTAATCCGCAATGTGCGGCGAGTCGACGGACCACTCCCCTCCCGTACCGCTGGCGAGCAACGGCATCCAGTCAACAGCGCTTATTCTAACGCCTAAGCCCTGGACCGCGGCGGAGCCTCGTCTGCCCTGAGTAACTGGCTTCGCAGTGAAGCGGATACCCCACTGCGATCAGTCCCTCGGCGCCAGCACGAACCTATCGATTGCGATCCTGGCGCTCCTGTCGATCCGCATCTGGTCGCGGTGGAACAGGACGATGAATTCGTCGAACTGGCTCAACACCGTGCGTCGCGGAATCGGGAAATCGAGCATCTCCTCGACCGGCGTTACCGGATCATTCCTCAAGTCGGGATGCGACTGAACGGCTACCTTCCCCAGGCTGAGCGAGCCTGCCTGTCCCGCCCGCGTGTCGCTCAACACCAATTCCAGCGCAACTGTGCCCGGATAGCGATCGGCATTCGCAACCACCAGTCGAATGCCTCCGCAGCAGCGCAGATCGATGGGCTGCTCCAGCTTGTGGCGCGCCTCCATCAACAGCGGCCGGTGGTCCGTGGTCCTGAAGAATAGCGCCGCGGGGCTACCCCTGCGAAAGAAGGAGGCCGGCGGCGGCCGCACCAGCGGCGGCTTGAACATCCAGTATTCCCCGGCGAACGGAATACTCAACGGGTTCACCGGCGCCAAACCCAATTTGCTATGCGCGAGCGCGGGCATGGGAGCTACCAGTACTGTTACCGGCTTCACCTCCGGCCACAGGATCACTCCCTGATAGCTATTGTCAGTGAGATCCAAGCTCTGCGGTATAGGCTTGTAGGTCCTGCTCGCGAGCTTGTCCGAGGCGGCATCCGCGCTCTCTCCGGAGCTGGGACGCGCAAAGAAGTCCCACCCCCAACGGCCCGTTCCCGTAGTCTTCAAACCGCCCACCGTCAGCGTGGCCGCCAGCACCACGGTGAGAAGCACCCCCAGGATCGAACGCGGCAGGCTCGTGGCGCGCCCGGGTTCCCATACGCCGGTGAGGGTCGTGAGCAGGGTCAGCATAGCCGCGCTCATCAGGAAAAAGGCGGCGCCCACCAGCGGATACCTCATCAGCACGCCCACCATTCCCGTCTGAAAACCCGCCGCGATTGTCAGCGCCGGAAACAAGGAATCCGGCAGCTTGCGGTCCGCGTAAACCGGGCGCCAGTCAGAGCAGAGCAGCCGCGTGGTACTGATCACCAGCACCAGTGCGGCCGCCAGTGCCGCCGGAGAGAACATAGACAGCAGAATCGTCGCCGGAGCGAACCACACCGCCGTGCTGGCCGTGCGCAGCGTGATCCCGAGCACGTCTCCGCGCTCGGCTTTCGGAATCATGAGAAAGAGCCCAAAGGTCACCGCCGCGCTCCAGGACCAGGCCATCAGCGCATACTCGATCGCCTCGGCCAGCAAAGCGGCAAGCGGCTGGCGGCCCATGCGGGGAACCAGGGAAGCGAACCACACTACCCAACCAGTAGCCAGTAAGCCGGCAACCTGCGCGAGCAGGACGAGGCGCTGGGTCTTGGGAACGCGTGAACTTATCGTACTCTATTCGACACCGTGTGCCGCCGCCAGGTTCCCGGCTGCGATCGGTGTTACCGAGCGGTGACCATCAGGAAGCGGACCTCGCCAGCGCGTAATCCACACTACTCAATAACCACTCCCGATTGCCGCGCACATCCTCGCGCAGCCTCTCGCAAAGCGCCTCGCGCTGCGCAAACAAGCGATATCCCTCCCGCCGCGCATGATTATCGAGCAGCGCTTTCACCAGGAACGGCATCACCATCGAGTAATCCGCCTGCATGCTCTCGGTAGTCTGCAGGTAAGTGTCCTTGTCGACTTTGCCCCAAGTTACAGCTTCCGCCGGCGAGCAGGAAGAGAGAGACCCATCGGTGACCGGCGCAGTTACTATCTGCGCGTCGAACTGATAGCCCCGCACATCGGGCAGACCCAGCACTTGTCCCAGAGCGGGTTCCGGCTGCAGATTGTAATTCTTCGGCACACCGCCGCCCAGGATCAGCGTGGCGAGCGAGCGCGCCGGACTCTCGAACAATCCCCAGCGATGGTACGCGCAGGCCTCGAATACCTCGGCGTGCAGGTCCAGGTCGAATCCATACTCGGGCAGGATGCCCGCCTGCCGCATGGCCCACAGTTTCATCGAGTTCAGGAACACGCTGCCATCGGCCGGCGCGCCCACCAGCACCGGAATGGCGAGCCGGTGGCAGGTCGCCAGCAGCCCCGCGGGCGCCCCGTTCTGTTGCTCCTGCGCGGCGTAATACGCGCCCAGGCGGTAGCGCATCTCCGTGCCGGTCATCTTTTTCTGAAACTCGGGACGCGAGAGGCAGGCGCTGATAAAACGATCCTGATCGATCAGCACGTCTTCGTCGAAGGCCATGTCGGCGACGCGTATGGTCTTCTGCTCGCGCAGCGCGCCGTCGTCGCTGTGTATCGAAACTTCGTGTACCGTATCGTCCTTGTGCTCGTCCAGGCTGCGGTGCCCGTCGTGATAGCAGACGGCGTCGGTCGTGCTGATGTAAGCCACCCATCCGGTCTCGAGCAGCGGGATGAGCCATGCCAAGTGCTGGCCGGATACCGTGACCGGGCCCGAGATCGCCAGCGTCAGCGGGCAGCCCATGCCGATGGCGCGATCGAGAATGGTGTAAACGCGCCGCAAATAGGCGCCGCCGAAAGCCGGCAGGCAATGCCGAAAAATCTCGTCGAGAGTGGCGCACTCATCGACGCGCCTCACGCGGACGGCGTGGTGCAGGCTGCTCGGCATCTTCTTGACCATAGCACGGCGGATATACTGGATCGGTGAACGGCATGCGCAACTGGCTCAATCTTCCCAACCTGTTCACCCTCGCCAGGCTGGCGCTGGCCCCCCTCGTCGTCTTCGAGATCCTGAATCAGCGCCACATGGCGGCCGCGGCGCTGTTCGCCATCGCGGCTGCCACCGACTTGATCGATGGCTATCTCGCGCGCAGGCTTCACTCGGCTACCTCCGCCGGCGCGTATCTCGATCCCATCGCGGATAAGCTCCTGCTGAGCGGCGTCTTCCTGGCCCTCGCCGTCATCCGTAGCGCGCCCCTCTGGCTGGTAGGCGTAATCTTCGGGCGCGATTTGTTAATTCTGGGCTCCTCTGGCGCGGCGCTGCTGCTCACGCGCCTGCGTGCGTTTCCGCCCAGTGTCTGGGGCAAGGCCAGCACTTTTTTTCAGATCCTGACCGCCGTGGCGTACCTGGCGCGCAACGCGTTCGGATCCCCCATTTTGACAACACTTTGCGCCGCCTTGATCTGGCCTGCCGCGGCGCTCACGGTCTGGAGCGGCATCGATTATGGCTGGCGTGGATGGCGCCTGGTACGAATCGATTGACGACCGTGGCTTGCGGGAGTAGTCTAAAAGTGACGGCCTTGCAGATGACTCGCTATACACCAGCGCGGCATTATTTGATGTTTGGGATCGCAGCCGCCGGGCTGGCGGTTTTCTCAGCCTGGCTTGGTTTGGATTGGGCTCTGGCATTTATTCCTGCCGGGCTTTTTGTCCTCAGCTCCGCTGTGCTGCTGATGCTCGCCTTCCGCCCCGCCATCGAGATCCATGAGGGATACCTGGCCTTGGGCAAGCGCGTCGTGCCGTGGATGGACATACGCCGCCTGGACCGCACCGGCTGGATCTCCCCGCTGATCGTACGCATGACCCTGTTCGACGATTCGCGGCTGATCCTGATCCATTCCGGCGATCTGGATTCCTGCAATAGCCTGCTGCGGCATCTGCGCCGGCTCTCCCGCGACGCCCTCATCGACGGTAAGCCGTACCGTCAGTTCTGGGGCGAAGTCCTGGTACCCGGCGCGGAGCACAAACAAATCCCTCCGCCCCGCTACCGCCTCCTGCTTGCGGAGGACGAGGCCGAGGTGGAGCGTCTCTATCAACGCCTGAAAACGGTCGGCAATCTGGACCAGAAGAATACTACGGACGAGAAGTAGTTCGTGGCGCGCCGGTCCTTTCGTTTTCTAACGTTATTCGTCTGTATCGTAATCGGGCTGGCAGTGCTGGCAGCCACTCACGTGCTGTGGATGACGGCGCTCGGCAGGCTGCTGGTGCGCGACGATGGACCCGTGCGCGCCGACATGGCGGTAGTGCTGGCCGGCGATTTTTCGGGCAGCCGCATCCTGCGCGCCGCGGAATTGGTCAGGCAAGGGTATGCGCCGAAGGTGCTCGTGAGCGGACCGCACACGCTATACGGAAGTTACGAATGCGACGCGGCCATTCCATTTGCCGTCGAGCACGGGTATCCGCAAGCCTGGTTCATCCGCGCGCCAAATGAAGCCCTGAGCACCAGCGCGGAGGCCGACGCCATTTTGCCGGATCTGCGGCGCCTTGGCGTGCATCGGTTTCTATTGGTGACCAGCAACTACCACAGTGCGCGCGCCGCTCGTATCTTCCGGGCCGCCGGCCCCGATTTCGACATACGCACCGTAGCCGCGCCCGATAAGTATTTCCGCCCTGAAAGCTGGTGGCGCAATCGCGAAGGCCAGAAGGTGTTTTTTATGGAGTGGTCGAAGACCTTGGCCGGCATGGCGGGTATGTAACGCATGTGGGAATCGCTGCGCGCCGTCAAGGCGCATTTGTGGCGCTACCGTTGGGGGCTCGCGCTGGGCCTGGGAGCGCTGGTGCTCAAGGATTTCGCCGGTGCGGCGCAGCCGCTGGTCATTCGCGCCGCTATTGACGCGCTGGCGCACGCGTTCGGCTTGGCCAGGCTGTTGCGCTTCGCCGGTTTGCTCGTCGGGCTGGCGCTGGTCAAAGGTATTTTTCAATATTGGATGCGCGTGATCATCATCGGCATCTCGCGCGACATCGAATACGACCTGCGCAACGATCTCTTCCGCCACCTGGTGGACCTTTCGCCGGACTACTACGGGCGCACCCGCACCGGCGACATCATGGCCCGTTCCACTAACGACCTAAACGCCGTGCGCATGATGCTAGGCCCCGGCATTATGTACTGGACCGAAACCAGCCTCACTTTCCTGCTGGCCATCGTTATCATGCTTTCGGTGGACTGGCGGCTGGCCCTCTTCGCCCTCCTGCCCGCGCCTCTGGTCACCCTGGCGGTCATCTTCTTCGGCCGCGCCATCCACACCCGTTTTGAGCGCATTCAGGCGATGTTTTCCGATATCAGCAGCCGCGTGCAGGAGAACCTGGCCGGCGTGCGCATGGTGCGGGCCTTTGCGCAGGAGCAGGCCGAGTTGCGCCACTTCGAAGTATTGAACCGCCAGTACATTAAGGAGAATATCCGTCTGGTGCGCATCTCGGGCGTCTTCCAACCGCTGCTGGAAGCCCTGATCGGCCTGACCTTCCTGGTGGTGCTCTGGTATGGCGGATACCAGGTGCTGGGCGGGCACATCTCGCTCGGCAGCTTCGTCATGTTCAACACCTACATGGGCATCCTGGTATGGCCCATGATCGCGCTCGGGTGGGTGGTCAACCTGATGCAGCGCGGCCGGGCTTCGCTCGAGCGCATCAACCAGATCTTCCGCGAGAAACCCTCCATCGCCGCGCCGGCCGACCCTGTCGCGCTCACCGACGTGCGCGGCGAGATCGAGTTTTGCGGCGCTTCGATGGCCTACCCGGCCGGGCTGGCCCTCGACAGCATCGATCTCCGCATCGAAGCCGGCACGACTGTGGCGGTAGTCGGGCATACCGGGTCGGGCAAGAGCACGCTGGTCAGTCTGGTGCCGCGCTTGATGGACCCAACCGCTGGGCGTGTGCTGCTGGATGGCATCGACCTGCGCGATCTTTCGCCCGCCGAACTGCGGCGCCAAATTGGTTTCGTTCCACAGGAGACGTTTCTGTTCAGCGCCACCATCGCCGGCAACATCGCCTTCGGTGTCGAGAGCGCCACGGACGAGCAGATTCGCTGGGCTGCCGAACTGGCGGGTCTCGCCGGCGACATCGAGTCATTCCCCAACGGCTATCAAACCATGGTAGGCGAGCGCGGCATCACGCTCTCCGGCGGCCAGAAGCAGCGGACCGCGATCGCCCGCGCCATCCTGCGCAACCCGCGCATCCTGATCTTGGACGATGCGCTATCGAGCGTCGATACGCTGACCGAAGAGCGTATCCTCGAAGGCCTCGCCGGCGTGATGCGCGGCCGCACCGTGATCCTGATTTCGCACCGCGTCTCGACCGTCCGCCAGGCCGACCGCATCGTGGTGTTGGAAAAAGGCCGCATCGTGGAGCAGGGCACGCACGCCGAGCTGGTAGCGGCCGGTGGATACTACGCCGATCTTTCGCGAAAGCAAATGCTGGAAGAGGAGCTGGAAGCGATCTGAGAAAGGTGGGACAGTAGTGTTCTTGAGTCGTGATTCGGTCCTTCCGGGATCAGGAGACCGAGAAAACCTTGGCGAAAAAAAGTAAGACCAATGTCCCCCATCCATCCGGGTGAAACGCTCCGGGAGGGCTTCGAAACTGCTTAAGGACACCAGAGGTTCCAAGATTTCCGGCCGAATCCGGCCCCATCAGGCGGCCCGACGACCTGGCTTAACTTAACCCTTCGCTCTGTCTGCGGAAGCCATAGCCCAAGCCAAGGCATTCCACTTCCCTCAAGCCCCTTCGACGGTATGAAACGAATGACGGCGAGCCTTGCGGCGTAGGCGGCGCGCTTCGCCAGCATGGTTCATAGGCAGCTGATGTCAGAGCATTTCCTGCGTTTTTTTGAGATTGATCCAAGGTGGCAAGAGGGCATTGCGACCGGATGGCAAGCTCGACATAAAGGGCATCGTAAGGCGTCAAGCCATGCGCGCGGCAAATCGTCTGGACCGTCCCCCACACATGCTCCAGCGAGATGCGGTCAACGGTCGGACGCAGCGCCCGAAGGTCTTCAAGAAATGCCTGTGTTTGCGACCGCGAAATGCGCCCCTTTTTTCGCCGATCAAACAATGAATTGAGTACCTCGACAGACCAGAATGCCGGAACCAAAACCTGTACACCGGCCTTAAGACGGTCGAGCACTCTCATGGACAAAGGAGTTTGTTCGTCCGGGAAGCACCAAGACAGCGCAATCGAGGCATCGACGACAATCCCCTTCACGGACGCGCATCATCCCGCAATTCCCGAATGGTCATCCCGCCGAGCGAGAGCCCGTGCGTTTTCCCAAAAATCCTGAGCCGCTCAATCGCTTTCCGGCGCTTCTCGCCGGTCCCCTGCGTTTCGGGCTCCGAGGACCTGAGGGCCTGGAGAATGACATCCTCAGCGTCTTTGAACGCTCCGCTTTTGAGACGCTGGTCAATGAGCGCCTCGACCTCAGGTCTGGTGATTTGAATGGTCACCGGTACAGTCTCCGCCTTCATTATCTCGCGATTGTTTGCGTTACCAGATTGCTACCGCGGCATATCCACGGTCCGCCCACCCGTCCGGCCAAGCCGGGCAACACCCGGTCTCAAGCAACTTGGAGAACTGCTCGGGAGGCACCGGCCGGCTGAAGTAGTATCCTTGCCCTTCTTCACATTGGTGAGCCTGGAGAAATTCCAGTTCTTCTTGCGTTTCCACGCCCTCGGCGATGACCAATAGCTTGAGACTCCGGGCCATGTTGATTACGGCGGTCACAATGGCCGCATCGTCCCCGGCAGTGCCGATCTGACGGACGAACGACTGATCGATTTTGAGAGCGTCGATCGGGAACTTTTTTAGATAGCTCAAGCTGGAGTAGCCCGTACCGAAGTCATCGACAGCTACACGCACCCCTTTCTCTCTTAGGTCTTGCAGGGTGGCCGCCGTGGACTCGGCATGCTTCATCAGAACACTTTCGGTCAGCTCCAGCTCGAGAGATCCCGGGTCCAAGCCGGTATCCTGGAGGACGGCGAATACACTTTGCAGAAAGTTCTCCTGTCGCAACTGCATCGCCGAGACGTTCACGGCCATGGTCGCCACGGGCAGGCCCGCATCCACCCATGCCCGGGCTTGCCTGCACGCTTCACGAAGGACCCATCTGCCGATTGGCCGAATGAGCCCGCACTCTTCCGCGATGGGAATGAACTGCCCCGGTAAAACCTGTCCTCGAGTGGGATGCGTCCAGCGTATCAACGCTTCCGCGCCGGTAATCGCTCCTGTCCTCAGATTGATCTTCGGTTGGTAGTGCAGCGTGAATTCCCGCCGTTCCAAGGCGCGCCGCAGACCCTCCTCGATGGATTGCCGCTCTACGGCTCGAATGTTCATGTCCGGCTTGAAAAACTGATAGCTTTGACGCCCATTTTCCTTGGCATTGTACATCGCCGTGTCCGCGTTCTTGACCAGCGTCTCCGCATCCATGCCGTCGTCGGGATAGACGCTCACGCCAATACTGGCGGTGACGTGAAGATCGTGCTGGTTAATGGCATGAGCGTCCGCCACCGACTGCAGCATTCTTCCCGCGACAATGGCGGCATCTTCCCAGTGTTCCTCTTCTGAAAGCAGCACCACGAATTCGTCGCCTCCCTGCCGGCTAACCGTGTCCGGGGCGCGTACGCACTGTTCCAGGCGTTTGGCGATGGATTGAAGAAGTCTGTCGCCGATCGAATGCCCCAGCGAATCGTTGATGTATTTGAAGCCATCCAAATCCAAAAACAGCACCGCGATTTGTTTGCCGTGACGCAGCGCCCAGGCGATCGCCTGGTCAATCCGGTCGTTCAGGAGAAATCGATTCGGCAAATCGGTCAGAAAGTCGTGCTGCGCCCAATGGATCATTTGCGCATCGGCCTTTTTGCGCTCGGTGATATCGCGGATCGCCGCGGTCACCAGCGTTCCTTCAGCGCTTTCCAAGGGGCTCAGCAGAATCTCGATCGGGAAGCCGCTTCCATCCTTCCGCCGCCCGGTGAGTTCCATCCCTGTTCCCATCTGCTGCGCCAGAGCTTCTTCCGCGGATCGGAGAGCGTCCGCGACCAGCCGTTCCGCAAAGCCCGTCGGAATGATGTCGGTGACCTTCTGCCCTACCAGTTCATCCCGGCGATATCCAAACTGTTTCTCCGCCTGAACATTCAGCAGCACGATCTCGCCGCCCTCATTTACTACCACCATCGCGTCCGGGGCCGCCTCCAGCAAGGCGCGGTACCTGTCCTCCATCCGCGCCCGATGCTGTTCCGCATCCTTGTTGCGTTCGGTAATGTCGTCGCCGATGCTGGCAGTGCCGATCACCTCGCCCGAGGCCGAGCGCAATGTGGTGCTGGTCCACTGGATCAGCCGCTGTCCGCCGGAACGGGTGAGGATTTCGTTGTCGTGATGCGATGCGGATGGCAGATCGGCGAGCACCGCGGCAAACCTGTCCTTCAAGTCGCAACTGGAAGGGATGAATAGCTTGAACCAGTCCCGGCCAATCACCTCATCGCGCCGCCAGCCCGTGAGCCGCAGGAGGTAATCGTTGCAATAGGTGATGCGGCCCTCGCGGTCGAGCATGACCGAAATCAGATCCAGCTTGCCGAGTATGTCGCTGAAGCGCCGCTCGGATTCGCGCAACTCGTCCTTGGCCCGCTTCTGCTCGGTGATGTTCAGGTGCGTAACTACCACGCCATTCGGACGGTTGTTGGCCAGGGGTGTCGCCGTAAACAGAAACCAGCGCTGTTCCGTTGGCGAATGACAAGGATATTCGATCGAAAAGCTCTCTTTCCCGCCACTCAACACCCAACGAATGCCTTGGGCGATCTGGCGAGCCTCGGATGAGCCGGCTCCCTGTGCCATGTCGCAAACTTCGAGGTAATTCAGGCCAATCCCATAGTTCGGGCCGTGCACCGCACTCGTGCCGGCGAATCGCCGCCACGCCTCATTTATCGAGATGATGATCCCCTGGGCATCGAGCAAAGCGATGTGCGCGGGCAGCGCGTTGAGAATGGCGGCCTGCCTGGCGGCCTCGCTGTGACGCAACTGTTCCTGGGCGCCCCGCAACAGGAACGTCCGGCCGTCACGGTCCGCCACTGTATCCACCTCGCCTGCCGTGAGTTCCTCAAGGCGCTGGCCGGCTGCGAGCAGCGTCTCGATCAACGCGGAAACTTCCTCATTGGCGTCCGCCGGGACTGGTGATTTTCTGGGCTTCACGGGAGGATTTCCAGTCCCAAAGCCACCAGCACCGGCTGCGTCTGGCTGAGTGTGCCGACGATTCTTCGGACGGGGGACGGCGAGAGCTTGACCAGAGTCGGCGTCATGAGGATGCCGTCCGCCAGCGCGCGCTTGGGTTCCCGAAACACATCCACGACTTCGATATGGTGCCGGTCCGGCAGGCGTGCCCGACAAAGCGCGGTAAGGTTGGCAACCGCCTGCGCGGAGTTCTGCGTGTCGCCCGCGACATAAAGCCGGAACTTGAACATCACGCGTCGGCTCATGGGGGGTTCATTTCCGGGCCGGCTTGGCCGCATCGGCGCCGCGCAATTCCCGTATGCGGGTGCGGCCTCGCGACAGCTCACCCTGGCGGCTCTCGGTGGTTTTAGTCAACAACGCCTTCTCAACCTGCTTCGCCACCAGCTCCACCTGCAGCGACTTCATGCGCACCTCCAGCTCGGCCTCCTCGGCATCCAGGCTGACGCGCTTCAGCTTCGCGGCGACCTCGGCCACCTCGCTTGCGACACGCACCGCGCGCTCCTTTTCCCAGCGCAGCGTGCCCATCAACACGTCGCCGCCCGCGGTGTAGGTGTCCGTCACAGTCACACCCGAATCGCTGAGGATCAGCTCGCGCACCTGGTTCGAATGCGCGGTGCCGCGCGACTTGATGATGGACATGCCCCGGTTGCGCTCCCCGGCCTGCACCAGGTAGTTGAGGTGGATCCAGGTGTCCGTGAGCGTCGAGATCTCCAGCGGCGAGGCGCCTTCCTCCCGGCTGAACATCTCGTCGAGCAGGCTGGTACAGACGAGCGTGGTGCCGTCCGCTTTCGACCAGTCGATCAATCGTTCGGCCACGCCGTGGGCGGTCAACTCATTGCCCGATTTGGACAATGAGGACACCGGATCGATCACCAGGCAACGGGCTTTATGCTCCTTCGCCAGCGTCTTGATGAGCACCAGATAGGTCTCCGCGCTGCCGGTGACGGTGCGGGCGGAGAACATCCGTAAGCATCCGTTCTTCACGTAACGATCCAGCCGGATTCCTACCGAGTCCAGATTGCGGATGACCTCGGTGCCATCCGAATCGAAACTGACGAACAGGGTACGCTCGCCGCGCCGGCAGGCCGCCTCCGCGAAAGCGCCGCTCAACGTAGTCTTGGCCGTGCCTGGCAAGCCGGTGATCAGCACGCTGGCGCCGCGGTAGTAGCCGCCGCCCAGCATGGTATCGAGCCGTTTCACGCCGCTCGAAACACGCTCTTTAGTCACCTTGGCGCTCACCTGATGCACTGTGCGCGCGACGGCGACCTCCAGTCCGCTGGCGCCGATCAGGAACGGCGATTCGTTCTCATCGAAGCTGGAGCCCCGATACTTCTCCACGCGCAGATTGCGTTGCGACACTCCCAGGACCAGGGTATGGTTGAGGATTATGGCGCAGTCCACCATGAATTGCATGAAGCCGTTCGGCTGACTTATGGAACTGGCCTCGTCCCCGCCCGCCTTCACGGTGATGAGGCCGGTCAGTTCGCGCGCCAATAACCACTCGTGCAGACGGTAGATCTCTCGCCGTCTTGCCGCCGCGTCGGGCAGCAGGGCCAACATCACATCCAGGGCGTCGAACACGATGCGCCGCGCGCCCATAGCCGCAGCCTGGGCCTCCAGCGCCGCAATCATCCCGCCGAGGTCGAAATTCCCCGACTGGACCAGCTCCGGCGTCGGCTGGGCGTCGCAGAAAAAAAGCAGATTCTTTCGCCGCAGCTCCGCGAGTTTCCAGCCGAAGCTTGCGGCGTTGGCCGCGATGCGCTCCGAGGTCTCTTCAAAAGCGACAAAGATGCCCGGCTCCTTGGAATGCTGCGCGCCATGCACCAGGAATTGCAGCGCAAGTATGGTTTTGCCGGCGCCCGGTCCGCCCGCCAGCAGCGTCGTGCGGCCATGTGGCAAACCTCCGCCGGTGATTTGATCCAGACCGGTGATGCCGGTCGCCGCTTTCGCCGCCACTTCCGCGAGGGGAGATCGGACCGATTTCATATGCACTGAGCCCACTGAATGACCCGTGTTCCCACCAAGTCTCTAATGTTCGAAGCACGCCCAGGACCAACTCACTTAGCCGGCTGCGCTCGACGAGCTGAATGAAATAAGACCAGGTTGTCCTCTCTAGGCTTCTATCGACCGAATATAAGTAAACAGCCGGCCACAGCAAGTCCCCAAGATTCGGGAGCTTTGCTACAATCTAAACAAAGACCTATGCCTATCTACGAATACAAATGTGAGGATTGCGGAACCAGGTTTGAGAAGCTGGTCCGGAAGGCGCCGGAAGTCACGGGCCTGGAATGCCCCTCCTGCGGCCAGACGCATCTGCAGCAGGAGTTTTCGACATTCGCCGCGCACGCCGCCGCTCCCAAGCAAGCCGACGGCCCGGTGTGCCCCAGCGGGCGTTGCAGCAATCCCTCCGTGTGCGGCATGAACATGAACTGAGTGCCCAAGAACTTCATGGTCACGGTCGGGGAGTACACTTCCCTGGCCTTTCTGTTGCCGGCCGCGACCTTCGTTGGCTATGCCATTGGCTACCTGCTCGACCGGCTCTTCCACACCCACTTTCTATACATCCCGTTCCTGATCCTGGGAATCGTCGCGGGATTCGTGCAGCTGGTGCGGCAGGTTATGCGGGACACGCGCGACGATGGATCCTGACCAGGCGTTCTTTGACACTGCTCTTAGCCGGATCGCGCGCTGGACGTTGGCGCTGGCGGCCGCCGGATGCCTGGTATCGATGCTGTGGAAGGGATGGACTTGGGCTATCGCCTACCTGCTGGGCGCCGCGGCCGCCTACCTGAATTTCCACTGGCTCAAGCGCGTGGTGGAGGCCCTCGGTGGCACGGCTCAGGCGCGCCCGAGCCTGCGCTTCGCCATCCTGATAGGGTTGCGCTATCTGCTTCTGGCGGGGGGCGCTTATGCTATAGTGACATTTACTTCTTTGAGCTTGCCGGCCGCATTGACCGGTCTGTTCGTGCCGGTCGCCGCCGTCATCCTGGAAATCGTTTTCGAACTGATATATGCACGATAAAGGAAGCTGGCTCGCAAACTGGCTCGCAAAGCTGTTCAATCACTATCTGCCGGGGCCGGCCAAACTCAGCCTGAAACTGCTGGGCTTGCCGCCGGAACCGCAGCCCTGGGCGAGCTTCATGGTCATGGAACTCCTGGTGGTTCTGATCATCATTGTGCTGTTTGCCTTCCTCAGACGGCGGCTATCGGTGGACCACCCCGGAAAGCTGCAGCAGACTTTCGAACTGCTGGAGGAGTTTGTGCGCGGCCAGGCGGAAGAATCCGTGGGCCACGATGGTCCACGCTATATGGGGTTTTTCGGCACGGTCTTCATCTTCATTCTGTTTTGCAACCTCATCGGAAGCATTCCGGGTTTCGAATCGCCCACCATGATTCCCTCCGTACCGGCCGGCTGCGCAATCGCCGTGTTCTGTTACTACAACCTGATGGGTTTTCGCGAGCAGGGCTTCGGCAAGTATCTGGCTCACTTTGCCGGTCCGATGCCCTGGCTGGCCCCTCTGATGGTGCCGATCGAGTTGATCAGTCACATGGCGCGGCCTCTTTCGCTCACTATTCGTCTCTACGCGAATATGTTTGCGGGCGAGCAAGTCACGCTGGTATTCCTGGGTCTGACTTACTTCGCCATTCCCGTACTATTCATGGGCCTCCACATTTTCGTTTCAGTCCTGCAGGCCTACATCTTTATGCTGCTGGCGATGATGTATGTCGGCGGAGCCGTAGCGCACGAGCACTAATACAGGCTTAATGCCGCCCCTTCAGCGTGAGACCGGCTGCAAGAGGATGACGGGAACCACCTCCTGGGGGCGATCTTAATACAAGGAGCAAGTGAGATGAAAGCAAAATGGGTTTTACTGGCGCTGGTGTTGCTGGTGTTCGCCAGCCCGGTTTTCGCGCAGACCGGCGCGCCCGCGGCGGCGACCAATTGGGTGGCGATCACTTCGGGATTCTCCATGGCGATTGCTTCCGGACTCTGCGGCTTGGCGCAGGCCAAAGCCGTGGCGGCGTCCGCGGAAGGGATGGCACGCAATCCCGGTGCGGCCGCGGCGATCCGGTTCGCGCTGCTGTTAGGACTGGTGTTTATTGAATCGCTGGCACTTTACACGCTGATCATTATCGTCACGAAAGTAGTGGTGTAGTCCACAATACTGTTCACTTAGGTCGGACAGGCCTCCGGGCCTGTCCTTCTATGCCGAACGCGCCCGACCAACGCCGCCGTGACCGTCAGGGAGCGGACTCTCCCTGAACTCCGCTATTTCCGGTGTTTTTTCTTGAACGCCGCAACGCCCGCCTGAATAATTGCCAGCGCCCGCTTTGGGCCGCCGCGTTTCTTGACCTTGAATTTCTTGCCGCGCTGCTTATTATAGGAGACGAAGAACGCTTCCACCTGGTCCAGCAGCACGTCGCTGACGTTATCAATCGAAGTGATGTGCTCGTGGGTGTAGGAGTGGACAGCCACAGCGAGCAGCCGGTCGTTTGTCTCTGTCTTGCCGTCCTCGGACTGATCGGCTTCGATCACCCCGACGATGCGGACGTCGAGCAGGCAGCCGACGTGCGCCGGCTCGTCCATCAGCACCATTACGTCCAGCGGGTCGCCGTCTTCGCCTAGTGTCGATGGCACGAAACCAAAATCGAAGGGGAACGCCATCCCCTCAGGCAGCAGGCCGCCCAGGCAGAACAGGTTCGACTCCTGTTCGTAGTCAAACTTGTTGCGGCGGTTCTTTGGCGTTTCAATAATCGCGCGGCACGTGCACTTCTTGACGTCCAGTTTATTGGGAAGCGCTGTCAGATCCGCCATCTCCGCATTGTAGTCGATCGCGGTATGATGCGCGGTATGCCAATCCATCTGGAGTGGTCCGATATCGCCGTCCGCTTGCTATGCACGGCGCTGGCCGGCGCACTCATCGGCATCAATCGGGGCGAACACGGCAGACCCGCGGGCCTGCGGACGACCATGCTCGTAGCGTTGGCCGCTTGCATATCGATGATCCAGGTGAATCTCCTGCTTCCTGCTGGCGGAAAACCCGCAACGTCATTCGTAGTGCTTGACCTGATGCGATTGCCGCTCGGAATCTTGTCGGGTATGGGCTTCATTGGCGCTGGCGCGATTCTTCGGCGCGACAACTTCGTCGTGGGTATAACCACCGCCGCCACGCTGTGGTTCGTCACGGTGCTGGGCCTCTGTTTCGGAGGCGGTCAAATCCTGCTCGGATTGGTGGGCCTGGCGGCAGGACTGATCGTGTTGGCGGGATTGAAGCAAGTCGAGGAGCGCATGAAGCAGGACCGTCAAGGTACATTATCGATTGTAATCGACCCGTCGGGCCCAGGCGAGGACGAAATTCGTACTGGCCTCGTGACGGCAGGATTCAAGATCATATCGTGCGCGGCAGCATTTAACTCAGAGGCAAGGAGCCGGCAACTGAGCTGCGAATTACAGTGGAGGACCGCCGCGCATGACAGCAGCGTGCCCGAAGTTGTTCGCGTGTTGGCGCGGCGTCCTGGGGTCAACAGTATCGCATGGACGCCGCAAGTGAAATAGCGTGTGCGGCCGGTGGTATCAGCCGGGAGTTGCTGCGCACCGAGCCACCACAGGGAACGGTCCCAACCATCACTTGACTAACGCCAAATCATCAAAGACGAGCGCCATGCTCGGGCCAAGCTGAGCTGAATCGCCGGCGGGGCGTTAAGTTCACTGCGGCTACAAACCCGACGGTTTGACAGACTTGGCGGTCGGCGAAGCCACGCTGAAAGAACGAAGATCACTGCCGACATCCTCAACGTCATAGGGCAGCAGGTCTCGCGGAGTTCAACTGCGCGTCTTGTGCGGTCGATAGGGGAAACCGCGGAAATCCCAAGCTGGGCACGGATTTCTGATCAATCGGCGGGCCTGGGCAAGCTGTCGCGACAAGCATGATTGTCGGGGGTGCTGGCGGGGAGTAGCAACGATAGCTGATCTACCCATGGAAGCAACGTTCGCCTACTGCCCCGAAACGCGGCAGTGAGGCGGAATAGCCCGAGCACGTGCAAACGTGATTGACCTAAACCGGTAGATGCCGCCGTTCGCTCGCTCTGAAAATTCGACACGCGAACACTAACCACAGTTACTTGGGCTTAGGTCGGAAGATATGAACCGCCTTGTCCGCCGTCATGAAGTTTCCACCAACGTCGAACGACCCACGATATGCCGGAACGCCGTGGGCAATTCGCCCGATTGTCGATTCAAGAATGGGCGGACAGCTGCAGACCTCGGAGCCGCAATCCAAACAGTAATCAGGGTAAGAACTACAGAACAGCGTCTCTAACATTGAGCCGCGCTCTGCTTTGGTAGCTCCCGCATCGCGGTCTACAATATTCTGGACGTGCATGAGCCACGCGAACACATCCGCAGCCTCACTGAGAAAGTAACCGGGCGCTGCAGGGAATATCCGGAGGGCTTCCGCTGTCTCACCTAGCTCCTCCGTTAGTCTGGCGAAGCTAGCCCCATAATCTTCAACTTGCGAAACTTGGTAAAGCTGCGAGAACATCCGCTGCCAGTCACCGAGACTCTTCGGACAATTTTCTTTAACCTTGTCACCTATCATTCCGAGAGTGTGCCAATCCGGCCCAGGGCGCTTCGCTTTAAGCTCCGTGCATTCCTCAGCATCATGTGGATTCTTCTGGCAATATGGACAGATCCAGGGGAATTTGGCCCACAATAAGTCGGAAACGCTCTTTACGCCAACCTTCCCGCAGAGAGCCATCCACCACGCGACCGACTTCGGTACAAATTTGATCGGATCAATGTCGGGCTTCTTCTTGTGGCTAGCTAACAAGCTGAACCCGCCGATCACCTCTACCATATGTGCAAAGATCTCTGCAGGAGCACGGGAGAAGTTGCGATTCCAGTATATGGCATTAACTCGTCGGTACCAGTCATCCAGGGGCCGGTCCTTATGCTCGCGTACGAACGTATCGTCAACCGTCTGAGCATCGGCCTGCAGCCGATGCGATCTGATGAAATGGCGATTCAATTCCTCGACCTCGGCCATGAGTTCATGAGGAAAAAGGTCAGTTGCAATACCCGCGCTTCGAAGGACTTCCCAACCCTTCCCAGTGATCTTAGGGTTGGGATCGAGCATGCCTATGACAACCCTGGATACTTTGCGTTCCGCAATTCTGTTTGCACACGGTACCTTGGGATGAGTACGGCTAGTGCAAGGCTCTAAGGTGGTGTAGATTGTGGCGCCAACGAGTGCCGTCTCTTCGAGTTTCTTCTCAAGCGCGATGAACTCAGCGTGGCTACCGGAGCGTTCACCGCGGTGTGCACTCGCAAGGACAGTACCATCCCTAACCACGACGACGCCGACTTTGGGATGTACCCGGCCGTCCTCTGGCTGACTCTTGCGCGCCTCAGCGATGGCCATTCGAATGAACCCGAACTCTGATGTGTCCATTTTCGGATACCTCTTGCCAATAAGGCTCAGCTTTTACGCTTCGATTATAGTCTAACCATGGGTGCGACCGAACGCGGGGCTGTAGGACGTGCAATATAGCCGATTTGAAACCGATGGCCGCCGGCACTCAAAACCGACAGGTCCAGAAGCCGGATGGCAGCACGCTCGCCTTCGTGCATCGCGACCCGGCCATGCACTGGCGCAAGCAGGCCGAATCGCTCGCCCCAGTCCGGTGAATACCATTCGCGCCATCATGGCGCATCATGACCAATGTCTAGGTCCCGCTGCCCTCACGGCCGCCACCCCGGCGCGAATCTGTGCACCCGAATCGATCCACAGTCATGCACACGTCGGTCGCCCGTGCCCGCCACCGTGCGAAGTGAACCCTCGCCCCCTCGCCCCTTCCCACCCCGTGTCAGAATAAAAGCCTGTGGTCTTGCTGCAGAACGTTTCCAAGCTTTACAAGCTCTACAAGCACCCGTCGGACCGCCTGCGGGAGGCGCTGCCATTCGCGCCCACCACCCTCCACAGCGATTTCTGGGCCCTGCGCGACATCAGCTTCCAAGTGGAAAAGGGCGAGACACTCGGCCTGGTCGGGCCCAACGGCTGCGGCAAAAGCACGCTGTTGCAGATCGTATGCGGCATCCTGCAGCCCACCCTGGGGCGCGTGGTCGCGCGCGGGCGCATCGCGGCGCTGCTCGAGCTGGGCGCAGGCTTCAACCCCGAATTCACCGGCCGCGAGAATGTCTTTCTCAACGGCGAAATCATGGGGCTGACCCGCGCCGAGATCGAGCGTGCCATGCCGTCCATCGAAGCCTTCGCCGAGATCGGCGAGTTCATCGCCCGGCCCGTGAAGGAATATTCGAGCGGCATGTATGTGCGCCTGGCCTTCGCCACGGCTATCCACGTGGACCCCGATATCCTCATCGTCGATGAAGCCCTGGCGGTGGGCGATGCGGTGTTCGCCAATCGCTGCGTGCGCAAGTTCGAGGAACTGCGCGAGCGTAAGGTCACCGTGCTGTTCGTCTCCCACGACCTCGGCCTGGTGAAGCAGCTTTCCGACCGAGCCATTCTGCTGCTGAACGGGCGCATCGAAGCGCAGGGCGCGCCCAGCGACGTGATCAACCGCTATATCGGTCTGGTGCTAGAAAAGCAGCAGGCGCCGCAGGACCGGCTACATAAAGACGAGCGCTTCGCCGCCAGCTATCGGCACGGCGACGGATCGAGCGAAATCCTGGGCGTGGAGCTGCTGAACACGGCGGGCGAGCCGGTGACTTCAGCGTCGAGCGGCGAGCCGGTAACCGTCCGTGTGCGCAGCCGCTTCCATCAGCCGCAGTGCGATCCGATGGTGGGGATACTCATCCGCACGCGCATCGGCATGGACGTTTATGGCACCAACACGCGCATCGAAAAAGTGCACCTGGGCAGCTATCCAACGGGCGCCGAGATTGAGGTCGATTTCCGCTTCGAATGCTGGCTAACGCCGCAGCAATATACTCTGACCGTTGCCACGCAGAATCCCGATGGAACCAGTCACGACTGGCTGGACGATGTGATTGCGTTCGATGTGGTGGATGCCCGCGCCGCGGCGGGCGTGGCGAATCTGAGGGCCAAAGTCGAATGGCGCGCAATCGCGCGCGCGGATCGTGTTAGGCTTGACCTCATCGAATGATCTACATCGTAGTGCTGTCGCTGATTGTGGCGGTATTGCTGGGCACCGCGCTGTTCCGCTCGCTGGGCGTCAAGAACCAGGCCGATTTCTTGGTGGCTGGCCGCAAGCTCACCTGGCCGGTGTTGGTGTTCACCCTGCTTTCTTCATGGATCGGCGCCGGCAGCCTGTTTGCCGGCGGCGAAAACGCCTACCGCAACGGCTTCGCGGCGCTCTGGCAGCCGGCCGGCGGCTGGCTGGGCCTGATCCTGATCGCCATGATCGCCGGCCGCGCGCGCCGCTTCGCCCAGTTCACCGTGCCGGATCTGCTCGAAACGCGCTTCAACACCACCGCGCGCGTGCTCGCCACCATAGCGATCGTCATCTCTTACACCGTGATCACCAGCTACCAGTTCAAAGGCGGCGGCCGCATCCTGCACCTCATTTTCCCCGCGCTCGACGAAAAGACCGGCATGAATATCATCGCTGTCTTCGTCATCACCTTCACGGCGCTGGCGGGTATGGCGTCGGTCGCCTATCTGGACTTGATCATCGGCCTGCTGGTGACCGTGATCGCGCTGATCTCGCTGCCCCTGCTGCTCGCGCGTACCGGAGGCTGGCCGGCCGTACACGCGGCCCTTCCGGCCGATCACTTCACCGTGTTCGGGCCGCTCGGCTGGCTCCGCTGTCTGGGATACCTGCTGCCGACCATGCTGCTGCTGATCGGCAACCAGGGCATGTATCAGAAGTTCTTCTCCGCGCGCTCCGAACGCGACGCGCGCTGGGCCGTCTTCGGATGGATCATCGGCACATTGATCCTCGAAACCGTCATCATCACCATCGCCGTTATCGGCAGCGCCACGCTCAAGACCGACACGCCCTACGAGATCATCCCGCTGACTGCGCGCAGGCGATTGCCGGAAGTGGTGGGCGCCATCCTGCTTGGCGGCGTCTTTGCCAAGGTCATCTCCACCGCCAACAATTACCTGTTCTCACCCGCCAGCAATCTGATTCACGATGTCTATAAGCGCTTCATCGATCCGCAAGCTGGTGAGCGCCGCACCCTGTTCGTCTCGCGCGCGGTGGTCATCCTGCTGGGAGTGTTCGCGCTGGTGCAGGCGGCCTATTTCGAATCCATTTTGAAAGCTGCGCTATACGCGTACACGGTTTACGGCGCGGCGGTCACTCCGGCGGTGATGGCGGTATTCTTCTGGAAGCGGGCCAATACAGCAGGCGCCGTCAGCTCGATTATTCTGGGAACGGCCATCACCGTGGTGTGGAATATTTTGCAGATCCAGTGGCTGGATGCCGTGTATCCGGCGCTGGGCGTTTCCGTGCTGGCGCTGGTGGTGGTGAGTCTCTCGACCGCGCCGCCTTCGCGCGCCAACTTGGAGCCATTTGAAAAATGAACGTCGCCGAAATTCAGGAAGAACTACGCAAAGAAAAGTTGGATGGGTGGCTGTTTTTCGACCATCATCAGAGAGACCCGCTGGCCTATCGCGTACTGCATTTTGCGCCAGCCTCGCATGTCACCCGGCGCTGGTATTACTGGATTCCGGCCGCTGGCGAGCCGCGCGGGCTGGTGCATCGTATTGAATCGGGAATTCTGGATGCCGTGCCCGGCGAGAAGATCCGCTATTCGAGCTGGAGCGAGCAGGTGGGCGGGCTCGGCGCTTTGCTGGGCGGAGCTCGGAAAGTGGCCATGCAGTATTCGCCGATGTGCGCCATCCCTTACGTCGCCATGGTGGATGCGGGCACGGTGGAATTGGTGCGCAGCCTGGGTGTGGAGGTGGTCAGCTCGGCCGAGCTGATCCAGCATTTCGAGGCGCGCTGGAGTCCGGCGGCGCTCGAATCGCACCTGGAGGCGGGCCGCCGCGTGGATCGCGTGCGCGCGCTGGCTTTCGACATGATCCGGCAGATCACCCGCGGCGGCGGCGTGGTCGAGGAGTTCGCGGTCAAACAATTCGTGCGGGATGGTTTTGCCAAAGAGGGTCTGTTCACCGATCATGGGCCCATCGTGGGCGTAAACGCCAACGCCTCCAACCCGCATTACGAGCCTACCGCGGAGGTCACTTCCCCTATTCGCTCCGGCGACCTGGTGCTGCTCGACATGTGGGCCAAGCTGGATGCGCCCGGCGCGGTTTTTTACGATATCACCTGGACCGGCTTCTGCGGGGACCGGCCGAGCGATGCAATGCTCAACGTATTCGGCGTGGTAAGCGGCGCGCGCGACGCGGCCATCCAGCGCGTGCGCGACGCCATCGCGGCGGGCCGGGATTTGCGCGGCTTCGAAGTCGACGACGCGGCGCGCGGCTACATCTCGAGCCGCGGCTTCGGCGAGTTCTTCGTGCATCGCACCGGCCATTCCATCGGCGAAGACGTGCACGGCAATGGCGCCAACATGGACAATCTTGAAACGCACGACGAGCGCCGCGTCGCGCCGTGGACCTGTTTCTCCATCGAGCCCGGCGTCTACCTGAAGGACTTCGGCGTGCGCTCGGAAGTGAACATGTTCGTGGGCGAGAACGAAGCGCGAGTCACCGGCGAGATCCAGCGTGAGCTGGTGGTCTTGTGACTACTCCTTCAAGCCGAACGCATAAACATTAGAATCGTAAGTGGTGACAAACACCTTGCCGCCCGAAATCGAAATGCCGCTGAAATGCGTCCACGAGGGCATGGTCTCGCCGCTCGAGTAAAGCTCCTTGCCGGTGGTAGCGTCAAACGCGTAGAGCACCGCGTGCCCCACGTGCTTGGCGACGCGATCGGCTGAAGTATATAACCCGCCGTCGTTGTCTTTGGCCTGCCGCGCGAACTCTCCGTTCGAGATTGCAAAGACCAGCCCGCCTGCCACAATCGGCGGCTCCGGCAGATTCATGTCCCGCGAGATCCATGCCGGAACCGCGGCCGGCTTGCCGTCTTTCTCTTCGATGCGGAAGGCCATGATGCTGCCGTTCGGCGCGTCCCCGTTGGTGACGGGAAACTTCGCGCTGCTGGCGGCCGCGCCCAGAGCCGGCACGTATAGCCAGCGGTTCTTCTGTTCGTCTTCTGCGCTTGCAAAAGCGCCCCAGAATCCGTGGCCGGCGAAGTCAGCATCCTCATTGACCAGTACCGGGCTGCGGAAAAGCGGTGTCTTGTGATCCGGCCCGCCGATATGCTGCGCGTCCAACAGGTAGACTACGCCCTCTTTTCCTCCCGCGGCTACGATTTCCCGCCCGTTCATCGAAAACACAGTAGCGGACATCGACCCCATATCGAGATCTTTTCGCGTCAGATAATTGTGATTGGGGGGAGTGAAGTAGTCTACCAGCTTCAGGTCCTTTAGCGAAAGCTGCAGAATAGTGTCCGGAAACTGGTTGCGGCCGGCATCGTAGGAACCGTCTCCGGTCTGCGCAAACAACATGCCGCCCTTGCTGATGGCTACGCCCGCGCGTCCCCAAATGCCCGCGCCGCCGTTGGCCGCCTGGAAGAAATTAATCGTATGATCCGGTGTCTTGAGATCCATCGCGTAGACGCCCGACTTGGCGCCGTTACAGCCCTGCGACGTGCTCGTGTATACAACACCAGGATCCGGGTGCCTGTAATCTCCCCCTACGCTGATCAGGTTCAGGCTCCAGTTCTTCGAGAACGGAGGCACGAACTGCTGCGGCGGTACACGGTCCTCGCCGTCAATCACGTTCAGCACGTGAAGTTTGCCGTCGCTGGCGATAGCGAGAACACTCGCCTTCAGTCCCTCTTTGCGAATTAAAGGCGTGGCATTGAGCGCGTTGGGGCACAGCCAGAACGGCTCCTGCCGGGACTTGCCTTCCACCACAAAGGTCTTCTTCCAAAGCAGTTTGCCGGTGTCGGCATCCATCGCGAAAAGATTGTCGGAGGCGCCGGCCACGATCACAATCTCGGCCATGCCTTTGTCGGTAACAATCCACTCGACATTCACCGGCGCGGTGAGCGAATTGAGCTCGCGCGGCTGATTATCGACATGTGTCTTCCACAGCAGCCCGATTGACTTGGCGTTGTCGCGATTCAGGTCAGTCTCCTTTGGACTCCACCCGGTACGCTGCGGGTCGTTGCCATAAGACAGCCAGTCCGCCGCGATCAAATGCGAGAAGTAAAGGAGTGGCACGCACGATGCAACAAGGATTTTTCGTCTCATAGTCTACTGCCCTAACTTCTGCTTCTTGTATTCCTCATACTCTTTCTTGAGAGCCGGGTCGCTCGGACTCGGATAGATCTCGCTCGATTTGTATTTCCCTGTCAGCAGCTTCGCCTTGGTCCATTCGTCGTGGACATGCGTCTCATCGGCCTTGTCCACCACCTGCTTCACCAGCTCCGGCGGAATGAAGTACACGCCTTCGCTATCGCCGAACACCACGTCGCCGGGCATCACCGTAGCGCTGCCGATGCGCACGGGAACATTGATGCCGGTCAGCATGACGTTGCGGATGGGAGTCGGATGCACGCCGCGGCAGTAGACCGACATGTCGATCGGCTGGATGCCTTCCAGATCCCGAATCGCGCCATCCACCACGAATCCCGTGCCGGTGGCCGCGAAGATGGCGGTAGCCAGATTGTCGCCCACCAGGGTCCCTTCTTCGATCTTGCCGAACAGGTCGACCACCAGCACGTCGCCGGGCTTCAGCGTGTCGATCACGCGCTGGTTGCCATTGTGTCCGAGTCCCTTGGCCTTGGCCTCGGCTTCGCTGATGTCCGCCACGTCGGGGCGGATCGGCATGAACTGTGCGGTGACGGCGCGCCCCACCAGCTTGCGGTCGGGATGCAGGATGCGCCAGTTCCCCTCATATTGATTGGGAAAATGCGCGCCGGGCAGGATGGCCCAGACCTCCTCCGCCGACAGGCCTTTTACTTTCTCCAGAATGGCGTCGGGCACTTTCGGGCGCCCATCCTCGAATCGCTCGAACGGGTTCTTCGCCGTGTAGCGCAGCATCTCCTCACGGGTAAACGTGAACACTTGCGCCGGCGCCACCATCGGGCAAAGCAGTATCAGATTGAGGAAGAGCTTCATGCGGTGCACTGTATCACACCGCGCGCGTCTCCGCGTCTCCCCGTCTCCGTGTCTCCGCGTCTCCGCCTACCCGGTCATCGCCAGCCGAATGATCTTCTTCTGAATGGCGTACTGCACCAGTTGAGCCTTGTTGTGTATGTCCAGCTTGCGCATCAGGTTGAACTTGTGCGCCTCGATGGTCTTCACGCTCAGGTTGAGGATGGTGGCAATCTCTTTGACCGAATTGCCTTCCGCCAGAAACTTGAGGATTTCCACTTCGCGCCGCGTCAGCGTGCTGAAGCGCGGCAGGCGGGTCGCGGACTTCACCCGGCTGCGAAAATCGTCCACCAGGTGCGACAGCATGCGCGGGCTCAAATAGCTGCCGCCGCGATGCACCTCGGCGATGGCCGCCACCAGTTGCTCGGCAGGGCTGTCCTTAAGCACGTAGCCGCTCGCGCCGGCCTCCATGCACTCGGCCAGGTAGTCTTCGTCGTCGTACATGGTCAGAAATAACACCTTGGCGCCCGGACGATCCCCGCGGATCTGCCGGGTCGCCTCGAAACTGCTCAGCCCCGGCATGCTGACGTCCATCAGCACCACATCCGGCTTCATTTCGGCAGATTTGGCGACAGCCTCCGCCCCGTTGGCGGCTTCACCCACCACCTCCAGATCCGGCTCGGCGGTAAGCAGCGTGTGTACTCCCTGGCGGAACAGGGTGTGGTCGTCGGTAAGAAGCACTCGAATTTTTGCCATAGTCGCGTTTCATCCGGAACCCGAACTCGCGGCTGACCCTGGAATCGGCAATCGCACGCAAACCTTGGCGCCATGCCCTGGACTGCTGCGGATCTCCAAACGGCCGCCCCAAAGAGCCACGCGCTCCCGCATGCCCTTCAAACCGAAACACTTCGGTTGAGCCACCGCCGAATCCACCTCGAATCCGATGCCGTCGTCCTCGACGTTCAGTTCCAATACTGTATCGGTGGCTCCGAGCGAAAGGTTTACATGGGAAGCCTGGGAGTGTTTGACAATATTCTGGTAGCACTCCTGCACCACCCGGTAAATGGTGGATTCCAGGGCGCGCGGCAGACGGTCGCAGCGCGCCTCCAGCCGGACGTGCAGCTTGATCGCGTTGAGCTTCCGGAAGTTGGCGCTTAAGTGCCGTATGGCAGCCGCCAGACCCAGTTGTTGCAGAACCGACGGGCTCAGCGCCGCCACCACCCGCCGGATCTCGGTAATGATCCGCTCGGCGACCCGCCGCGCATCGGCGAGCTTCTCCCGCATTTCCGGCGGCGCCGCCCTTTCCAGCATCTCCAGGTGCAGCCGCAGGAATAGCATCGACTGCCCGGCTTCATCGTGGATCTCCCGGCTAATCCGCAGCCGCTCCTCCTCCTGGGCCTGCATCAGATGGCCGGCCAGCCCGCGCACCTGCTCCTCGCGCTCGGCCAGATCCTGCAGCAGCCGCGCCCGCTCCGCGGCGCGCAGGCAGCGCTCGGCGAACGCGTCCAGCAGTTCCAGTTCGCGCGGCAGCCACCGATAGGGCGTCGGGAAACCGAATTGGATCAGGCCGGCCAGGCGCCGGTCCGAGAAAAACGGAATCGACCAGTAGGACTGAAACAGCCCGCGCATCTCCGCATCTACAATGAGCTCCTCCTCGGCGCTTCCGCCCGCGATATAGCGCGGCCGCGCCAGACGCTTGAGCGTCTTTTGGGCGATCTGCGGCGGCTCCACGATCGGGATCAGGCGCCCGGCTTGCGCGCGAAAAGTGCGCGTCAGGATGACGATGAACCGGCGCAGCAGATCGTCCATGCCGGTGGCGTCCATTTCGGCGCGGAGCAGCCCGTAGAACGCTTGAGTCTCGGTCTCGCGTACCTGGTAAAAGGCGTTGTTTAAAGCCAGCACCGTGCAGAAATAGAGCTGTTCGCGCAGCGGCTGCAGGGCCGCCGCCTGCTCCGGATAGCGGTTGGCCAGCAGCGGGTCGATCAGGCGGTCGTATTCGCGCACGGCTCGCACCGCCTCCTCGGGCGACACATTCAGCTTGGCCAGACGCCGGCTGTTGTAGGCTACCTGTTCGAGGAAATCGGACAGCGAACGGCCGCTGGAGAGTATCTGCGCCGCCGCGCCGGACGTGATCTGAAATAGCGTCTTGCGTTGCGACGCATCGTATATCCTGGCTCCCGGCTCGCTCTTGAGATGGCGGTCGAAGGAGGCGTCCAGTCCCGCCAGATGCGGCTGAATAAGGTGCGCGAAGCGGTCCAGGCGTGGCCCCAGCGGATCGTAGAACATGCCGGCGGCGTCCGCGAGAGCGGCCTCGGCTTCCACAAAGTGAGCTTGCGCCATCTACTAGAGGTGGGGTGAAACTGGTAATGTTCTCAGCCGCGTTCCATGCGCGCGCAACAGATCCGCGACATCCTCGAAGCCGTTCGATACCGCGCCCTCGAGCGGCGTGGCCCCGGCCTTGTTGCGCAGGCTGACATCGGCGCCCCGCTCGAGCAGCAGCTCCACCACGTCGCGCCGGTCCCAGGAAGCCGCATCATAGAGCGGGGTCGCTCCGGACTCGTCGCGCGCGTTGATATCGGCGCCCCGGTCGAGCAGTAGCGCCGCCAGTTCCCTATGCCCGCCCAGCGCCGCGTCGTGTAATGGAGTGGCCCCCGTGGCATTCTTCTGGTCCACCCGCGCGCCATGCTCGAGCAGCACGCGCGCAATCTCGGTATAGCCCTTCAAGGCCGCGTCTCCGAGCGGCGAAGAGCCTTCCCCGGTGCGCGCATTCACGTCCGCGCCCTTGGCGGCCAGCAGCTCTACCATGTCGGTCTGGCCTTTCAGCACAGCCTCGCCCAGCGGTGTGGCGCCGGATTTGTCCTTGCCCGCCAGCGTGGCGCCCTTGGTCATCAGCAGCTCCACCACCGCCGTATGCCGCAGGCGCGAGGCGTTCTCGAGCGGCGTCGAGCCCGAGCTATCGCGCGTATTCACCTGGGCGCCGCGCTCGAGCAGCAGCTCCACTACATCCGCGTGACCCTTTGCAGCCGCTTCGTTGAGCGGCGTGGCGCCCGTCTCGTCGTTGACCGCATCGATCTTGGCGCCCTTGTCGAGCAGCAACTCCACCACGCCGCGATAGCCCCGCCAGGCGGCCTCGTCGAGCGGCGCGGCGCCGGCTTTGTCGCGCGCGCTGACTTCCGCGCCGTGGGCCAGCAGCAGCGCGGCCATTTCCCGGTAGCCGCGCGCAGCCGCGAGGTGCAGTGCGGTCTGGCCCGAACGGTAAGTGGCTTGCACGTCCGCGCCATTGGCCAGCAGAAGCTCGGCCACCTCCCGGTTGTCCTTGATCGCCGCATAATGCAGAGGCGTGGAACCCGCTTCCAGATGCCGCGCGTTAACATTGGCGCCGTGCGCGATCAGCAGCGCCGCGATCTCCCGATTGCCGCTCCAGGCCGCGTCGTGCAGCGGTGTCGATCCCAGCCCGTCATGCGCGTTCACATCCGCGCCCGCTTCCAGCAGCACGCGCACCTGTTGCGCGTCGCCGGCCGTGATCGCATCGTGCAGATCGGCCGCCCACAGCGCCGCCGCCGAGAGTAGCAAAAGCCTACCCCACCGGGCATGCATCGGCGAACCCCACGTATTGCACTTCCTCTTCCAGCTCCAGGCCGAACTGGCGCCGTACCCTGTCCTTGAGTTCCTGTATCAGCTCGCAAAGGTCCGCGGCCGTCCCGTGTCCGGCGTTATAGATCAGGTTGGCATGATAGGCCGCCACATGTATCTCGCCGCGCTGCATGCCCTTGGCGCCCGCCTGCTCCAGAAAATACGCGGCCGGCACTTTGCCTTCCCGCACCACGCTTTCGGGCACCAGGGCCGCCGCGGCGGGCGGCAGCTCGGCGAAAAGCAGGTTCTTGAAAATGCTTCCCGCGCACTTCATCGTCACCGGAAATTTTTCGTTGCGTACTTTCAGGATGTCGCCGGCCGTCTTGCGCAGCGTCCCGGCATCGGCGCGATCGAGGAGCAATTCCGTCGAAAACACGATCCACTCTTTGTGTCGCTTGAAAATGCTCTCGCGATAGTGGAACTGGCACGCCTCGCGATCGAACACACGCACCCGCTCGCCATCGAAAAAGCGTACCTGCCGCACGCGCTCCGAGATCGAATGCCCATACGCGCCGGCGTTGCCGTACACCGCCGCGCCCACCGAGCCGGGAATTCCGGCCAGCGTCTCCAGGCCCCGCAGGCCGCGCTCGATCGAAAAATCCACCAGATCCTGCAGCACCGCGCCGGCGTCGCAGTAGATGCGATCGTCCGCCGCCAGTATTCGCCGCGCCACAAACCGCAGCATGATGCCGCGGTAACCCAGATCGGATACGATCAGATTGGTGCCCCCGCCCATCACCATGTATTCCAGACCGCTCGCGCGCGCCACCCCCAGCGCCTGTATGAACGATTCGACGCTTTCGGTTTCGGCGTAAATGTCGGCCGGACCGCCAATGGCGAAGCGCGTGTGGGCCGCCAGCGGCGCGTCGTGCAAAACAGTTAAATCAGGTATCTCGGCCAGGCGCGCGAGCGTGGGGTCCATCGATTCAATTATAAAGGAGGGCATCTGATGCGTTCTGGCTTCCGGCAAGGGTCAACAAAAGTGGACCAAGGCCAAGCCTCTTGTAAATCATATCTTAACATGTTATGTTAATATGTGGACGAGGATGAGCTTGAGCTACTGCTCTCCCTGGACGGCTCGGATTTCGAGATGGCTCCAGGGGTGGTGGTGGAGTTTACCGCCCGGCGCACTGGAATGACGCCGGAGCGGCCTCATGGCATCAGCTACGCATTCGTGCTGCGCCAGAAGGATGGGGGGCCGTGGGTGCGCTTCGACAACGCCCACGCTGTTGACAAAGGTCGAGGCTATCGACGCAAGCGCGCCGCTTACGACCACTGGCACCGAACAGAAAAAGATAAAGGCCGTCCCTACAACTTTACGACGGCCATTCAGTTACTCGATGATTTCTGGAGAGAGGTAAGGAGGACGCTCGATGAAAAAGGAATCCCAAACGACTTATAAGGTTGGGTCACTGCGTGAATTTGCCGATTGGACCAAAAGCGTTGTGCGCGATCGCAAGAGCGCGCATGGCGTGCCAAAAAAGTGGTTCGACAGCGAAGAAACAGCGGCGCGAGCCACGACCGACCAGGCGTCGGCCGAGACTATGGTGAAGCTACTGTGTCCTGGCAATCTCGCTGTCCTGGAAGCGATTCGCCGACACAAGCCTGCGTCCATGCGGGAGCTTGCTACGCTGACCGGGCGGAAGGAGGCCAGCCTTTCGCGCACTCTGAAGCGCTTCGCCGAACTCGGGATTGTGTCCTTTCAGGACGGCCCACACCGCACGCGCGTGCCAGCTCTCATTGCGCGCCGGGTGCATCTTGAGATCGACCTTACCGGTCACCATAGCGCAGTCGCCGTGGACGGCCAGCGCTGATGCTAATGCGAACCTTGAAGGCGTCGAACGCCAGGGCCTCATTCACAGATTCTACGTACGATGCAATTATAAGGGAGGGCATCTGATGCGTTCCGGTTTCCGCGGCTTTCCGCCCGAAGCCATAACATTTTTTCGGAGTCTCGCCCGCCACAACACGCGCGAATGGTTCCAGCCGCGCAAGCATATCTACGAAGAGCAGGTCAAAGCGCCCATGATCGAGCTGGTCACCGAGCTAGACCGGGCCATGCTGGAATTCGCGCCGGACTATGTCACGGACGCCAACAAGGCCATCTATCGCATCTATCGCGACACGCGCTTCAGCCCGGATAAGACCCCCTACAAGACCCACATCGCAGCGAGCTTCGCGCGGCGCGGAATGGAAAAGCATGGCGCGGGCGGCTACTATTTTTCGATCTCCCACAAGGAGATCGAGGTAGGCGGCGGGATCTACATGCCACCGCCGGAAGCGCTGCTGGCCGTGCGCACGCACATAGCCCAGCGCCATGCGGACTTCCGGCGCATAGCGGCTTCGAGCGCCATCAAGCGGCTGTTCGGCGCGGTCCAGGGCGAGCAACTCGCGCGCGTGCCCAAGGGCTTCTGCGCCGAGGACCCCGCCGCGGACCTGCTGCGCTTCAAGCAATACTTGCTGTTTACCAGGCTCGATCCGGCGGTGGTGACAACTCCTAAGCTGCTCCCGGAGCTCGAGAAGCGCTTCCGCGCCATGGCGCCCTTCCTGGATTTTCTGAACAGACCTCTGTTGACCTTGAAACGGCGCGTGCCGCCATCGAACGACGAGCGCTTCTTCGACTAACACCGAATCGCCACAGAGCCTATACTAAAGCCATACACTCCCCATGCGTTTCTTGCTGTACTGCCTTCTCTGCGCGCCCCTGCTCCTGGCCCAGGCTCCCGACGAAAAAGAAGACTTGAAAAACCCCGTAGCCGGCCAGGCCGAAGCCATCGCCGCCGGTAAAAAACTATATCTGGAAAGCTGCGGCGGCTGTCATGGCCCCAACGCTGAAGGCGGCCGCGGTCCCAACCTCGCACAGGGCGACCTGGTCCGCGGGGCCACCAACCGTCAGTTACTCTCCGTCATCAAGGAAGGCGTGAAGGGCTCCGACATGCCGCCCACCCGCCTGCCCGATGAGAAAATCTGGCAGATCATCGCCTATCTGCGCGATCTTACCGCGGTGGCCTTCGACAGTACCGCGCCCGGCGATATTCAGGCCGGAAGCGCCCTCTTCTACGGTAAGGCCGGCTGCACCAGTTGCCACATGATCCGCGGCCGCGGCGGTTTTCTCGGACCCGATCTCTCCAACATCGCGCGTATGCGCTCGTTTACACAGTTGCGCGCATCGCTGCTCGATCCCGATGCGCAGATCGCCGAAGGATATGGCGGCGTCACCGTGGTCACCAGGTCCGGCCAGAAAATCTCCGGCGTGGCCCGTGACAATACCAATTACTCCATTCAGATTCTGGATGCGCACGGCAATCTTCACCGTCTCCTGAAGCTCGACCTGCGAGAGGTCGAGTTTCGGAAGAGTTCGCTGATGCCTCACGATTACAAGCAGCGCCTCAGCCTCGCCGATGTCCAGGATATGCTGGCGTTCCTGGGTCGCCAGTCGATGCGGCAAATCGACGCGAGTGTGCGGACGAGTATCGGGAGCCCATCGCCGCCGCCGGTCTCTACCGAGACTGCTGGCTATGGCCTGATTCGCGAAGGTCCCGGCGACAACTGGCTCACTTACGCGGGAGATTATGCCGCGCACCGGCATAGCCCTCTGACTCAGATCACTCGGGATAACGCGGCGTCGCTCGCGCCTAAGTGGGTCTATCACGTGGAAAACGCCACCCACCTGGAAGCTACGCCTCTGGTCTACGACGGCATCATGTACGTTACCAACAGCAACGAAGTGCACGCGCTCGATGCCCGCACCGGCCGCCGCATCTGGATGTATCGCGACGAAGGGGCTAAGCGCAGCGACGTGAACCGCGGCGTTGCCATCCTGGGCGACAGCGTCTTCTTCGTGACGAGCGACGCTCGCCTGGTGGCCCTCAATCGGTCGACCGGCGGAGTGCTCTGGCACAAAGAATATGCCGATATCAATCGGGGCGTGTACACCACCCTCGCCCCCTTGGCCCTGAAAGATCGCGTGATTGTGGGAGTCTCCGGCGGAGATAGCGGCGTGCGCGGATTCGTCGCGGCGCTTTCCGCGGCCTCGGGCGATGAGCTGTGGCGCTTCTGGACCGTTCCCGCCAAGGGCGAGCCCGGCGCGGAAACTTGGGGCGAAATGGGTCCCGAATGGGGCGGCGCAGCAACCTGGCTCAACGGCACCTACGATCCTGAGCTCAACCTCCTCTATTGGTGTACCGGCAATCCCTGGCCCGCTTTTTACGGCGGCGCGCGCCACGGCGATAATCTCTACTCCGATTCGCTGTTGGCCCTGGACGCCGACACAGGCAAGCTGAAATGGTATTTTCAATTCACCCCGCACGACACGCACGATTGGGACGCGCAAGCCTGGCCCGTGCTGCTCGATACCGAGTATGAGGGCCGCCCGCGCAAACTCGTGTTGCACGCCAACCGCAACGGGTTCTTCTACGTGCTCGACCGGACCACCGGCGAGTTCCTGCGCGCTACGCCCTATGTCGACCTGCTGAACTGGGCCAAGGGCATCGATGCCAAAGGGCGACCTATCGAGATTCGAGGCATGGAGCCCGCGCCCAACGGCAAGCGGGTATGCCCGTCCGTACGCGGCGCCTCTAACTGGATGTCGCCTTCCTACAACCCGCAGACGGGCCTGCTCTACGTCCCCACGCTGGAGGAATGCGATTTCTACACTTCGTCCGCCAAGACCGCTGAACCAATGAAGAACTTCGCCGGCACCGGAGGCGACACCATTCCCAAGGAGCCCGGCAAATTCTACCTGCGGGCAATCGATCCGCACACCGGCGAGAAGCGCTGGGAATATCCCATGACCGGTCGCGGCGAGATGTGGGCGGGAACCGTTTCGACGGCCGGCGGCGTGGTCTTCTTCGGCGACGACGACGGACAACTGGTAGCGCTCGATGCAGCAACCGGCAAGCACCTCTGGCACTTCTACATGGGTCAACTGCTGACTGCGTCGCCGATCACTTTCATGGCGGACGGCAAGCAGTATGTGACCATTGCGTCGGAAACGGATGTCTTCACTTTCGGACTGTTCGAGCCGGCTGTTTCCGTGCCGCTGGCGCCGGAAAGCGAAGCGCCGTGAGGTGGCCCTTGGCAATTGTGCTGGCAGTGGCCGCCGCCGGATGGTCGGCGAGCCCTCAGACGACCGACAACCCAAGACTGGTGAACACTTGTTTGATTACCAACAACGTGAAACGACTTGTGGAGTTTTACGAGCCCATCCTGGCGCTCAATGCGACGAGGCCCAGTGAAGACTACGCCGAGTTCTCCACAGGTGTAGGAGTGCTGGCGATTTTCTCGGAAGAGGCTCAAGAAAAGTACATGCCTGGCTCGGCCGAAGCGGCGAAGAACAGAAGCATGATCCTGGAATTCAGGGTCGCCGACGTCGATCGAGAGTACCGGAGACTTCAAGGCCTCGTGAAAACCTGGGTCAAGCCGCCTATCACACAGCCATGGGGGACTCGTTCCTTTCACTTCCGTGACCCGGACGGAAATCTTGTCGATTTTTATACGCCAGTCAAAGCTCAATAACTGATCCGCGTTCAGTAGTTACCCGCAGGATCATGTGATCCTCGTCAATATACGTTTCGCCTACCTTCAAGGCGTTCGGCTCCGTCCCGTAAGTCTCAAACCCGAGCCGCGGTATAGTTCTCCAGAACGGCGGCGATCAACGCGCTATTGTTTCAACAGTAGTCCCTCGGTGCTCTTCAGCAGTTTTCTGACGCGAACGGTTCGCCTTCGAGGGACTCCAGTCGAATTTGCCACCAGGCTGCGGCGTCCCTGCACACGGTAACCGCGCGCCAATGCGTCCCCAAGCTACAATAGTCACCGTGAAGCTACTGGCCCTTATCCTGCCCTTTGCCGCCGCTCTGGCCCAACAGCCACCTGCCCAGCACCAAGTCGAGCTGCTCTGGACCGCCGGCGCCCCCGGAGCCCTTGGAACCGACGATGCCGACAAGCCCAGTCTCACGCTCTACCCGGTCTCCGCGCCCGCAGCTTCCAAAACCGGCGTAATAGTCTGCCCCGGCGGCGGCTACGGCTTTCTGGCCAAGGATCACGAAGGTGATCAGATCGCCCGCTGGCTCAATTCCCTGGGTGTCTCCGCCTTTCTCCTCCAATACCGCATCGCGCCCCGCTATCACTACCCGGCCCCCGTGCTCGATGCGCAGCGCGCCATCCGCTTCGTCCGCGCGCATGCGGCGGAGTATCATGTCCTGCCGGATCACATCGGCATTTGGGGCTTCTCCGCGGGTGGCCACCTAGCCTCCACTACCGGCACGCACTTCGATGCCGGAGATCCCCAAGCCGCCGACCCCATCGACCGCGTAAGCTGCCGCCCGGACTTCATGATCCTGGCCTATCCGGTCATCTCTTTCACCACGCCCTATACCCACCGCGGCTCGCTGCGCAATCTGCTGGGCGACAATCCCGATCCTAAGCTGGTCGCCTCGCTTTCCAACGAAACCCAGGTCACCGCGCAAACACCGCCCACCTTCCTGTTCTCCACCAATGAAGATACCGGCGTGCCGGCCGAGAACAGTGTGCTGTTCTATCTCGCGCTGCGCAAGGCTGGCGTGCCGGCTGAAATCCACGTCTACGAGCGCGGCCCTCACGGCGTGGGACTTGCACCCACCGACGCCGTCCTTGTAACTTGGACCCAGCGGCTAAAGGATTGGCTTGATATTCGCGGCTTACTCAAATAGCGCGCCGGCGGCCTCACTCATCTCGCTGCCCCGCCTGACTGTCACTGGCGCCATCGATATCCTGGTGGTCGCCTTCCTCATCTATCAAGGTCTGATGATCGTCAGAGGCACGCGCGCCGGCCATATCCTCGTCGGCATCCTCATGCTGGTCGCGCTCTACCTCGCGGCCCTCTGGACGGGACTCGAAGCCGTGCGCTCCGTGCTCTCCTTCATCGTGCCTTACCTGGGCCTGGCTATCATCGTCCTGTTCCAGTCCGAAATCCGCCGCACCCTGGCCCGCATGGGACGCAAGCCCTGGCTGGCTGGCCGATACCGCCGTCCCGAGTCCACTCCCGAGATCCTGATCGCCGTCAACCGCCTCGCCGCCGCTAAGATTGGCGCGCTCATCGTCGTCGAGCGTGACATCGGCCTGCGTACCTTCGTCGAAAGCGGTGTCCGCCTGGATGCCAATTTGTCGAGCGACCTGCTGTTGGCTATCTTCCACCCCGGCGGCGCGCTGCACGATGGCGCGGTCATCGTGCAAAAGGATACGGCCGCCGCCGCCAACTGCTTCCTCCCGCTCACCACCAACCCCGCGCTCTCCTCCAACTTCGGCACCCGCCACCGCGCGGCCATCGGCATCACCGAAGAGACCGATTGCCTGAGCATAGTCGTATCCGAGGAAACCGGCCGTATCTCGGTGGCGGCCTTTGGCGAGCTCGATGCCGGCCTCAGCTTGCGCGAAGTCGAGGAACGCATCGGCACCCACTTTGGCGTGCGCAGCTCCACCCCGCACCTGATCGACGAATTCGCCGCCGACATCCCCATGGCCGCCCAGCCCGCCGAAAGGACCGATACGGAGTGAGAAGCTTCTTCACCAGGAACGCCGGTTGGAAGCTCCTGTCCCTGGCCGCGGCCGTGCTGCTCTGGATTGCCGTGGCCAGCGAGCCGGAGGTTTCCACCTTTGTTACCGTGCACGTCGAATACAAAAACCTTCCCCCTGGCGTGGAGATCAATTCGGAGATTGCGGAGTCTGTAATCCTGGAAGTACGGGGACCTTCCGGAGAGCTGCGCGGCCTGCCGGAAACGCGCCGGCTCTATGGCGTCATTCTGGATATGAGCGAGGTCGGGCCCGGCCAGCACACCTTCACCATCGCCGGCGCAAACGTCCGCGTGCCGCGCGGCGTTCAACTGGTCCGCTCCGTTCCGGCCCAGGTCCGCTTGAATCTCGAGCGCAGCGACAGGCGTAGCGTGCCCGTCGAGGTGCGCTTTGCGGCCGGTCTGCCGCCGCATCTGCAAGTCGTGGAGGTCACTGCCCAGCCGGCCTCCCTGGCCATCGTCGGTCCCGCCAGCCGCGTCGCCCGCGTGAACCGTGTCGAGACCGACCCCATCGATCTGAAACTCGCGGCGGGCGTCGCCGAGTACCATGTCAACGCCTACGTTAACGACCCCCGCGTGCGCTTTCAAGATCCGGCAAGCGTTACAGTCAAAGTTACGATTAGTGAAAGCGGCGGCGAAAAGTAGATGGCCAAACAACTCTTCGGCACGGATGGCATTCGCGGCCTGGCGGGCGAGTATCCGCTCGACCCGGCTACCGTCCACGCGTTCGGCATGGCCCTGGGCACTGACCTCGGCCGCGTCGCGCCCGGAGTCGGGGTGGTTATCGGCATGGATACACGCGAGTCCGGTCCGTGGATCGCCGCGCAAGTTGCCGGCGGACTTCTGCGCCGCGGCGTCCACGTAAGCTTCGCCGGTGTTATCACTACGCCCGGCATCGCCTATCTCACCCGCTCCAATGACTTCACCGCCGGAGTCATGATTTCCGCCTCGCACAATCCCTATCGCGACAACGGCATCAAAGTGTTCGGGCACTCCGGCTTCAAGCTGCCCGATGACGAAGAGCACGCCGTCGAGCAGGAAATTTTCCGCCTTCACGATACCGGTATCGAACCAGCCGAGTCGCCCCTCGCGCCCGACCACGGCCTCGAGCGCCACTATCTCGACTTCCTGGCATCCACCGTCTCAGGCTCCTTCGCGGGCATGCGCATCGTGGTCGATTGCGGCAACGGCGCGGCCTTTCAACTGGCGCCCGCGCTGTTCCGCCATTTGGGAGCCGACGTGCACGCCATCTTCCACCAGCCCAACGGCCGCAACATCAATTTGGACTGCGGCTCGCTGCACGTCGGGCCGCTCCGCGCCACCGTGCTCGAAGATCGCGCCGATCTGGGCGTGGCTTTCGATGGCGATGCCGACCGGGCCATCTTCGTCGCCGCCAACGGCCAGATCGTGGATGGCGATGCGGTCCTGCTCATCGCCGCGCGCGCCCTACAGGCCGCGGGCAAGCTGGATGGAGCGCTGGTAGTGGCAACCGTAATGTCCAACCTCGGCCTCGAGCAGGCCCTCGCTCGCGACGGCATCCGGCTTCTACGCACGCCCGTGGGCGACAAGTACGTGCTTGAGGAGATGGTGCGCCAGGGCGCGGCCCTGGGCGGTGAGCAATCCGGCCACGTCATCTTTCGCCAGTACGCCACCACCGGCGACGGCCTGCTGACGGCCCTGCGCATTCTGGAAACTGCGCGCGACTCGGGCGCCGGCCTGGCCGGGTTGACCGCGGGCTTGCAGATCTACCCGCAGCGCCTGGTGAGCATCCGCGTGCGCGAAAAGAAGGCGCTCAACGAATTGCCCGCCGTGGCGCGCGAGATCGCGGATTGCGAGCGCGCCTTCGGTTCCGACGGGCGCGTCCTGGTGCGCTTCTCCGGCACCGAGCCGGTAGCCCGCGTCATGGTCGAAGGACCCGACCTTGCGCGCGTAGAGCAATTCACCAACCGCATCGCGACCGCGATTAAAAAGGAGATTGGAGCATGAACATGCGTATCTGGATTCTGACCCTGGCGCTGGCGGCAATTGTGACTGCGCAGTCCCGCCTTAAAGAAGTCAACGAAGGATGGGTGTCCCTGTTCAACGGCAAGGACCTCACCGGCTGGGTGAGTGTCGGCGCCGAGCGATGGACTGTTGAGGACGCCGCCATTCACGGCGTCGGCGTCACCAAAGGCTACGGCTACCTGATGACCGATAAGAGCTACAAGGATTTCGAGCTGGCGCTCCGCTTCAAGTGCGAAACCGATGGCAACAGCGGCGTCTTCTATCGCACCAGTTTCAAGCCCGGCACGGCCGACGTGGCCGAGGGATACCAGTTTGAGATCGACCGCACCCTCATGCATCACACCGGCGGAATCTATACCGCGCGCCGCGGCTGGATCGTGTGGCCCTCGTCCGAAAATGAATTCGTGATTAAGCCCAACGATTGGAACGACTACGTGCTCACGGTACAGGGCAACCACCATCGCGCGCGCTTGAACGGCGTGCAGGTGATCGATTTCACCGACCCGTTCAATGAGGTCGAGGATGGCGCCATTGCCTTGCAGTTACACGCCGGCGGCCAGGCCAACATGCGCTTCAAGGATCTCTACATCCGCGACCTGTCGCATCGCTGAAGGAACAAGTCCCCGGCGTTCTTCGTATCTATGAATGAGTGAGGTAGAAAGATGTTCTGTACGCGTTGCGGAGTGGATCTCGACGAGAAAGCCGTCTATTGTTCGAAGTGCGGAGCGCCCACCAAGCTCGCAGAGGCGACCACCAACCCCTATGTCTCTCCGAGGCTGGCGCTCGACAAGGAGAACAAAAAGATCGCAGGAGTCTGTGCGGGCTTCGCGCGCTATTTCGGCGTGGATGTGCTAGTGATCCGCATCGTATGGGTGGCGCTGGTGCTCGGCGCCGGCGTGGGCGTTCTGGCGTATCTGATCGCTTGGGCGATTATGCCGAGTGACCGAGGCGCGCGCCTCACTACCGCTTGAAGTGACTCACTCTACTCCGCGCGCATTGACTCCATCGGATCGATGGCCGCCGCCCGCCGTGCGGGAACCAGCGCCGCCAACGTAGAGACCGCCGCGAGCAATGCGGCCGCATATGCCAAATTCAAGCCATCCAACGGGCTCACACCGAAGATCAAAGCGCGAAAGGCCGGCTGCAGCGTAACTGTAAGCCCTACGCCGATCGCGATGCCTGTTGCGATCAATCGTCCGGCACTCGCCACTACAGAGCCGACCATCTGGCTGGGAGCCGCGCCAAGCGCTATGCGCACGCCCATCTCGCGGCGCCGCGAGTTGACCATCTGCGTCACGAGGCCATAGAGTCCCACCGCCGCAAGCGTCATAGCAGCCAGCGCGAAGAGAGTCAGTAAGTCGGCATTCGAGCGCGGCCGGTCGAGCGTCGAATCCAGCGCATCCTGCAGCGTCTGTACGCCGAAAATCGCCCGGCCAGGCGCGACGCTGCGCACCACCTGGCGGATCGAACTCATAACGGCATGCGGATCGCCAGCGGTGCGCACCAGGTATTCAGGATCGGGCCAGCTTCCGCCCTGCGCGCAGTTATAGACGTAGGGATAAGCAGGCGTGGCGAGCGAATCCTCTCTGATATCGCCAAGGACTCCGATGATCTCTATAGGCGGAAACCCAATTCCGACAAAGCCTACGTGCCGGCCGATCACGTTCTGACCGCGCCCATACACTTCAACGAAGCGGTGGTTGACCATCATCTTCTGCCCGTCCGGCGGATTGGCCGCCAGTTCCGGGCACAAGCTGCCGGCCAACACTGGAGCCTGCAGCGCCCGCAGATAGCCAGGACTTACCAGCCTGTAGCCCACCGGCATGTTGCCGGTCTCTTCGGTGCCCGCGACGCCCTCGAGCGTAATGTTGTTGCGCAGCGTGGCGCCCGAAGCGGGCAGGAAGTTGGTGAGGCCCGCCGCTTGAACACCGGGTATGCGCTCGAGGCCGCCGATGAGCTGCTCCTGCATTCGCGCGATCGTGGGCCGATCTTCGTCCCAGGCGGCTCCCACGTGGAACAGGATTCCATGCGAAGAGTTAAAGCCCATCTCCACATGGCTCAAATTGTGGAAGGTGCGCAGCAGCAGGCCCGCAGTGGCCAGCAACAGCATGGTGAACGCGACTTGCCCGCCGATCAACGCGCGCTGCACCCATTGCCGGTGGCCGGCGACTCCGCGGCCCGCCCGAATCAACATACCCGTATATCCGGCGCTCGAGGCGCGCAGTGCCGGCAGCAGGCCGCAAGCCACGGCGCCCACCATACCAGCCGCAATCGCGAAGGCCAGCGCGCGCCAGTCCATGGCCAGTTCGGTCATGCGCGGCGTATCGGCGAACAGCTTTACCAGCAGATCCACCGAGAGGGCGGCCAATGCGTACCCGCCGGCGGCGCCCGCGGCCGCGATCAATGCAACCTCCCGCATGACCGAAGCGACCACCTGGGCGCGCGTAGCGCCTAGCGAGGAACGGATCGCGAATTCGCGTTCCCGTTCGTTGAGCTGCGCCAGCACCAGGCTGGCCACGTTGCTGATGGTGATCAGCAGCAGCAGCGCCACCGCGCCGAATAGCAGCACGAGGGCCTTGCCGGCATCGCCCACGCGGTATCCCTTGAAATCGCTCACCAGCGCCGACCAGCCCTGGTCGGTTTTCGGATATTGCTCTCCCAGCGCTTTTTGGACGCTCTCTAAGTCGGCCTGCGCCTGCTGGACGGATACTCCCGGCTGCATTCGTCCCACGCCGGAAAGGAACCGCGCGTCACGCAGGGTCATCAGGAAGGGCGCGAGCTGCGCGGGAATCCACACGTCGATCGCATCGCTAGTGAATGTCTTGGGCATGACTCCCACGATGCTGTAACCCTTGTGGTCAATGATCAGGCGCCGGCTGGTAATGCGAGGATCGAGACCATAGCGACGCAACCAGAGCCCGTAGCTGATCACCGCCGCCGGCGGACCGCCGTCGATCTCTTCGTCCGGCAGGAACGTGCGGCCCACCAAGGCGGGCATCCCGAAGACATCGAAGTAGCGCGCGGCTATGCGCCGGCCGGCCAAACGCTCTGGCTGGGACATGCTGGTATCGGTGATGTTTTCCGAATAGCTGCCGCTGATGGCCTGGAACGCCCTGCTCAAACGGTTCCATTCCTCGATGCGCACCGGGGCTATGAGACTTACCTTCTGACTCTTCGCCGCGGTGGCTTCCATCACCGAGACTAATTCCGAGGGATGGGGGAAGGGCAGGGGCCGCAAAAGCACGGTGTTGACTACGGAAAATAGCGCGGTGTTGACGCCGATTCCGAGCGTCAGCAAAACCACGACAGTGAGCGCGAAGCCGGACCGTCGGCTGAGCGAGCGAATGGAAAATCTCAACTGCCTCATCGACACCTCACCGAGTAGCTTAACACCTCGATGGGTGGTTAGGCGGTGTAGTTACTGCTCTTGAGTAATGTGCGCGCGGCGGTTCTTCTGCCAGCACTCCTCGTTTTGCTCGGTGCAGACCGGCCGCTCTTTGCCGTAGCTGATGGTCTTCAATTGAGCGGACGGAACCCCCAGGGAGCTCAGAAACTCTTTAGCCTGATTGGCCCGCTTGTCGCCTAAGGCCAGGTTGTATTCTTCCGATCCGCGCTCATCGCAGTAGCCTTGCACGGTGAGCTTATAATCCGGATACTGTTTCAGTATTTCGGAAAGAGTGTGCGCATCGGCTACCAGCGCGGTCTGCGCGTCGGGACGAAGATCATGCTTGTTGTAGTCGAAATAGGCGTCCTGGATGCGATTGAGCAGGTCCTGTATGCGGACGCGCGTGGCCTGGTCCGGCATGTTGGATGCTGCGTGTACAAGCACACTGACGCTGGTGCTGGCGGACGCGCGTCCGCCGGGTCCGGTGGCCGTCAGGGTATAGACAGTGTCGGCGCTAGGGAATATCCGCCTGGTCCCGGACTCCTGTACCGTGCCGAGAGCCGGGGCAATCTGAACGTTGTTGGCGTGCAATACGGTCCAGCGTAGCGTGCTGTCGGCGCCTTTGTCGATGGAGCCGGGCGATGCGGTAAATAGCTCGATCACAGGTTTGTCCGGCGCAGGGGCTGCCGCGGCCTTCTGGACTTGAGGCGCCGGCGGCGGGGCGACCGCTGTCTTCTTGGCGCAGCCTACCCCGACCAGGCAGACTATCGCAAGGACCGTGCAAGTGGCGCAAAACGTTTTCTTCACTGAAAGTTACCTCCGTGGAAAAGTTTCCTGATCCCAGGTTATCGAGCGACGCGCTACGGACGGCATCCCTTCGATACAGTATATCCGGGAGGATAGCTATTGAGTTTCAGCTTGAGTTTGGCCGCGGTAGCCAAACAGACCTTTCTGGCGGATCACATCGGCAGCCTGCGGCGGCACCAGTTTTTCCCAGGCGGGGTCTCCCGATTGAATCATTCCGAGCACGTCGGGCGGGGTGACTTCTAACTCGCCGGGGTGGAAGTCACGGATGGATTCGATGAAGCCGTTGCCGGCGAGGTAGTTGTATAGGTGCTGTAGCTCGGGTTTCACCGCAAGCTTGTCGGCACTGATGAGGCCATCGGTCCCGCCAGTCCCTGACTCCCTGGTGGGATAGACAAGCAGTTTTACGCGCCCATTGAAGAGACTTCCCAGGGCTTCCAAAATTCCGCCTGCGAGATCGCTGTAATACTTTTCCTCGAAGATCTCCCGCAGAGTTGGCACGCCCATCGCCATGCCGATCCAATTCTGAGTGTATTGGCGAAGGTAGCTGCTAACACTGTCGAAGCGGGTATAGTTGGAGACCATGACCATCTTGCCGAGCGCACCCAGTATGTCGACGCGGGCGAGGAAGTCCTGGTGATCGATGACTCGCTCGGACATTAGATTGTTCAGAGTCATCTCCATGATGGCAACCAGATCAGAATCATGCGGGGCCGGCGCGGAGTCCTGTTGAAGCTGGCGGACTGCGCGATCCAGCATCTCGAGAGTGACATTGGTGACCGGCCGGAAGCTGCCGCGCTCGATCAGCACGGGCTTCTTGTAAAGCACTTCCGCGGGTTGCACCACCTCTCCGCCGGCGGTGAACATGGCCGCGTTGGTGAGCCCCTGTTCGACCAGTTGCAGGCTCATCAGGCGGTTATCAACGGCGGCGAATGCCGGACCGGAGAACTTGATCATGTCCACCTCGATACGGCGGCGGGTGAGATCGTCCATGAGTGAGCCGATCAGGTGGTTCGGATCGGCGGAGTAATAGAAAGCGCCATAGACCAGGTTCACGCCGACCAGGCCGAGGGCTTCCTGCTGGCTCACGGTGACGGGGTCGAGCATGGCGGCGTGGATGATGATTTCCGAAGGCGGGCCCCCGGGCTCGGTCTGGAAGCGTATGCCCAGCCATGAGTTTCCCGACTGATTTTGAGAATGCGTATGGGTGGCCGAGGTATCCGCGAAAGCAAACAACGCGGTGTCCTTGGCGCGGGTCTCGGCGAAGTGAGTTTCCAGGCGGCTAAACTCGTGCTCGAGCATAGCTTCCAGACGCTCGCGGCTGACGTAGTGCCCGGCACGTCCGTAAATGCTGTCGCTGATGACCATGTCATAAGCGGAGATGGATTTGGCGACTGTGCCGGCGGCTTTGCCGACGTGAAAGAACCAGCGCGCTACTTCCTGGCCGGCGCCGATTTCGGCGAATGTGCCGAACTTGCGGGCGTCCAGGTTGATCTTTAAAGCTTTCTGTTGGGCGCTGTGAGTTTCTTCCGCCATGGTGACGCCGCGGCAGTTACTGAATGGACGTGAGCTGGTTGTGACTGGGGATGCTCTTCACCCACGAGTTCATCTCGCCTTCGCTGCGCAGCAGGTCCTGCAGCGTGGTTTGGCCGAGGACTTCGTCCACTACGGATTGCACGGTTTGCCAGAGCGAACGCACCGAGCAGTCGACCGAACGCGTGCAGATCTGGATCTGGCCGGAGTGCTCGTGGCAGAAGTTCTTGGACTCGAACAGACGGCCGCCCAGCACGGCGATGACGTCGCCGATCACGATGTGGTCGGCCGGGCGCGAGAGCGTGTAGCCGCCGGCCTTGCCGCGCTCGCTCGAGATGAAGCCTCCGCGGCGCAGTATACGCAGCAGCTTCGCGGTATAGGACGGCGACAGAGCTTCGGCGTGGCTAATTTCGGGAATGGTCAGGCTTCCGTCCTTGCCCGCCAGGCCGATACGCAGCAGGCAGCGTAATCCGTATTCTTCGTGCGCGCTGAGTTTCATGGCCGTCGCAGCCTGTCGAGAGGAACCATATCGGGAGGCGCATCCTCGATGCCCAGCAGCAGTTTGGCGTCCTCCGACATTCTGTTTTTATCCCATGGCGGATCGAAGACCAGCTCCAGTTTCACGTCCTTGACTCCCGGAACGGAGCGGACCTTGCGCTCGACATCCGCGGGCAGACTGCCGGCCACGGGGCAGTTCGGCGCGGTCAGAGTCATGCGGACGTGGACCTCGTTCGCGGCATTCACATCCACGTTGTAGATCAAACCCATATCCCAAATATTCATGGGGATCTCAGGGTCGAAGACCGTGCGCAGGGCGGCGATGACTTTGTCTCTCATTCGGTGGATACCGCTTCGCTCTCACCGGTCAGGGCGGACTTCAACGTATGCCAGGCCAGCGTAGCGCACTTGACGCGCGCCGGAAATTCGCGCACGCCGGAAAAGACGGTCAGCTTGCCGAGGCCGTCGGCCTGCGGCTTTTCAGTGGTCAGCAGGTCGTGGAAACGCTCCATCAAAGCGACCGCTTCCTGGCGCGACTTGCCCTTGACGCTTTCCGTCATCAAGGATGCCGACGCGGTGGAGATGGCACAGCCGGCGCCCACGAAACTGACGTCCCGCAGCACCTCGCCATCCAGTTTGACGAAGAGCGCCAGCTTGTCGCCGCACAGCGGATTATAGCCTTCCACGCGGCGCGTAGCATCCGCCATCTGATGGAAATTGCGCGGGCGCTTGCTGTGATCGATGATCACTTCCTGATACAGATCCTGGAGCATCAGTCGAAGATCTCCTTGACCTTGGCGATGCCCGCCACCAGGGCGTCGATATCCTGCCGGGTGTTGTAGAAAGCGATCGAGGCGCGTGTGGTGGCGGGTACGCCGAACCACTCGAGCACCGGCTGGGCGCAGTGATTGCCGGTGCGCACGGCTACGCCCTCGCGGTCGAGAATGGTGCCGACATCGTGCGGATGCACGCCTTCGAGGACGAACGAAATAACGCTGGCCTTCTCTCGCGCCGTGCCGATGATGCGCAGGCCGGGGATGCGTTCGAGCTGCTCGGTGCCATAGGCCAGCAGATCGTGCTCGTAGGCAGCGACGCGGTCAAGGCCAATGCCATTCAAATAATCGACGGCCGCGCCCAGCCCGATGGTGCCGGCGATATTAGGCGTGCCTGCCTCGAACTTGTAGGGCAGCTCGTTGTAAGTGGTCTTGGCGAATGTGACATTGCGGATCATATCGCCGCCACCCTGGTAAGGCGGCATCTTCTCCAGCAGGGCGGCCTTGCCATAGAGCACGCCGATGCCGGTGGGTCCGAACATCTTGTGGCCGGAGAGCGCGTAGAAGTCGCAATCTATCGCCTGAACATCGACTTTCAAGTGCGCCACGGCCTGGGCGCCATCGACGAAGACAGGCACGCCGCGGCGGTGGGCGATGTCCACGATCTCGGCGATGGGGTTCACCGTGCCGAGAGCGTTTGAAACATGCACGATGGAGACCAGCTTGGTGCGCGGGCCCAGCAGTTTCTCGAACTCGTCGAGCAGCAACTCACCGCGCTGGTTGATGGGTGCAATGCGCAGGATCGCCTTTTTCTCCTCGCAGAGAATCTGCCAGGGCACGATGTTGGAGTGATGCTCCATGGCCGAGATGACGATCTCATCGCCGGCCTCAATGTGGCGGCGGCCATAAGTGTAGGCGACCAGGTTGATTCCTTCGGTGGCGCCACGGCAGAAAATAATTTCGCGCCAGTCGGCGGCATTGAGAAACTTCTGTATCTTGACGCGCGCTTGCTCGTAATGCAGCGTGGAGCGCTCACTCAGTTCGTGGACGCCGCGATGGATGTTGGAGTTATCCGCCTGGTAGAACTGGTTCATCGCGTCGAGCACCATCTGCGGCTTCTGGGTAGTGGCCGCATTATCCAGATACACCAGCGGCTTGTCGTGTACTCGTTGGTTCAGTACAGGGAAATTATCCCGCGAGGTTTGCGACTTCCATACGGTCTCAGTGGCGGTTAGCATGGAGTTTCTCCAGCAGAGTCCGCTCCAGCTCTTCCCGCAACGGCGCGACTTTGATGCGGTCGACGATGTCGCGCGCGAAAGCGAAGATGAGCAGGTTGCGGGCTTCGGCGAGGCCTATGCCCCGCGACTGCAGATAAAAAATTGCCTCCGGGTCCAACTGGCCGATGGTGGCGCCGTGAGTGCAGCGTACGTCGTCGGCATGAATCTGTAACTCGGGCTTGGTGTTGATGACGGCTTCTTCGGAGAGCACCAGGTTCTTATTAGTTTGCTTGGCGTCGGTCTTCTGGGCGTCTTTGCGGACCAGGATCTTGCCGCTGAAGACGGCGCTCGAATGGCCGTCGAGAATGCCTTTGTATAACTCGTGACTGGCGGCATGCGGCTTAGCGTGATCGATGGTGGTGTGATTGTCGATGTGCTGATTGCCGGAGACCAGATAGAGGCCGTTGAGCGTGCATTCGCAGCCTTCGGAGAGGACGGCATTTATGTCGTTGCGGACCAGCGCGCCGCCGAAAGAGATGGAGTGAGAGCGAAAGTTTGCGGCGCGGCCGAGTTGGATTTGGAGAGTGGCTACGTGGAATGCTTGCTGGCTTTCTGTTTGCAGCTTATAGTGATCGATTACCGCGTTGTCTCCGGCTACCAGTTCGGTTACCGCATTAGTGAAATAGTGTTGGTTGGCCTCGCCTCTGTAAGTCTCTATGATGGTTGCTTGGCTGTCTGCGCCTGCGACGATCAGGGTTCGCGGATGGGATACGGTTGGCTTGCCGTTTGCGGATGATTCGAAGACCAGTTGGATGGGCTGTTCGATTACTGCTCCTTTGGCGATGCGGATGAGCAGGCCGTCCTGGAAGTTCGCGGTGTTCAGGGCCACGAAGGCGTTGGTTTGGTAATTGGCGTAGCGGGCCAGGTGAGCTTCGATTTGGTCGGATTCGGAGAGTTTTTCGATTTGGACGCCTGGGACTGGACAGGCCAGGAGGCCTGTCCTACTTACGGGGATGAACGTCGCGCGGGCGATCGGCGCGACGCTGGTGAAGCGCCAGTCCTCGTCGTGAGTGGTCGGGTAGCCTAGCTCGGAGAAGCGCTGCCGGGCATCCTCTCGGAGGCGTTCGAGGAAACTGGTGGGCGCGGCGGTCATGCCTCAATACCCACGTAGCCGGTCTCTTCCAGTTCCAGCGCAAGCTCTTTGCCGCCCGATTTTACGATGCGGCCCTCGGCTAGCACGTGCACGAAATCCGGCACGATGTAGTTGAGCAGCCGCTGGTAGTGCGTCACCACGATCATGGCCCGCTGGGGGCTGCGCAGTGAGTTGACGCCATTGGCTACGATCTTCAGCGCGTCGATATCCAGGCCGGAATCAGTTTCGTCCAGGATGGCAAGCTTAGGTTCGAGCACGGCCATTTGAAAGATCTCGTTGCGCTTCTTTTCGCCGCCGGAGAAGCCCGTATTGACGGGACGGCTCAGGAGGGCCTGCTCCATCTCCATGAGCGCCATCTTTTCCTTGACCAGCGCGAGGAAATCCATGGCATCGAGATCCGGCAGGCCCTGGTGCTTGCGGACGGTATTGAGGGCGGCCTTCAGAAAATAGAGATTACTGACTCCGGGGATTTCGACGGGATACTGGAAGGCCATGAAGATGCCTTCGCGGGCGCGATCCTCGGGGGACAGAGACAGCAGGTCTTTGCCATCGTAGATGACTTCGCCGGCGGTCACCTGGTACACATCGCGGCCGGCCAGCACTTGGGCGAGCGTGCTTTTGCCCGAGCCATTGGGGCCCATGATGGCGTGTACTTCGCCGGCGTTCACCGCCAGATCGATGCCCTTCAAAATCTCACGGCTGGCGACGGTCGCGTGCAGGTTCCTGATTTCAAGTAGTGACATATTGAAAGTTATCCGACACTGCCTTCGAGACTGACTCCGAGCAGCTTCTGGGCCTCCACGGCGAACTCCATGGGCAGCTCGCGGAAGACCTCTTTGCAGAAGCCATGCACGATCATGGAAACCGCGTCTTCCGTCGAGATGCCGCGCTGCCGGCAGTAGAAGATCTGGTCTTCACCGATCTTCGAGGTGGAAGCCTCGTGCTCCACTTGCGAAGAAGTGTTCTTGACTTCGAGATAGGGGAAGGTATGCGCGCCGCACTTATCGCCCAGCAGCATGGAATCGCACTGAGAGTAGTTGCGCGCGTGGGAGGCGCTCTTCAGGATCTTGACCGCGCCGCGATAAGTGTTCTGGCCGTGGCCGGCGGAGATACCCTTGGAGACGATGGTGCTGGTGGTGTTCTTACCGATGTGAATCATCTTGGTGCCGGTATCGGCCTGCTGGTAGTGGTTGGTAAGTGCCACGGAATAGAATTCGCCGACCGAGTTATCGCCGATCAACAGACAGCTCGGATACTTCCAGGTGATGGCGGAGCCGGTTTCGACTTGTGTCCAGGAGATCTTGGAATTGACTCCGCGACAGGCGCCGCGCTTGGTGACGAAGTTGTAGATGCCGCCGCGCCCCTGCTTGTCGCCGGGATACCAGTTCTGCACGGTGGAGTACTTGATCTGGGCGTTATCGAGCGCAATCAACTCAACCACGGCCGCGTGCAACTGGTTGGTGTCGCGCATGGGCGCCGTGCAGCCTTCCAGGTAACTGACGTAAGCGCCTTCGTCGGCGATGATCAGGGTGCGTTCGAACTGGCCCGTGTTCTTGGCGTTGATGCGGAAATAGGTGGACAGCTCCATGGGGCAGCGCACGCCTTTGGGAACGTAGCAGAAGGAGCCATCGCTGAAAACGGCCGAATTCAGGGCGGCGAAGAAATTGTCGGAGGAGGGGACCACCGTGCCGAGGTATTTCTTAATGAGATCCGGGTGATCGTGGACGGCTTCGGAGAAGGAGCAGAAGATGATGCCCATCTCGCCCAGCTTTTCCTTAAAAGTAGTGGCGACCGAAACGCTGTCGAAAACCGCGTCCACCGCGACACCGGCCAGCAGCTCACGCTCCTGCAGCGGGATGCCGAGCTTTTCATAGGTGCGGAGCAACTCGGGATCGACCTCGTCGAGGCTCTTGGGGCGATCGACGTTGGTCTTGGGGGCCGCGTAGTAGACGATTTTCTGGTAGTCGATGGCCGGATAGTGGACGTTGGCCCACTCGGGCTCCTTCATGGTGAGCCAGTGGCGGTAGGCCTTGAGTCGCCATTCCAGCATGAACTCGGGCTCGTTCTTTTTGTGCGAAATCAGACGGATGACGTCTTCGTTCAGACCCGCTGGGATGGAGTCGGCGGCGATATCGCTGACGAAGCCCCATTTGTATTCCTGATTGGCGTAGGTCTCGATAGTATTGGCGGGAGTGCTCACAGGATTCTCCTCGTTCATCTACTAGGATGCTAAATCTGTACTAAAGTGTCAAGATTGAGTTGGCGGGGCCGGATTAGGGGGCTCGGAGCGGAGCGGGCGAGGGGGCGATGGGGCGAGCGGGCGAGGGGCGAGCGGGGCGGTAACCCGTTGAGGATAATGGGATACCGGGCGAATTGGCTTCCCTTCGTAGAAATCCGGGATGCGGCGACGGGGATGCGGAGGTGCACAACTATGCACAAATTGGGTTGGTTTGCGGGCGGACATTATGGGAGCACCCGGAAGGGCACGTTACTTACCAGCGTGCGGCCGGACGTGGTGACCTGGACCTGCGGGGCCTAATTCATAAAAAGTAACGGTCGAGACTTCCAGGTGGGGCGCGAGCGCCTCGATCCTAAACCTACCGGCTCACTTGAAATGCCACGTTGCTTGAGAGGACCGTCCCATTCGCGAGCGTTACCTGGATGGGGCCGGTGGTGGCGCCCTTGGGAACCCCAGTTGCAATGGCTGAGCCGGCCGAGTTCACTGCGAACCGCTCGGCGGGCGTACCGTTGAATGAGACAGCGGTCGCGCCGGTGAGGTTAGTGCCGAGAATCGAGATCCGGCTGCCCGCCTTGCCATACGCGGGCAGCGGACTCACGAACGGCGCCAAGCCTAGCGACAAGCGCCATACCGTGCTGGGGGAGCCGAAGGTGGTGCCGTAAAGATTGCCGTCGGTGGCCTGGAAGGGTGGCCCATATGGGTTGGCGCCGCCCTGGCACGCCTGCGGGGCAGGGCAGAAGTTGTAGAGCACGGTCAGCGCTCCCGATGTCGTGATTTTGTAGATTGTGCCGAGCCCGCTCGGGCCGCCGCCATCAAATGTGCCGTAAAGGTTTCCATCGGTTGCCGAAACAGGCGGCGAGTCCGCGGGGCCGTCGACTTGGTCGAGTACCTGAAATGCACCGTCCAGCGTGATTTTGAAAATTGTGGCGTACGACTGCGTGCCTCCGTATAGCGCCCCATCGGGGCCGATGGAGAGACCCGTGGGACCCGAGCCGTCAGGGCAACCGGGCTCCTCGCAGAAGTTATAGAGCACCGTCAGCTCGCCTGCCAGTGTCAGGCGAAATATCTCCCCTCCGGGACCGCCCCCTGCAACACCGTAGAGGTTGCTGTCGGATGCCTGCACAATCGTGTATTGCGGGCTGTGACCGTCCGGGCATCCCGCCTGGAGACAAAAAGTGTATACAGTCGTGAGCTCACCCGCCAGCGTCAGGCGAAAGACGGTCCCACAGACGTCATACTCGGCGGGGCAGTTCGGTCCGCCTGCCGTAGTTGTCCCGTAAAGGTTTCCGTCATTGGCCTGAATGAGGGGCCCATTGGGGAACGCTCCGTCGGGACAGCCGGTCTGCGCACAAAAGGTGTGCAGCGTAGTCAGGCTGCCATTGGGAGTCACGCGGAAGGCCGTTCCGCTCTCGTACAGGCCCCCGCCATAGGTAGTCCCATAGAGGTTACCGTCAGTCGCTAACACCAGCCCCGTCTCCGAGCGACCGTTCAGCGTGTGAACCGTGGTTAGCTGGCCCCCCGTAGTGATTGCGAAGACTTCGCCCTCCGCCGGGCCTGCCTCGCCGCTCGGGGTAGTGGAATACAACTGCCCATTCAAACCCTGCACGACTCCCCAGTAGGGGTGGTAATAGGGACTCAGGTTAGCGAGTTTCGTGAACACGGGCGTCTGCGCCGCACTCGCGGCACAGAACGCCAAGAGAAGTGAGATATGTATACTAGCTTTTTTCCGCATGTCCGCCTCATGCCTTTACGATCTACTCGGCGCATCCGCCCTGAGCTTCTCCCCGCGCCGAGAGAAACCACGTGCCCAGCAAGCTGTCCGTGAACACCACCAGGCATGGGTTGTCGCTGGTATCGATCACCACGACGAACTGCCCGGCCGCGATGCCACCGCTGTTGGCCTTGAGATCGAAGTACCAGGATAGCGCCGGACTTGTGGACCACGAGGTGGAGCAAGTGAGCCCACTTGGGCAACTCACCCAGCTCGTGGTGCAGGTGGCGGATGAGCATTGGCCTGTATCCACGGCGAGCACGGCCCTGTAACTTCCATTTGCCGTGGTGGTCTGCGCACCCAGGATGATAGCGGCGTCGCTGGAGTTAGTGGGCGATGTGGCCACTGTGATATTGGATATTGAAAAAATGGTGTTCCAGTGGGTCGTGACCCCGTTTGCCAGATAGGCGACGTTGATAGCCGCGAGGACCGATGCAAGCGGCCAATGGTAGCAGGAACGTAGACAGCCTCATCGTTTCTTCCCTCCTAAACCGGGATGCCCGGGTGTTTGGGATTTTTAGCATATCACCAAGTGCTGCTGCTCCCGGCCTGTCACGCCGTACTCATAGTACCGCAGCATAGCCGCTTAGTTAGCCAAGTAAATAATTACCCAAATTGGGTCTGTTTGCCAGCGGGCGGTGGGCGAGAACCGGAGCCGCTACGGGAACACCCGGAAGGACAGGTTACTCACCAGCGTGCGGCCGGATGTCGTGACCTGGACCTTGCCGGTTGTGGCGCCGGACGGCACAGTGGTCGAGATTTCGGTAGGCGAGACGAAGGTGATCGCGGCTGGCGTGCCGTTAAAGCTGACGCTGGTCGCGCCGGTCAGATCGTTCCCCAGAATTTTGACAACCTCTCCTACTTTGCCGAAGGTAGGCTGTACTTTCACGAACGGGCCAAGACCTACGGACAAGCTGAAGAGTATGCCATCGTTGTTCGCCCCGCCATAGACTGTTGTTCCGTAGAAGATTCCATTGGTGGCTTGCATCAGCGTGCCGGGGTGGTAACCGTCAGAAGGGTTGAAGCTGTGCAGCGTCGTCAGCGTGCCCCCCGGCGTGATTTCGAAGATCGTGCCGGTTTTATAAGCGATGCCATAGTCGCTGGTGGTCCCATAGAGGTCTCCATTGGTGGCCTGGACCAGAGCAGTCAGGGGCTCTGCGCCGTCGGGGCATCCGCTTTGGGCGCAGAAGCTGTGTAGCGTGGTCAGCGCGCCACTCGGGGTGATCTTGAAGACCGTCCCGAGATCGTTGGCTCCGCCCTGCTCGGTTGTCCCGTAAAAGCCGCCGTTAGCGGCCAGGATCAGTCCAGCGACCGGGTCGCTGCCGTCCACACACCCGCTTTGTGCACAGAAGCTGTACAGAGTGGTCAGTGTGCCGCTGGGCGTGATTTTGAAGACCGTGCCGGCGTCGTAGTCATTCCCGCCGGCCGCCGTCGTGCCGTAGAGGTCTCCGTTGGCTGTCTGGACCAGCCCCGCGTGAGGGTACTCGCCGTCCGCGCACCCACTTTGGGTGCAGAACCTGTATAGCGTCGTCAGCACGCCGCTCGGAGTGATTTTGAAGACCGTCCCGCAGCCAACGCCGCAGACATCGTTGGCTCCGCCCTGCAAGGTTGTCCCGTAGAGGTCTCCATTGTTGGCTTGGACGAGCCCAGATTGCGGGTTGGCTCCGTCCGTGCAGTCACTTAGGGAGCAGAAGCTGTAAAGCGTCGTCAGCGTGTCGCTGGGAGTGATTTTGAAGACCGTGCCGTAGCCCGCGGCCCCGCCCTCATACGTTGTCCCGTAGAAGTCCCCATCGGCGCCTTGGAGCAGAGTAGCAAAGGGGTTTGCGCCGTCCGAGCAGCCGCTTTGCGAGCAGAAGCTGTAGAGCGTCGTCAGCGTACCGTCTGGGGCGATCTTGAAGATCGTGCCTTGTTGGTTGGCCCCGCCGTTTGACGTGGTCCCGTAGAGGTCCCCATCGATCGTCTGGATTAGCGCCGCCCCTTGGGGGTCTGCTCCGTCCGTGCCATTGAAGCTGAGCAGCGTGGTGAAGGTTTGCGCAGGCAGGGCGATCGCCGTCATTGCGTATAGCATAAAAGCAGTCAACTCGTTCGCGATTCGTCTCATCGTTGTGCCTCCGTTTTTAATACGCCCATCGTACAACCTTCTGAGCTTGGCGAGGGCTCAGCCTGCGCTAACATAGTGGCGTGCCCAGCCCATCCTTTGCAGGCATCGTCACCGCTATTGTCACGCCCTTTCGCGACGACGAGCAGATTGATTTCGACGCATGGCAGCGGATCATCGACGTGCAGATCGCGGCTGGCGTGGATGGGTTGCTGGCCACCGGCGGCCAGGGTGAGTTCTTTTCGCTCAGCTTGGAAGAGCGCGTGGCCGCCCTGCGCTTCTGCCGTCAATACGTGGCCGGCCGCATTCCGGTCTATGCCAATGTGGGCTGCCCCAGCACGCGCCATACGGTGCACCTGGCCGAGCGCGCGGCTGCTGATGGCGTCGAGTGCCTGGTGGTCATTACGCCCTATTATGTCCGCCCCTCGGCCGATGAACTGGTTCAACATTATATAGAGGTCTGCCGCGCCGTACACATCCCCGTGCTGGCTTACAACATTCCGGAGCGCACGGGCGTCGATCTCACTCCCGCCATTGTGCGCCGCATCGCCGCGGCCTGCGAAAACTTCGTGGGCTTGAAAGATTCGAGCGGCAACCTGGACCGTATCCCCGAGCTGGTGGACATCGGTCGCGACCGCCCCTTCGCGGTTTTCATCGGCCGCGATCACCTGATCCTGCCCGCCCTGGAAGGTGGCGCGACGGGCGCCATGACCGCCTGCGCTAATGTCGCCCCGCGCCTGTTCGTGGACCTTTACAGGGCTTTCCGCGCCGGCGATCGGACTGAGGCAGCGCGCCTGCAAGCGCTTGCAGATCCGCTACGCCAAGCGTTCAGCCTGTCTACTTTCCCCTCGGTGATCAAAGAGGCGCTGCGCCTCGTCGGCCTTCCGGCTGGGCCTTGCCGCAGGCCGGTCGGCCCCATGCCCGCAGATGCCAGGCAAAAGCTGGCCGAGGTTCTCGATCAGATTCATGCATACCAACCGATTGATTGACGAGCAAAGCCCATATCTCTTGCAGCACGCCCACAACCCCGTGGACTGGTATCCATGGGGGCCGGGGGCCTTCGAAAAGGCCCGCCTCGAAGACAAGCCCATCTTCCTTTCCATCGGCTATTCGACCTGCCACTGGTGCCACGTGATGGAGCGCGAGTCCTTCGAGAACGAGGCCATCGCCGCTCTGATGAACCAGCTCTTCGTCTGCATCAAAGTGGACCGTGAAGAGCGCCCCGATGTGGATCGCGTCTATATGACGTTCGTGCAGGCCACGACCGGAGGCGGCGGTTGGCCGATGTCGGTATGGCTCACGCCGGATCGGAAACCATTCTACGGCGGCACTTACTTTCCGCCCGAGCAACGCTATGGTCATCCTGGTTTCGCTATGGTGCTCGAGCGCATCGCCGAAGTCTGGCGCGAGGATCACGACAAGGTCGTGCAATCCAGCCACAGCGTGATCGCCCAGTTGGAAAAGCAGGCCGCTCTCGCGCCCGCCGGCCCCGGTTCGGCGTTGCGCCTCGATCGGGAAGCGCTCGATAGCGGATTCTTCCAATTCCGCCGCTCCTTCGATTCGCGCTACGGGGGCTTCGGCGAAGCGCCCAAATTTCCACGGCCAGTGGTGCTGAATTTCCTGCTGCGCTATTACGCCCGCACCGGCAACCGCGAGGCTCTCGACATGGTGCTCGCGACGTTGCGGGAGATGGCCAAGGGCGGCATGTACGATCAGCTCGGCGGCGGCTTCCATCGCTATTCGGTGGACGCTCGTTGGTTTGTCTCCCACTTCGAAAAAATGCTGTACGACCAGGCGCAGTTGGCCGTTTCCTACCTGGAGGCATTTCAGATTACCGGCGAAAACTCCTACGCCGAAACCGCGCGCGGCATCCTCAATTACGTCCTGCGCGACATGCTGGACGCCGACGGCGGCTTCTACTCCGCCGAAGATGCCGACAGCGTCATCGACCCCGCCCGCCCGGAGATCAAGGGCGAGGGCGCTTTCTATATCTGGCCCCAGGCGGAAATCGAGGCCGTGGCCGGTGAGCCCGCCGCCAAGTGGTTCTGCTACCGCTTCGGCGTCGAGGCCCAGGGCAATGTCCAGAGCGATCCGCACAATGAGTTCGCCGGACGTAACATCCTTTATCAGGCGCATTCCGTGGAGGAGACCGCGCGGCATTTTGAACAACCCATTGAGGACATACAGTCCGCCATTCAGCAGGCAGCGCAGAGGCTGTTAGAAGAGCGCGGCAAGCGCGTTCGCCCGCACCTCGACGACAAAGTCCTGACCGCCTGGAACGGGCTCATGATTTCGGCCTTCGCTAAGGCTGGTGCGGTGCTGGCCGAACCGAGCTACGCCGAGGCCGCCCGCCGCGCCGCCGATTTCGCCGTAGGGCGCATGTACGCTGCCGTGTCCGGAATTCTGCTGCGCCGTTACCGTGCCGGCGACGCCGCCATCCCCGGCTTCCTCGACGATTATGCGTTCTTCACGCAAGCCCTGCTGGACCTTTACGAAACCGGATTCGAGCTGCGCGATTTGCAACTGGCCATACGCCTCGCCGAAAAGCAAGCAGAGCTGTTCGAAGATCGCGAGCTCGGCGCATTCTTCAGCACCGCGGCCGGCGACCCCGAACTGGTCATGCGCATGAAGGAGGATTACGATGGGGCGGAACCCTCGGGCAACTCCATCGCCGTGCTGAACCTGCTGCGGCTGGCCCGCCTGACGGGCCGTACGGACTTTCAGGATTCCGCCAATCGCGCCATGGCGGCCTTCGGCCCGCGCATCGTGGCTGTGCCGGTCGGACTCCCGCAGATGCTGGCGGCATATGAATTCAGCCTTTCCCCGCCGCGCCAGGTGGTTATCGTGGGCGACGCCGGTGAGCCCGATACGCGCGCCCTCTTACGCGTGCTTCATTCCCGCTTTCTTCCCAACAGCGTGGTGCTGTTGGTGCATAACGAAGCCTCGCGCCGTTTTCTGGCCGCCCACCTGCCCGCGCTCGAATCCATGACGGGCCTCGGAGGCAAAGCTACCGCCTACGTCTGCGAAAACTATACTTGTAAACTGCCCACCACGGACCTGGAAAGCTTCGGTCAGTTGTTACAATGAAAGATCAACCACACCTCAGGAGGATGAATGGAACGACCAGGAGCAACGACTCTACGCGGAGATCCCAAGACGTTGATCGGACCAGAGCTGAAACCCGGCGACAAGGCCCCCGATTTCAACGTGGTAGACACTAGTTTGAAGCCAGTCACCCTGGCCGGAACCGGCGATCACGTCCGCATTTTTAGCGTGGTGCCATCGCTGGACACCCCGGTGTGCGACGCCCAGACCAAGCGGTTCAATGAAGAAGCCGTCAAGCTGCCCAGCGTCGATATTTTTACCATAAGCATGGATCTTCCTTTTGCGCAGACGCGCTGGTGCGGCGCTTTCGGAGTCGATAAAGTCAAGATGCTCTCCGATCATAAGGATGGCTCGTTTGGCAGCCAGTACGGCACTCTGATCAAGGAGCTGCGCATCGAAAGCCGCGCCATTTTTGTAGTGGGCACGGACAACACTATTAAGCACGCCGAGTACGTGAAGGAAGTGGCGGATTTCCCGAACTACGAGACGGCGCTCGCGGCCGCGCGGGATGCCGCGTCGTAATTTGGCGTCCGTATACCGCTTGCTTACGCGCGCGGCTCAGTACGCGGAGAAGGACTTAAGCTGAGCCCGGATTCCACAACGCCAGTCCTGACGGAGCGAGGAATCTCTCGCGTCATTGCTCGCGTCGTTGCTCGCATGATGGAAAGCTCGCTGGTGCGCGGCGGCCTCACCATCGGCGCCGGCATCATCATCGGCAACGTCATCGGCTTCGGGCGCGTGGCTCTCACCGCCTATCTGCTGGGCACCCACAGTCAGGCCGATTCGCTGGCGGTGGCCGTGGGTCCGCTGGACTCGATCAACTCCGTCCTTATTAACACCATGGTCTTCGCTTTTGTCCCCATGCTCACCGCGCGGCAGGGACCAGAGCGGACCGCGCTTTTTTTCAAGCTGCGCCGCTGGTTTACCTGGCTGTTTTCACTGCTTACGCTCGCCATGGTGGTGTGCGCGCCCTGGCTCATCCGTATTCTGGCGCCCGGCCTCGACCCGCGGTACTCCGCCTCCGCCGTCGTTATTCTGCGCATCGTGGCGCTCTCGACGGTAGCGGCCGGCTCGGGAGCCATTCACTGCGCCTTGCTCTATACTGCCCGCCGGTTTGCGCCGTTCACTTTCTACCAGGCGTCTCTGAACCTGTTTACCATTATCGGCGCGCTCAGCTTGTGGAAGGTTCTGGGAGTCTACGGCTTCGCCATCGGCTACGCCGTGGGGGCGTGGGTGCAGTTAGCCGTGGTTTGCTTCTTCGCGCGCGCGGGCCTCGAGCGCAAGGGCTTGCCTGCCTGCAAAGTACACTGGCGCGAAATCGTTTCCAGACCCTTCATGGTCATGATCTATGCGGTCGGGCTGGCCCTGAATATGATCTTCACGCGCGCCTGGGCCACCCACGCCGGACCAGGCATGGCCGCCGCGATGGACTACTGCATGCGCGGCGTCGGGGTGCCGCTGGCCTTTCTGGTGAGCCCGATTTCCAATTCTCTGCTGCCGGAGATCGCCCGTCTCCGCAGCCAGATGCGCCTCCGCGAAGCCTTCCACCTGATCGACAAAACGCTGGGCCTGGCCGCCCTGGCCGCCGTCGCCGCGTGCACCTTCGCCCTGCTCTTGCGCCAGCCCGCGATTGCGCTCCTGTTTCAACGCGGCAGCTTCACCGCCGAATCCACCCGCCTGGTCTCGGCCGTCTTCCTGGGCCTGGCCCCCAGCTTAATTGGCTGGAGCCTGTTGGAGCTCACCGGCCGCGCCCTGTTCGCGCTGGAGCGCCCCTGGCTTCCGCTGTTCGCCGCCATGATCCCCGTGTTGTGCAACGTGACGCTGACGCTCTGGCTCGACTCTTCCAAACCTGAGTTGCTCGGCGCGGGCGCCTCGACCGGCCTTATGCTGGGATTCCTCGGCTTGTTCGCCGCCGCGCACGCCAGTCGCAAAGGCTGGATGACGCAGAGTTAGTCACGGGATACTACTACCGGGTACTACCCCAGCGATTTATAAATATAGAGTATTGACAGCAAGGCTTTTACCGATAGACAGAACAACCGGCCCGTGGTACCGTGGTCATAGTACTCCTAGGTTACTTAGTGAGCCGCGCCACCAACAAAAGCGAGCCCCGTTCACCCGGAAGTGTGTTCGAGTTACGACAACCAAGTGACAAGCCCTGCGAGGGCGGTCGCAACGGTTCCGGGAGCGAGCAAACCGCACAAGAACTGCTGGCTGCGATCATAGAGTCTTCTCAGGACGCGATCGTCAGTGAAACGCTGAACGGCTGCGTGGTGAGTTGGAACAAGGCCTCCGAGCGTATATTTGGATACTCCGCTGCCGAGATGGTGGGTGAATCTGCCTCCATCCTCACGCCGCCGGACCTGATGCATGAGTTTTCTCTAAATATGATGAGGCTCAGGGCGGGACAGCGGGTCGAGCAGCTGGAGACCGTGAGACTGACGAAAGGCGGGAAGCGCATCGAAGTCTCTATGACTTTATCGCCGATTAAAGACGCGGCTGGGAAACTGAACGGCGTTTCCGCCATCATCCACGATATCAGGGACCGAAAACAGGCCGCGGCAGTATATCGTGTGAGCGCGGAATTGTTCCGCCAGTTCGCGGAGAACGTCCACGAAGTCTTCTGGATGATCGACGTTGGCACCGGTCAGGTCCTTTACGTCAGTCCCGCATACGAAGAAATCTGGGGACAAACCTGTGAGAGCCTGTACCAATGCCCGACCGCCCGAACGGATGCTATTCATCCGGATGATAAACAGCGCGCCGAGGCGACTTTCGACAGCCAGCTCAAAGGCGAAGCGGTGGAGAACGAATACCGGATTGTGCAGCCCGGCGGTTCCATGCGGTGGATTCGCGACCGCGCTTTCCCGATAGTCGACGATCTCGGGAACTCCATCCGTATCGTGGGCGTCGCGGAGGATATCACCCGCCGCAAAAAAGCAGAGACTGCTCTTCACAAGAGTGAGCGACGCTACGAGCGACTGGTAGAGTCGAGCATTATCGGCGTGTTTTGCGGAGACTCATCGGGGCGAATCAATGAAGCGAATGACGCATTTCTCGGCATGTTCGGGCAGACCAGGGACGATTTGAACGCAGGATCGATCCGCTGGGACCGAATGACCGCGCCCGGGTATGAGCACGTGAACCAACGATTTCACCAGCAGCTTGTGGCAACAGGGAGTACGGAGCCAGCGGAGATCAAATACATCCGCAAGGATGGTTCTCTTTTTCCGGCCCTGGTGGGTCTCTCATCTTTGAGCACGGGCGGAGAGGAAGCCGTCGGTTTCCTCATCGATCTGACCCAAAGAAAGCAAGCTGAAGAGGCGCTGCGAAAGAGCGAGGAACAGTTCCGGCAATTGGCGGAGAACATACGCGAAGTGTTCTGGATGATGGACGCTAAAGACGAGAAAATAATCTATGTAAACCCCGCTTACGAAGAAGTATGGGAGCGGACCCGCGAGAGTCTTTACCAGGACCGTGCCAGTTGGACGGAATCCATTCATCCGGATGACAGAGTTAGCGCGGTGGAGACTTTCCATCGGCAACTGGCGGGCGAGATTGTCGAGAATGAGTACCGTATCGTACGGCCATCGGGTTCCATCCGATGGATTCGGGACCGCGCTTTTCCGATTCGGGACAGCCTGCAAAAATTGATTCGGCTGGCGGGTATCGCCGAGGATGTTACCGGCCGGAAACTCGCGGAGCTTGAGCTCGTCCATCAGGCTTGTTACGATTCACTGACAGATCTTCCGAATCGCCCCATGCTCCTCGATCGGCTGAAGCGCGCCGTCGCTCAGAGTGACGCGCTAAAGAATCTGTTCGCCGTTTTCTTTATCGATCTCGATGCATTCAAGCTGGTGAACGATATGCTTGGCCGTGACGTGGGAGATCAACTATTGAAAGAGGTCGCGGAACGGCTGCGGGCGATTGCGCGGCCGCCGGACACTCTGGCCAAGACCAGCGGAGATCAATTTACGCTTTTGGCTGTCGGCTTCGACGGGTTGGACTCCGTGCGCAGGCTTGGCCAGAAGCTGCTCACCTGTCTGGACGCACCGTTCCAGTTAGCAGGCCGAGAGCTGTTCATTAGCGCGGGCATCGGCGTGAGTATGTTCCCTAATGACGGCAAGGATCCGGAGGTACTCCAGAGTAAAGCCGATTCGGCGATGCTCGAGGCAAAACGCAGCGGCAAGGGTCAGATCAGGTTCTCCTCTCCCGAACTTGCGGATGCCACCCGCGAGCGTCAGGAGATGGAGACACAATTGAGGCGCGCGCTCGCGCAGTCCGAATTCCGATTGCAGTTCCAGCCTCAGTTTGCTTCCGGTGAGACTCAGCCTCTGCGGTACGAAGCTTTGCTGCGCTGGTATCCGTCGGAAACTCTGGCAGTTCCTCCGGGCAGATTTATTCCCATTGCGGAGGAGAATGGCTTGATCGTTCCGATTGGGACCTGGGTACTCGGCGAGGCCTGCCGGCAAGCCGCCGACTGGCAAATCGGGGCGTTGAAAGGCGTGGGCGTGGCGGTCAACGTTTCAGCGGCGCAGTTCGCTCGTCCGGATTTCATAAAGATCGTGAAGCAAACCCTGCGAACCACCGGCCTGCTTCCCCAACTTCTGGAGCTGGAGTTAACGGAACGCGTTTTCATGCGCAATGAGAAGGAATCTATCCGAACACTTACACAGCTCAGGAAGCTCCACGTCACCATTGCGATCGACGACTTCGGCACAGGCTATTCTTCGCTGAGTTATCTGCAGAATCTTCCGATCGACCTGATCAAAATCGACCAGAGCTTTGTCGCGGCGACGGATAGGAAACAGTCCGGGGCTGCCATCCTCAGGTGCCTGATCGATCTCGCCCATACTCTGGGCATCAAGGTGATTGCAGAGGGCGTGGAGACGCAAAAGCAGCTCAATCTTTTGAAGAGCCTGGGCTGTGACGAAATGCAGGGCTTTCTTCTGGGGCGGCCTTCCTTCGACCTGGCGGAATGCGCGCGCGCCTCTTAAGCGACTCTGCAATCACGACTCTGCAACTACGACTCTGCAACCACGAAGATGGACAGGCCGGAGGCCTCTCCCACAGGGATCATCGAACTACGGCTGCACCCGCCTCGGCGACCGCGTGGTCCTGCTCGCCCGAGCCTCCGCTGACCCCGATGGCCCCCACTACTTTTCCGTCCTGTTTGAGAGGAATTCCTCCGGCAAAAATCATGATGCGTCCATGATTCGAGGCATGAATACCGAAGAACTGGCCTCCGGACTGGGAATGCTGCGCGAGATCTTTGGTGGCAATGTCGAAAGCGCGCGACGTAAAGGCCTTGTTGATGGAGATATCGATACTACCGATCCAGGCTCCATCCATGCGCACGTGCGCCACGAGATTCCCGCCCGCGTCGGCCACTGCGATATTCATCGGTTGGCCGATTTCGGCCGCTTT
>Ga0302324_100000475_pt1 | contig 107734 bp, 102 predicted proteins | sample Palsa_T0_1_FD_201949 | JGI IMG/M metagenome (GOLD analysis project Ga0302324, IMG submission 201949) | Peat permafrost microbial communities from Stordalen Mire near Abisko, Sweden - Palsa_T0_1 | ecosystem: Environmental > Terrestrial > Soil > Palsa > Peat permafrost | place: Sweden: Abisko... | reverse complement strand
AGCGGGCGTCGCTCTGGACGGTTGAGGGCGCGCTTGGGCGCGAAACTCCTCAGCATCGGCCGCCGAAGGCGGGAACTCTGTCCGCCCCGTGCAGAAGGATGTTGCGACGGTCGCCGGGCCCACTGTTGCGACAGAAGCGGCAGCCGGCGAATTGATTCGAGCAGAGGACCTCGTTCGGCAGAACCACGCCAACCGATCCAACTCATTTGAAATGACATTCCGATCAGGATGACCCTGAACACAATACCGACGAAAGTGGGATGAGTCAGCGCATGAACAGCTTGACAACCAAATTGGCGGGACGTACTTATCTCCCTCCGCAATGAACTACAGAGGGTTATAGCGTGATTCTGGTACGTGAGTTGACCAAGGTATACGGTCAGACCTTGGCGGTGGATCATATCTCCTTCGAAGTGCCCAAGGGGCAGATTGTTGGATTTCTCGGCCCCAACGGGGCGGGAAAATCGACCACGCTCAAAATCCTCACCTGCTATCTTCCGCCCACCAGCGGCGGGGCGACCGTCAACGGCTTCGATATCTTCCACCAGTCTGAACAGGTGCGTGAAAATCTCGGATACCTGCCGGAAAATGTACCGCTCTACACCGAAATGAAAGTCACGGAATACCTCGATTTCCGCGGGCGTCTCCGCAAGATGCCGCGTGTCGAGCGGCAGCGGCGGATCGATTACGTGCTGGAGCGATGCTGGCTCAACCCCGTGCGGCGGAAAACCATCGGCCATCTTTCCAAGGGATATCGCCAGCGCGTGGGCTTGGCCGATGCGCTGCTGCACAACCCGGCCGTGTTGATTCTCGACGAGCCGACCGTCGGCCTCGATCCGGCCCAGATTCGCGAAACCCGCAAACTGATTAAAGACCTGGCTGGCCACCACACGGTGGTTTTGTCCACGCACATTCTCCCGGAAGTGGAAGCGACATGCGATCGCGCGATCATCATCTCCGCCGGCAGAATCGTCGCCCAGGGATCGCCCGATGAGCTGCGCGCCAGCCGGCGATTGACCGCCCGCGTGCTGGTCGAATGCCGCGGCCCGCGCGCCGAAGTCGAAGCCGCGCTCATCCGCGTCAGCGGCGTCAGCAAGGTCGAAATCCTCGACGGCGAAGCCGGTGATTCCAAATGTCTCACCGCCGCGCTGCGCGCCAAGGACGGTTACGACATCCGCGAAGAGGTCGCGCGGACGATCATCCAGCACGGCTGGCCCCTGCGCGAAATCCGTCTTGAACATGCCACGCTGGAGGAATTTTTCGTTCAGGTCACGGCCAATCAGGCCATGGCCAGGGCATCCTGAGCATCAACCATGAAACGCGCCACCACCATCGCCCGCCGTGAACTCACGAGCTATTTCTATTCTCCCATCGCATACGTTGCGATGTCGGTGTTTCTGCTCGCCTGCGCATTCACGTTCTGGGATGACTTCCAGCCGGGCGAAATCGCCGGCATGCGAAATCTTTTCAACTGGATGGTCTGGCTTCTGGTCTCGGTGATCCCGCTGCTGTCGATGGGATTACTCGCGCAGGAATGGGCCAGTGGAACGATTGAATCGCTGATGACCGCGCCCGTCGCCGAAACGGATGTGGTGATGGGAAAATTCCTCGGCTCCTTCGCGTTTTTCCTGGTGATGCTGGCGCCCACGGTGCTGTACGTCGGCATCCTGGCGATCTATGCCACGCCCCGGATGGATTTTGGCCCCATCCGCAGCGGATATCTGGGAGTTATTCTGGTGGGGGGCCTGTTCATTTCGATCGGCCTGTTCTGCTCGTCGCTGACGCGTAGTCAGATCGTTGCCGCCGTTGCCACCGCGGCCGTGCTGTTCGCGATCACGATCGTTCCCTGGTGGGCCAGCGGAAAACTGCTCAGCCAGACTTGGGTGACGGTCCTCAATCAAACGGTTTTCAAACGATACACCGATTTCAGCCGCGGAATCATCGACTCCGGCCATCTGGCATTTTTCATCCTTACAACCGCGGTGTTCCTATTTCTGACCACCAAGGTTCTCGAATCCCGGCGGTGGAAATGAGCGGCGAAAATTCAGACAAAAACGTGACCCTGGCCACCAGCGAAACGCAGCGCGAGCGCTGGATGAAATACGGCGCCAACGTCGTGCTTTCCAGCCTGATCGTCATCGCCTTGGCGGTGATGCTCACCTGGCTGGCTCAGGCGCACGATGTCCGCGTCGACACCACCGTCGGCGAAACGGAAAGCCTTCGGCCCCAGTCCATCGACTTCGTTCAGCACCTCACGCAGTCGATCCATATCGTCGGGCTATACCCCCGCGTGAAGGGCGAAACCCACGAGCAGGATTTTTTCCAGCCGGTGGCCGACCTGCTCAGCGAATATTCCACTCGCTCGTCGAAAATCCACAGCGAGATGATCGATCCCGACACGGACAAGGATGCGTTCAACAAGCTGGTCTCCGAAGTCACCAACAAATACGGCGGGGCGGTGCAGGGATACAAGGTGATCCTCGACAAGGTGCCCGATATTAATAAATCCCTCAACGATTTCTTCGCCAGTGAGGAAGCGAAATTCAGCAAGCTGCCGTTTGACAAAGTGCAGGACCAGCAGCTCCAGCAGGATATTTCCGCCGCCTATCTGACGCTCGCGCTGGCGCACAAGCAGATTTCCGATTTGAAAACCGCCGTCGATTCCGACCTGAACCAGTCGATTCCCAGCTACAAGGACGGCGTCGACGACACGCGCAACACCTACAGCAGCGTGTCCCAGCTCCTGCAGCAGTTTTCGCAGGTCGTGGGCTCTTTCAAGGACAACCCTGCGTTCGCCAAGCTGAAAGAGATCACCGATTACGCCCCCCAGGCCGCCGCCCGCGCCGATGATGCCCGAAAAAATTCGGACAAACTTCTCGATGAAATCTCCCACCTCGGAGCGCTGACCGAGTTGGACGAATTCAAGCAGGAATTGAAAAGCCGAACGATCCTGGTGATGAACGACACCGGATACAAGATTCTCCAGTTCGATCAGGTGTGGAAATCGCCCGAATCCAACCGCTTTGCTGCCCAGGAATCGCCCGATGTTCAGCCGCGGTTGAATTTCGCCGGCGAGCAGCAGATCACCGCCGCCATCGCATCGCTGACCAGCCCGACCAAACAGATGGTGGTCTTCGTCCGCACTGCCGGCGCGCCGCTGGCGACGGCGATGTCGCCGGAACAGCAGCCGTTTTTCTCTTCCATCGCCCAGCGGCTTCGCGATCAGAATTTCGACTTGCAGGAAAAAGACGCCAGCGGCCAGTCGGCCATGCAGGAAAATCCCTTGCCCGAGCCCAGCGATGCCGACATGAAATCCGCCATCTGGATCGTCGTTCGCTCGCGCGGCGACACGCAGCCGGACCAACCATCCCCCATCGATCCGATGCTTGAAGAACATATGAAATCCGGCGGCTCGGCGATGGTGCTGCTGTTTCCCAGCGCCGACACGATGGACGAGGCGATCTCCCCCATGGGAATTCACGCCAAGACCGACCGCATGATCGTCCATGAATCCCTTCCCGTTCCTGAGCGTCAATCCAACGACTTCGCCGAATCTGCGATTCAGGGAAATCAAACCGTGTTCCGCCTGAATCAGTACGGCGATCATCCCATCACCACGCCGCTGGCGGGATTGGATTTTCTGCAGGCGGTCTCCTCGCCGATCGGCGTGGGGCCGGATATTCCCCCCGGCGTTCACGTCGCCGGTTTGCTGCCGTTGCCGCTTTCGCCGCATTACTGGGCGACCTCTGATGTGGAATCCCTGCTAAGTGGCGATCATCCACCGGTGACGTTCAATCCCGCGCCCAATCCCGACGCCGGCCGGCCGTTTGGCGATGTCGACAACACCGCAGACGATCGCCTCTTTGGCGCCGCCGCTTCGGAAAACGCCAGCGGCTCGCGCCTGGTCGTCGTCGGCGGCTATATCTTCGCCATCAATTACCTGATGGATCTTCCCGATCAGGAAATGCTCGAGCGCCACGGGCTGGAAGTTTCGCGGCTGCCCGGCAACAGCGAATTTTTCGTCAACAGTGTTCTCTGGCTGGCGCATGAGGATTCCATGCTCGCCATCAGCCCCCACGCGCTGCAGGTGGCGCGCATCCGCGAGATGCCGGCGGCGACGCTGGCTTTCTGGCGGCTGGGCGTGTTGACGGCGCTGCTGCCGCTGGCGGCGATTTGCGCCGGGCTTATGGTTTACGCGAGACGCCGTGATTGATTTCAAACCCCGCGATCTGGCATGAATTTCAAAACCACCATCCTTCTGTTCGTCGCCCTCCTTGCGGTGGGGGTGATCTTCTTTGTCAGCAATCGCACTGCCACCGAGCAGCCGCAGCAAACCAGCCAAACCGTTCCCGGCCAGGGCGAAAAGCTCATCGATCTGCAATCGAACCAGGTGAGCGGGATTTCCATCACCGATGCCGATGGCAATCGCACTTCCGTGCGCCAGGACGGTGTGGCGTGGAAAATGACCGATCCCGTCGCCGCTCCCGCCGTCGATTGGCAAACCCAGGACCTGATCCGCACGATCTGCGATCTCCACTCCCAGGGAAAGCCCGATTCAACCCCATCCGATGCCGGCCTCGATAAGCCGCTGTTTACGGTCGATGTCATCGGCAGCGACGGTAAATCCACCCGGCTGACCATCGGCAACAAGACCGGCGTCGGCGATGTGATGTTCGCGCAAATCAACGGCGGCGATGTAAACCTGATCGATTCCAGCCTCGCCAAAACCCTCAAAACCGCCGGCAACGATCTGCGCGACAAACATCTCATCACCGGCCAGCCCGCGGATTACAAGCAAATCCGCGTCACCAGCCCGACACAAACACTGATCCTCCAGAAGCAGGGCGACCGCTGGCTGATCATTAGCCCAACCTCAATGCCCGGCGACAGCGACGCGATCTCATCCTTCATCTCAACCATCACCGGCGCCGAGGCGACCGAGTTCGTTAAATCCGATTCCGATGAATTGCCCTACGCGCGTTTCGACCATCCGACGCTTCAAATCTGGCTAAGCACCGATACGCCGACCACCCAGCCCACTGCCGATGCCGCGACGCAGCCGTCCGGCGGGATGACGCTGACGATCGGCGCTCCCGACAGCCTCGCCAAAGACCACTATTTCGCCGAAACCACGGGCGGCCTGATCGCCAAGATCGCCAAGACTTCGCTGGACGACCTGACCAAATCCCCGCTGGATTTGCGCGACCGCGACGTGCTCTCGGTGACGCCGGCCGATGTGACGCAGATATCCATCGTGAAATCGGCGTATCCTCCGCTGTCGTCCACGCAATCGACGCAGCCCTCGGCCATCGTGGCCAACACGCGTCCGATGTCCACGCACGTGGTGGTCCTCGCCCGCCGCCCCAAAACCGCCGCGGTGCTCGGACCATCCCCGGCAGCTTCGCAGCCCACCACCTCGCCGGCCACGCAGGCGACAAAATCCGTTTGGATGTTTACCATTGGCTCCGAACCCGTCAGCGCCGTGGACGATTCCAAGATGGATACGCTCCTCTCAAAATTCAGTCCGCTGCACGCCGACAAATATCTCGAGAAACCTCCCGTCGAAGCGGTCGATGTGCGCTTCATCGTGACGCTGGAAACCACGTCGATGAACAAATATCACATCGAGATCGTCAAGCCCGCCGGCGGCCAGTCGGACTATGCCGCCTGCAACGGGCTGGTTTTTGAAATTCCCACCGCGATGGTGGATGCGCTCGACACCGATTTTCACAAGACGCCGTGATGCTCCGCCATCTGGGAACCAAGTCGATCCTCACCGAGGGGCAGATCGCCCGGCCGCGCAGCATCCTCGACACGTTTCCCAACCCGCGCCCGGGCCGGCAGTACGAAATCACCTTTCGCTTCCCCGAGTTCACCAGCATCTGCCCGATCACCGGCCAGCCGGATTTCGCGGTCATTTCCGTGTCCTACGTCCCCGGGAAATTGTGCGTCGAGATGAAAAGCCTCAAGCTCTATTTTTCCGCCTACCGCAACAAGGGAATTTTCTTCGAAGACGTGGTGAACACGATTCTGGACGATCTGGCCGCGGTGCTGAAACCGCGCCGCATGACCGTCACCGGCGATTTCGCCGCGCGCGGCGGCACCACGGCTACGGTCACTGCCAGCTTGAAGAAATGATCAGTATCTGAACCGCAGGAAAACGCCGATCCGCAGTTCCTGCATGATATCCCCCATCTGCCCGAACCCGCCGAACGCTGCCATGTAAGATAAATCGAGACCGGCAGAAGTGCCGCCATACGACCAGCCCGCTTCCACGTCCGGCCGAACATCAAAAGCCGCGCCGGTGTGATACAGCGTGTGAATGTAATAAACACTGTTCGCACTCTGCAGCGTGTCTACTGCGTAATTATCAACGAGCAGCCCCGCGCCGATCTGCGGCCTGATATAAAACCCCGGCAAACCCGGAATCACCAGCTTGATCGCCAGCCGCGGTTCGATCTCGATCATCTCCACATCCGAATACAGGTTGGCCGGATATCCAAAATTATTGTTGTTGTTGATGAAGAACGCATCGGACTGCTGGCTGTCCCAGTATCCCGAAGCGCCAACGCCCACGCCGGCAAAAATCGGCACGGGCGACCCCGGCAGGCGATAGGCGAAATTGGCGTCGACGTATGCGCCGTCTTTGTCGAAGAACAGATCGCCGGTCTTCTGCGCGAACATATGCGAATATCCCCCCGACAGGGAAAAATCGCCAAACTGCGCCGAGGCGATCCCACTGCAAATCAAAATTCCCACGATAAATGATATTGCGCGTGTCATGGGTATTGATTATCTATCACCGGCGTTTAAGCCGTCAATCGGAAATTCTTCTAAATGATCCCCCCTTTTTCCGGGAACGCCTGCTCGGGCAGGCGGACGACCCTTTTTGGCGGCAACGCCCGTTGAACTATATTGATGGCCATGACCGATCCACAGACCGCCCTCGATCCTCCCGAAGCGCGCTGGCCCGCGGCAATTGCAATCATTGCCGTGGGCGGGTTATATGCAGCGCTGCCCGCCTCGCTCGCCGTGGGACCACGCTGGCTGTTTGTCCTGATCATCGGCGTATTGCTGGTCCTGAACATCAGCGCCCACGCCGCGGGCAAGGATCGACTCAACAGTCTCTCCGGCCACCTGCTTGCGGGAATATTGACGCTTTTCATGGTCTGGTCGCTGCTTCTGCTCGTGCACGCGCTGCCGTCCCACCGGGAAGCGCCCGTGACCATGCTCCGCTCGGCCGCGGCGCTCTGGATCACCAATATCCTGGTCTTCGCGCTCTGGTACTGGCGGCTCGACGCCGGCGGCCCGCATCAGCGCGATATTCGCCTCGGCCATCCCAGCGGATCGTTTCTCTTCGCCCAGATGACCCTGCGCGATGATGATCTCCCTCCCGAAATGAAAAACTGGTCGCCGAATTTCGTGGATTATTTATTTCTCGCGTTCAACACCAGCACCGCCTTTTCCCCAACCGATGCGCCGGTGATGTCTCGCTGGGCAAAACTCCTGACCATGGCCCAATCCAGCATTTCGCTCACCATCGTCGTGATCCTCGCCGCCAGGGCGGTAAATATTTTGTGAGGAGCGCAAATCATCCCTATAAGGTACACTCTGTAGTCAGACCAACCGACCGGGGTTGTTATTTCCCAGGTTGCCGCCGGCAGATAGGGGCTATTCATGAACGTTCTGCTCGTACACCCCAGCGCGCTTCTGTATTCGGAGGTTTACCTCCGCCTCGAGCCGCTTGGAATGGAATGTGTCGCCTCGGCCCTGGTTCACGCCGGACATTCGGTGCGGCTTCTGGACCTGCAGGTGTTCAACCATCGCGATTTTCAAAAGGAAATTAGCGCCTTCCAGCCCGATGCCATCGGCTTCAGCGTCAATTACCTGGCCAATGTCCCGGAAGTGATCGAGCTCGCAAAACAGGCGCGGGAAACTGTGCCCGATGCGTTCATCTTCTGCGGGGGCCACAGCATCAGTTTCATCACCGATGAAGTGCTGCAGCACGCCGGCGGCGCGATCCACGCCATCGTGCAGGGCGAGGGGGAGATCACCGTGCCGAAGATGCTCGAGCGGATTCCGCGCGTCGATGGCATGGCCGGTGTATCGACCCCGCGCGGCGTCGGTCCCAAGTCCGATCTCACCACCGACATCAACGTCTTCCGCCCCGCGCGCCATCTCACGCGCCGCCGCCGCCGATATTTCATCGGCGAGCTTGATCCCTGCGCCAGCATCGAATTCTCCCGCGGCTGCCCGTGGGATTGCTCCTTTTGCAGCGCCTGGACCTTCTACGGACGAAGCTACCGCCAGGCCAACCCCGCCGTTGTCGCCGAGGAATTGCAAATCATCCGCGAGCCCAACGTTTTCATCGTCGATGACGTCGCCTTCATCCATTCCGAACACGGCATGGCGATCGCCGACGAGATCGATCGCCGGAAAATCAAAAAACGCTACTACCTCGAAACCCGCTGCGATGTCCTGATCCGCAACGAGGAAGTTTTCGCCCGCTGGGCGAAGCTGGGATTGACCTACATGTTCCTCGGCCTGGAATCCCTGGACGCCGAGCAACTGAAAATCTTCCGCAAGCGGTCGACTCCGAACCAGAATTTCGAGGCCCTGGAAGTCGCCCGCCGGTTGGGGATCAACGTTGCGATCAACCTGATCACCGATCCCTCCTGGACGCGCGAGCAATTCGAAAATGCCCGGCAATGGGCGACGGAAGTTCCCGAGGTCGTGCACCTGACGGTCGCCACGCCCTATCCCGGAACGGAACTGTTCCACACCGAAACGCGCCGGCTGACCAGCGTCGATTACCGCCTCTACGACATCCAGCACGCGGTGATGGAAACGCGTCTCCCCCTGCGCGAATTCTACGACGAGCTGGTCAAGACGCAGGAGATCATCAACCGCAAGTTCATGGGCTGGAGAACGGCCTTGGCCGTTTCGAGAATCCTCGCCGGCCAACTGGCGCGCGGCCAGACCAATTTCCTGCGCATGCTGTTCAATTTTTCCAAGGCATACAACGTTGACCGTTTTTATTCCGATCATTTCAAGGATGTGATCTATTCCATGCGCCGGCCCGAGGATTATCCGCGTAAAATGAAGCCGCAGGACCTGCTCGTTCATATCGGCAATTTCCCCCAGCGCCCGCCCAGTTCCGAGCGAAGTGAATTGACCGCCGCCGAGCCAAAATAATTCGCCCCACGTTTACTGAGAGTCAGATAATTCCTGTCACCCCTGCCCACGGCAGGGCGGACGCGACGAAGAACGATCGGAGACGCGCTTGATCGTACCGACATTCATCGAGACAGCCACGCACGGTGATGTCCAAATGTTGAACGGTCAACGGCGCGAAGTTGCCCAACTCGTGATATTTGAGATGGTTCCACAAACACTCGACAGGGTTATAGTCCGGTGCGTATGCGGGAAGCATATTCATGTCCAGTCGCGGATAGGCTTGGCACAATTCACGGATGACCGGACCTTTGTGCATGCCGCCCTGATCCTGAATCACGACCAGGGGGTTGTGCACGTGCTGCAACAGGCTCCGAAGAAACAGGGAATAGAGTTCCGCATTGATGTACGCATTGGGATAACTGCGGTAATGCAGCCCCAGGTGTCCTCGGACCGGAGAAATGGTCAGCGCCGCGGCGACCGAGACCTTGTCGCGCTGCCGCGCACGCTGCATCAGCACCGGCGTCCGACCACGGGGAGCCAGAGTCTTTCGCGCCAGCGGGGCCAGAAGAAATCCGCTTTCATCCGTAAAAGTCAGCGTTCCGCCGCAGTCATGAACTTTTTTTGATGCGTGGCCACTGGCGCCGAACCCAGTCCTGGATGGCGTCGTCGTTTCGTTCGCGCGGAACGCGTTGCGGCATCTGCGGACTGATTCCCCGCCGGCCAAGCCAATCGTTGAGATATCGATGGTTCATCGGGACATGGAAAAAATGCTCGATCAAAACCGCGATCCGCACGGCGGTCCATCGTTCCGTTGGAAATCCGAATTCGCCCGGATTGGCTTCCAGCCAGGCCAGCACCTGACGCTCCTGCTCTGAGGTAAGTTTTGGAGGTGCGCCAGGACGAACCGCGTCGATCAGCCCCTGCTCGGCGCGGCTTCGCCATGCCCGAAGCCAGCGTCTTACGGATCGCAGACTGGCCCCGACAAAATCCGCGGCTTCGACTGCCGTATCCCCCTCGAACACCCGCTCCACCGCCAAACGCCGCGCAAACTCTGGCGTCTTTGCCGTCCGTGGCATTGTCATGCCAATTAGGGTAAGAGGAATTGTAGAAACAGGGTGACAACATTAATCTGACTCTCAGTAGCGGTTGCGCCGACAACGCAGGCGTCGGTTCACTGATCGCTTCACAGCGATGCATCGTCATTCCACAATTCGATGGCCGGATGATCGCGAGTGTGCTCGTAGCTGAGGATGCTCACGCCGCCGGTGGAATACAGCAGTTTTCCGGCGCCTTCGATGCCCAGGCCGATCCAGCGGGCGGCGATGACGCGGCCGATGTGACCGCTGGTGAATGCGGCGACATCGCCGTTGATTTCCCGCGCCTTGGCGACAAAACGATCGGCCCGCAATTGCACATCGTTGGGCGATTCGCCGCCGGGCGCGCCGTCGCGGAAAAGGTCCCAGTTCGGTCGCTGAAGATAAGTTTCCTGCGAGAATTTTCCTTCGATCTGGCCGTAGTCCCATTCGTACAGATCGGGGTCAATCTGGGCGCGATCGCCGAAGCCCGCGAGTTCGCAGGTTCGCCGGGCGCGTGCGAGCGGGCTGACGAATATTTTTGCGAATTGAATTTTCGCCAGCCGCGTCGCGAGGCCGCGGGCCTTTTCCTCGCCGCGGGCGTTGAGGGGCAGATCGGTCCGTCCGGTGAAGCGATGTGCTTCGGCCCATTCGGTGTTGCCGTGGCGGATGAGAAAAAGTCGGGGAAGCGTCAGGGCCATTCCGCGATGATACTAGGCTCTGTCTGAAAACCCTATGACCCCACGACGACGCCCAATCGCTTTGGCCGCTAGGAGCAACGATGAGAGCGGGGTCTATCGACCCTTCGAATCCTTACGACGCGGACGAAGCGATTGGGAGCCGCCTTCGGTGCCGCGGAAATGCATCGTCTGCTTCGTTGTCGCTCCTCGAAGGCTCCACTGAGCCCGACTTCAGAGCGACGCCTTGCATCCGAAGTATTTCCGCGGCATCGTGGGGTCATAGGGTTTTCAGACAGAGCCTAAAGCGCGTCGATTATTAAACTCCGACGGCGTTACCGCGGGGCAAACGAACCCGCGCCCCCTTAATAAGTCGATAAAAGATCACCAGGTGGAGCATGAAAAGCAGCGGGACGAGGAAGCCCGGGATCAGGAGCCACGGCAAAGTGGACATCAAACCCGCTCCAGGCTCGGCGAAAATCCGACGCAGCGGACCGGGCGAGGAGAGCACTCCCAGGCTCACCGCAGCGATCAAATCGACCATCCCGAACACGTTCCACGCCAAAAGTGCCGTTTGCCAACCCCTGGCTTGCCGATAAACCGCCCATGCCACCGGCATTGCCGCCAGGCCGGCGAGGATGTCACCCCACCCGGCGACGGGCGCAAACGGCGCAGGAAGACGATCGCTTGCCCAGAGGATGAGGAAGCTTACGCCGAGCACGCGAACGATATGCAATACGGCAAGGATCGACGGATCGGCGCGGTCAAGCGCCGTTCTCAGCGACGGCGCGGACATCAGTGATACGCACATGAGCGCGATGGGCGCCGCCACCGCCACTCCCAGGCCAGGTGCGCCGACTCCATGTGCATTGCCGAGGGCTCCTGTGGCCGCCAGGATCACAACGATTACAAACCATCCGGTCAGAATCGCGGAATATCTCAAGCGCTGGGCCGTGTCATGCCCCGCCAAAACACTCAAGGCCGCGACTAAAATCGCTGCTGACATCGTTAGCTCAACAGCGCCGATAACATCGTACATCGTCATAATGATCTCCCGTGTATATACACCTATATGTTCAAAAAAATTCATCTTTCGGATTCGGCCAATAAATTTCCCAGATCCAAGGGTTTAAGAACCTTCGCAATTCCGGCCTGTGCGCTATGCCACGCCACCAGGCCCTTTTGCGCGGCCTTGCGTCCGGCGGGCGTCATTTCGACATGCCGGACTCTGTGGTCAGCCTCCGTCGACCGCACGCGGACCAATCCCTTGTCTTCCAGCAATTGGAGATTTCGCGTCAACGTCGTGCGTTCCAGACCGGTTAGCCTGGCAAGGCTGGACACCGGAATCGGTCCCGTCTGCGTCATGGTTGCCAGCAGCGAGAATTGTGTCGCCCGGAGGTCCGACCCTCGGAAGGCGCGTTCGTAATGCTGGGTCATCGCCCGGCTGGCCCGCCGCAGCGCCGCACACACGCAACCGCGACAGGCACGAAACGCTGGATCGCTCGGATATCGTTCCACAAAGAGTGTATATACACTATTATCGGTAAAGTCAACCCGTTTCATGTCTAAATAATCTGGAGGGCAATCTGATTCACAGCTGCGGCGGGGGTACGGAATCGGCGATGGTCCCATTTATCGAATTTGCGGGAAGATTGCGACTGGATGAGCTAAAACCCAACACGCCCTGATCTTACGAACGCCGGTAAATCATTCCGTTCAAGTCAAATACATCAGTTCCAGCGAAAGGAACGACGAATCGTTCCTTGGCGGTAGAGCGGGAGATTTGGACCGCGGCTCACGTTATCCTGTATCCAGTGCCTTGGGCTGTCACGTTTTCATGCGCCGTATCCCAATGTTCGGGAGCGATTCCCGCGTCGGAGGAACAGCTATGTCGGACTTGCCGAACTCGAAGGATTATCACACCGTTACGCCTTATCTCATCGTGCCCGATGTTCTCCGGCTGCTCGCATTCCTGATCGAAGCGTTCGGAGCGACAGAAAGGATTCGCGTGCCGAGATCTGATGGGTCGATCATGCACGCGGAAGTCGCAATCGGCGACTCAATCGTCATGATGGGTGAGCCGACGGCCAAGATTGGTCCCATGCCGGCATCCATATTTTTGCGTGTTAAAGACGCCGACGCCGCCTTCCACGACGCGATTCAGTCTGGCGGGATACCGGTTTCCGAGCCAGCAGACCATCCTCACGCAGGCGAACGCTATGGCGGCGTCAAGGATCCGTGCGGCAATATTTGGTGGCCGGCAATGGCAATGATGACGAATGAAAAAACTGGAATCTCAATGGGATGAATCGCTCATCTCGCGCCGTGTCGGATTTCCGCAAAGCGGATTGGTTCAACTACGTCCAATCATATCGGGACAACGGGATCTGAACCTACGCCGCGTCTTCGTCGGGCATGGGGGGCGGGGGTGTGATCGGCAGCGGGGCGGTTTGTCCGTTGCTGTTGGTCAGGCCGAGTTCTTCCAGGAGTTTGGCGGGGACCTCGGCGGTATTTTTGCACTTGGGGTAGCCGCTGCAGCCGAGGAATTTTCCGCGGCGGCCGTTGCGGATGATCATTGGTTTGCCGCATTCGTCGCAGTCGATGTCGGTGGCGATGGGGCCGGAGGGAGCGGCCGGGGCGATGCCAGTGATCTTCGCCACCATCTTCGCGGCCTTGTCGCCGCCTTCTTTTAGTTGGGGAATGAGCGCTTCGACGGTTTTCAGATCTTCGCCCGTCATCTTGGCGACTTGTTTGGTGGCGCGGCATTTGGGGAAAGCGCTGCAGCCGAGGAACGGGCCGCGCTTGCTGTCGCGCAGGATCATATTGCTGCCGCATTTCTCGCATTTGACGGGGGTCATCACCTTGGGCTTGGGAGCCATGGGGTTGCCCTGCTTGTCGAGGTTGATGATGGTTTCGCATTCACGCGTGCCGTCCGGCTTTTTAATCATGTAGCCGGTGCAGCCGAGGAACTCCCCGAAGCGGCCTTTCATCTTGCGCATCTCGCGGCCGCAGTTGGGGCATTTGACGTCGCTTTTTTCCTGCATCTTCGGCTTGCCCTGCTTGTCCACGGCCTTGATGCCGTCGCATTCGGGGTAGCGGGTGCAGCTCAGGAAAAAGCCGTTCTTGCTGATGCGATACACCATCGGCGAGCTGCATTTCTCGCAGGTGTAGGGCGAGGGCGTTCCGCCGGCGTGCTCGAGCTTGTCGAGGGCGCCGTCCACGGATTCATGGAAGGGGCCGTAGAAATCCTTCAGGAGCTTGACCCAGTCGAGATGGGTTTCCTCGATCTCGTCGAGCTTGCCTTCCATGCCGGCCGTGAACTTCACGTCCATGATTTCGGGAAATGCCTGGATCAGTTTGTCGGTGACGATCGATCCGAGCATGGTGGCGTGGAACCGGCGGTTGATCTGCTCGACGTATTCGCGGTCCTGAATAGTCTGGATGATGGATGCGTACGTGCTGGGCCGACCGATGCCGAGCCGTTCGAGTTCCTTCACCAGCGACGCTTCGCTGAACCGCGGCGGCGGCTGGGTGAAATGCTGGGTGGGATCGATTTCGATAGCGGAGACGGGCTTGCCTTCGGAGAGTTCGGGAAGGAGCTGGTCTTCGCTGCTGACGCCCGTGACCCGCATGAATCCGTCGAACACGAGCTTGCGGCCCGAGCCGCGGAAGAGCGCTTCGCCCTGCGATGTGCCGGCGGAAATGGTTGCCGTGGTGGCGTCGAATTCCGCGGGCGTCATCTGGCAGGCGACGAAGCGGTTCCAGATCAGTTGGTACAGCCGCGAATCATCCGGGCCGAGCTTTTCGTGGGCCGCATCGGGCGTGAATGAAAGATCGGTGGGGCGGATAGCCTCATGGGCTTCCTGAGCGCTCTTGTTGCTGGACGAATAAATGTTTGCCTTGTCGGGCACGTAGCGGTCGCCGAAAGTCTTGGTGATATACGTGCGGGCCAGGGTCAGCGCCTCTGCGGAGAGGTTGGTGCTGTCGGTTCGCATGTAGGTGATGTGACCGGCTTCGTACAGAGATTGGGCGATCCGCATGGTGCGCTGGGCGCCAAAACTCAATCGACTGCTGGCGGCCTGCTGCAATGTGCTGGTGATGAACGGGGCCGAGGGCTTGCTGGTGACGCGCTTTTTCTCGATGGATTGGACGACAAATTTCGGAGGGTTCTGGAGCTTGCCGACAAATTTCGTGAGATTGGCGGCCGGGCCTTTGCCCTGCGGATCGCTCGTGTTCTGCTCATCAGCGACGACGAATCCGAGGGCCTCGGCGATTCGCCGGGCATCGGCTTTGTTCGCGACTTCGAGTTTCTTGCCGGCGAATTCGACCAATTCGGCTGCAAAGGCGGCATGTTCGGAGAGCCATTTGTCGCGCTCGGCCTTGGTGCGTTCGCCGTTGCCGGTGTTGGTGAGGAAGTCGATCCATTTGTTCGTCAGCGCCGCGGCGCCGGTGCTGGGCGTAAAGATCGCATCGATTTTCCAGAATTCATCGGGGAGGAAGGCTTCGATTTCGCGTTCGCGATCGACCACAAGCCGCACCGCCACGGATTGCACCCGTCCGGCGGAAAGGCCCTTGGCCACTTTTCGCCACAGCAGTGGACTGATTTCATAGCCGACGATGCGGTCGAGGATTCGCCGGGCCTGCTGGGCGTTGACGCGATTAATATCAATTGCATGGGGCTTGAGAAACGCCTTTTGGATTTCCGACTTGGTGATGGCGTTGAAGATGACGCGGTTGGTCCGGTCATCGGAGATGCCGAGGGCTTCCTTCAAATGCCAGGCGATGGCTTCGCCCTCGCGGTCAAGGTCGGTCGCCAGGTAGATTTTGTCGCTGGTCTTGGCCAGCTTCTTGAGTTCACCGATCACCTTGCTGCGGCTCTCCAGGATTTCGTAATCGGGCTTGAAGGTCTTGAGATCAACGCCCATGCCCTTGGAGGGAAGATCGCGCACGTGCCCCATGCTGGCTTTGACGATGTAATCGTCGCCTAGGTACTTGTTGATCGTTTTCGCCTTGGCCGGCGATTCGACGATCACGAGATTTTTTGCGTTCTTGCGTGCCATGGTCTACTTATATTGCCTGCGGCGGCGTTCAGGGGGGCGTCAGGGCCGCCCTCGGCCGTTGGCTCGTATCGACTGATCCACCGCAACTCTTCACGAATTTTTTCGGACCTATCGGCCCAAATCGACACTTTCACCGGCCGAGGGCGGGGCAGTGTCTTAGCGTAAGACTGGCCTGTCAAGCCCATTGTCCCTACCAGCGGTCGCCTTCTTTGTACGGAAATGTCAATGGATTGTTCGCCGGGCCTGAGTATAGGCCTGTGGAGTCGGCATGGCGAATAGAGAATCTAAATCTTTGTGTTTTCGTTATTTAGATAAATCAGACGTAAAAAGCGGGTGGCTGCTGCTGCAATGCCGTAATCCAGTTGATGAGCTCGCTTCAATTAAAAATTTTGCGCTTTTGTCACAAATGCCGCTGGTCAGCCGATGCCGACCAAATCGAGGGTTTCGCCGAATTTTTCGATGACGGCTTGGCGAAGCCCGTTCTGGATGGGCTGGCGAATGTGGGGATCGGCAGCGAGGATCGCCTGGGCGTCTTCCCGAGCGGTTTGAAGCATATCGAGTTCGCTGGCGAGGTCGGCGAGCTTGAATTCGGGCAGGCCGTGCTGGCGGGTGCCGAAGAATTCACCGGGGCCGCGGAGGCGGAGATCCATTTCGGCGATCTCAAAGCCGTTGTTGGTGGTGAGCATGGCGCCAAGCCTCGCCTCGGCGCCGGGGGTGGAGGCATCGGCGATCAGGATGCAATCGGATTCCCACACCCCTCGACCGACGCGGCCGCGGAGCTGGTGGAGCTGCGATAGGCCGAACCGCTCGGCCCCGTCCACAACCATGACGGTGGCGTTGGGCACATCGATGCCGACTTCGATTACCGTCGTGGCGACGAGGGCGTCGATTTTCCCTTCGCGGAAGTCGGCCATGGTTCGCTCTTTCTCCTCGGTGGTCATTTGGCCGTGCAGGGGGGCGAGGCGGATATCCTTCAGTGGGCCGGCAGCGAGGGATCGCATCCGGCTGGCGACGGATTTGCCGGATTCGCCGTCATCGTCGATCTGTGGCACGACGATGTACGCCTGCCGGCCGGCACGGACCTGCTCGCGGACGAATTGCCATGCCACGGCCGATTTTCCGGGTGAGACGCAGCGGGTGCGGATTGGTTTGCGGCCCGGGGGGAGTTCGTCGATGGCGGTCACGTCGAAATCCGCGAAATAGGAGAGGGCCAGCGTTCGAGGGATGGGGGTTGCCGTCATCACCAGGTAATGCGGGCTGACGCCTTTGCTCTTGAGGGCGGCCCGCTGGCGAACACCGAGGCGATGCTGTTCGTCGACGATCACGACGCCGAGGTTGGCGAATTCGATTCCCTCCTGCAAAAGTGCTTGGGTGCCGATGGCGAGATGGGTGTGGCCCTCGGCGATTTTCGATTCGGACAGGCCGCGATTCGTGCGGCGCGTGCGGGAGGTGATGAGATCGATATTCACGCTGGAATCGCGCAGGAGGGTTCGCATCGTAAGGAAATGCTGCTCGGCAAGGACTTCCGTGGGCGCGAGCAGGACCGCCTGCATTTTGTTGGCGACGGCGGCGAGCATGGCATAAAGGGCAACGACGGTTTTCCCGCTGCCGACATCCCCCTGAAGGAGGCGTTTCATGGGCCGGCCGCTTTTCAGGTCGGCGACGATCTGCCAGACGGCGTTCTGCTGGGCGCTGGTGAGTTGGAACGGAAACCGTGCGCGGATGCGGCGATCGAGGGTCTGGTCGATCCGCAGAATCGGGGCGGAGATTTTTGCCATTTCGCGGCGATGGCTGGCGGCGAGGCCAAGTTGCATGACCATCAGTTCGTCGTATACGAGCCGTTTTCGCGCGGCGATCGCTTCGGTGCGGTCGCGGGGCTGATGAATCGCGCGATAGGCATCGGTGCGGCTCATCAGCTTTCGGCGGGCCAGAAGATCCGGGGGAAACCATTCGCTGATCGCGCCCAGGGCGAGCAGAAGATTTTCGGCGATGATGCGCTCGATCACATCGCTGGAGATTTTGGCGCTGGCGGGATAGACGGCGCGAAGCCTGGCATCGGCAACCGGCTGCGTTTCGGCATCGACTTTTTCCCACTTGGGGTTCACCATCTGCGGGATTCCGCGAAGAAACTGCACTTTTCCCCGCACGCGCAGCATCAGGCCGGGATGGATTTGCTTCCGCAGGTATGCACCGTGGAAAAACACCAGCGCGAGGCGGCCCGTGCCTTCGGAGAGGGTTGCCTCAAAGCGCGGCTTTGAGTGCCCGCCGGCGATGTAATTGACAGCCGTGACTTCACCGCGGGCGAGGCCAAGCTCACCCTCGCGGAGGCGGTCGAGGGATTTTTCTTCGGATTCGTAGAGATAATCGCGCGGAAAATATTCGAGCAGTTCGCCGAGGGTCTGCACGCCAAGGGATCGCAGGGCCTTGGCGCGGGCGGGGCCGACTTCGCTGAGCTGTTCGATGGGTTGCGCCAGGACATCGCGCGCGGATTCGACGGGCGCGATCGGGGTCAATCCTGCGGCCATCCTTCGGCTCCGATCAGCTTCACGAACCGGCAAGCACAGATATCACTGCTGATCAGCTTATCTCCAACGCGGACGACTTCCACAAGCATCTGCTCATCGGCGCGCCCGATCGGGAGGACGGCAATGCCGCCCTCGGCGAGCTGGCTCTTGAGAAGTTTCTCAGGAATTTTGGGCGCGCCGGCGGCGATGATGATGCGATCAAACGGCAGCGCTTCGGGCCAGCCGATGGTTCCATCTCCGAAACGGAAATGGACGTTGCGGATTTCTAGGGAGAGGAGCCGCTCGAATGCCTCGTCGAGCAGGGGCTTGATACGCTCGATGGAATAGACTTCGCGGGCCAGCTTGCAGAGGATCGCGGTCTGGTATCCACTGCCGGTGCCGATCTCCAGGACTTTGTGTTCGGGGGAGAGGCGCAGCCGCGCGGTCATGAGGGCGGTCATGTACGGCTGGCTGATGGTCTGCTCGTGGCCGATGGGCGCGGCGCGATCGGCAAACGCGGCCTCCTTCGCCTCGCTGATAAAGAACTTTTCGCGCGGCACCGCCCGCAATGCCGCGATCAACCGTTCATCTTTGATGCCCCGCTCGATGATCTGCTGGCGGATCATCACTTCCTGGGGGGTTAATTCACCAACTTGATTCATACTGATATTCTATCCCAACATGACGGCAAAGCATAAACCGCCAATAATTACGCTCACCTCGGATTTTGGGACCTCCGACTCATACGTGGCCGCGATGAAGGGGGCGATCCTGCGTCAGTGCCGCACGGCGGTGCTGATTGACGTGACGCACCATGTCCCGTCGCAGGATATTGTTTGCGGGTCGATTACGCTGGAGCGGGCGGTGGATGGGTTTGGGCCGGGGGCGATCCACCTGGCTGTGGTCGATCCGGGCGTGGGGAGCGGGCGGCGCATCCTGATCGTGCAAATTCGGCAAAGTTTTATCATTTGCCCCGACAACGGGCTGATCACCTGGGCGTGGCGAAGGCTGGGCGGGGGGAGGGCAGCCGAACTCAACTGGCGGCCGGCGGGACCCGTGGCCGAGACGTTTCATGGGCGTGATATCATGGCCCCAGCGGCGGGGATGCTGGCGTGCGGGTATTCGCTCCGGGCGCTGGCTTCGCCGATTGACGATCCGGTTTTGCTCGACTTGGCGCCGGCGGATTCTTCGGTTGGCGGGCGGATCATTCACATCGACCACTTCGGTAATGCGACGACGAATATTCCGCGGCATGCGCTGCAGTCGATTCCGCGGCTGAGCGTTCGGGTGAAGCGGAAAAAAATCGGAAGGTTTCGGCGCACCTATTTCGATGCAGCGCCGGGATCGCCGCTGGCATTGTTTGGAAGCTCGGGACTGGTGGAGATCGCCGTGAGGGATGGGTCGGCGGCCCGGCAGCTTGGACTGCGAGTTGGAGACCCGGTTGTAATCAAATGAAAAATGCGGGATGCAACCGCCGAGCCGCCGAGGGCGCCGAGGAAAACGCCGAGAAAATGGATACAAAGAACCTCCAGAAACTCGACCGACAATATCTGTGGCATCCGTTCACGCATATGCGGCAGTGGATTGCGGATGATCCGCTGGTCATTACCGATGCCGAGGGGGTGTATCTTATCGACAGCAATGGGAATAGGTATCTCGACGGCGTGTCGAGCTTATGGTGCAACGTGCATGGGCATCGTGTGCCGGAGATCGATGAGGCGGTGCGCGATCAGCTCGATCGAGTGGCGCACACGACGATGCTGGGGCTGGCGAGCGAGCCGGCGATTTTGCTGGGGCAGCGGCTGATTCACATTGCGCCCAAGGGGCTAGCGAAGGTGTTTTACAGCGATGCCGGGGCGACGGCGACGGAGATCGCGATCAAGCTGGCGGTGCAGTATTGGCATAATCTCGGGCGGGGGCAGAAGAATCGGATCGTGGGGTTGGCCGATGCGTATCACGGGGATACGGTGGGGGCGATGTCTGTGGGTCGGATGCCGCCGTTTCATCAATCCTATTTTCCGATGCTGTTTCCGGTTTATTTCGCGCCGTCGCCAAATGTGTATCGGGGGATCGAGATGGAATTCTGCCTGGGGGAGCTGCGTGGAATTCTGAAGAAAAGCGGTGACACCATCGCGGCGGTGTGCATCGAGCCAATCGTGCAGGGAGCGGGGGGGATGATCGTGCATCCGGCGGGGTTTCTCGGTGCGATCAGAAAATTGTGTGATGAGCATGAGATCTTATTGATCGCCGATGAAGTGGCGGTGGGGTTCGGGCGCACGGGCAAGATGTTTGCCTGTGAGCATGAGAATGTCTCGCCGGATTTGATGGCGGTGGGGAAGGGAATCTCCGGGGGATATCTACCGCTGGCGGCAACTCTGGCGACACAGAAAATCTTCGACGCATTTCTCGGGGAGCCGTGGGAGGGGAAGACGTTTTTCCATGGCCACACATATACCGGCAACCCACTGGCGTGCGCGGCGGCGATGGCGTCGCTGGATTTGTTCGAGAAGAACGATCTGATCGCATCCGTGGCGAAGAAATCGGTCGCGCTTGCGGAAATGCTCGAGGAACTGCGGCTGCTGACGCACGTGGGCGATATCCGACAACGCGGTTTTATGGTGGGGATCGAGCTGGTTGCCGACAGGAAAAGCAAAAAGCCGTTTGATCCGCGCCTGCGGCAGGCGGCGGCGGTGTGCGGCAGAATTCGCAGGCATGGCGTGATTCTTCGGCCGCTGGGGGATGTGATCGTGATCAATCCGCCGCTGGCGATGGGACTGGACGATTTGCGGAAAATCGTGGGCGCGGTGAAAATCGAATTGGAGAAAGTTGGCGAATCCAGCTAAGATTTGTTGCTTAACGGAGAGATATCAAGCATGGACGGAGCTGGGGATCAGAACAAACCCGCGGTGAGCCGGCGAGGATTTCTCAAGGGCGTTGGCGTCGCCGGGGTGGGGGCGCTGGTTGCGGAATATCCGCTGATGGCGCCGGGGGAGGCGCCGGCGACTCGGCCGGATGCGTCGAAGGGCCCGATTTCCGGGAACATTGATATCGTCCTGAACGTCAACGGCAAGGACCGTCCGGTGACGGTCGAGCCGCGCACGACGCTGCTCAACGCGCTGCGGAACAACATGCAGCCAGCCGTGACCGGGCCGAAGCTGGTGTGCGACATGGGGACGTGCGGGGGATGCACCGTGCTGCTGGATGACAAAGCGGTGTACGGCTGCCTGACACTGGCGATTGACGTGGTGGGCAGGAAGATCACGACGGTCGAAGGCATTGGGACGCCGGAGAATCTCAGCCCGGTGCAGGCGGCGTTTGGCGAGCATGATGCGATGATGTGCGGGTTCTGCACGGATGGTTTTGTAACCTCAATTACGGGTCTGCTGAAACGAAATCCCAATCCCTCTGAAGAGGAAGTGCGCGAAGCGTGCAAGGGGAATTTCTGCCGGTGCGGGACTTATCCGCGGATATTTCAGGCGGCGCTGTCGGCCGCCAGGACGCAGCAGGGGGGATGAACCGATATGGCCGAAGCGAACCTGCACCAATCGGCGCTCTCCTGGGGCCCCAATAACGGGCATCGGCTGCTGAACACGCGGCTGCCGCGCGTGGATTTTCCACACAAGACGACCGGGACGGCAGATTATTCTTACGATGTGAACGTGCCGGGGATGCTTCACGGGCGGTTGCTCATCTCGCCGTACGCGCACGCGCGAATCGTTTCGATCGATGTGACGGCGGCGCGAAAAATTCCGGGGGTGAGGGCGGTAACGGTCCGAAATGGACCTGGCGGCACGTTGCGATTTGAGGGGGATCCCGTCGCGGCGGTGGCGGCGGATACGGCGGAAATCGCCGATGATGCGATTCACGCGATCGACGTGAAGTACGATGTGCTGCCGTTCGTGGTGACGGCGGATGATGCGGTGAAACCGGGCGCGCCGGCAGTGTTCACGGGCGATCGGCGCGTGGAAGGAAATATTCGCCCGGCCAGCCGCAGCGGCAACGAGCGTGATGTCGAAGATGCCCTCCGCTCGGCCGATGCGGTGGTGGAGGCGGAATATCGCACGCCGATTCTTCATCACGCATGCCTGGAAACGCACGCGGTGGTGGTGGATTACCGGGGCGGCGATTCGGCGACGGTGTACTGCGCGACGCAGGGGACATTTTCGATTGTGGGGGACGCGGCGCGGGCGCTGGGCCCGAAGGTTCAGGAGAGCAATGTCGTTGGGATCGTGCATTACATGGGGGGCGGATTTGGGTCCAAGGGTGGAATCGGCATCGAAGGGGGGATGGCTTGCGCGCTGTCAAAGCAGGTCAGCAGGCCGGTGAAAATGGCGCTGCCGCGGCGCGATGAATTTCTGATGGGAGGCAACGGGCCGGGAAGCTGGCACAAGATGCGCGCCGGCGCGACGCGCGACGGGCAGTTGGTCGCGATCCACACCATCCAATATGGCATGGGCGGCATCGGCGGCGGGCGGCTTGCGTCGCAGCCGTATGTGTATCACGCGGATCATGTTTATCTGGAGCAGTCTTCCATCCACACGAACGAAGACGCATCGCGTCCGCTGCGCGCCCCGGGGCATCCGCAGGCGTGCTTTGCGATGGAATCGCTGATGGACGAGCTGGCATACAAGATCGGAATGGATCCGGTGGAGTTTCGGATCAGGAACCTCGGGGATGACGGCGACCACATTCGCCAGCTTCAGCGCGGAGCACAGGAAATCGGCTGGGTCCGGCGGAGCCAGACGCCAGGCGCGACGCCGGGGCCGGTCAAGCGCGGATTTGGCTGTGCGTGCGGGCAATGGGGCGGCGGCGGTGGGCCGCAGTGCGTGGTGACGGTGGCGATCGCGCCCAATGGAGCGGTTTCCGTGTCGTGCGGAACGCAGGACCTGGGGACAGGGACGCGGACGTACATGGTGGCGATTGTTGCAGAGGAGCTGGGGCTGGAGATGCACGATGTGAAGGAGCACATCGGCGATTCGCGGTTGGGGCGCGCGAATTTTTCCGGTGGATCGAGCACGACGGGATCACTTTCCCCTGCGGTGAAGGCAGCGGCAGTGAACGCCAAGGCGGAATTGGCACGATATGTCGCGCCGCTGCTGAAGGCGCAGCCGGGTGACCTGATTTTCGCGGACCGGAAAGTGAGCGCCAACGGCACGTCGCTGACATGGCAGCAGGCGTGCGCGGCGCTGTCGCCGGCGGGATTGTCGGTTCGCGGTGAGTGGGTGCCGGGGCTCAACTCAGGCGGAACGCACGGCGCGTGTTTTGCCGAGGTGGAAGTGGACACGGAAACGGGGCATGTTCAGGTACTGAGGATGTTGGACGTGCAGGATTGCGGGCTGCCGCTGAATCGCCTGGCGGTTGAAAGCCAGATCAACGGCGGGATGGTGCAGGGGATCGGCGTGGCGCTGCTGGAGGGGCGGGTGATGGATGCGAACCTGGGCGTGATGGTGAATTCGAGTTTCATGGATTACAAGATTCCGGGATGCCTGGAGATGCCGCGGGAAATGCTGCCGCTGATTGATGATGGGGACGGTCGCCAGCAGGTGGTGGGGGTCGGTGAACCGCCGTCGATTCCACCGGCGGCGGCGATCGCCAACGCGATTTACAACGCCTGCGGCGTGCGGTGCCGCGAGCTGCCGATTACTCCGGACAAAATTCTCATGGCCCTGAATCCGAAAGCGTGATGCGATGAAGGCATTTGAATGGGCATCTCCGACGTCGCTGGACCAGGCAGTCAAATTGCTGGCCGAGGTGACGCCGGAGGAAGACAACGACGCGGCCCGGCCAATGTCGGGCGGGCAGGATTTGCTCACGACGATGAAAGAGCGAATCCTGGTCCCCAAGCGGGTGGTGAATCTCAAGATGATCCAGGGATTGTCGGGAATTGCGGATGACGGCAAGGGGGGGCTCAACATCGGCGCGGTGACGAAGCTGGTGGAGATCGAATCTGATCCGCGGATCGTGAAGAATTTTCCGGTGCTGGCGCAGGCGGCGGAATCGATCGCGACGGTGCAGCTTCGCAACCAGGGGACGATCGGCGGGAATCTGTGCCAGCGGCCGCGGTGCCTGTATTTCCGGCTTCCGCACATCGTCTGCCTGAAAAAAGGCGGGGATACCTGCTATTCAGAGCATGGTCAGAATAAATACAACGCGATTCTGGGTGGTGGGCCGTCGTTCATCGTGCATCCATCGGACCTGGCGACGGCGCTGAGCGCGCTGGATGCGACGATCACCATCACCGGGCCCAAAGGAACGCGCGAGGTTGCGATTGGAAATTTCTTCACGCTGCCCAGCGATAATGCGGCGGTGGAAAACGTGCTGGATGACGCGGAGATCGTGTCGATGATTCACATTCCGGCGTCGGCGTTTGCGGCGAGGTCGGGATACGTGAAATTCAAGGAGCGGTCGTCGCTGGATTTCGCGATGGTGGCGGCGGCGGCGGCGGTGGAAGTGGGACCGGACCAGATGGTGCGGCAAGCCCGGCTGGTGCTGGGGGCGGTGGCGCCGATTCCATGGCGCGTGCCGAAAGCGGAGGCGATGCTTGTCGGCAAGCCGCTGAGCGATGATACGATTCGCGCCGCGGCGGAAATCGCTTTGGACGGGGCAGCGCCGCTTGAACACAACGCATATAAGATTCCACTGGCCAAGACGCTGCTGCGGCGGGCTATCGACAAGGCAAAATCGGCGTAAGTTGGAGAGGCCATGACACAGTCCAGAGAGCCGCTGACCGTGCTGCAGACGCCGTTTTGCGGCGACCTGCGCTCCAAGAAATATTTCATGATCGAGCGATTCGCCACCAGTGCTCAGGATTATCTCGATCCGAGCGGGCACTGCTGGTGCTATCATACTCAGCAAGTGGTGGGGCCGGACGGCGGGTTTGTGGAGCCGGATCGGTGTGTGCCAGGGCGCGGGTGTTATCGCACAGCGCTGGACCGGGCGAAATAGTGGTATTGACGACGCGCCGGGCAAGCCCGGCCGCTAAACCGGCAGAGAGGTGAACCATGTCGATGTTGGCGCTGATTGTTTCACTGCTGGCCATGACATTCCAAGCGCCGCCGCTGAGCGGCGATTATGTGGAGGTGCGCACGGTGAGCGTTTTTGCCGGGCCGTGCCATTACAACGGCGAGACGATGACGGGCGACCGCGACGCGGTGCTGGCGTGGCAGTTCGACAGCGGCGTGCGCGTGATGGCGGCGATCTCATCGCAGGCGAATCTGGCCGATGGGACGGCGGCGCGCACCAGCGAGATCGTGATCGATTCATCGGCGGGGAAGAGCCGGACGGATGCGGCACTGACGTGCATTTTGTCGCACGATGGCGCGGTGCTGGGAAAGATCGTTTCGATCCGGCCCGGCGCGATCAGCTTCAATCATGAGAATCGCGAATATCAGGTCAGTTCGCCCGGGTTTGCGACGCTGGATGTGCAGGGGATGCCCAATGACGAATGCTGCAAGCAACCGAATCTGGTGTGGTATGAACCGCTGGTGAAGCTGCAGGGACGGAAGGTGGGATATACCGTCGATGCGCATTATCTGTCGGACAAGGTGAGCGACGAGTGGGAGCGGTTCGATGAAAACGGGGCGTTTTACGGGAAGTTTGTTTATTGAGCGGGTGGGGCGGGCGGCAATGTCGCAATTTTTGTTTTCCGCCGGCGCGACGGCGTCAGGCTGATCCAGAGAAATACCAGTGTGGCGAGCAGGACGGCCCAGCCGAGGTCGGGGTGAGTTCCATCGACCAATCGGGCGAGGGTATCGCCGGAAGATTCTGAGAAGAGTCGTGGGAATTGCTGCGCGAGGCTGTCGCCGAAGCTGGATGTATCGCCGTGCGCGAGCATGACGTTCATGGTCATGATCCAGGTGACGGCGGTGAGAAACACGCCGAGCAGCGCGGCGCCGAGGCTCTGACCGCTGCAGATGGCCGATACGCCTGCGGCGAAGAGCAGGTAGCGCTCGTGGATTTGCACGGGGAAGGTGAAGAATACCAGCCAGGGCGTGACGAGCGCGACAAGAATTCGCGGGTCTTTTCGCCGCGCTTGTAAGCCGACGCCTAAAGCGCTGAGGGCCAGCATCACGAAGAAGATGGAGTTGAAAAGCATCTTGCTGGTGATGTCGGTGTCCTGCCAGAGGTGTTTGACGGCGGGGAGGGTGAAGGCGACATCGTTCACGTTGTTGGACCAGCCGAACCGGCGGGAGAAGATTCCCGGGAGGTTATCGGTGAGGCCCATGATCATGACCGGCCAGTGGATGGTTCCGAAATGGAATCCGCAGTCCCACCAGGCGGTGCTGCCGCGGAAGAGGTCCATGCACATGAGAAGTCCCGCGCCCAGTACGGCAGCGAGAACCAGCGGCTGCTTTTTTCGCGGGATGAGAATGGCGGCGGCAGCAAGGGCCGCGGCGGCGGCGATGCCGATGGGCCACTGGGCGCGGTTACGCGCCAGAAACCACGGCCAGACGGCGGCAAGAAACAGACCCGCGGAGGCGGAAAGGCGATGCCATTTCGATCGGCTGGCAAACCTCGCGGTCACGATCGGGGCGGCGACGATTGCGGCGAGCATCAGCGCCAGCCAGGCGATCGCAGACCAGTCAATGAAGCGGGGAATCTGAAATAAATTCGGCGGATAATCCTGGACGTTCATGTCCTGCTGCGCTTGCCGCGCCGCGGCGAGTTTATCCGGCTGGAGATAGCTGAGCAGCCACGGCGAGGCGATCGCCGCGAAGATAAGCGTCATCGCGATCGCAAACCGCAGCGTTTTCTCCCATTTCTTTTGCATGAGCGGCCAGACCAGGAACACCGGGGTCATCAGCAGCATCTGCCCCTTGAACATCGCGCCAACGGCCAGGGCGATTCCCGCGCAGGCCCAGCAATCGAGGCTGGCGAGCAGGGCGGCGAGGAGAAAGAACGGGATGATCCACGAGTCCCACGTCGGCCAGCCGTGCGAGCTGAGGAGGATCGCGGGGCTGAACCAGATCAGCAAAGCGGCGGCAAGCCCCTGCCAGATTCCGCGAAAATGGGTGCGCCGGTCAGGATCGACGGCGCGTCGCACCCAGAGCCAGGTCAGAAAGAATCCGCAGATCGCGGCGAAGGCGTCGAGCGCGGTGTTGAATCGCAACACCGGCGCGGTGTAATCGTACTGCGTCTGCCAGGCGGACCAAGGCGAATCGTTCGCACCGGGCGGATGATGTTGCCATAGCCACGCGCCCCAGCGGGACATCACGAATAACCGGAGCGGGGCATAGTCGAGCCAGGGGTCGGTCTGCGGCTGCTCGAAATCCATTTTCTCGTACTGATTGAGGTAACCTTCGGGGCCGCTGGCTTCCAGGCCCCAGGCGCAGCCGCGCTGGATGTCGGATTCAAAACGGATTGGTTCGGTGATGTTCCACGTCCAGTGGCGCAGGCGCAGGCCGTAGACGCTGGAGGCGACCAGCAGCTCGGCAATCAGCGCCCAGAGCAGCACGCGCACCAGGATGAGAAGCGAATTGCTGAATTTGGGGTTGGTGGCTGCGTCCATGCGTGCGGTGCGCTCGATCTACGATTTGAGGAGAGATTCACGGTAGAAGTCGATCATTTTCGCAAGCCCTTCGCGGCGGGGAACGACCGGGGTCCAGCCGAGAATCTGCTTGGCGCGGGTGATGTCGGGGCAGCGCACGCGCGGATCATCCGGCGGCATGGGATGGTAAGTGATTTTGCTCGTACTCTCTGGGATCATCGCAAGGATATCCTGGGCGATCTGCAGTATGGTGATTTCCTCGGAATTTCCCAGATTGATCGGCTCGCAGAAATCGGATTCCATCGTCAGGTTGATGCCGCGAATGAGATCGCTGACGTAGCAGAGGCTGCGCGTCTGGCTGCCGGTGCCGAAGACGGTCAGCGGCTCGTTGCGCAGCGCCTGGCGAATGAAGCTGATGACGACGCGGCCGTCGTACGGATCCATGCGCGGGCCGTAGGTGTTGAAGATGCGGATGATGCGGGTATCGACCTTGCGCTCGCGACTGTAGGCCATGGTGCAGGCCTCGCTGAAGCGCTTCGCTTCGTCGTACATGCTGCGCAGGCCGATGGGGTTGACGTTTCCCCAGTAATCCTCGCGCTGGGGATGTACGGCGGGATCGCCGTAGCATTCGCTGGTGCTGGCCATCAGGAATCGCGAGCCGCGCGTCTCGGCGAGTTCCAGGAGGTTCCACGTGCCTTGGCTGTTGACCTTGAGCGTGGCGACCTGGTGCTTGACGTAACCGATAGGGCTGGCGGGCGAGGCCATGTGGTAGATGCGGTCGACGGCGCCGTCGATTTTCACCGGCTGTATGACGTCTGCCTTGATGAAGGTGTAATGGGAATTGGATTTGAGGTGCGCGATATTTTCCGGCTTGCCGGTGATGAAATTATCGACGCCGACGACATCATGCCCCTGGCCGAGCAACAGGTCGGTCAAGTGCGAGCCAAGGAAGCCGGCAGCTCCGGAAATGAGAATGCGCATAAAGCTCGGGATTAAAACTGCTGATCCAAAATTTCAACGTCGAGAAGCCGCCAGGGTGCCGCTGGAAAATCGCTTTTCAATCGACCGGGCTGCTGCCACACGGCGTAATATCCATTTTTCATTACGGTGCCGTAATCGGTGTGGGTGGTGACGTCGCCGTACACGCCGATGTTGGTGACGTTCTGCACCGAATCATAAAAGCCTTCAAATCGCATGGCCGGATCGAAATCGGCGGTGCCGCCCAGGGGAAGCTGCTGGGCGACCGCAGCGCGGGTTTTGCCGGAAATATCCGCTTTCCAGACATCACGGACGGTGACGGGACTTAGTTTTCCGGCATCGCTGGCGCGTCCGGTGGGGCCGGTAATCCCCGGGTCCAGATACGCGCCGCTGCATCCCGCCAGCAGCAGCAAACACAGAATCGGCATTGTTCGGATCATCGGCATGACCGGCCCATTCCATCAGTGGGAAAAGACAAAACAGATAAGGTCACTTTAATCGGAAAATCGGAAACGGAGGATGGCCAGGATCGCCTTGATCCCGTCTTTCCAGGTAATTTTTTTCCCCTCTTCATATCCCCGGCCATAGTAGGCGATGCCGACCTCGTAAATCCGCAGCCGCGGCCTGAGCCGGGCGATCTTGGCGGTGACTTCGGGTTCGAAGCCGAAGCGGTCGCATTTCAGGCTGATTCGATCCAGCACCGACTTGCGGAAGACCTTGTACCCCACCTCCATGTCCGTGAGATTGAGGTTGGTGAACATGTTGCTGAAAGCGGTGAGAAATTTGTTGCCGAGCGTGTGCCAGAAATACAGCACGCGGTGGGGCTCGCCGATGAATCGGCTGCCGTACACCACATCGGCCTTGTCGTCGGCGATGGGCTGCAAAAGCCGGGGATAATCGCGCGGATCATATTCGAGATCGGCATCCTGGATGAGCACAACGTCGCCGGCGGAATGCTTGAATCCATCGCGCAGGGCGGCGCCCTTTCCCATGTTGACCGGCTTGTGGATGACGCGAATTTCGGCCTGCGGGAACATGGCGTTGAGTTGGTCGAGCCGCCGGGCAGTGCCATCGGTGGAGCAGTCGTTGACGACGATAATTTCCTTGGCGATCCCGGCAGGCACGGCGGCTTCCACGACCAGACCGACGAGCCGCTGGATCGTCGCCTCTTCGTTGTAGACGGGAATGACGATTGACACCTTGGTGATGACGATCTGCACGCGGCGCAAGGGGCCGTCGGGCAGCGGGTCGGCCGGCGCGGGGGAAACCATCATCGTGGGTTCAGTCTGTTCGGTTTGAGTGGTCATCGTCCCATAATTCAAGTGGGGCGTAAGTTCTCGCCGTGAAATAATACAGGGGTACAGTTAAAAGCTCAATAAACCAATACGCTTGCTCATTTCCGCTTTCCGTGTGGAATTCAAAATCAGTTTTGTCGCCACGGTTACTCTGCCGTACACGGCCTCCGGCTCGAATGTTGGCGCCGTTGTTCGATTCGAGCGGGCTTGGTGAGCCGGGCGACGCTCGCAGCGTCATCCTGCATGGGGTGAATAGAATTCCAGCTTCCGGCGGTCTCGATCTGATCCATCGTTGACATATTTTTATCCAGCATCGTACAATTTTCGCGGGCACACCCGTCACCCAGGAGTGTTGCGACGATGTCCGTGCAGATGGAACTCAACAAGATCATCATCACCGAGCTGCAGGACTCGCAAATCATCGTCTTGAAGGAAGTAGACGGGGAACGGCACTTTCCCATCGTGATCGAAAACAGCCAGGCGCTGGCGATCGACCGGCGGCTCAAATCCATCGACAGCCCCAGGCCGATGACCCACGATCTGCTGGCCAGCGTGATCGACCAGATGGGCGGCCGCGTGGAGCGGATCGAAATCAACGATCTGGTTGACCATACCTTTTACGCGCGCATCCACATTCGCCGGGATGGACATATCGTGCAGATCGACAGCCGGCCGAGCGATGCGATCGCCCTGGGCATCGCGACGACGGTTCCGATTTATGTGGCGGAGCATGTGCTGAATCAGGTGGGATGATTCAAGAAATCACTGCCCGCCCATCAGCACGGCGAGCAAACCCTTTTGGAAATGCAGCCGATTTTCCGCCTCGTCGAAGACCACGGATTGGGGGCTTTCAAAAACTTCTTCGCTGATTTCCTTGCCGCGGTAGGCGGGGAGGCAGTGCATCACGATCGCGTGTTTCGGGGCGGATTTCATCAACTTGTCGTCGACGATATATCCGGAGAAATCGCGCACGCGGCGTTCTTTGTCGTCTTCCTGGCCCATGCTGATCCACGTGTCGGTGTAGACCACATCCGCTTCCTTGACCGCCTCGGCGGGGCTGTGGGTGGTCTGGAAATCCATCGTCGGGACCTGGGCCATGATTCGGTCCATATCCGCGGAGGGTAATTCGTAACCGGCGGGGGAGGCGAGGATGAAGCGCACACCCAGCTTGCCGCAGGCGACCGACAGCGAGCGGGCGACGTTGTTGCCGTCGCCGATGAACGCCATTGTGCGGCCGGCGAGGTCGCCGAACTTTTCGCGCATGGTCATCAGGTCGGCCATGGCCTGGCAGGGGTGGCTGTAATCGGTCAGGCCGTTGATGACCGGGACGGTGGCGAACTTGGCGAGGTCGAGCATTTTCTGATGCTCGAAGGTGCGGGCCATGATTCCATCGCACATGCCGGAGAGAACGCGGGCGACGTCCTTTACTGGCTCGCGGCGACCGAGGCCGACTTCATCATCGCGCAGGATCATGCCGGAGCCGCTGAGCTGCGTCATCGCCACGCCGAAGGCGACGTGCGTGCGCAGGCTGGGTTTTTCGAAAATCATCGCCAGGGTCTTGCCGGCGAGGATCGGGTCATTTCGGCCGGTGTCGCGCAACTGTTTTTTCAATCGCGCGGAAACATCCAGAAGATGCTCAATTTCAGCAACGCTGCAGCTTGCGATGGAGACGAAATGTTTCATCGGACGATTTCCGTACCGACGCCGGTTTCGGTGTAGATTTCCAGCAGGATCGCGTGGGGAATCCGGCCGTCGACGATGTGCGTTTTGTTCACCCCGGCCTTGAGCGCGGTGACGCACGCTTCGACCTTGGGGAGCATTCCGCTGGAAATCACGTCGTTTTTAACGAGTTCGTCGATCTGGCTGGTGGTGAGGTGGCGCACGAGGCTGTCCGGGTCTTGCGGATCGGTGCGTATGCCGTGCGTGTCGGAAACGACGACGAGCTTTTCCGCTTTCATCGCGGCGGCGACGGCGCCGGCGGCGGTGTCGGCGTTGACGTTCAGCTTGTTGCCGGCCGCGTCGCGGGCGATGGTGGCGATGCACGGGATCGAATCCGCCTGGACCAGAAGCTGCAGCAGCCGCGCGTTGACGCTGGTAACGTCGCCGACCAGACCGAGATCGATCCGCCGGCCATCCGGGCCCGGCAGATAAGTTTTCTCGGCGAAGAGCACGAGACTGGACAGCGAATGCAATCCCATCGCCTCGCAGCCCTGAGCCTGGATGAAATTGACGATCGAGTTATTGATCTCGTTGCAAAGCACCTGCTCGGCAATGGCGAGAGTTCGTTCATCGGTGTACCGCCGTCCCATCACCATCTGCGGCTGAAGTCCCGCCGTTTCCATCCGCTGATTAATCGCCTTCCCCCCGCCATGCACGAGCACCGGCTGCATCCCCACGTAGTTCATGAAGACGATGTCATTGAGCACTTCGGTGAGCGCTTTTTCATCGTCCATGATCGACCCGCCGACCTTAACGACGACGACCTTGTTGTGAAACCGCTGGATGTATCCCAGCGCTTCCACCAGAGCGGAGGCTTTGTCGATGGCGAGCTTGTCGATGACGTTTTCCATATTTTCTTAAAGACGAAAAACGAGAAGTCTAGAAATTACGGGGGGGAGTGTCAAAAGTGGGATGGGTTTGGAATAGGTTCTTCCAAGTTCGAGCGTGGGTTTACCGTGATTATATGTCTCGTCGGTGAGGAGAACTTTACAAAGGAAGGCCAATCGGAATCAGTATCGAGAGCCGCGACGTTTCATGCGATCGGGATCCCCTCGCGTCGGCTGAACATTGGCCTGCCATCGCGTACGCGGGGGCTAGGGCGGGCGACGGCGGCCTCGCCAAACTGGACGGCGCGTTGCCACTCGCGATCGGGGATCGCGGCTTTGCGTCTTTCGATCACGTCGAGGTCGTCGGAAAGGAATTCGGCAATGAGAGGATAGAAATTTGTCCAGCGGGTGATGGCTGCGGGACCCGGCAGAATATCAGCCGCCATTCGGTTTCCTTTCACATACGTATTGATGGTGAGGAGTCTTCCACCTTCAGTCAGTCGATATTGGCGAGCCAGAAACTGCGGAAAACGAAGGAGGACCACCGCGTCCTGTTCATCGGTGTATGCCGCGACGAGAAGAGGCTCGGCAAAGACCACAAGGGCGGCGCGGCTATCACCAAAGCTCAGATGTTCCGAGATCATCATGCGGATCTGGCCAGCATTCAGGATTCGCGTTCCACGCTGCATTTCTACAGTTGCGGACTGAGGGCCGTAGAGTTCGGGCTGGATCTGGCGCAGCTTTGCATCCGACAAACGAATTGGGATTGGATCGGAAGCGGGAATTTTTTCGTTGTGATATTGCAGCATAGCTCATCCCTTTGGGAAGCCAACAGATTTGAAATCAAGTCGGTGCACGTATCTTGCGTTTTGGAAAGATGATTTAAATTTTCCGCGGTAAGTGACACGCGCATCAATCACCGATGATGGCTTTGCCCGCATGAGCCATATTTTGCCGGACGCACCCGCGTCATTCCAGTCGCTTGGGTGTGTGCCGATCTGAGGCATGGGAGTACTCGGATTCGAACCGAGGACCAAGGGTTTATGAGACCCCTGCTCTAACCGCTGAGCTATACTCCCGATTTCTTACGAAGTATCGAATGATTCGCGGGAAAAGTAAAACGAGGATGAAAATCCACAACTTTTGCTCTCTGCTGCTTTGGACAGGCGCGGCAAACTTGCGCATTTCATTGTGCCTTCATTATCGGCCGTTAAATCCGGCGAGTCATGTCGGTCGTTGCTGATCCGGTTTTGATCACATCGAAGCCGTTGGCGCATAAGCGGTGGATGAATCTTTGCGCGCTGGGGTTGATCGCGCTGGGGATTTTCACGCGGCTGCGGATTTACCTGGCGGACCGTTCCATGTGGCGGGACGAGGCGGCGCTGGCGCTGAACGTGATGCATCGCTCCGCGGGCGGGTTGTTTGGGGCGCTGGATTATAACCAGGGCGCGCCGGTGGGGTTTCTGATGATTCAGAAGTTTGTCATCTCGCTGCTGGGTAGCGGGGAGATGGCGTTTCGGCTCTGGCCGACGACGGCGTCGATCCTGGCGATTCCGCTGTTTTATCTTTTGTGCCGCGAACTGCTGTCGGCGCGGGCGGCGATTATCGCACTGGCGATTCTGAGCCTTTCCACGGATGTGTCGTTTTACTGGACGGAGGCAAAGCAGTATTCGACCGATGTGCTGATCAGCATCTGCCTGCTGCTAATCGCGACCAGATCATTCAGGCGTGACGATAATCGTTCGCCGGCGGCATTGGCGGCGGCGGGATTTGCGGCGATTTGGTTTTCGCAGCCGTCGATCTTCGTGCTGGGGGGAATTTTTCTGGCGATGATCGTGCAGTGGCGCTCGCGGAAATCGCCCCAGCCTCTGAAACACGCCGCGGTGATGGCGCTGGCGTGGGGGATTGCGTTTGCACTGGTGTATTTTTTCAATCTTCGCGATCTCTCGAACAATGAGTATCTGCACTGGTTCTGGGGTGCGAAAATGGATGCGTTTGCGCCGCTGCCGACGAGTATCGCGGCGATGCGATGGTATCACCGCAACGTTCTGGAGCTATTCCACTTTTTGTGCTCGGATTACCTGGAGATTCTTGGGGCTTTGATGTGTTTCGTGGGGGCGTGGTCGTTTTGGAAGCTGCGCAAAACAATCGCGGTGATGCTCCTGGCGCCCGGGGTGCTGGCGATGATCGCATCGGGGATGCGCATGTATCCGTTTGGATCGCGGCTGGCGCTTTTTCTCGATCCGATGCTCATCATCATGATCGCCGCGGGAGTTGAATATTTGTGGCAGCGAGGCATCACGGTGCTGGCGATTCCCATCCTGGTTTTGCTGATGGTATTTCCCGTGTCCAGCACGGCCATCAATCTGAAATCGCCGGAGCTTCGATGCGACATGCGCAATGCGGTTGCGTTCGCGGCGGCGCATCGCGCGCCTGGAGATGTGTTTTATATTTTCCCGACGGCCCAGTACGATTTTCTGTATTACCAGCCGCGCTTTGGGCTGGATAGCGTCCGGATGTATGTGGGGACGCGCAAGGAGGCGAGCGCGCAATATTATTCGCGGGAGCTGCGCGAGTTGGACGGCAAGCGGGCGTGGGTGATTTATGAGGATGCGTTCAACGGCGATCCCAGCCTCGAGCCGCTCTTTGCGGTGCAGCAGCCGGTGGTGCTGGATATTCTGGACGCGATGGGGCCTTGTCTGTGGAAGGCGAAGCCTTTCAATGAATATGTCGCCTGCTACGATCTGACGGGCCGGCCGCTCTCGATTAAATCGCCGAAGGATGCAGACGATGAGCCAGTTATTTTCGCCGATCACGATTCGCGAGGTGACGTTTCGCAATCGGGTGTTCGTCTCGCCGATGTGCCAGTACAGCAGCAATGATGGATTGCCGACGGATTGGCATCTGGTGCATCTTGGCAGCCGTGCGGTGGGCGGGGCGGGACTGGTGATGGTGGAGGCGACGGCGGTGTCGCCGGTGGGGCGGATTTCCCCGGCCGACAGCGGCATCTGGTCGGATGCGCATTGCACGGCGTTTGCGCCCATCACACGATTCATCAAACAGCAGGGCGCCGTTGCGGGAGTTCAGCTTGCCCATGCCGGACGAAAGGCATCGACGGCGCCGCCGTGGGCTGGAGGCGGGGCAGTTGCACCGCAGAACGGCGGGTGGGAAGCCATCGCGCCCAGCGCCGTCGCGTTTTCGCCGGCCTTGGCGACACCCAGGGAGATGAGCACAGAGGATATCGACTTCGTCGTGCGGCAATTCGTGGCAGCGGCGAAGCGGGCAAGGAGCGCGGGGTTTGAGTTGATCGAGCTGCACATGGCCCATGGATATCTCATGCACGAATTCCTCTCGCCGCTGTCGAACCGGCGCACGGATGAATATGGCGGATCGCTGGAAAATCGAATGAAGATGCCGCTGCGCGTCGCGGCCGAGGTGCGGGCGGCATGGCCGGCGCATTTGCCCATGTTTGTGCGGATTTCCAGCACCGATTGGGTGGAAGGGGGATGGGATCTGGCGCAGTCCATCGAGTTGGCGAAAAAGCTGAAGGAAATCAATATTGACCTGATCGACTGCTCCAGCGGCGGATCATCGCCGACCGCGAAGATTCCGATGGGGCCGGGATATCAGGTTCCATTTGCCGAGGCGATCCGCAAGGAGGCGGGCATCGCCACCGGCGCGGTGGGAATGATTACCGAGGCGAAACAGGCGGAAGCGATACTGGTCGAGGGAAAGGCGGACGTGATTTTCCTGGCGAGGCAGTTGCTGCGCGATCCGTACTGGCCATTGCACGCGGCGGCGGAACTGGGCGTGGAAATTGTCTGGCCGAAGCAGTATGAGCGGGCGAAGCGGTAGCATTCGCATTAAACTGCGGAGGCTAAAAAGCTTTCAGAAGTACGCGCACGACGCGGGTTAATCCGGACTTGGCGTTGCCGATGAATTGCTGGAAGATCTTGTTGGTCACTTCCATGAACTCTTCCATTTTGGCCAGGCGCTGGCGGGTCAGCTCGACGGCGCCGCTGCGGGCGGCGGTTTTGCCCAGCGACTGTTCATCGAGCATGCGGCGGCACTGCTTGATGGTTTCCAGCACCGGGTCCATCTCGCGGCGCTTGCGCTCTGCGGCGATGAGGCTGAACATATCCCACACATCGGAATGGCTCTCGAAATATTCCCGGCGCTCGCCGCGCTTGTGGAAGCGGTGAACGATTCCCCAGTCGCACAGGGCGCGCAGGGACATGCTGACGTTTCCGCGACTGATGTTGAGCCGCTCCATCACGTCATCGGTGCACAGCGGTTCGGCGACAACGTAAAGCAGGGCGTGAATCTCGGCCATCGTGCGGTTGATGCCCCAGGTCTGCCCCATTTCACCCCACCGGCGGATGAAAAGATCCTGGGCCACCTGAAGCTGCCGTTGCGCGACGGGTGGAAGCGGAGGGCGAGGAAGATCGACAGTGGGCATGGTTTCTCTCGTTTCAATAGTTATTGAAAGTATGATATGAGTGGAATGTGTCGATGCAAGGGGTCTGACCCTCTTGTTACAAACGAATAACAAAACCCACACCCTTGACACTCACACGGCCCATTCCCTACCTTACGGCCCGTTTCAATCCTCAGGAATATACAGGAGAGTTTCCGATGTCGCTTGTTGCGCCGCATGGCGGCAAATTGGTCAATCGTATTTTGGATTCCAGTGCTGCGCAGTCGGCCGCGAAAGAGGCGGGCTCGCTGGTGGGGCTGACGCTGTCGCCGCGCGAGCAGTTCGATCTGGAGATGATCGCCATCGGGGCGTTTTCGCCGCTGGCGGGGTTCATGGGACAGGCGGATTTTGATTCGGTGTGCAGGAATTCGCGGCTTGCCGGCGGTGTGGTGTGGCCGATTCCCGTGGTTTTGTGCCCGCCGAACGATCAGGTGGAAAAAATCCGCGTCGGCGAAAAAATCGCGTTGAAGGATTCACAGGGCCGGGTGATGGCGCTGATGACCGTCGCGGAAAAGTTCAAGCATGACAAGGAACTGGAGATCCCCAACGTTTATCGCACGCAGGATGATACGCATCCGGGCGTGGCCATCGTTCGAAAGCAGGGCGACACGTGCCTGAGTGGCGCGGTGGATGTGATTCATCCCAATCACGATCCGGAATTCCCCGAATATCGCCTGCCGCCGGCGAAAACGCGCGAGGCGTTTGCTTCGCGGAACTGGAGTACGGTGGCGGCGTTCCAGACGCGCAATCCGATCCACCGATCGCATGAATATCTCACCAAGTGCGCGCTGGAGATGACCGATGGGCTGCTGATTCACCCGCTGGTGGGGGAAACCAAATCGGACGATATCCCCGCCAATGTGCGAATGGATTGCTACAAGACGCTGATCGACGGTTATTACAATAAGGACCGGACGATGCTGACGGTGATGCCGCTTGCGATGCGATATGCGGGGCCGCGCGAGGCAATATTGCATGCGCTGATTCGTAAGAATTACGGCTGTACGCATTTCATCGTTGGCCGGGACCACGCCGGGGTTGGGAATTATTATGGCACGTACGATGCGCAGAAGATTTTCGACGAGTTTGACGTGCCGCGCGAAATCGGCGTGACGATCCTGAAATTCGAGCACACCGCCTGGTGCAAGGCTTGCGCGGCGGTGGTTTCGGTGAAGACGTGCCCGCACGGGCCGGAACAGAAAGTCGCGCCCAGCGGGACGAAAGTGCGCGAAATGCTCAAGTCCGGTCAACGCCCGCCCAACGAATTCAGCCGGCCGGAAGTGGCGGATATCCTGATCAAATGGGCGCAGTCTGTATAAAGTTGATTGTGCGGCGGGAAGAAAATTAATGAAAGCGTTGGATTTGGCGCGTTGCAACGCGGGGATGAAATCGCTAATTTCACTGAACGTTGCCCGTCACTAATTTATGAATCGATCCCCCGAACCCGAGCCTTCGGGCGGTAATCCCCCGCCCGCTCCGCAGCCTCCGCTGCGGCCAACCCATCCGGCGCCTGTGCCGGCGCATCCACCCCGGCAAACGGGCGTGAGGCCGGCGGTGAGCGTGGAGCGCGATCGCCGCGGCGAAAATCGCAAGCCCGTGCAGGGCAAAGCGACGTTGACGGTGCTCGATGGTCCCAACGCCGGCGCGGTGTTCGATATCGCGACCCGCGATCTGTCGTTCAGCGGGATTTCATTTCTGCTGCGGGAATCGCTGCACGTGGGGCAGACGTGCAAGATCGAAATCACCGGCAACGGCCCATCGACAACCCACACCTGCGACGTGGTGCGCTCGCGGCAGATGAGTAACGGGAAGTTCGAGATGGCGGTCAAGTTCCGCAAGCCGTAGTTCATGTCACCTGTGACATTGCCTCCCGCCTGATATACAATGCCGCCGCGCTCATATTTGGAGATTGTTCCGTGGCCCAGGCCGACATTGATATTGCAGATGAAAAAATGCTCCCCCGCGCGGTGGAGCTGTACAACGCCATTTTCCGGCCCAAGCGAGAAGTGGATTTCTTCAAGCGGCGGTTCATGGGGCGGTACAACACGCTGACGCTGATCGCGCGAATGGACAACAAACCGGTTGGGTTCTGGATCGGATTTGAGCTGAAGCCGGGAATGTTTTACCAATGGCTCGGCGCCGTGCTGCCGGACGTTCGGCGGCATGGGGTGGGGCGGCAACTGCAGGAGGCACAGCAGGCGTGGGCGAAGGATCATGGGTATGAATACATCCGCTGCGAGTGCATGAACCACCAGCGCGAATTCATTCATTTCGCCATCGCGCTGGGGTACGACATCATCGGCATCCGCTGGGATTCAACCCATGCCGACAACCTTATTGTTTTTGAGAAGAATCTGCTGGAGTAGCCGGTTTTTCAGTAATCTGTGGAGGGTCGGATGACGGCGGGATTGCCTGCTGGGGATGCAAGGCGGGCCAGGTGCCGGCCATGACCTCGGCCTGCATCGAGGCACTGACGGCCGCTATCCACACGGTGCCGACGATGGTGATCATCGCCACCGGCAGAATCAATCGTCGCATCGTTTCGTGCAACATCCTGGTTCCTTGAGGGGCGCTTTTTTGGGGCGTCCCGCTTATTCCTATCGGCGAATCGGACATGGTCGAATCTGACCTGAATCGCTGGCTCACCTCAGCATCTCGCCGCACGCTGGTGGTTGGGATCATCAACATGACGCCCGACAGCTTCAGCGACGGCGGCCGCCTGAGCGGCCCGGAGGAGGCGGCCGACCTCGCCGAGGAGATGGTCGCCGCCGGCGCCGACTGGCTGGATGTGGGGGGTGAATCCACCCGACCCGGCTCCCGGCCGGTCGATCCCGACGAGCAGGTTCGCCGGGCGATTCCCGCCATCGCGGCGATCCGCAAGCGGGTCGACGCCATCATTTCCATCGACACGACGAGCAGCCGGGTTGCCCAGGAAGCGGTGGGCGCGGGGGCGAATATCGTCAACGATGTTTCAGCGGGGCGAAATGATCCGGATATGCTGCCGATGATCGGGCGCCGCGGATTGGCCGTCGTCCTGATGCACATGCAGGGGTCGCCCCAGACCATGCAGCAGTCGCCGAGTTATCGGAATGTGACGGAGGAGGTATCCGCTTTCCTTCTGGAGCGGCGCGACCGGGCGATCGGGGCGGGGGTAGACCCGGTGAAAATTATTTTCGATCCGGGGATCGGGTTCGGGAAGAATCTCGGCCATGACCTGACGCTGTTGCATGACACGGCCGCGCTGGCCGGACTTGGGCAACCGCTGATGGTGGGGCCGAGCCGCAAGCGGTTTATCGGGGAAATCACCGGGGAAAAGCAGCCCGAAAAGCGGATCATGGGCACGGCGGCGGTGGTGGCATGGTGCGTGGCGGCCGGCGCGGCGGCGGTGCGGGTGCATGATGTGGGTCCGATCACACAGACAGTTCGCATGATCGAGGCCATTTCTTCTCAAAAAATCCGGGGAATTTCTTAAGGATGTTTGCCCGAATGCCCGTATGTCTAATATAGTCGATTGAATAGTCACTTTTTGGGACCGAGACAATCGAACCGTATGCGCCAATGAATACCTCGCCATCCCCGTCCAATATCTCCAACTTTTACCACGCGGTGGTGGCCATCGGGTGGTGGCGGGTGGCGCTGGAGCTACTGCTGATCGGCGTGGTGGTCTTCTGGGTGATCCGGTTCCTGCAGGGGACGCGCGGGGCCCGCATGCTCAAGGGGATCGCGTTTGTGCTGATCACCCTGTACCTGCTGGTGACGGTGGCGGGCAATTATTTCCTGCTGGACCGGCTGGTTTTCCTGTATGAGAAATTCCTGCTGTTCGCATCGTTCGCCCTGGCGGTGGTGTTTCAGCCGGAGCTTCGCCGGGCGCTGATGCGGCTGGGGGAGACGCGGTTTTTCCGCGGGTTCACGGAAGAGATCAGCCAGGATATCGAGCATATCGTGGAATCTGCGACGTTTCTGTCGCGGCGCAAAATCGGCGGGCTGGTGGCGATTGAGCGCGAGGTGGGGCTGGGCGGTATCGCCGAATCGGGCACGCGCATCAATGCCGATCTTTCCGCGGATTTGCTCAGCACGATTTTCTGGCCCAATTCACCGCTGCACGATCTGGGCGTGGTGGTGAGTCAGGGGCGAATCGCGTATGCGGGCGTGCAGTTTCCGCTGGCGGAAAGCGGAGAGCTGGAACGCGAGCTGGGCAGCCGGCACCGCGCGGCGGTAGGCATGAGCCAGGAAAGCGACGCGATCGTGGTGGTCGTTTCCGAGGAGACGGGCGATATTTCCGTCGCCGAGGGCGGGAAACTGTTCCGCAAGCTGACCCCCGAGGGACTGCGCGGATTGCTGCACGACCTGCTGGGCAGGGGCGGCGGGGATCGAGGTTTTTTTTCCCGCCATATGGCGGCGTGAGATGAGCAATCGCGCGTGACAAGCGATATGGACACGAACACGCAAAGCCCGACCGAGCAGTCACCGCCGCCGAGGCAGTCGGGGGCGGTGCGCTTCTGGCGCGCCGCTGCCTCGGAAGCGCGGCGATTTTATTACGGCCTGACCCGCGAAAATGTCACGGGGTTTCTGAAGACGATGGCTTGGTCGGTGCCGCTGACGATGCTGATCTGGGTGTATGCCGAGAGCGAGCAGCAGGTGACGGTTTCGGATCAACCGATCACGATCACGGTGAACAGCCGCGATCCCGGCAAGATCGTGACGCTGGCGCGGGGCGAGCAGACGATCACCTGCGATTTGCTGGGGCCGCGATCGAATCTCGACAGGTTCAAAGCGCTGTTGTCGCCCTCAACGCCGATCGTGATCGAGCTGGACACGCGGCAAATGATCGATCGCGAGGATTACATTCCAACGCTCGACAAGCTGAGCGAAAATCCGCAGATCAAGGAGGCGGGCATCACGGTGGAGAAATGCGAGCCGGCGATGCTGCCGGTGTACGTGGACACGCTGGAGAAACGCACGCTGCCGGTGAAGGCGCCGTCCGATGTTCCGGGGCTACACGATGCGACGTTCGATCCACCGACGGTTTCGGTGACCGGCCCGCGGCGGTTTTTGAAGGCGATCGATTCGGCGATCGCCGATATCTCGTCGCTGCCCGAACTCGACATGCCGGGAGCCCACCCGCCCGTTACGGTGTCGCTGGTGCCGGATGCATCCGGGAATTTGAAGTACGATCCGGGCCAGGTGAAAGCGACCCTGACGGTGGATCAGAAGGACGTGACCGATCATATCAGCGTTAATATTCTGCTGGCGGTTTCATCGCAGATCAGCGATCGGTATTCGATTTCGCCGCAGTACAACATCGTAACGCAACTGGATGTGACTGGCCCGCGGGATGAGATCGCCAAGCTGAAGGACAACGAAGTGATTCCCCACGCGCTGCTGGAGATTGACGACAGCAACGTGAACAATCCCGGCCCGGTGCCGCTGACGATCGTGGGCCTGCCGCCGGGCGTGCGTCTGGATGGCCCGCCGCCGACGATGAAATTCACGGCGACGCCGCGGCAGTGATCCTTATTTTCCTCAATCGCCGGTTTCCAGGATCGCCATGAACGCTTCCTGCGGGATGTCCACGCTGCCGACGCGCTTCATGCGCTTTTTGCCTTCCTTCTGTTTTTCCAGCAGCTTGCGCTTGCGCGTGACGTCGCCGCCATAGCATTTGGCAGTGACATTTTTCCCGACGGATTTGATGGTTTCGCGGGCGATGATCTTGCCGCCGATGGCGGCCTGCAGGGGAATCTCAAACAGATGGCGGGAGATTTCCTGTTTTAGCCGCACCAGCAGCTTGCGGCCGCGCTGCTCGGAATGGTCGCGATGGACGATCACACTCAGCGCGTCGATCTTGTCGCTGTTGACCAGGATATCCAGTTTGACGAGATTGCCCGGCCGGAAGCCGATCACGTCGTAATCCATCGTTCCATATCCGCGGGTGGCGCTTTTGAGGCGATCGTAGAAATCGTAAATCACCTCGGCCAGCGGCATCTCGTAAACGAGAATCACGCGCGCCGCGCCGATATATTCGGTTTTCTTGTAAATCCCGCGCCGGTCCTCGCAGAGCTTCATCAGCGCCCCGACGCTTTCGGCGGGCAGGATCAGGTTCATGAGGATGTACGGTTCGCGGATTTCCTCGACCTGGGTAAGGTTGGGCAATTCGCTGGGGGCGTCGATGCGGCGCATCGAGCCGTCGGTCATCTTGATTTCGTAAGTGACGGTTGGGGCGGTCTGGACGATTTCGATATGGAACTCGCGTTCGAGCCGTTCCTGGATGATCTCCATATGCAGGAGGCCGAGAAATCCGCAGCGAAAGCCGAATCCCAGCGCATCGGAGGATTCTGGTGCAAACGAAAAGCTGCTGTCGTTGAGCTGAAGGCGGTCCATCGCGTCGCGCAGCTCATCGTATTGGGTGGTGCCACCCGGATAAAAATCGCAGTAGACCATCTGCTGGACCGGCTTGTAGCCGGGCAGCGCCTCGGCGGCGGGGTTGGCGGCATCGGTCACCGTGTCGCCGATGCGAACATCGTGCAGGTCCTTGATCGCCGCGACCAGAAAACCGACCTCACCGGTGCCGATTTTTTCGACCAGTTTGGGCCGCGGCATCAGCTTGGACAGATCGGTCACCTGATAGAGTTTATCCGTGCCCATCAGGCGGATTTTCTGCCCCTTGACCAGCTCGCCGTCTACCACGCGCACGTAAACGATCACGCCGCGGTAATCATCGTAAATGCTGTCGAAGATGAGCGCCCGAGTGGTGGCGGCGGGGTCGCCCCTGGGCGGTGGAAGCTGGCGGCATAATTTGGCCAGCAGCTCGTCGATGCCCTGTCCCGTTTTGGCGGACACCAGGATCGCATCCTCGGCAGGGAAGCCGAGCACCTGTTCGATTTCCTCCGCAACTTCCACCGGGCGGGCGCTGGGCAGGTCGATCTTGTTGATGACGGGAATGATTTCCAGCCCCGCTTCGATGGCGGCGTAAGCGTTGGCGACGGTCTGCGCCTGTACGCCCTGCGTTGCATCGACCACCAGGATCGCGCCTTCGCAAGCCTGCAAAGCTTTTTGCACCTCGTAATGAAAATCCACGTGGCCCGGCGTATCGATGAAATTGAGCATGAACTGCTCGCCGTCCAGTTCGTGAAATACGGTGACGGCGGATGCCTTGATGGTGATGCCGCGCTCGCGCTCCAGGTCCATGTCGTCGAGAATCTGCTCTTTGAATTCCCGCTCGGTGATGGCGCCGGCCCGCATGAGAAGCCGATCTGAAAGCGTGCTCTTGCCGTGGTCAATGTGCGCGACGATGGAAAAGTTACGAATTTGCAAGACTTTGAGACTCCAGAATTAATGTATGGATGATTGATTCTAGGGGGTGCGGGGACTTGTCACAAATAGGGGCGCGTTTCTTGTTTCGCTGGTTTTGAATTAACTGCAAAAATGCAAAATCATTTTATCGGTTGACGGTATTGCGCCGAACACAGGCGTGGGCTCGAATGATCAGCCCCGCGACCGCGTCCGGCGGCTTGGTGGGCCTGGTGACGATCGGGGCGTCGGTTGCAGTCGACGTGAACTTCACGTGTCGTTGCAAAAGGATTTTTCGAACTTTGCAAGGCCCACTAGTGCGCCCGAAGCGGCCACTGGGTCGAACATTCCAGCCCGTGCTCTCATTCGGCACAACAACTGCAACGATAAAAATGATTTGCATTTCAGAAGAAACCAAGGATGTGCTAAACAGTAAACACGATTGACAACGGCGCGAAAAACGTCAATTCTGGTATACACACTCATTAAAGGAGAACCGACCCAATGCCAAAGCAGTATCCGCAACCGCCCAAGATGGCGATCGATCCTTCCAAGAAATACACCGCCACGATCGAGACTTCCAAAGGCCCGATTGTTTGCGAGCTTTTTCCCAAGGATGCGCCCAATACGGTGAACAATTTCGTGTTCCTCGCCCGCGATAAATTTTACGATGGAACGAAATTCCATCGCGTGATTGGCGATTTCATGGTCCAGGGGGGCGATCCCACCGGCACCGGCAGCGGTGGACCGGGGTATAAATTTGCCGATGAGGTGAAGAGCAACCCGCACAAGCACCAGGTGGGCTCGTTGTCGATGGCCAACGCCGGGCCAAACACCAACGGCAGCCAATTCTTCATCACCCATGTCGTCACCGACTGGCTCGACGGCAAGCACACGGTCTTCGGCCAGGTGAAGGACGACAAGAGCCAGCAGGTCGTCAATTCGATCAAGCAGGGAGACACGATCACCGGCGTGAGCATCGCCGAGGGGTGATTGGGTGCGCGGCGCGAGGCTGATCCTGTTGGTGATTCTGCTGGGTCAGTTCGCAGGCGCGCGGGCAGCCGATTCGCTCGATCCGCAGGATCAGTTGTGCAAGACGGAGCTTGGCTCGCGGTTTGATCCAGCGAGCCTGCCGAAATTGCGCGCGGTGCGGGCGTTGCTGGAGCAATATTTTCAGGCGAATGGGTCGGAGCGGAAACATTTCGCATCGCAGATCGCCGCGTCGGGGCTTCCGTTGGATATCGTGGGCCAGCTGGCGCGCTTAAGAATGTCCTGGACGCAGCTTGCGCCGGGGGCGTATTACATCAATACGCAGGTCGGCACGTTCAATGTCCGCTATTTTCTGGGTATTCCCGCGGGATATGATTTTGCGCGTTCATGGCCGCTGGTGGTGAAGCTGCCTGTGGCCACGCCGTTTCTCACCCAGCCGCCGCCCGATGCACAGGCGGTTGCGCAGATTTATTCGCAGTGGATCACGCAGGAATTGACGGATCATCCCGATGCGATCGTGCTGATGCCGCTGCTGAATCTCGACGAACTGTACGGCCCGGGCCCGGTGGGGATGAACCTGGTGATGCAGTCGATTTTCGACGCGGCCAACCGCGCGAACGTCGATCCCGCATGCGTATACCTGATGGGTCATTCCATGGCCGCTCATGCGGTGTGGAACCTGTCGATTCACTATCCCACCTATTTCGCGGCGATTGATGCGATGGCCGGCTCGGCCCGCGACCCCTGGCAGCGCGTGCGGCTGGGAAACCTGGATAATATCCTCTGCATCGTCTGGCACGATGCCGGCGACGATGTGGTCAATGTCGATGAATCCCGCTCGATCGTCCGTTACCTGAGAAACCTGAATTACGATGTCGATTACACGGAAACGCAGGGCCTGGGCCACGCGCCGCCCCCGCAGATTGCGATGGAGCAGTACAAAAAAATGCGGACGCGCAGCCGCGATCTGTATCCGGCAAATGTTTTCATTCAGTCCAACGCGGTCGATACGATTTACAACCGGGCGGACTGGGTGCAGATCTATCAACCACTGGCCCCCGGCGAACAGGCGAAGGTGCAGTTCTCGCGCGGCAGCCAGGGGATGTACATCAATCAGAACAGCGCGCGAATCTCCGCACAGATCAGCGATGTCCACACGATCAAGCTGGATGTGCGAAACGTGCGGCTGCTGCGGCTCTATCTGAACGAGCAAATGGTCGATCTGGATCATCCCATCGACGTGCAGGTGAACGGCAAGAGCCGATTCAACGCGATGGTCCAGCCGAGTATGGAGGAGATGCTGAAGGACCAGCTATTTCTAGGCCGCGGCTGGCGATATTTCACGGCGGTGATTGATCTTGATCTCGCCGAGCAGCCGGCCACCTCGCCAAGCACGCAGCGTTCGGCGCGGCCGCCGATTGAATACATCGCGCCGGATGGAAGCAGGAAGCTGTTCTACCCGCATGATTGAATCTCAGACTTAAGATTTGGCGGATTTTTCCCGCAATTCGCGCAGCATTCGTCGAAGCGTCTCTTCCAATATCCGGATAATCTCCTCCCCCTTTTTTCCGCTGAAATCAATCGGCGGCCCATATTGCACCCAGATCGGATGCGAATGAAAAATCCTGCGGTCTTTGGGCCATGCGGCGAATGATCCTTCGATGGCCACCGGCACCACAGGCACGCCGGCTTTGCGGATCACCAGTGCGATTCCTTTTTCCAGTTTCGCAATTTCGCCGGTTTCAGTGCGCGAGCCCTCGGGATAAAAATTCAGGGCGTATCCTTCGCCGAGCCGGCGGATGATTTCCTTGATCGCGCCGACGTCGCCTTCCCCCTGTCGCACGGGAAAAGCGTGCAGCATCCGGATGAACCAGCCGAAATATGGATTTTCAAACAGTTCGCTCTTGGCCAGGAAACTGACCGGGCGGTAGAGGCGCACCGCGACGAGGACCGGGTCGAGATAGCTTTGATGGTTGGCGACGAGCAGGACCCCGCCGTCCCGGGGCACATTTTCCTGGCCGTAGGTTTTCAGGTCGAACATCAGCGTCGTTCCGACCCGTGCGATGATCTGAAGCGACTTCCAGACGAATGATCGCTGATTCATGAGGCAACCGAGCCCCGTTGGAGTTGCCGCGCCTTGCTGACGATGCGCTCGACGACGCTTTTGAGCGGAAGCTCGGTGGTGTCGATTACCTCGGCATCGGGCGGCGTGGCCAGCGGTCCCACGGCCCGGCGGGCGTCGCGCCAGTCGCGGTCCATGATCTGGTCCTGAATCATCGAGATATCGACCAGTTCACCCCGGGCCCGAAGCTGGTCGGCGCGCCGGCGGGCACGCTCGGCGGGGGTGGCGTCGAGATAAAATTTCAGCTCGGCGTGCGGAAAGACCACCGTGCCCTGATCGCGCCCCTCGGTCACCAGGTTGGGACGGGCATTGCCGATCTCCTGCTGCTGCTTCACAAGAATATCCCGCACCGCCGGGACGGTCGCCACGAACGATGCCGCGCGGGTGGCATCGCCGGCCCGCAGCAGATGTCCGACCGGCTCGCCGTTGAGCAAGACGCCCGGCGGATGGGTGGAGAAATCAAAAACAATTTTCGCAAGGCGTGCGACGTAAGTGATTTCCCGATCGTCCTGGAGGTTCGCCTGACGCCGCAGCGCCGCCAGACCGATCGCGCGGTACATCGCCCCCGTATCCAGAAAATCAAAGCCCAGGTCGCGCGCGACGCTCTGCGCGACCGTGGATTTACCCGTCCCAGCCGGCCCGTCTATCGTGATGATCATGCCTTCCCGTTCTCCAGCGGGAAATATCATGCGGAAATGCGACTCGTCCGCAAGCGCGCTCGCCGTCTCGTGACTTCTCTTCGAATTTAAAGCCGTTGCCCGCCGAGGCCGGGAAAAAATTCCCCTGTTGGTGTACGATGCGGAAGACAAGGCCTCTTGGCGGAATTGGCAGACGCGTTGGACTCAAAATCCAATGCCCGCAAGGGCGTATCGGTTCGACTCCGATAGAGGCCATTGGATATCGTGTTCGTTGACAAACGGCCTGCGCGTTATAATTTCGAAGGTACGCCGGCTCGTCCGTAGTAAATGCTAATGGGATATGGAGCGGGAGAATCATAGTTATCTGTCCATGGCGTGGCTCTACGTCATAGCGATCTTGTGCATCGGCTCGCCCTTCGTGGGCATCGCGCTTTCCGCGCGATTGAAAGCCCGGGGACAATTGCTTGGGGTGATGGCACTTCTCGCCTCCATCGGCGGTGTGATCGGCTTGTACTGCTCCTTCTATGTGCGCTGGCAACCATCACCAACTCTTCGCTATCTCGGCTTTCCTTTTCCAGCAATGATCTGGCAGCTTGAGAACGGTGAGTGGGTCGATTACGTGGGTACGCCCGTCACGGCTGCCATGAATATCGCGTTGTTTGCCGGTGTCGGCGCCTTCTTGGGCTTATGCTGGATCGCGTTCTTTCGTCTGCGGCCGACCGGCATGGGCAGATAACCACCCGCTGTAGTGGACCGTGGCCGCGGGTGTTATTTTAGTGGTTCGAAAGTCGCTGGGCAGCGCCCCGCTGAACGTTTTTGCGTTATGTGTGCTTGCCGACTGTCATGCCAACGCCACTCGACTACCGCCCCCGAAACGTGCCGGACGACAAGCCGCCAGGCCGGCCGCGCGGTAAGGGGCTCTTAGCGCGGGCATTCCGCACGACGGTGGTCGGCACAGTCATTGGCTTTGCGGCCACGATCGGGTTGTACGCGTTCACTGGCGGGTGGGGTCCTCCTGACAACGGCCTGCTGACGGTTGCTGGCTTCGTGCTCGGAATCCTGGACGGCGTCGGTACCGTCCCCAAGGATCCGTCCACATAACCAGTCGCTGCTGATTTCGACGAGCGGCCAGTGAAGTCGTGGACCGGCCCGCGTCGCGTCGGTATGCTGCTATACTGGTTGGCCATTCACGCGCGTCGCATTGCCGGCCACAGAGGGTCGTCCCTTAAGCGAAGCGTCTTCTTTGGAGCACTCAATGGAAATAAGTGCAATCGGTATTCCGTGGTACCGTCGTGAAGACTTCGCTGCACTGCGAGAACTATTCGTCGATGGTAACGACTTACACGACAAATTCGACGAGTAGCTGATTGCCGCTGAGCGATTAGAACGCCAAATCAAGGGTCAGGGTACGCGAACTTTCCAAGTCGTCATTGACCCGAAGGAATTTCCCGCTTGGTGCAATAAAAAAAAGTTACCGCTCGATGCCAAAGCCCGGTCAGAGTATGCGAGCGAGCAGGCCTATGTGCTTCTCACAAAGGGCGCGAATTCCGAGCACGCCTAACCAATCGAGTCGATGACGGGCCCGCGTCGCCTTGTAGTCCGCGAAACTTCGGCCGCTCAGTTCTGTTCCATGTCGTTATTGTGTGGATGCGCCAACCAGCCCGACACGGGCCGGCTCTATGAAGGCGATGTCCAGTCGAAAAACGTCACCTGCCCAGTGGCGATATCGTGGACCGCGCCGACAATTTTCAAATTTCCGGAATCCTCCAATTCGCGCAGGATTGGACTGGCAGCGCGAATATGCGCGACCGTTCGCCGCACGTTGGCGACGGTGACTGCATAGACGAACGCCTTGTTTTTCGAGGTCCGGTCGCCGGGGATGTTCTGAACGTCTTCCACCGCCGGCCGCAGGGCGTCGATGACCGTGGTGAGATTGCCGAGCTGCACGTTGTCGCAGGCACCCTTGATCGCGCCGCATTCGGTGTGGCCCATGACGACGATCAATTTGGCGCCGGCGACTTTGGTGGCGTATTCGAGGCTGCCGATGATCTCCGCCGGGGCGAAATTGCCGGCGACGCGGACGACGAACAGGTCGCCGATGCCCTGATCGAAAACGATCTCGGGGGCGGTGCGCGAATCCATGCAGGACAAGACTGCCGCGAAGGGATATTGGCCGGAAGCCGTCGCGGTTCTCTGGGCGACGTAATAGTATTGCACGCTCGCTCCGGTGACGAAACGCTGGTTGCCGTCTTTCAGGCGCTGCAGCGCCTCATCGGGCGTGATGGCGCTTTGGCGCGATTGGTCGAATGTTTCGGAAACTACGTTCGGCACGGCAGGCGGCACATGGGTCGCGCAGCCGGCTACAAGCGCAACGATCATCGCCAATGTCCAAAACACGCGGAAAGAGCCGAATTTGATCATAGAGTTTCCGTTCTACCGGTTTGACATTTCGGCAGGAAGCAAATCCGCCTGCCCAGACAGGTCGTTCACAATTCGCTGGATTTCATTGATCCGCGCGGTGGCCCGCTCGATGGTGCGGACGATAAATCGGCACCCCAATCCCAGGCCGATCATTGCCAGCACGATGCACACCGCAAACGGCCAATCCCGCCAGAGTGGAACTCCCTCGGCAATGGCTTCGCCCGCGCGCGACAGCAAAAATACGACCATCGCCCCCGCGACGGTCATCAATTGGAAGCCGTTGTTGGTGCGATGAATCACTTCCGTGCGCAGCGCGCTGTATTCCTGCATCAGAATGCGAACCTTCTCCACGGCCGGAAACTGCGCGGGGCTTTGGCCATTCATGGACAGGGATTGTAAAGCGGGGCAATGATATCGCGAAGGCGCGGAAGTCGCCTATACTCTACCGTTCATACGGAAGGACACTGTAAATCGATGGGACAATGTGATGGGTGCATGGAGGCGCGGGGGGAGAAATCCGGCGAAAAGCGGCGGGATGCCGCGGTGGCGGTGGATATGGTGCCGCCGTCACCGGTGCAGATTGTCGCCGCCGCCAAGACCGGGCCGCGGATGGATCGGCGCTGGGTGACGGCGGCGGTCATGCTCGTCATGGTGCTTGCCTCCATGGAGCAAACCGTCACCAGCACAGCCATGCCGACGATCATCGGTTCCCTTCATGGGCTGGAGCATTATTCCTGGGTGGCGTCGATTTATCTGCTGGCCTGCACGGTCAGCATGCCGCTGTATGGCCGGCTGGCCGATGCGCTGGGTCGCAAGCGGGTGATTCTGTTTTGCATCTCGCTGTTTGCGGTGAGTTCGATGCTGGCGGCGACGGCGCGGACGATGCCGCAATTGATCGCCTACCGCGGGTTTCAGGGACTGGGCGCGGGCGGGATCATGCCGGTGGTGCTGACGATATTGGGTGATATTTTCACGCTGGAGGAGCGCGCACGCATTCAGGGTCTGTTCAGCGCGGTGTGGGGAACGGCGGCGCTGGCGGGGCCGGCGCTGGGATGGTTTTTGATCGCGACGCTGGGCTGGCGTTCGATTTTCTTCGTGAACCTGCCGTTTGGCGCGATTGCCATGCTGGTGCTGATTCGATTTTATCACGATCAGGAAAAACCGCGCTCGGTTGATCTCGACCTGCCGGGCATCGCATCACTGGCGGTGGGGTGCATGGGTCTGCTCATGCTGGTGTCGCGGCTGGGGCCCGGCGGGTGGCCGGTTCAAATCTCCCTGGCGCTGACGGCGGTGGCGGCGATTTCGATGGTTCTGTTCATTTACTTCGAGCGAATCTCCAGCAATCCCGTGCTGCCGATGGATCTGGTCATGAACCGTGCGATCGGCCCGTCGCTGGTGGGAAGCTGTCTGCTGGGGATTGGATTCCTCAGCCTCGACACGTTTGTGCCGCTGTATGTGCAGGGCGTGCGCGGCGGCGGAGCCGGGGCGGCGGCGTGGGTGGTAACGCCCGTCATGCTCACCTGGGCGCTTTCCGGAATTGCCGCGGCGCCGCTGGTCGTGCGGTGGGGATTCCGCAACACCTCGCTGCTGGGATCGGCGCTGGTGGTGGTCGGATTCTCCGGGCTTCTCGTCTGCACGGCGTACGGTGCGCCGAGGAATGTTCTCGCGGCCGTTCTGGCGGTCACCGGGCTGGGATTTGGGCCGGCTTCGATGGCATTTTTCCTCTCGGCGCAGAACGCGGTGAGCTGGCAACGCCGCGGAATCGTCACCAGCGGAGTGCAATTTTTCCGCACGGCCGGCGGATCGCTGGGTATCGGAATCCTTGGCGCTATTTTCAACATGATCACGCTGCCGAAACTGGCCCGCCTGGAATCATCGAGCATCACCTCAGCGACGTTTCTCGATCCGCGCCTGCGGGCGCAGCTCGATCCCAAAGTCCTCCATGCCGCCGGCTGGATGATCGACAGCGGATTGCACTGGGTGTTCATCTCGATGCTGGCCGTAGCGGTGCTGCAGTTGTTCGTGTCCCGCTGGATGCCGGCACATCAGAAAGCGGTGGGGTTGAGTAAAGTGGAAATGGCGGAGGCAATGGTGGGTTGAAACCTACATCAACCATCACGGCGCTGCGAACCTGATCAAATCCGTCTTCTCGATATTGAGCGGATCTTCCTCCAGCACCACGTTGTCGTAGCGCAGGATCGTGCCCTTGGCCAGCTCAAGCTGCGACAGCGCGATGTTGTAATTGGCGATCGCCTCGGCTTCGCTTTGCTGGGTTCCGGCGAGGGTGTCTTGGATTTGCAGCTTTAACTGCACGAATTCCGGCGTGAGCGGCTCGCCGCTTTTCTCGCGGGCGTTGATGCGGGCGAGGGCGTCCTCGGCGTCGTACAGCGCCCGGCGGCTGGAGCGGATGATTTCCCAAGCCGTCGTCACGGCGCGTGCGCTGGTCTTTACGTCCACTGCAACCGTTTCGATGTACGAGCGATATTGCTCGATCGCCTGCATGTGCTGGAGCAGCGATCGGCGGTAGATCGCCCGCGCCGCGCGGTTGCCCAGCGGAATCTGCAGTTTGAATCCCACCGTAAAATCGAAATGGTTGAAGGCAAAATTGTTTTTGACCGTATCGCCCAAGTTTCCCGCAACCCCCTGCGGGCCGACCGAGCCGATGAAATCGAATTCCGGAAGGAGGTTGTTCTTGGCCACCTGTACGGTGACGACGGCCGCATCGACTTTCAGTTGCTGTTCGCCAAGTTCCAGGCGATTTTCCATCGCCGTATTGATCTCATCGTCGAAATCAAAGTCGATGCCATCCTCCACTGGCCGGTCCGCGGGGAGGATAATCACGTTGGATGACACGGGATATTCCGGATCGCTCATCAGCCCCTTGATCTGGTCGGAAAGATCGCGTGCCTGTGATTTGAACTGGATCAGTTCGGTGCGGCGAAGTTCAAGCTGCGTCTGCGCCTGTGCCACCTGCAGTGGGCTGACGTCTATCTTTTCCTGCATGCGATTGTAGAGCTGGCGGTAGGTCACCTCCGTCTTGTCGACGAGGTCCTGCTGGATGCGGATGTCGTCCTCCTGCTGCACCAGTTGCCAATACGCCTTTTCGATGTTGGCGACGTTCTGCTCGACGGCCTTGCGGAATTCGAGCTGACTGACGCGCTGGTTGAGGCGGTTGATAACGATTTGCGCGTGGTTGACATCGTATCCAAAATTTTTCAGCAGCGGTTGCGTCAGCGAGAGGGTGAGATCGCTTTCATAAAACGGGTTGTACTGCGTCGTCTGCGGGTTGAACCAGTTGTACATGGATTGATATTGAAGCTGAATTTGCCCGCCGCTGCCCAGGTTTTCCATGATGCCGGTTTGAAGGGTTCCCTGATCGGAGTCGGAGAGAAATGAAGTGAACGGTTCGGAACCGGTGAAGCTGTTGAAAATCTCACCGCCGGTGGTGTCCTGCTTCTGCTGATAATTCAGGTTGGTGAAAAACGTGGGATCGAAATTGGCCGAGGCTTCGATCACGCGCGCCCCCTCGATGCCGGGCTGGTAGGCGGCCACTTTCACATCGTGGTTGTTCAGCACGGCGCGGTGGATGATTTCCTGAAGGCTCATGCGAACGATGGGATCGGAATCGAGGTCGCGCCCGGTGGTGGGGCGCACGGGCTCGCCGTTGCTGTTCATCGTCTCGCCGTTGGGGCCGAAGTCGGAGAAAGCGCCCTGCCGCGTGGTGGGAATTGGCCGCAGGGCCTGCGGCTGCGTCTGCACCGCATTGGTGCGCTCGTTCTGCTGGAGCTGGCGCGGATCGAACACCTCGGCCGGTTCCGCATCGCAACCGAATATTCCCAGTCCCAGTAAAGTAAGCGATACTCCAACGCACAACAGGGATCGAAAGAGCATGCCGGGCATGATAACAAATGCCGGACCGATTTCTCGAATTCGTCGGGTGGTTTTTGACAATAAAATAGTCACACCGGCGATAGCGATTTTCAAACCGCCATGTTAGACTTCCGCCATGCCGCCATCTGGGAAGATGGAAATGCAGTTGGCCCTTGAGCAGGTCGTCGACGACCTCGGGGTTTACCCCCTGGAGGCGTACTATTTCGTTCAGCAGGGCCTCGCCTACACTGTGGACCGCATCTACGGCTCCTCTCCGGTGTCCGGTCTATGCCGCCATGTTACCGGCCAGCAGCTTTGCCATGGCCTTCGCGAACTCGCCCAAAAGCAGTGGGGCTACCTCGCCCAGACCGTGCTGCGGCGATGGAATATTACCCAGACGTTCGATTTCGGCCGGATCGTCTTCAGCCTCTCCCGCCACAACATCATGAAGACCACGCCGGACGACACGATCGAAGATTTCCGCAACGTGTATCAATTCTCCAAGGCATTCGAAACCGCCTACCGCATCTCAGGCAAATGCCGGATGCTCGTGTGAAGCAACCTCGATTGACGCCCCGGCCTGTTTTATTTCGGGTCGTGTGCGTGTTTTTTGCGCTGTGGATCGTCGCGCTGCTGGCGCTGTATTTCTGGACGGTGTATCCTCTGCGGCATCATTAAAACGCGCGCCGGGCAAGCCCGGCCGCTAAACGTCGTGATGTGGGATATTTCGATTTTCCATCCCCCTTGTTACCCTTTCAATCCATGCTTCCCTCCGTACTTCAAACCATCGAATCGCGCTGCGAGCATGCGGTCGCCAATCTGAAGGAATTTCTTTCGATCCCCAGCATCAGCGCAAAGCCCGACAATGAGCTGGAGATGCGCCGCTGCGCCCAATGGCTGGCGGATCATCTCACCTTCGCCGGGCTCGACGCCAAATTGATGCCGACGGGCGGCGGCAAGGGGCATCCGATTCTGGTGGCGAGAAACAAACACGTCGCGGGCCGGCCCACGGTGCTGCTTTACGGGCATTACGATGTCCAACCGCCCGATCCGCTCGATTTGTGGACCTCACCGCCGTTTCAGCCAACTGTTCGCAACGGCGCGATCTTCGCCCGCGGCGCGGCCGACGATAAGGGGCAGATCTGGGCGCACGTCGAGGCGATCATGGCCTGGCAGGCGCACAGCGGCGTTCCCGTGAATCTCGTCGTGCTGATCGAAGGCGAGGAAGAAATCGGATCGATCCATCTGACAGATTTTATCCGCGAGAACCGGCAGGCGCTCAAGGCGGACGTTGCCGTCATCAGCGATACCAACCAGTATGCCAAAGGAATTCCCGCCATCACCTACGGTCTTCGCGGCCTGGTCTACACTGAAGTAATTATCACCGCCGCGGCCCACGATCTGCACAGCGGATTGTACGGAGGAATGGTGCCCAACCCGGCCGTCATTCTCTGCCAACTGCTGGCCACGCTGCACGATCGCGAAGGCAAGGTGAACCTCCGCGGGTTTTACGACAAGGTTCGCCCGCTCTCGGCCGATGAGCGATCGATGTGGTCGGCGCTCCCGCAGGATGACAACAAAATCGCATCCGATCTGAAGTTGTCCGCGCTTTCAGGCGAAGCAGGATTTTCCGCCCTTGAGCGCGGCTGGGTGCGGCCCACCTGTGATATCAACGGCCTTACCTCCGGCTACCAGGGCCCGGGCGCTAAAACAATCATCCCGTCAAAAGCGTCCGCCAAGGTCTCCATGCGGCTCGTGCCCGATCAGGATCCCATCGTCATCCGTGATGCGTTCGAGCAGGCGATGAAGCAGCGCTGCCCCAAATCGGTCAATATCCAGGTCCTTTGCGACGCCGTTTCGCCACCGGTGCTGGTGCCTATGCAGAGCCGGGCGATGGAACTGGCATCCGAAGCGGTGGAAGCGGGATTCGGAATCCGTCCCACCCTGATCCGCGGCGGCGGTAGCATCCCCGTTGTCGAATATATCAAGTCACTCTTGGGCGTGGACACACTGATGATCGGCTTCGGCCTGCCGGACGATCGTCCGCACGGCCCCAACGAAAAGTTCGATCTCGACGCATTGCACAGCGGCGCCCGAACGGCCGCGGCGCTTTATGAGCGGCTCGCGCGGCTTCCGATCAAACCAAATTCCTGAAATCTTTTTTACTGCGAAGACTTGAAGGGCGCAAACGATGCAGGAACAAGGAATATCACCGCATCAAAGTCGTGCTGAAGTCGCAGTAATTACGGAATGTGGGAGTCCGGCGGTTGCAGGCTGTTTTCGCTTTGCGGAAGGTCTTTGAGGGAATTGAGCCCGAAGACTTCCAGGAACCGCTTGGTGGTGCCGTAGAGAATGGGACGGCCGGGTTCTTCGGCCCGGCCGGCGATGTTGACGAGGCGCTTTTCCATCAGACTGCGGATCGTTTCACCGCACGCTACACCGCGAATCGCTTCAATGTCGGCCCGCAGGATCGGCTGTTTGTAGGCGATGCTGGCGAGTGTCTCCAGCGCCGCCTTGGTGAGTTTCGTGTCGATTTCGCGCTGGTGTAGTTTCTGTAGATGCTCGCCGAATTCCGGCAGCGTGAGAAGCTGATATCCGCCGGCCACCTGCTCGATGCGGAAAGAGCGGTGCGATTCTTCGTACTGGTCGTTGAGATCCTTGATGGCCGCGCGAACCGGCTTGGTTGCGGGTAAATCCATCAGCTCGGCAAGGCGGCCGGCGGTCAGGGGATGATGGGTGGAAAAAAGCAGGGCTTCCAGCAGGCGCAGGTCCACGGAGGTCGGGGAATCGGAGCTTTCGAGATCGCTTTCCGATTCCTCGGACGTATCTTCGACGGGTCCGTCGGCATCGCCAATTGGTTCGATTTCCATGACGGGTTCATCCCTGACCAGACGCATAGGCCGAATTCCTTTCGCGAGCCGCTACGGCGGTTATCGGCCATTTCCCGCGATGGTCTTGATGTTATAGGGGAAGCGGCGAAGGTCAATGAGCCGATTTCCGCCGGTCGATGAAGACGCGCTGCTTGCGGAGTTCGCGGGAATCGCCGAGGGATTGGATTTCCTGTACGCTGACGAGGCGGATCGCGGGAGAAACCTTCAACTCGCCGCGGAGTCGCTCGCGGATGATGTCCTGGGCCTGGGCGGCGTCGCCGCGCCAGGCGATCAGGATTTCCAGCTCATCCGACAGGGCGGTAGGGGCGGTGGCGATCATGAGAAAGTCGATCACCGGCTCCAGGCTTTGCAGCGCCCGCTGCACGGCCGCGGGATAGACGGTGGTGCCCTTGATCTTCATCGCCTGATCCCTGCGTCCGAGGATGGGGCCGATGCGCGGCGTTTGCAGGCCACAGTCGCAGACGGTGGGGTCGATGAAGGTGATATCGCCGGTGGCGAAGCGAATCAGCGGCATCGCCTCGACGCCGATCGTGGTCGCCACAAGCTGTCCCGGCTCACCCGGCGGAACGGGCTGGCCGGCGTCGTCGAGAATCTCGACGTGCAAAAGCTGCGGATGCAAATGGCCGCCTTTGCCAGCCGGGCATTCACACAGCGACGCTGCCAGTTCGGTAATGCCGTAGGTAGAGAAAACTTGGGCGTTCCATGCCTGGGAAATTTGGACGCCCAGCGGCGTGAGCGACCAGTCGGAATTTCGCACCGGCTCGCCGATGCAGATCAATTTCCGCACGGGTGATTTGGCCAGATCGCAACCATGCTGCGAAGCATACGCCGCGACGCGCTTGAGAAATGAGGGTACGGAAACGATGGCGGTGGGCGCAAGACGGTCAATCATGCTGAGGAGCATGGCGGGCGAACCCGCGCCGACACGGACGGCGGTTGCGCCGATCTTCCGCAGTCCTTCAAAATACGCCAGGCCCGCCATGAAACATTTATCGAGGGTGACCGCGAGAATCACGACATCCGCGGGCGTCAGTCCAACGCGGCGAAAGCAAAGAAATTCGTTGTCACCTAGCCGGTTGAAGTCGCCCTGCGTGAGCGGATACAGCGTTGGCATGCCGGTGGTTCCGCTGGTGGTGCAGAGATCGACAATGTTCTCACGCCGGGCGCACCAGAAACGCTCATTGTGCTGCGACACCTGCTGCTTGGTGGTGATGGGCAAGCGAGGGAGATCATTCAGTCCGCGGATTTCGGGAAAATCCGCGAGGATTTCCCGGTAAAACGGCGAATTTTTCCGGGCGAAGGCGACGGTGCTGGCGATGCCGTGATTCAGGATCGTTTCGATCTGGCCGCGATCGAGATTCGGTTCGATATCCAGGGGATTGTCGGAAAAATTCACCGATGAATTTTATGGACCGCAATCGGATGTGACAACTTTGGGGAGGGTTTACCGCATTGCTGTAAGTTATCCTTTCATCAGGCATTCGTAATTTCACAAGTTTCACCATTGGTGCAAATGAAGCCATTCGCGGTAAAACCCCGGTGATGAACATCGCCGTCACGGGAGCGTTTGGTTATTCGGGCCGTTACATTGCGCAGCGGCTGATTGATAATGGGCACAGCGTCCTCACGTTGACCGATTCACCGCGACGCCATAACCCGTTTGCCGGGGCGATTACGGTGGCGCCTTTTCACTTTAATGAACCGCGGAAACTCGTGGAATCTCTGCGGGGAATCGATGCGCTGATCAATACCTACTGGGTGCGATTCGATCATTCCGATTTTTCGCATGCACGTGCGGTCGCCAATAGCAAAACACTCTTTCACGCCGCCCGCGAAGCCGGTGTGGGGCGGATCGTGCACATCAGCATCACTAACACGGATATTCATTCGACCCTTCCCTATTTCCGCGGCAAGGCGGAGCTGGAAATGGAACTGCAATCGCTGAAGATTTCGCATTGCATTCTTCGTCCCACCGTCCTCTTCGGAAAGGAAGATATTCTGATCAACAATATCGCTTGGGCGCTGCGGCATCTGCCGATTTTCGGACTCTTCGGCTCGGGCGGTTATCGGCTCCAGCCCATTTACGTCGACGATCTCGCGGCCGCGGCAGCCCGGAAGGCGACCAATCCGTCTGGCGGAAATGAAGTTGTAGATGCCATCGGACCGGAGACATTCACGTATCGTCAGCTCGTTGAGACGATTCGCCGCACGCTCGGACTTATTCGACCGATCGTCCCGTTACCGCCGGCGGTGGGTTATTGGGGTGCGCGGCTGATGGGATCGATCGTTAGCGATGTCATTGTCACGCGCGAGGAAATAAAGGGTCTGATGGAGGATCGGCTCTACGTCTCTTCCCCGCCTCTGGGCCAGACAAAACTCACCGAATGGATTCGCCAGCACAAACAAACCCTCGGCAAGCAATATACCAGCGAATTGGCTCGGCGGCGAGATCGAATAACCAGTTATCAATCAAACTAGCCACAAATCTGCAAAGAGCGCAATGGAATTCTTCGCGCTCTTCGCTTCTTGGCGGTAAATTATCTGGCTGATGTCTGTGAACCACTCGTTAAATGACGCGCTTCAGCATCATCAGGCGGGCCGCATCGCTGAGGCTCGGGGCATCTACGAGAAAATTCTTGCCGAGAATCCCAATGATGCCCAGGCCCTGCGGCTGCTTGGCATGATCGCGCGCCAGGAGGGGCGGCTGGATGATGCGCTGCGATTGATCGGGCGCTCCATCGAAATCGATCCGTCGCGTCCGGAGGCGCATCACAATCTGGGCGATGTCCTCCGCAGCATGGGCAGACTCGCGGAATCGATCGCGGCATACGAACAAGCGGTGCGGCTTCAACCCGACTGGGCGGAAGCGCACGGCGCGCTGGGAAATGCGCTCAGCGAGCAGGGATTTCTCGAGCAGGCAATCGACCAATTCAGGAAAGTCGTGCGGCTGCGCCCGGACATGGCCGCGGGATTTCTCAGCCTCGGCAGGGCGTATCATGTGTCGGGCAAGCGCGGGCTGGCGCTGGCCGCTTATGCCACGGCGGTTCAATTGAAGCCCGCCTGGCCGGAGGCGCACGACAGCTTGGGAAATGCGCTGTGGGATGAAGGGCGTGTGGAAGAAGCGATTATCGCCTATCAGCGCGCCATCGAATTGAATCCTGGCCAACTCACCTCCAACTGGAGCCTGGGCAAGATTTTCTCCCGGCAGGGGAAGATGGACGATGCGCTGCTCTGCTTTCGCCGGGCGGTGGATTTTCATCCTGACAGCGCCAAGGCGCATTATTTTCTCGGTCATATTCTTCAAAAGGCGGGGCGCGCCGAAGAAGCCGCCGAGGAATATCGCCACGCCACTCGCCTACGACCGGACACTCCCGAATGGCAATTCAAGCTGGCGGCGCTGTCGGGCGATGGCTCGGTGCGAACGGCCCCGGAAAAATATCTTCGCGATCTGTTCGACGAGTACGCGGGGAAATTCGAGAAACATCTGGTCGAAAAACTGAACTACCGTGCGCCTCAGCAGCTTTTCAATTGCGTCCGCGCGGTCACGGATCGAACCGAAATGGATGTCCTCGATCTCGGCTGCGGCACCGGGCTGTGCGGCCAGGAATTCCAATCGCTGGCCCGGCGATTGGTCGGCGTCGATCTTTCGCCGGCGATGATCCAAATCACCAGGGACCGCGGCATTTATGACGAACTCATCACCGGCGAACTCATGGCGACGCTCGGTGCAAATCAGGATTGTTTCGATCTGATCGTCGCGGGAGACGTATTGATCTACGTCGGCGATCTGACCGGCTTTATGCCTGCGGTGGCATCGGCGCTGCGAAACGGTGGGTTGTTCGCCTGCTCTATCGAGGATTTCGAAGGATCGGGTTTTTTCCTGCATTCGGAGCAGCGGTTTGCCCATTCGATCGGCTATGTACGGGCCATGGCGGCCGCCAGCGCACTGAGCGAAATCGCCGCGACGAAAGTGGTCCTTCGCTCCAATGCCGGGACCGAAGTACAGGGATGGATTATCGTGTTGCGAAAGGCATGATTTTCAGGCGGTCCGATAACGGCCGTTTGAGGCGTTGCCCGGCTGCCGCTTTTGACGTAAGTGACGTTGGTTCAAGGTACTATCCGGTGCTACGCCGCTGATTTGCATGAATCCTAATGTGCATCTGAAAGATACCGCTATAATCTGATCTCCAGCGTTGGGTGAAGGTCCGGGAGGAAACGGAGAATGCGCGTGATTGGCAAGGGATTTCGACGGGTATCGGCGTCCCATGCGGGCTTGCGCAAGGGCCGTGGCGGCAGGCCGAAAATTCGCCGGGCTGTTTTCGAATCGCTGGAGTCCCGGCAACTGCTCTCCACCGATCTGGTGACGAATCTCAACGACAGCGGCGCGGGCTCGCTGCGGCAAACCCTGGCCTCGGCGGCGCCGGGGGACACCATACAGTTTGCGTCCACACTTTCCGGTGGGACGATCAATCTCACCAGCGGACAGCTCAGCGTCACGCAAAGCGTCAGCATCGTCGGACTGGGCGCGGGAAACCTGACGATCAGCGGTGGCGGCGATCTCACCGTCTTCAACATCGCATCGGCAATCAACGTCAGTATATCGGCGCTCACGATCACATCAGGAGCGGCCGGGGCGCGCGGCAATGGCGGAGACATTTACAACAGCGGCACACTTGCTCTCAGCAGCGTGACCGTCAGCTCCGGATCAGCCGAGATCGGCGCGGGCATGTACAACAACGGCGGCGTGGTGACGATCACAAGCAGCACGTTTTCCGACAACAACGCCAACCAGCAGGGGGGCGGGATTCTGAACGCATCGGGGGGAACGATTAACGTTTCCAGCAGTTCGTTCACGTCCAACGCGGCGGGCGGCGAAGCGGGCGGCGCGATCTGCAATGAGAATGCCTCGGCCACCCTCACCGGGAGCACGCTTACGAGCAACACCGCAAGCACCTACGGCGGGGCGGTGTGCAACTTTTCCGGCGGGGTGCTGATCCTCAGCGGGGATACGCTGACCAACAATGTCGCCGATTTCTGGGGCGGCGCGCTGTTCAATTATTACGGGGCGACGATCTCAATCACCAATTCCACCATCAACAACAACACGGCCTACGGCACGTTCGGCGGAGCGCTTTTCAACGATCAGGGAACGGCCAATATCACCGGGAGTACGTTCGCTGGCGATAATATCGACGACTTCGGCCTCGGCGTTGGTGGGGCGATCGCCAGCCTGCTGGGAACCTTGAATATTTCCACCACAACGTTCAACGGAGATGGCGGAGTTTTCGTGGTGGGCGGTGGGGCGATATACGCGGACGATATTTCCACCACGATCAGCAACAGCACGTTCACATCCAACCAGGCTGAATACGGCGCTGGAATCTATCAAGATTCGAACGACAATATGATCGTTTCCGGCAGCACGTTCACCGACAACATCGCATCCAATGATACGGGTACAGTCAACTATGGCGGGGCGCTTTACAACAGCGGAAGCGCCTACTTTTACAACACTACGGTCACCGCCAATCAAGCCGAGTACGGCGGCGGCATCTTCTGCTTCGGCGATCTGATCTTGACGAATTGCACCGTTAGCGCCAATTCGGCAACTGCCTCTTCAAGCGCCGGCGGCGGCATTTACATCGACAACGGCGAAATCGGTTATGCGGGAAACACGACGCTGTACAATACAATTGTTGCGCAGAACACGCTGAGCAACAAAACCACGCAGAGCGACATCACCGGCACGCTTGATGTGAACGATTCCAAAACGAAAAGCTCCTACAACCTGATCGGCACCGGCGGCTCGGGCGGCTTGATCAACAACAAGCGCGGAAACAAGATCACGGCGAGCCCCGATCTCGGCTCGCTCGCGCAGAACGGTGGACCGACCGAAACGATGGCGCTGCAATCCGGCAGCCCGGCGATCGATGCGGGATCTAATGCGCTGGCGGTGGATAACAACGGACATACGTTGACGACCGATCAGCGCGGCGTGGGGTACTCCCGAATCGTCAACGGAACGGTGGACATCGGCGCATACGAGGTGCAGCAAACCAACAGTGTGGCGAGCATCGTCGGCGCGGGGGCGTCCTCGCCCCTGATGCCCGCCGCCCCGCTCGCGCCTGCGCCGGGAATTCCCGGGGACGGGGAAGCCGTCCCGGGATTTGTCACGGCGGCCGTTTCACCCGCCACCGGGGCGTATGTGCCCGTGCAAATTCGCGACGCCTACGGTGTCGAGGACATCTTTTTCAACGGCGCCGCCGGCACCGGCGCGGGGCAGACCATCGCTATCATCGATGCGTACAACGATCCGGATATTATCAGCGATGCCAACAGCTTCAGCTCGGATTTCGGCCTGCCGACATTTAATTCCGGCGGCCCGACGCTCCAGGTGCTGAGCGAGACCGGCACCACGACTTTGCCCTCCAACGCATCGGCCGGGACGTGGGATATAGAGGAATCTCTCGACGTGGAATGGGCTCATGCGATCGCGCCCGATGCCAATATCATCCTTTTCGAAGCCACCTCCGCATCGGATTCTGATCTCGATACCGCCGTTAATACCGCCGCTGATACCGCGGGCGTGTCGGTTGTATCGATGAGCTACCTGTCTTACGAAACGCTCGATTATGTTGTGGGAGGGTCCGAAACTTCAACCGACTCGACTTACCTCACTCCGGCGGGACATCAGGGCGTGACCTTCCTGGCCGCTACGGGCGATCAGGGAGCGCCGGCGCTGGGATATCCCGCGGTGTCGCCCAATGTCGTGGGAGTGGGTGGAACTTCCCTGCTTGTGGGCACCGATAACAGCTACCTGGGCGAATCCGCCTGGTCCGGCGGCGGTGGTGGGCTGAGCATAGAGGAATCACAGCCAAGCTATCAGGTGGGTAAAGTGAACGGCGTGTCGAGCTACGTTCGCGCTATCCCCGATGTGTCGCTGGATGCTGACCCCCAAACGGGTGTGCTCGTGATCGACACGTATGACGGCGGTTCGTTTCAGGTGGGCGGAACCAGTCTCGCCACGCCCATGTGGGCGGCGCTTATTGCCATCACCGATCAGGGATTGGCATTGCGCGGGCAGTCATCGCTTAACGGCCTGACGCAAACGCTGCCGATGCTGTATACACTGCCGAGCAGCGATTTTCACGATATTACCACCGGCGATAACGGTTTCCCGGCGGTGACGGGTTACGACCTGGCCACCGGGCTGGGAACGCCGATCGCCAATCTGCTGGTTCCCGCGCTGGCGGGTTATTCGGGGACGGCCGTGTGGACGGGTTTGCAGAACAACAACTGGTTCGATGCCCAGAACTGGAATACGTTTTCAGTTCCCAACGCCAACACGAACGTGATCATCAATTTCGGTAATCCCACGGCCGGCGCGGCCATCGACGTCGCGGGTCTGACGATCAACGGCGGCTTGCTGCAGCTCGCCGCCGGCACGGGTTTCTCAACCATCACGTCGCTTTCCATCAGCGGCAATGGAACAGTCGATATGACCAACAACGGTCTGTATATCGACTTCGGCTCGGCTACCGATCCGATCACCACGATCGCCGGCTATCTCAAGAGCGGCTACAACAACGGCGCGTGGACGGGAACGGGCGTCGACAGCTCCAGCGCGGCCGTCACTTCTTCCTACGCACTGGGCTATGCCGACGGGGCCGATGGCGTGGTGAGCGGTTTGACCGTCGGGCAGATCGAAATCGCCTACACGCTTTACGGCGACGCTAATCTCGATTTCGCGGTCAACGGCTCTGACTTCACGATCCTGTCAAGTAACTTCAACGATTACGTGCTGGGCTGGGACAAGGGAGATTTCAATTACAGCAACACCGTCAACGGCGAAGATTTCACGTTGATGTCGGCTAATTTCAATCAGAACGCATCACAGTCGGCAGCGGAGCAACCCCAGGTGGTCGCCAGCAATGGTACCAGCGCATCTTCAAACAATTCGGTGGTTACCATCGTGCTCACCCCACCAGCGCCCGCGATTCAAACCCCCGCCCCCGCGGCGACGCAATCCACAAAACACACCACCCCCAAGCATCATTCCAAACCAAAGCATTCGTGAACGCCAAAACACGACTGGCTTTTAGCGGCCGCACTTGTGCGGCGCTTCTCATTTTTTTCCGTCGAAACCGTCAAACTGATTACTGCCCGGCCGCCGGCTGCGTCGTCGCTCCGCCGTCTATCTGATTCTTCAGATTCGCCGCCTTGTCCGCTTCTTCTTTGGCGCGGCGCGCTTCTTCGGCCTCTTTCTTCTCCATCTCCTGCTTGCCGACGATGTCCGTCAACTCCTTCTTCTGATCGTCGCTGAGAACGGCTTCGATCTCGTCATTTTCCTTCTGCTGCAGGGCCTTCTTTTCCTCATTGATCTCGGAATGTATGTCCTTGATCTTGGACACCTGGTCGTCGGAAAGATCAGGCAGAAGATTGTATGGAGCCGGGACTTTCACGTGCGTTGGCTTTGCCTCGGGCGCTGGGGTTGATGGGTTGGTCGTCGCATCATCGGCCACCGCCGCCACCGCAGCCCCCAGCAAAATCGCCCCCGCGCAGGCCAGCAGACAGTTTCTAAGACTCATGTTCTATGCTCCCAATAAAGTTTGTAAATTTGATTAGCTGCACCCACCGCCCAACGAACTGGATCTGGGTTTACAACGAGATAAGAATAATCCCCACCAGCGGCCTGATGCAAAAGAATCATTTGTAGACAACACCCCAACGTAAATCATTGCGCGGCCAATATTTATCATCCAGTGTTATTGTCGGAATGCAGCAGCTCAATCATGACGCCGAGTTGCTTTTGGCTATCGATATACGCGTAAGTGCCCCTTTTGCCATCGAAATGACCTTGGTGAATGACGGGCATTCCCTGATCCGCGAGGTTGCGCACGGTGCCGTTCAGGTCTGTTACGCCGAACCCGAAGTGATGCACGCACTCGCCGTTGTTATCCAGCGCATCCTGCCAACTGCTTTCGGGACCGAGCGGTTGGATCAGCTCCAGATCACACGCGCCGAGCTTGAAGAACGCGAGTTTGCACCGTGCGTCGGAGGGTTGCCCGCGATAGGTCATGTCGCACTGGTTGCCCGGATCTGTGGTGAGAACTTTGGGCGTATCAACGCCGAGCAGGCTCGCCCACCGCCGAGCGGTGGCTTCGATGTCGCGGCAAACGATAGCGATCTGGAGGATGGTTTTAATGCCGGGATCGATGGACATGAGGGCTCCTTTTTAGGGTGAGGATCGTAACCCGGTTGGGTCGGAATGCCGAATGATGAAAAACACGCCCCACAAGTGCGACGGCTAAACTCCCATTGACCCCATCCCTCGAATCTATACCATTCCGATGGACATTAACCCCGCGGAGATCATTTTGCGGCTTTCCAAGCGGACTGAATACGGTTTACGCTCGGTGGTGCAGCTTGCTCGGCTCTGGCCGACCGGCTTTATTCAGTCGCGCGATCTGGCCCGGCAGGAGGACCTGCCCAATAAATTTCTCGAGGCCATTCTCCTTGCCCTGCGGCGGGGCGGGTTTCTGGAAAGCAAAGTCGGCAGCGGCGGGGGGTATCGCCTCTCCCGCCACCCACGCGACATCGCCGTCGGCGATCTCATCCGCAGGCTCGAGGGCCGACTCACCATCAAGGAGAAGGAAGGCGTTCCCTCATCCGATCTTTCCCCCGGCAAAGCCGCCGTGCGGCTCGTCAATGAACGGCTCACCCAGGCCACCGATGATGTTCTGGATAAGATGACCCTTGAACAACTCATGGAACAGGTCAATCGTTTCGCCGGAAATCAGCAGTCCATGTACTACATCTGATGTCGTCTCTCATCCTTCCGCTCGCAACTTTCATTGAGCCCTCAACCGTCAGGCGATGGCTCGATACCGGGGGATATGGCGCGCTCTTCGGCCTCCTGTTTTCCTGCGGTCTGGGCGTTCCCATTCCCGAGGATGTACCCCTCGTCGCCGCGGGAATCCTCATCGCCAAGGGCCATTGGCATCTCGCCATCGCCGCGCCGCTGGCGTGGCTTGGCATCGTCGGGGGGGACTGCATCCTTTACACCCTCGGCTACTTCTACGGCGAAAAAATCGTTAAGGTCCCCGTCATCGGAAAGCACGTGACCCTGCCGCGAATCCGCCGTGCCGAAGCGCTCTTCCAGAAATACGGCATCTGGATGGTCGCCGCCGGTCGAATGTTCATGGGAATCCGCGGCGCCATGGTCGTCACCGCCGGCACCAGCCGATTCAAGTTCATCAAGTTCATCATCGCCGATGGATTGGCCGCCGTTGTCAGCGGCGGAATGTTCATGTTCCTCGGCTATTGGGGCGGCACTTACGGAGGCGATATGGTCCGCCGCGTCCGCGAAATCAGATACTCCATCTGGGCGATCGCTGGCGTATTGGCGATTGTCCTCCTGTTCCTCTTTTTCCGCGATCGCAAGAGAAGGTCGGAACTGTCACAGGCGAGCAATTCCGCAAAATGAGCATCCGCGCTCTGGCCATCGAAACCTCAAGCCGGATCGGCTCGGTCGCTCTGGCGGAAGATGGCAATGTTCTCGCCGAAGATTTATTTCCCCACGGCCTCGCCCACGCCGCGAAAATCATCTCAACCATCGACGCCCTGTGCCGCAGTCTTCGCTGGACCAGCGGCGATCTCCGCGAAATCTACGTCTCGGCTGGCCCCGGCTCATTCACCGGTTTGCGCATCGGCATCACAATGGCAAAAACGCTGTCACTGGCCACCGGCGCCGTTTTGGTCGCCGTCCCCTCGGTTCGGGTGCTGGTCGAAAACGCTCCGCGCGAAGTGACCACTGCAATTGTGGTCCTTGATGCCAAACGCGACCAGATTTTCACGGCATCATTTCAGCGAAGCAAAGAAGGTTGGACTGAAATCGAACCCGCGCATCTGGATTCCCTGGCCGCAATGCTGGCTCGATCGCCGCGCCCGGTTCACTTGATCGGCGAAGGAATTCCGTACCACCAGAAATTTCTGCCGCAGGGAAGCGATGTTCATTTGGTGAGCGAACCCCTCTGGCGTCCCCAGGCGAAAATCGTCGCAAAGCTCGGCTGGTCGATGGCGCGACAGTCCCTGTTTACCGACCCCATGAACCTCCACCCCATCTACATCCGCCGCCCCGAAGCCGAAGAAAAATTCGATGCGAATGAAAAAAGGGGACATTCATAATATTTAATTACGAATGTCCCCTTATTGCCTTTTTCGATATCAATCACACCGTCGTATATTCCTGCCACATGGATTCGCTCACGCGCGGTGGGGCGAGCGGGATTTGTGAGGCGGCCTCGGTGGGGGCAGCGGATCGACTTCGACGGGGTCCGCCTTGTTCTTATAACGTGAAACGCTCCGCAACAATCCGAGCGCTCCGCACGTGATGATCAGCCCACTGCCGCCGGCGCTCACCAGCGGCAGGGATAATCCCTTCGTCGGAACACTCACCGTAGCCACCGCGATATTGATCAGCGCCTGCGTCGTCACCATCACTCCGATGCCAAACGCCAGCATTCGACCGAAATTGTCCATCTTCATCTTGACCGTTTGCCAGGCGCAGTACAGCAATCCCAGGTAGAGCGCCACCGTCAGCAGCGCGCCGAAGATCCCCAGCTCTTCACAGATCACCGCAAAAATAAAATCCGTCGTGTCCTCGGGGAGATATCCCAGCTTCTGAATTCCATTGCCAAGCCCGCGGCCCGTCCACCCGCCGGTGGCGAAGCTGAGCAAGCTCTGGATCATGTGATATCCCTCGCGCTGCGGGGCGGCATAGGGGTTGACGAACGCGGTGATTCGCCGCCAGCGGTATTCCTTGTGCATCACGAACCAGAGTCCCGCCGCCATCACGGGGGGAACGACCAGCAGCAGGTGCCACCATTTGACGCGCCCGGCCAGCAGCATCATCAGCGCCGCCAGCGCGATCAGCGTCGCCGTGCCGAAATCCTCGATGATCACCAGCAGGCAAAGCGCCGCGATGGGGATCAGCGTCGGCAAAAATCCCGTAAAAAACCGGTCGAGATTCACCGGCCGTTTCGCCAGCCAGAACGCCAGATAAATCACCACCGCCCATTTGGCGAGTTCGGATGGTTGAATCTGCACGGGCCCCAGTCGCAGCCATCGCCGCGCGCCGTTTACGGACACGCCGATGTGCGGAACGAGCACCACCACATTCGCCAAAATGGTGATGCCAAGTATCCAGAGAATCGGGCTCCTCCAGCCTCGCTTGGGAATCTTGCCAAGCCACGCATAGTTGAACGCGCCAACCAGGAGAAATGTCGCCAAGCCCCCGGCTGCAAAGGTGGCGTCTTTGATTCCGCCCGCAGACCAATGCCAATCCGTGCGCATCGCGGCGCCGGCCGAAGCCGATTGCACCATCACCACCCCAAGCAGCAGCAGGCTGAGCACCGTCAGCGTCAGCAGGTCTTGCGTGCGCAGCCGGTAGATGCACGAGTCCATATTGATCAATTATCGGACCCATGAACCATCAAACTTGAAATGCCGTGTGCGCGAGCCCCGGCCACCTGATTTTTACCGAAATTTCCCCTCAGGATTCACTTGTATGAGGCTGTAATCCCGATATGGTAGGCACTTAACGGATTTCAAAACTTTGAGGTTTCACGGATGAAACAGTTCGCTGCCGTCACACTGACATTGCTGATATCCCTACTCCTCGCCGCCCCCGCGGCCAGGGCCGACCTCGCGGAGGACATCGGCCAGATTCTCGGCGACAAACTACTTTCCCGCGCCGATGTCGGCATCGACGTCGTCCGCATGGGAAAATCCGCGGACGACTCCACCCGCATCTACCAGATGAACCCCGCGCTGCCTCTCGTGCCGGCCAGCAATCTCAAAGTCATCACCACCTCCGCCGCCCTTCAGCGGTTCGGCGGTGATTTCAAGTTCCGAACCCTCCTGCTCTATCACGATGGCGATCTGATCCTCGTCGGCGACGGCGACCCCACCTTCGGCGATGCAGAGCTGCTCAAAAAAGTCGGCTGGGATGTCAACACCGTCTTCAAAACCTGGGCCACCGGCCTCGCGCAAAAGCAATTTCGCGCGGCCCGCAATCTCCTCGTCGATGACAGCGTCTTCGACGATCAGTTCCTCCACCCAAGCTGGCCAGCCGATCAGACTCAAAAGCGATACGTCGCTGAGATCGCGGCGCTGAACCTCAATGCCAACTGCATTGATGTCTACGTCAGCCCCGGCGGATACGGCCGGCTCGTCGATTTCACCACAGATCCAAAGACGAATTACGTGACGATCAGAAACAGCTGCGTCGAAGGCGCCCAGAACGCGGTCTGGCTCTCGCGCACGCCGGGCACCAATAATCTGATCCTCCGCGGCACCGCCCGCAGCGCCAACGATGTCCCTGTCTCGGTCACCGTGCAGGACCCACCCATGTATGCCGGCGCTGTCCTCGCTGAAAATTTGCGCGACGCAGGCGTCAAACTCAGCGGCGAAGTGCGCCGCGACCGCACGATGCGCGCCCAGTATCTCAACGCTCGCGCCGTTGGCGATGGGTCATGGGCACTTCTGGCCGTTCACGAAACGCCCCTGTCCAGCGTCATCGACCGCGCCAACAAGGACAGCATGAATCTCTATGCCGAGTGTCTCTGCAAGCGCCTCGGCTTTGCCGAATTCGGCCAAGGAACCTGGGCCAACGGCACGAGAGCTGTCGCCAATTTCCTCGACTCGCTGCAAATCCCATCATCGCAATATAATCTGGATGACGGCTGCGGATTGTCCAAAAGCAACACCATCAGCGCGCACCTGATGGTGACCGTCCTGACGCACGATTATTTCAGCCTCAGCAGCGATATCTGGATGGGATCGCTCGCCGTCGCCGGCGAAGACGGCACCCTCTCCGAACGATTCCGCGGCAGCGATCTTCGCGGCCGCGTGATCGCCAAAACAGGTTTCGTCAACGGCGTAAGCTGCCTGAGCGGCTACCTGCGCGCCCGCGACGACAACTGGTACTGCTTCAGCATTCTCCTCAACGGCATCCCCCTTGGCTCAAACAGCGGCGCCAAATACCTCGAGGAACGCATCGTCCGCGCCATCGATCAGCACGCGCAGGCGATCGCCCAGGCGCGGGCGAATTGACGGCCGAGACTCCTGAGAACAAAGCCAATTGTCTTGCCGATTGTGACTGCGCCGGATATCTTTTTAACAAAGGTTCCCGTAGCTCAATTGGAAAAGGTGAGTGCCAAAAAACCTCGGAAAAACGAGGGGTTTCGCGTCGCGGTGGACACGTGGTGGACACGGCAGGGCCGCGACGCGGCGTGAATTGCCATCAACCGGCTAAAATCGATTCGGAACTGGCCACGCTCATTGCGGCCTGGACGAAATTGCCTGAACCAATCAGGGGAGGGATTATCGCGATGGTTCAAGCTGTAACAAAGCGATAACACGTTGGCGGGATGTGCGAAGCCCCATTAGCGTAGCTGCCGCAAATTCGAGCGGAATTTGACATTCATGTGCGCTTTTAGGTCGTTTCAAGTAAAATAGTAGGCCAAATACAATCACTTTTCAGGATCGCACATGGCGCATTCGCTCTTTGGGCTATTTGATGAAAACCAAGGAGGGCTGATCATAAGTCGGCACCCCTACGACGAAAAATACTGGCCGCGATACATGGCCATGCGTCGGTCGGTCAGCCCTAGAACCGATTTTGGCTGGAAAGAGGTGGCTGAGCTACAAAAGATCATGCGCCGGGCGGACATCTGGACGGATTTCCCAGCACGTGGATATTCCCTTGTAAATGCAGAGTTCAAGGCCGGCGATGAGGACCAGCGAATTGACCTGCTGTATCTTCGCGTTGACGGTGCCCTCTTACCCTGCGAATTGAAACTCGGAGGCTCGAACAATAAGGATGCGCATGGACAATTAATCCGTTATATCGCCGACCTTTACTATCAGAAGATCGACCTTGCTTGGCTGCGAACGGAGCATAAAAAATTCATTGATTCGATTACAGACAGCCTTGCGCAACAGTTGCACGCTGACAAACTCGAGAACTTTCTTGAAAAACATCGAATCGAAGATCGATTTCTGCGCATCTTGCCACAAACCGGAATACTGATGGACATAGAGTTTCCGTCTCAGCTTTTGAAGGCCGTCCGCTATTTGAACGGCTATTGCGGGTTCGCTATTCGCCTTCTGCAAATCGAGGCGTTCGTTGACGACCAATGGAAACCTGAGTCGGTTGACTACATGTTTCGGCTGGATTTCGTGGACGTACAATAGCGCATCACCTGACGTTAGCGGAATGGTGGAGTTTCAAATGGCCCAGCACAATCCCACAAAGACTCAGTCGCCGTTCTGGTGGGAGCCAAATGTTACAAAGCTCATTTCCGAAGCCCGCAATAGTGCCGACTCCCGTAATCGGCTTGCCGCTCTGGTTTATCGGCCCGCATTTCGACGGCTCGATGCGTGGTTCGTAGCGGCTGGCCTCAAGCGGCTGAACATGCAAGCGGAAGATATCTTCGACACCCTATGGGCTCGCGATTTGGCCACGGCCATTGATCACGTCATCTTTCGGGACCGGGCGCATTTTCTGCGGATCGTCCTGCTGCGGGCCCGCCAAGCTGCACATCGCGTTGCTCGACGGATACGAGAAGATCACGTGCAGCCGATGATGGAAGCGGAACTCAACTCGGCGAGTGCTGTCGATCCCGCTGAGGCGGCCGAACATGCTGAAATGGTTGGCCGCGTGCTCCGCGCCATGCGGGGGCTTCCCTCACCTCGCTACGAAATAATCAATCTCCATTTCTTTGAGGGTTTGACGATTCGACAGATGGCGGATGAACTAAAGCTGCCGAGGAGCACGGTTCACCACGAAATGCAAGAAGCGCTACAAGGGCTTCGAGGCGTTTTGCAACAATGAGCGACACGGCCCGGCCAGATTCGACAATGACCAAGCTGATGCGCTCATCAGCAGAAGATGCAATACTCCATCGCGCCCTGACATTGCCAACTCGGTTTCCAGGAAAAATTATTCTGGCGGATAGCGACGGGCGTTCCATTGAGACAAAATACGTTTTCGATTCCGCGCATCCCATCGGTGAAGGTGGGACAGCAGTCGTCTACCGAGTGCGCGACACTCAACTCAACGTGGTTCGGGCGCTGAAAGTTTTGCTCCTCGATCTTCGTTCGGATTTGGCGGCGGAAACACGATGGCGACGCGAACGTGAACTCTTGCTTGCCCTGGAAAAGGTTGACGCGCCATGTGTACCAACGATTTACGATGTCGGCATTGCGGACGGACTTCCCGTCATCGTCATGCAATATGTAGACGGGATTACGTTGAGCAACAAGCTCCTCCAATTAAACCAGCCGGGTTCGGCAGCATTCACGGGCAACAATGTCGATAATTATTTGCGATTCATCACTGGCGTCGTCAGCCCATTGGCTTCATCTCTGGCGCATATCGAAAAGCATTTCGCTGGAACCGAGCATCAAGGTTTTGCCCACGGTGACATCAAACCGTCCAACATCATCATTGAGCCAAAGGCAACCGAGAGCGCGAGCGCTCTTTCATTGGATGCAGGGCGCGTGTGGCTATTGGATTTTGGCGAGGCGTCCGTTCGGGATGTAGGCGACGCAAGAGGGCTTACACCGGCTTACTCAAGTCCCGAACAATTGACGGATTGGGCTTCGCAACGCTCGCCGCAGGTCACGGCGGCAACCGACCAATATCAATTGGGTGTCGTCCTTCAGGAGCTTTTACGCCCAATCGAATCCTACGGGAATCGTCGGCATTGGCGGCTAAAATCGATTTCCGTCACATGGCAAATACGCCGTCTCTCGAAAATCGCAAAGACGATGACCGGACGCAGGCCAGCAGACCGCTTTGTGGATTTTCATGCCGTATCTAAAGCGTTTCAGCAAGTAGAATCCTTGCCGCGCCGCCGCGTCATTGCGTCGGCTGTATTGGTGGGAACAATTGCGATGATTTTATTTCTGTCGCTCCTTTCAATGAGGGGACCCGTTGAATCTCGCGACGCGCGCCCGATGAACCCACAGTTTGTCGCTACATCTGTTGAGAATGAGTGGAATCGTTGGCAAGAACCACAGTTTTGGGGCGCTACTCAGCCACAGCTTGACGCTCAGCTTGCTTCCCAAGTCGAACAATGGCGGTCATCGTACGGCAAGGATACGGCCGACGCAGTTACCCAAGAGTTGCGGCGCCGATTGTCGCTTTTGAGTGGCGGCCATTACGTCTTTCGTATTCTTTCGGCAATCCCTGATGACCAATTCAATCAGATGTCCCAGCAGTTCCCCGATCAATCTCCCGACGCTGTGACTGTCACTCTCTCCGTAAATGAAATAGACGTTGCGAAGCTGCACGGCAAGATCGTTCCTCTCCAGCCAATAATGTTCGATGCAACCCAGGCAACATTCTTATGGAAACCAGGTCAAACGGTGCAACTGTCCATAAGAACCGAAACGAAATCGGATCGCCAAAAACGCGAGAGGCGGGATAAGGACCGGCAAGCCCATGATGAAGCTGTTAAACGATATGAAGCAGCCCAAGCCACGGGTGAGCGCGTTTTGCCGCCGCCGCCATTCATTGATTTTCCCGACGTGGCGTTTTCGGTGGGAATCGGCGGAAACCACACGAATGGTGGCGTTATGGCCATCCCTGCTGAAACAAAATGTTTGCAAGTCGAAGATCATTCGTTGCTAGGGAAGTTCGACGATTATTCCCTCAATTGGGACATTGAAATCACTCCGATTCAATAGCGCCATTTATTGATGGCGAAGCGGTTTGGACCTTTCGGCCCAAACCGCTTCGGGGCGATGAAGTTTTTGAAACGCCGAACTTGCGAGAAGCCTATAGCGCTGCGCCGTACTTCGCTCCGGTCTGTTCCACATTATTCCACGTGCTCTCGACGTTGTCTGAGGCGTTCTTCAAGTCTCCGCGAATTCTACCGGCGCCGCCGTCCATTTCACCTTGAAGGCCATTGATGAAGCCTTCCCAAAGACCATCGGCAAACGAATCCGGTAGCTGCTTGATTGCTGCATCCATTTCTCGCCAAGCGCGCATATGTTCGTGATAAGCCACCCTGAAATCGGCTGGGCAATCCGACATTTCGAGGTTTTCCAGGCCATCGCAATAATGATCGACACAGAGCGCGATTACCGACGGCGGGGCATCCACTGGAATTGAGCCTTCCATCTGCTTCTCGATTGCTTGATCTGCCTGCAACACGCGTGTGACGTTCCGGCGCGTTATTTCAGCTTCCGACGGACCGCGAGTAGCGGCAATTAACAGAACGATGATGGTCAGGCCCATCGCCACCAATCCACATTGACTCATTCGTGATTTCAAAATCGTGTTCATCGCCAAGCTCCTTTCTGGATATTTTCGCCTCGCCCTTTGCGGGGCTTTCTGCCTATGAAGGGCGCGGAGCATTGCCACCGTCCAAAGAATTCCGACAATTACTTTGGAGAGCAAAGGAATGTCGCTGCAAGTGATTCATTTAAATGCACTTATGAATTATGGGTTCCCTTTTACGCGATTTAGATTTCTGGAGAGCGTCTTAGTTACTCTGGGAGGATTGGAAGCCGCCGAGACGATATCGTTGCCACCACTGAGATTTATCCACACCTTGAATGCCGCTTCTCGACAGCCAATTTTCCCGCCGCCATCGCCAGCGTTTTGGGCGCGCTCGGCGGCGGAGTTTCGATAGACCTTTTGAGTATAAGAAAGAGGAAGGGCTTAAGGCTTTGATTTATATAAACCGCGACGGACAGATCATCGCGCAGGCGCAGGCGAATTGATGGCCGACACGCCTGAGAACAAAGCCAATTGTCTTGCCGATTGTGACTGCGCCGGATATCTTTTTAACAAAGGTTCCCGTAGCTCAATTGGATAGAGCGTCGGCCTCCGAAGCCGAAGGTTGAAGGTTCGAGCCCCTCCGGGAACATTTGACAGGGCAACGGGTTAGGGATGACGACAGAAGCAGTCGATAGCCCGTGGCAGAGAAGTTTGGCAGAGAAGTGCGCTTGAGAAAAATGCGACAGGCGGCCTTTCTTGGCCACCGGCATGTCAACCTTGGGTCTGCTCACAGCAGGCAGGAGGTTTTCTATGCCGCACTTTCCCAAGCCTTTTTTCCGTTCCGCCCGGAGCGCCTGGTTCGTCCAGATTGGTGCTCGCCAGATCAACCTCGGCGTCAATCCAGAACTGGCCTTTGCACGTTATTACGAGCTGATGGCCCGGCCCGAAATTCCCGCGCCACCGACTGCAGCTTCCCAGCTTATCGTCGGGATCGTCGATGCATTCCTGGATTACGTGGAAAAGCATCGCTCAAAAGATACCTTCCGCTGGTACAGGGACAGACTCGAACTTTTTTGCAACGCAATTCCGCCGATGTTGACGGTCCAACAACTCAAGCCGTTCCACGTGCAAAAATGGATCGACTCAATGCCGCACGTTGCCTCTGGAACAAGGCGGAATTACTGCCGAGCAATAATGAGAGCGATGCGATGGGCGGAAGAGCAAGGCTATGTGGAACGTTCACCATTGGCCCATTTCAAAAAGCCGCCGGCTGGCAGGCGCGAGCAGCTAGTTTCTGCTGAGCAATTCGCAAAAATTCTGACACTTACTTTGGACGAAGCGTTTCGAGATTTACTCACTGTGAGCTGGGAAACAGGGTGCCGGCCCCAGGAATCGTTACGGGTTGAAGCTCGGCACGTGGACGTGGCGGGTGCTCGATGGGTATTTCCTGCGACGGAGGCCAAAGGCGGGAAGCAGCAGCGCGTCATCTACCTTACGCCCGTCGCGCTGGAGATCACCAAACGACTGATGGCCGCGAACCAGAGCGGACCGTTGTTCCGCAATACGGATCGCGTGCCGTGGACCCCGGACGCCACCAATTGCCGGTTCCAGACGCTCAAGCGCAAGCTCGGGGTCAAATTCTCGCTATACGGCCTGCGGCACACCTGGATGAATCGATTGCTCGTAGGAGGGGTCGATGCATTTACCGTCGCGATACTCGCGGGCCATTCGGATCCGTCAATGCTGGCGAAGCATTACCAGCATCTTAGCCAAAATCCCGAGTTCTTGTTGAAGCAGGCTAGGCGGGTCTCAGCTTGATGTGTTTGAGCTGTGGTCGTGGCGTTGGGGCGCGGCTTTGCGACGATGCTGCTGCCACTCGACACGCCGCCCGAAATGCGTTGAGGTCGGCCTCGTCCAGAAGTACCTTTCCCCCGACGCGGAAATGAGCGATCTGTCGACGCGCAACAAGCTGGTACAGGGTCGAGGAACTAATGCCAAGTCGATGTGCCGCGGCTTTCACTGAAAGCATTGGCCCATCCGGCGTGCATCGCGGTTCGCTGCCGAGTATTCCACAAACGCCACTGAAGGACTTTGCGTTCATTCTCGGCATTTTACTGCGATCGATTGTGGCTTGATTGGTGGGCGCGAAATTCTCGCCGATCTGTCGCGGTTCTTTGTTAGAATTTCGAATCCATGCGGCGCCGAATCTTTCGCCATGAATCGTCGCTGGCATGCTCCAGAAGCCACTCACGAACGGTATCAGGATCGAGAGTGGCACGTCCCCGAGCAAATTCGATACGGTCGATATCGGCTTTCACGATCGCTGCTTGCGAAACTGAATCAGCAGCGACATACAAAAGGCGCTCTGATTGATTGCGGAGTCGGCGAATTGATGTGCCTTGATTGAAGACGGCCAACATGTCGAATCGATCAAGGAACGGACGGATCGTATTGGCAACCTTTTCCGAGCGGTCGTTGAGCAATCCGATCTGTACGTTATAGACCTCCATCCGATCCAGGAGTGTTTCGACAAAAATATCCTTCTCGTGGGGAGGGAGAGAACAGGCGCCATTCGGTCTGAGCAACTGATCCATTCCGCTGAGCGTCAAGATCACACCACACGCGGATAAGCCGTGGCCGGCACTCTCCTGGAATTGGCCCCATCGCCGACGACCAAAGTCCAACTCAATCCGAAAATCGTGAAAGGGTTGCTGCATGGTCTCTGTTTTCCAGCGAAAAACCCGCTGCATGACAGGTTCGGGCAAAAGCGACGCTGACGGGACATCGGCGATGAGCCAACATTCGGATGCTACAGCCTTAATTGTCTTGACTTCATTGGCATAGCTCGCCAACTGAGGCGCAGTGTGTGTGAAGACTCGCCTTGCGGTCATTTCCTGGATAGCGGCGTTTTTTGTTTTGCCGTCAAGGATATAGTCGTTCAAATCTGTCGAAGAGCAGCCGATAACTTCAGCGAGCCAGGCAATGCAATGCGGGAGGAACCGGGAATGAATCCGACAATCGTTTGCGCCGGAAACCATTCGTGCCACGGTGGCCCGAGAAGAACCGTCTCCAAAGACGCCGGCGAGCTTCAGTTCTCGCACCGCTACTCCATTAATGTCGCAAGTATTGCGCAGAAGCTGGCGAAGGCGGCCTGAAGTTTCGTCGTCCAAGGAAATACCGTTTGGATCAATTGTGATGGTCATGGTGCACCTTCCTACGCCAATGCGGCGTCGTGAAATTTTCCAATCGTGTTTTCCAGCGACTTGATGGCCCTCTGTAGTTTGCTGCGGATGGGCAGCGAATGGCCGTTAAAATGCACATGCTCGCGAAATGGATTTGCATGAAGAAGGCGATTGCGCTCTTTCAGCCATTGATACTGCTCGACATAAGGCCTAAAACGGTCGTTCGACACGACGATCGCGGATCGAGCATCGGCTTCAGCCAGAATTACGTCATCGGCTCGGGTTCCACCGGTCACTTCGATGAAGAAACTGTCGAAATTATCAAGCAGATCTACGTACGCATTGGCATCGTCAAATCGCCCGGCTCGTGCCAATTGATGACGCGTATTGGCGTCAAAAACGCAACTGAAGTCACTGGCGTTTTGGGCGACATGCAGCACGATGGTGAGGAGATTCGTTAGTTTCGGCTTTGGGTTTCGCAAATACATGAGGTTAAGTCCATCAAGGACGACGAACTTGTCGGTGATGCCGGTTGGGCGCCAAAAGGGTGGAACTTCGAGTTGGGAACGTGATTGGGGAATGCACACTTCTAAAATTTGATCACGCATGGCAAGGTCCTTTCGCGTTGCGAAACCAGGGCTCGCGATCAGCCAAAAATTGCTTCGGTCACCGCTTCACGTCCGACTACGTCGTCGGCTCGTACTGCTTTTCAACCGGAACCAAAGGGCAACTCATCGCGTCCTACGGTTTCTTATTGACGGGGGCGATTATGGTCGGCGGACATCGCGAACGTCAACGATAAACTGCTGTAACTCTATATTTTACAATTAGTTATATATTGATAAGTTGCAGCTTTACTGCAGTCGGGAAACAAGTGGGAAGTTGCACAAATTTTGCAATTTTGAAAAGATATCGCGGCTGATTTGAATTTGATCTTCGCACTTCACCGCGTCGGAAATTGGCGTGTACTTATGAAAGATGAAAAGGCTTGGGAAGGACTGGATGAGCAGGAGCTGCATCAGATCGAACTGTTTTTTTGCCCCCCAATGTTTCGAGTGCAACTTCAGGCCGCACCGGTACAGGAGTCACTGGCGCGATGCGGGTACATGCTAGGAAAGATTCTTGATCGCGTAGAGCAAATGAATGTTCGACGATCTACCGACGCACGACGTCTAGTGCCGCGAAATAAAGACATCGCTGAGTTACTCGAAGAACAACCGCCATTTGTTTCCCGGCTGCTTGCTGGCAGGGCGGGGAATCAGAAGCCCGATCCGGAAGTTTGGCATAAAGTTCGAACGGTTTTTCGCTGCTTAATGTTGGGCTCGACCTTGGCCCGTTCGGGCGATCCCGAATTTGTTCGGAGAGAAAAACTGGCAAAACGAATGGAGGACTATTTTTTCGGTGATCACGGCTGTGTTGTTGGCCCGTATTTCTCGTTAGATACGATCGGTGTTCCGCAGTCTTGGGAGGAAGGGGCATATCACCTTCTCTGGCTGGGGATGGAGGCGCTCAAGGGCGCGTGGGTGCCACAACTGACGGTGGCATCCGGGGGACCCGCATACCCGTATTCGGTCAATGGGGAGCTAACTCCATTGGGCAAATCGGCGTTTTATGCTGTCGCATGCGGGGTGAAAATATTCTTTGTGTATCCGAAGATTTCAGGAGGGACTGAGGCTTCCCAAACCGCGGAGGAATTCATTCGACTGCTGGAACAGCAGCGGCGTTCCGCCAGCGACTTGAATTTGCTGAAAGCGATGGCCGGCGTGTGTTCTAAAGATGCACCGCTTTGTACTGACGCCGCGTTTACTTCCAACATTAAAGTGGTTCCCCTTTCCTTAACAAGTGGAAACCATAAGGCTACCAGCGAGAAGACGTGGCCAGGTCAATTCTTGACGGCGGGTGTCCGATTTACCCGGATTCCTTTTGGGCGCCAGGATCGTGTTTTTGCCGTTCGTTCAATAAGTCAGGGGCCGTTCGCATTCGAATTGGACGAGGGGGAATCGGCGGCATTCCGATTATGGGAAAAAACTTTCGTGTTCAGTCGTGATGCGAAGAGATGAGGCTAACCACTGAGGCGTATTCCTGGGTATTTCTTCGCGTGCGCGTGACCTGGATAAGTTCTATACTTCCAAAATGGCTCTCCTGTCCTGACGTTCGGCCAAGTCCTCATTGCCTCAGGGGCTCCCAAAAAAGGCATGTCGCTGATTCGCCCACGCCTCTTTCTTGACGACGTAAAGATGCCAAGGGCGCTCCCGTGAGTTGTCACGGGACGCGGAATGAGGACTTGCTCGGACATGAGGATTGATGTCCGGCATTATGGACGACCACTTCGTAGAACTAGGAATGAGAAAAATCTATGGCGGGGAAATGCCCTTCGGCATTTCGGCTGCCGATCGCCGCCAACATCTGGTCGTGGTCGGACAGACGGGTTCGGGGAAGACCACCCTTCTGAAAAAAATGATCGTCAGCGATCTTCTCGCTGGCCAGGGTCTTGTACTGATCGACCCGCATGGGGATCTCAGCGAAGAACTTCTCGCTATCTATCCTTCGTGGAGGGCGAATGAGCTGATTTATTTCGAGCCGGCAGATATCGACCATCCAATCGGCTTCAACATGCTCGCGTCGGCTCCGGCGGAACAGCGGCATCTCATTGTCGGTGGGATTGTCAGCGCGCTGAAGAGCATTTGGAGCGAATCATGGGGGCCCAGGATGGAGTATATCCTGTCGAACGCGTTGGCGGCGTTAACGGAGTGCGAGAATGTGACGCTGCTCGCCGTGGCTCGAATGCTTGTGGACGACGATTACTGTCGCTGGGTCGTAAAACAGGTCAGCGATCCAGCGGTACTTCAGTTCTGGACGTACGAATGGTCAATGTGGGATGCACGATTCAGGACCGAAGCGTCAGCTCCTGTGCTCAATAAAATCCAAGCGCTTCTCCTTGCGCCGCCAATGAGAAACACCCTGGGGCAGGTGAAAAGCGCTTTCTCTCCCCGACGCGTCCTCGATGATCGGAAGGTGTTCATTGCCAACCTCTCGCGCGGTCGGCTCGGTCAAGAAAACAGCAGTTTGCTGTCTTCATTGCTTGTGGCGGCATTTGGGCTTGCCGCAATGGGCCGAGCAGCTATTCCGTCTGCGGATCGGCGCGATGTGACGATCTATGTGGATGAATTCAGTTCCATTGCTGGAAATGCATTGGCGTCGATGATCGCGGAGACACGGAAATATCATGTCGCGATCGTTCTCGCTTGCCAGCAATTCACCGCCGTTCGCCCGGATGTACTTGATGCCATCCTGGGAAATTGCGGAACGACGGTTTCCTTCCGGGTCGGCGGAAAGGATGCGCAGGTTCTCTCCCGACAGTTCAGTGACGTGTATCCTGCCAGTGCTTTCACTGCGCTGGGTAATCACGAAGTGTTGGTGAAGACGCTAACCGCGGGAGAGCAACACGAACCCTTCTTCGCTCGAACGCTGCCCAACGAGCACCGACGCTTCGGGAAAAGAGAGAAACTGCTACATCATTGTCGAGAACGATACGCAACCCGGCGCCATCTTGTTGAAAGTAGGATTGAGCGATGGATGAGGGGCAGGAATTGACCATCAAATCGGAAGGATGCCCACATAAATTGCATAGAACCAGAACTCACGGCGAGGACCGGGATTGATTCGGGCAGAGAACTCGCCGGAGATTCGGGTGGGGACGCCCTATAGTAGACAAGAGCAAAACACGGTACATATTCCCTTTCGAACGAAAGGTAATGCCAGATGGTTTTAACGCCCCGCACTAAATGTCAGTCCAAAGCGCTCCTGTGGGTGTTCCCTGCAATGGTAATGCTGCTATCTGCGGTCATTTGCAATGCGTGTTTTGCAGACGATGCGCCGCTTGAATATAAGTTTTACCCCGATACCACGTTGATACTTGGACGGGGCTATCTGCCGACAAACTTATCCCTCGCGAAGACACAGGACTTCCTTGAAAAAGAAGAGTATCCGGTTGATCAAGCGGCGTTGAATACGACGATGACTTTGAGTCTCGCCACGGATTCGGCCAGCTTGAGGCAAGCACTGGGGATCGATGAACATGCCGATGCTAGCTATTTAGTATTTCACGGCGGCGAGGATTTCAATTACCACGATGACCACCTATTTAGCTCCAACTCAGCGACTTTGGTGGTATCGGCTGAAACAGAGTTTGGTCGGGTCGGGCTAAAGAAAGTGCATCTTACAGCAGAGGCAAAGACATTAATTGATCGCCGCGACATGAAAACCTTCAAAGAGCAATATGGCGACCACTATGTCACAATGGTCAGGAAGGGGGCAAGTGTCCATGCTTTGATAACAGTTTCAGGTATTAGCAGCGGCGACATGGCAATCATCAAGGCTGGGACAGGCGGGGGTGGTGGGTTTGGTCCCGTGAGTGGCAATGTCTCTTTGACTTTTCAGAAAAATCTGATGGCCGCTGCAAGCGAGGGACGGGTTACGCTACAAGTTGTCGCGACAGGCGGAAATGGATTGGGTGATTTGGGGCCGATAATTCAATCACTGTGCAGCCACGACAATGCAATTCAGAGCATTCAAAATGCATTAGGTTCCTATCTTCAGCAGTTCAACGAGAAAAACGCGGCAATTTTGGAATTTCATGTCGCTCCTATTGGATTTGGGTACATCCCCGATGGGGACATTTGGGAGCAGGCGACTGAAGACGAAATGAGAAAACTTGTTGACGCATACCGCGGTGCCACTGCTACCGAAGATGAGTATTCACGCATTGCCGATCGAAGGGATCCTCGATCACTCGAAATATCAGATGCCGACCTAAAGTCCTTTAGAGATGCTGTGCCGGTTTATGTTGAATACCGAAAAAGACTGGAAGATGAATACAAAGCTCTTGCCGCGGACCAGAAATGGGCAGAACACCCAGTTCCTACCCCACCGAATCCTCGAGTTCCTGAATTGCCCGAGCTGCCCAAAGCAATGATCGGGAACCAACTATTAGACGCCGCTGGCAACATATTTCTCGAAAACGCATTATTCGATGCCGAGCCGGTCAACCTGGGTGAATTTCCTCTGTCGGCTGGATTGGCACGAATCGAGGACGCTGAGAGAAATGAGGGGATTCACAGGTACAGCGTTCTACTGCCACCGTTTACGCTGAGTGTGACGTTAACCTACACAAGCACTATTGGCGATGGGGCCATAGTGAAAACTTGGTCGTTTGCTGATGACCCACCCAAACACGAAGTCCGCCTGGACGGACTGGCTGTGATACATCACTGTTTGGAGTATCTTCAAAGGTTTATTGCGCCCGATGCAAAGAGCGGTGCTGGGGAGTTCGATTTAACTGCAACAGATGCTTTCGGAAGAACGCTAACCAGAAGGTATGAGAACGCAGACTTTAACTTCGACACCGGGCATGGCGGACTCGATAGCGGAGCTTGGCATATCAAATTAATTACAGATGTAAATCAGTAGGAGGTGAATGTACGGAACTGGGTGATGTCTTAAATTGAATCCATCGAAATTATGCCTTGGGTTCCATTTCCTTTGCGAAGCGATCAATTGCGGCATGGGCACAGCCCGCCGCCTTAGACAGACAATCCGTTGGATATGCTGGGCTGGTGAGATTAGCGCGGGACAAAGCGTATGCGTCAACGGTATCAGTTAAGAGCCGTCCGACCAGTGTCCGAACGAATGGCATTTCCACGGGTGTTAAGTCTAACCTTGCCAGAAGTTCGTCAGCGACTTTTTGTGCTGCGACGACGGCGTTTTGGGTGTCTTTATCGAGCTTCACAACGACATTATAACTTCCATCGGCGCATAAAAAGCGCACGTTTGGTGAATTGGAGAACTGCTAACAATCGCTGGATCTGCGCCGGACCATGAAAATCACCACTCGGTGCGGGGGTAACGGACGGGGAGCGTTGGCAATATTTATAGCATGCTCGTGGTGAAAAGAAATCATAAAAGCCAGTTCTCCGGGTAAGAAGCGATACGTTAGATCCCGTCATCTGAAAATGTTCCGCCCGAATCCAAGCACGGATCAGGCACCTCTGTCAATCCTTGCGCTTTAAACGACTTCGTGGCAGGCTAAAGCACGGAACCGTTCCATCTCTTCCGTAAAGTTTTTTGTCATCTCAACTGCCTCGAATCTCGGGGCAAGGAGTCTGTCATGCTCAAAGCACAATCGCGCCCATCGTGCGCGCTGCCGAAGCACGATCCGCCGAAACGATCGAGCCAACCCAAAGTGGATTGGCCGCAAATTCTGATCGACGCGGTCAGCAAACCTGGCGTCATCTCAACGGCGTACACCGCCTTTTGGAATTATTCCAGCGGCAATCAGCTGTTGGCGATGTTCGAATGTTTGGCTCGCGGCATCGAGCCCGGGCCGATCCATACCTTCAATGGATGGTTCAAGTTTAACCGTCATGTCCGAAAGGGCGAAAAGGCCATCACGCTCTGTATGCCCGTCAGTTGGGCTGAAAAGCATCGTCCCCCTAGGGATGCCGAACCCGAGCGAATTTCCATTGACGCCGAATCGGTGATGATCCACCGGCGATTCATTTACCGCCCGAATTGGTTCGTTCTGAGCCAAACGGATGGGGAACCTTACGCGCCGCTCGCTATACCGACTTGGAATGAGCGAACGGCATGTCATGTCCTGATGATCGACCGTGTTTCCTTCCGCCATACCGACGGCAATGTTCAAGGTTATGCCCTGGGCAGGGACTTCGCGGTTTCGCCCCTGGCATATCTGCCGCACCGGACTGCATTCCACGAGATCGCTCATATCGTCCTCGGTCATACCGCCGAAATGATGGGGATGAGCGACGGCGACGAACGCACGCCACGCGACGTTCGGGAAGTGGAGGCCGAAGCTGTATCGCTGATCTGCTGTCAATCTCTGGGGTTGCCTGGGGCAGAGTTTTCCCGCGGCTATCTCCAGCACTGGCTCGGAAGGCAGAAGATCGAAGAGCGATCGATTCACCGCATCTTCAAGGCTGCCGACCAGATCTTGAAGGCTGGTCGACCCCAATCGACTGCTGCGGAAACAACCGCGTGAGAATTTCGCTCAACGCCGGCAATCCCGCCATCTAGCTCTTTATCCTCTAGCCCGTTGAAACTTTTACCCGAAAGGAGGCCAATATGGCCAAGTCGAATTCCACTTCCGCGTCCCATCCCGAGCCGGCCGGTAAATCTGACCGGCCTGCCAATGCTCCGGTGTTTAGCGTCCGACACCGTGCCCTCAAAGCCGCGGTGTGGCGCAACGAATCGGACAACGGCCCGTTCTTTAACGTCACGATCACCCGTTCCTATAAAGAGGGTGAGCAGTGGCGTGAATCGAGTTCGTTCGGTTTCGACGATTTGCTGATCGTCGCCGAGTTACTCCGCACCTGCTATGGCTTCATCTCGCGTGAGATGACCAAGCAGAATGACTAGGCGAGGGAAGCAACGGTTTCCCTTGCCGCAACGCCAGTCCAATCCAATGGACTGGCTTTCTTTTTTGGGACGGTTGCGCGCTTTGCAGCTCTATGGCAGTCTTGGTTCAGAACGATCCGCTCATTCCTGTTCTTTAACCCCATAAACAAAGGAGGTGGCCGATGGCCACATGGATCAATTTCCGTGAACTGCGGCAGAAGCTTCATTTTGCGGACGTGCTGCGTCACTACAGCGTTCAGGCCAAGGTGAAGGGGGAACGGGCCTACGCCCTGTGCCCACTTCCGGGGCATCCCCAGCGAAGTGATGGGAAAAAACGCACGCCCAGCTTGAGCGTGAATTTTTCCCGAAATATTTACAACTGCTTTGGCTGTCAAAACGGTGGAAACGCCATCGAATTCGTGGCGAGAATGGAGGGATTGGACCCCGGAAACGCCGAGGAGTTCCGTCAGGCGGCGATAAAGGCTGCGGAGATTTTCGGCGTTGAACTGTCTGGCGCCAGAGATAATGGCAAAAAAAAGACGGTTGTGGTGAAATCAGAGCAGGGCGAAAAGAAGGCGCCGGAAGCGGGAGCAACAGTATCCGCTTTGCCGGCGATCATCAACGCACCGTTGGATTTTGAGCTTAAGCATCTGGATCCCACGCATCCCTATCTGGCGTCTCGGGGCTTCAGCCCCGAATCGATCGAACATTTCGGGCTGGGTTATTGTTCCAAAGGCATGATGCAGGACCGAATCGCGATCCCGGTCCACAATTCCGCCGGACAGCTTGTCGGCTACGCCGGTCGATTGGTGGATGATCGAAATGTGAGCGACGAAAGGCCCAAATACCTGTTTCCCGGCCCACGCGAGCGGGATGGAAAACGGTGGGAATTTCACAAAAGCGAATTGCTGTACAACCTGTATCGCGTCGCGAAGGCGGTTGACGACCTCATAGTTGTCGAGGGCTTTGCGTCCGTCTGGTGGCTGTATCAGCAAGGGTGGCCAAATGCGGTCGCCTTGATGGGCAATAGCATCAGCTCAACCCAGGTGAATTTATTGCGACAGGCTTTGCACGCCGACGGGCGCTTGTGGATTTTGACCGATGGTGACGACGCCGGCGTCCGTTGCGCCCACTCGATGTTCGAGCGGCTTTCACCCTATCGTTTCTCACGATGGGTGAAGCTGAAGAAAGGCCAACAGCCCACCGATTGCACCAGTGAAGATTTTCAGGCGATGCTAAGTTTATGACCGACAGCGATCCCTTTTAGGGATCGTTTTTTATTGGTAGTGATTCTGGCAGCGAGATCAGCTAGAAGTTCGGGAAGGCTACCGTCGATTAAGGAATTCGTGAATCAACGATCAAAGAATAAGATAAGATCGACAGGCATGGGAAGTAAGACGCGGTATTTCGTGGATTGACCGACCAACAAAAAGGAAATGCGATGAGCGTGATATGGGCATTTATATCATGGGCCTTGGCTTCGCTGGTGGGTGCTGCCATTGCGATCATTCCCCAAATGCTGAAAGAGAAGCGGGAAGCTCGTTTAACCTATCGCGCTTGGCTGGCGGCACTTCTTGCCGAATTGAGCTATCTAAAAAAATGCATAGATGAAGCTCACCATCAGGTCGGCACGACCACAGAACCGTATAGGAAACAGATGAACACGGACTTGCTTAAAGAATCACGACTGGTGATTTTCCAGCATGACGAGGATATCGAATTTATCGAATCCCTGACTACCGTATACAGCAACGTCGTTTTGACGAACAGGAATTTTGACATCTACATGGAGAGAGGGGATAGATCGGCGAAGGCCATAAATCCTGTCCTCGATTCATTGATATATACGCGGGAATCGATCCTGGATTTGGTAAAGAAGATTGATCAAAAATTGGGACACCCATATACAGAACCGGCGCTCCCACTCCCATAGCGTCTGTCAGTCTTATGGTCTCACCATCATTTCGACACTATGATGTACCAGAAAGGGTTATCAGATGGCCGATGACATCATAGAGAAACTGGCAAATAATGATCGGTGGGAGTGGATCGAAATATCGCCGACTAGACGCAAGGGTACGATTGGCGTAGGGAAGAGAGCCAAACAATCGGCGATCTGGTTACAAAAGAACGACGACAGGATTTCCGCAGAACTGGAAGGGGTCATAGGCGTGGTCGCGGGGAAGAGCAGCCCCAAGCCGATAACGGAACTCTCTCAATCTGATCTGAATAGGCTATGGGATCAGGCTACGGTGCATATCGAAGAGGCTAAGAAGAAGGCTACGCCTGAGCAATCGCCGCAAAGTTGACCCAAAATATGGCTCCCAGGGGGATTTTGTAGCCTACTTCTACTCTGGCGGAGCGAAAAACGATTTTCGCAGCCTTTCGTGTGACGGTCTTTTTGTAATTCGCCTGCAATCTCGTCAGTAAAAAAGCCGGGGCCATATCGGCTCCCGGCAACAATTTACCTGCGATTTCCTGAACTGATGCGGCTATTATTCGCCCCGTCTTCTTTAACCTCCCGAAGATTTGAGGGCAACCACTGATTAGCCCGTTCGGCAAGTTGCTTGTCTTCCAGCTTGCCCTCTACGGCATCGGAAAAGAGCTTCGCCAAGACTTCGACCAGTTCCGACTTTTTCCGGCTTTCACTGGCCGGGTTGTAAACGGAACCGTAAAGCTCTGCCATGAGGTGGACCAACTGGATCTTCTGGTAACCGGTCAGCCACGCGGCATCGGGTCGCCAGAATTCGCGGATATCCACTTTCAATTCCACCGACAGGCGGTGAACCAAATCGGTTTGCCGCTGCAGGTGGGCTGTGACGCACTCGACGGCGAGCAGGTCAATGAGCTTATCGAGCCTGGAATCGGACAATTCGCTCAAGCGATCATAAGCGGCTTGATCTTCCACAAAATGATCATCCGTAAACGGATCAAGCTCGATCCTTTTCTCCTTAACCCGTTGCGCGGTTGCTGATACGAAGGTTTCATCCTGCGTCACCTGCAACGTGATGGCGTTGGCCTCATGGCGGATCGCCAAAGCCTCGGAACGCAGCTTTTCGTGCAGGATCATGGCCAGGATTCGCTTTCGAGCATGCGAAGCCTTCAGCAAAGCTTCCCGCACCGACAAAGTAAGATGCGCAAAGGTTGCAGCAAGCTGTCGATCGCTCAAGTCGTCGGATGTCGGCGCCTTGGGTTGTCCATTAGTACCAGCCTCGTCACCGTGGCTGTCACCATTGGCCGACCGTCGGCTCTGCGGTTTGGGCAGACAAAACTCGCGTCTCACCTGTCCATCGGGAGCGAGCATGAGAAAGACTGTCCCAACGGCCTTGGTCGCCTCGCTGAAGAATTTCGGCGCGGCTTCCTCGATGTCGTTGGCCGCTGTCGCTATGGCGTCAATCCTTTTTTGCACGGCCTGTATCGCCCCATGATCATCATCCTTGATGGTCTGAAGCTTCGCCTCCAGCTTTTCCCTTCGGCCATACAGCTTTTCAAGTTTTCGAGCAGTCTTTTCGTCGAACTCCTGGTCGGCCACCTGCATGGAATAGAGCCGATCCTGAACATCTTCCCGTCGGCCTGCGATAACCTCGGCCCAGCCATCTTCCCGCAACGCCTCCCGCTCCTTGGCCAATACTTGGCTTTGGGCTTCCATGAAGGCGTTCCGTTCGATGAGAACCCGATCGCTGAACAAGTCACGGCTCACCGCTGACTCAGGGAGTGATGAAACATCGAACAGCGCATGGGCGCCGTCGATCCAGGCGGCGGCAATGATGTTGCGAACCTGCTCAGCATGGCGGGGATTGCCGTTCAATTCCTTCCAAACGGCCACTTGTCGATCTTCCGGTACTGCAGAGAAGGCTTCAGCCGTTCCGATGTCGATCAAATCTTTCCGGAAGGCGGACTTCACCGTTTCGGCCAAGCCGGCCAGTTTCATCCGCTGGCGGACGTAGCGTTCGGTGACGCCGAACTCCGATGCGATCGCTGCTACGCCCTTGGCCTCGTCGGCCGCCAGCTTGGCAAAGGCTTCCGCCTCGTCCAAGGGATGCATCGCCTCACGGACAAAATTCTCGGAAAGCGACAAAGCTTCGGCAGTGGGATCATCAACGTTCCGGACTTCGCAGGAAATCTTGGGATCATCTTTGGATCCCCGATGAATATGCCGCAGGGCCACCAGACGCCGATTGCCGGCGATGACCTGATATTCGCCGGTTTGATCCGGCATGGGCCGGACGACCAGCGGTTCGAGCAGGCCGTAGGCCCGAATGGACGCCACCAGACGCCGATGGGCCTCTGGCTTGGCTTTGACCCAACGAGGATTCGTCGGACTAGGATGGAGTTTGGACAGAGCGACATTGACGCGCATGACACACCTCTCTTTTTGAAGGAACAATGCAACCGACCGTGCCAGACCACTTGGTCTAGGCATTTGAATACTGCAGTTGCTCTGTCTTGAAGCTAAGCATGAAAAGAGGTGAGGCGCAAGTGGGACGGGGGTTGCTGCCGAAGTTCATTTGGATCGTTACCGTGTTGGGCGATAAAGCGACCTTCTTTTCGTAATACTATCCTTCGGTGATAATGACGTGCATGGGGACAGCACTTCTGACCGCCCATGAACTTCGACGACGCTGGAAGCCGAAGAAGGAAGCCTTGCTGAAAACGAGGGAGGATCACCCGACCTGCATTCGTCTGCATCGGGCATTCAGTTGGCTTGCCCGTTGCGAGGAGGATGCGGACGGCGATCTCGACCTGACGCTGCTATGTTTCTGGATCGCCTTCAACGGCCTGTATGGGGTGTGGGACGAGGTCCGACGCGAACCGCTGCCTGACCGTGAGTCCTGGCGGACGTTTCTCGACCGCCTCCTCGCCATCGACGCCAGCAATTACATCTCGATAATGTTGAGAAACGAGCGAGACTTGGTGATGAGCATTCTCAATGACGAATACCTGTCGGGCTTCTTCTGGGAAGACCCCTCGGAAATTCGAGCGAGCAAGTCGAAGAAGGCGAAGTTCGATGCACGCACCTGGTACATCGAAGGCAAGTGGCGAATGATCCTGGACCGACTGCTTGAGCGAATTTATCTGCTTCGTTGTCCGCGACTTTTGTCGAAAAGCCTTCAATGACCTCAAAGAAGCAGGGGTTCTGAGTGCTTTCGACCGAACGATTGGGAAAAAGAGAAAATAAACTCGCTTTGGAGCGGGAATGACTACGACCAATTTCAGGCAATACAACGAAGAAGCGGACGCACTCGACTTTCCCTACGATTACAACAAAACGGAAACGGGTTTACTGCACACGGTTGCGAACCGCAACGGTCAAGTTGACCTCAATCTGTTGCGACGGATTGCCCTTTGGAAGCTGGACCGTGTACTGAATGTTTCCAGCGAAACAATCAAAAGGCTCCAGGCACTTGCGACAGACGATAATCTTCAGATTAATTCTACGGAAACTCGGTCGCTGATCGGGCAACTGATGGAATGCGAAGGCATCGGCCTGCCGATGGCGAGTACCATCCTGAAATTTCTCCGACCCGATGTATTCCCGATCATCGACGTTCGAGCGTACCGAACGTTGTACGGAAAGAAGCCGCATTTCAGCCAATCCAAGAGTCCGAGGAACATCGATTGCTATCTCAAATACGTCGCCGACATTCGCCGCATCAGCGTAAAGCTCAATCGGCCTTTATGCGACATCGACGAGCAGTTGTACGAATTCGACAAAAAATATAATGGAAAGATTTGATCGATGACGCTGATCTGCTCGCGGCAGATCGTTAAAGCCGATCATTTTTGCTTGCGAGGACAATCGATGGACCCGATCTTAAAAGAATTTCTTGAAATGTTTCGGGCGTCATTTAATCCTCCAGTTCCATACCGAGGACGGAGCGGGAAAACTTGGTTCGTTTCCAGAGTATGGAGTGTCTACATGAAGGATTGGCTTCAATGCCATTACTCGGTGAAATTTGAATGCCCACTTAAACGGAGGAGACGACTTGACGCTGCGATTTGGCCCAAGACCCAGAATCAACACCAAGGAAGGATGGACATCGCTCTGGAGTGGGAGTGGGATAACAACAAAGTGGCCAGCGACTTTCTTCGCGGTGATTTTCGGAAATGCCTCGAAGTCGATGCCAAATGTGGCTTGGTCATCGTGCAAACGAGAGCCGATGGCAAGCGGGGCTTGACACAATCGGATGGGACAGTTTCTGGTCTACTTCAGCGATGCAACAAATATCGACGAGACAGCCGATCCGCCGCCCTCATCGAAATACGAAGAGTTTTCCAGCAGAAAGAACGCGTGGAGTTCGTGATCTACTTTCAAGACCTGGATACACCGACGAAACTGGAGATCGGTCGCTGGTCCTATCACCGAGATGGCCGGACAATCCGTTCGAGCAAATCAGGCGGGTGGATTCGCAGCGCTCTGCAGAGGCGGATGAAAACCGCCACGGTTGGCTGTCGTTTCCCGCGTTCAATATAGTTGACGTACTCGCGAGAGACTTCAGCCTTAGCGGCAAGCTGTTCTTGCGTCAGTCCCGCCGCGAGCCGAGCTTTTCGTAGCTCCTGTGCTAACACTTTTGCGGACGATAGCTATTGACGGGTCAGTGGTCAGTGTACTATAGTACATTAACGCCCGCACTTTATGTGGAGGTCGCCTTTGTCCGCAGATGCCCAAAATTACCAGCCGGCAGTTTGGCCTAATCGTGGCCTTTTTGATCCCAGGCTTCATTGGCCTGGCTGGCGTCGCGCCGCTGATACCCATCGTGGGGGAGTGGCTGCGGCCCGTCAACCTCGGGAGTTTCGGAATCGGGCCGACCATCTACGCGCTTATTGCCGCCATCGCCGTTGGAATGATCCTAAGCTGCGTCCGCTGGCTGGTCGTCGATCATCTTCACCAATGGTCGGGGATTGCGACGCCGACGTGGGATTTCCGGCAACTGGAAAATCGTCTGGAAGCCTTGGATTACCTGTCCGACAATCACTACCGGTATTACCAGTTCTACGCGAATACGCTCGTTGCAGTTCTGTGGGCGTATCCGGTCAATCGTCTCCTTCACACGTCGCCGCTCCTCGGCTTTGGCACGGACTTCGGAGTGGCCCTTCTGTGCATCGTGCTCTTCCTGGGTTCCCGCGACGCCCTGTCGAAGTATCGCATTCGGGCCGATCAGTTGATCGGCCAAGTCGTGAAGAAAGACGGTGAGTCAATGACAAATGGAATAGACCATCACGCTGGTGGATCGACATCAAAGAAAGATCGGCCGGCGAAGCCTGCGCAGAGGCCGCGGCCAGAGACGAAACCAACTCAAGCGGACGCGAGGGGGACTCCATCCCGGAAATGATGGGTCTCGCATCATTGCTCCCGCGAGATTGGCTCCTTTTGGGGGGCTAAATCCTCGGCCCTATCGGTTCAATAACATCGACGCCCTTGTACTTTGAGTCCTTCGCCGCATCCGACACTGGCCATGCCTCCAGCCGATCATTGTTAATTGCATTCAGCATCGGAGTGACTTCATCAGGCGGCGTCTTTGGGTCAAGCCATTTCTCATAGTTCTCTTTGTCGATGATGACGGGTTGGCGTTCGTGGATTTGACCAACAAATTTATTCGGCACTGTCGTCATGAGCGTGAATGTATCCTCAGTCTCGTCGGGACTCGGATACCATCGCTCCCACAATCCTCCGAAAGCGATCAGCGAATGATCCTTCATTTGGAAAAAGTACCACGGGCGATTCTTTTGCGTATTTGGTCCCCTCGGTTCATAGAAACCATCAGCAGGGATAAGGCACCGGCGCTGCACGAATGCTTTGCGGAACATCCCCGATGTTGCCGCTGTTTCAGCCTTCGCATTTACTGGTGCGAACTTCGCTTTGCCCTGTGTCCATGATGGAACAAATCCCCACTTGGCAAAGTCGAGCTTGAAATCACCCTCTTTGCTGGTGCGGACGATTGGCAGTTCTTGACCTGGGGCGGCGTTGAAACTCGGGAGGATCCGCCGCTCCACGAAGTCGTCAATGTTGTTGATGCGAATGATTCCGAGGCCAGCCCGGAGCAATTCTAATTCTCGGATCGTATATCGACCGCACATTCAGTTCCTTTGAAAGTGCCACTCCTCGGCGTCACTAACCCCCTGACCGCCGTATGCGGCAACGATGTAATTTTCCCCGCCAATGATTCTAGTGCGCTTTCCATTCGCCTCGGCTTCCGTCAGTTGATTGACGACGGCTGTGGTGGGCAAGTCGTCGATATCCGTGGTCGTCACCGGCGTCTCGTCATAAAACAAAAGGTAACCATTCCCGTCGAAACCAACGACGCGGAGAACGCCGTCCTCGATGCCGGAGCGTACATCAAGTGGAGGAATTGGCTTTAGCCACGTCGCATACGTCACACCAGTAAACGTAATCTTTCTGCCGTTTTTCATGAATACCTCGAATTTCATTGACAAAAAGCTGATCCGAACTTTAACCTAACGTCGGGAAAAATGGAAGGACAAAACCGTGAGATTTCTCGGCTGGATTTCTAGTGGCTTTCCCTCGGCTGCGGAAGGGATGGAGGATCAAGACTTAGACCTCCACGCTTTTTTGGTCCGTCATCCTGCGGCCACTTTTTTCTATCGAGTCAAAGGCGACGGCCTGCGAAGCGAATGTATCCCCGACCGTTCGATTCTGGTTGTGGATCGGGCGGTTAATCCGAAGCCCGGTTGTCTGATCGTGGCCGAAGATGGCGATGCTTTCATCGTCAATCGGTTTACCCTAGGTGTTCCGACTGTTCTCTGCGGGGTTGTGGTCGCAATCGTAGTGAGGTTGTAGATGTTCGCCTTAGTCGATGCCAATTCTTTTTACGCCACTTGCGAGAGAATTTTTCGCCCCGATCTGGCGGGCAAACCCGTAGTCGTACTCTCCAATAATGACGGCTGCATTGTCGCTCGCTCAAAAGAGGCGAAGTCGCTGGGAATCGACATGCAAAAACCGTATTTCCAAATTCGACATCTCATCGAGGCGCATGGCGTCGTTGTCTTTTCGTCCAATTACACCCTGTATGCGGACATGAGCCAGAGATTGCATTCAATCCTCAGAGACTTTGCTGAGCGGATCGAAACTTACTCCATCGACGAATGCTTTTTGTTCTGGCGATCCCAGTCTGTAGAGGGATGGGCGGCGCTGGCGAGACGCATAGCCGAGACAGTGAGGCAATGGACGGGACTAACGGTTGGCATTGGAGTTGGAGCGACCAAGACGCTGGCGAAGCTGGGGAATCATTTGGCCAAGCGGGGGAAGAATGCCAATGGCGTTCATGTAATCGAGAATCAAGACGATGCAATGGCGGCGCTGGAATCGGTAGAGCTTGGGGATATCTGGGGTATCTCCGGCGGTTTTACACGCCGGCTTCAACGGCTGGGCATCGACAAACCCATCGAACTTCAGCGGGCGAATCCGCATTACATCCGCCAGCATTTGGGAGTAGTCGGGGAGCGGATCGTCTATGAGTTGCGGGGAATTTCCTGCATTGAGTTGGAGGAAATAACGGCCGACAAGCAGAATATTTGCTGCTCCCGATCCTTCGGACAAGTCACTTCGGATTTCAACGCAATCAGAGAAGCAACCGTAACCTTTGCGTCACAAGCCTGTGTCAAGTTGCGGCGCCAAAAGCTCGTGGCTGGGAAGTTGAGCGTATTCATTCAAACGGATCGGCATTCGGATGATGAGCAATATGGCGGATGGTGGAGCAGTCGATTGCTTGCTCCCACGGATGACACCAGACTGATCGCCGAACAAGCGGCATGGTCATTAAGACGGATATATCGGCCAGAATTTCGATACAAAAAGGCTGGGGTCTTGCTGATGGATTTATGCAGACGTTCGATTTCTCAGCGCACGCTCTTTTTCCATTGCGATCCCGAAATATCCGCCAAGTTGATGACGGCAATGGATCGGATCAATGAAGAACATGGGCGTGGAACAATTCGCTTGGCGTCTGCTTCGCCGGTTGCGTTGAATCCGTGCCGCACCTGGCATTTGCGATCGGATCATAGATCGCCGAGATACACGACAAGGTGGGATGAACTACCCATCGTGTCAGCATGAATCGGTGAACCTCCGTTACCGACGTGGCCGTTCTATGAGATTTCGATTCTCCCCAAGGGGGAGGCACTCCGGCGGGGGGCAGGGGGGGGTGGGGACGCCCCAGCAGCCAACAAAAAACAGCCCGTGTCAACGGGCTGTCTCGTGCAATAGCGGCTATTGCTCCTTCTTCGTCGGTCTCGGACCTCGAATTGCAATTAAGTGCATTTCGATTCTGCCGAGGCGTTTTCGGATGTCGGTTAACTTCTCGTCAACCGTCACCGGCTCAACTTTCGGCGTCTGTTGCTGTGTGTTCATGCTCGTGAATATTGGCTAATAATTCGACCTACTCGGACACGCAAGGCAAAGGCCGGCGTGCCACAACTCCCCCGCGTCTCACCGTCAATGATTCTTCCGCAGTCGTCGCAAACGTAATGTTCGCCCCAACCGCGCACCGGCTCAACATGGTTCCCGTCACCGTCGCACGGCTGAAAGCCCGTACGTTCGGGAGTGTTGCCGCAGAGGCACACCCACGAGTCGATATCGTCTGACGATAAACCAATTCTCTCCCGCTCATTAATAGTTACCCTGATTGGCTAATAATTTCGACCTTAGAGTCTCGTTGGCTAATACTCCTTGGGGAGCATAACGGTGGTGAATTTCCGGTCGGCGTCCGTGATGACCCAAAACTCCATTCCCTCGTCCGTGCGGTAGGCGGAGCGTAGGACGTTTCCTCTCACTGTCGCGTCATTTGAAAGCTTGTCGTCGTCACTGGCGTTGCCCCAGTCGCCGGATTGATGCCGTGCAAGCATCCATTCGAGAACTTTTGTTTTACCCTTTAATGCCGCAACGACATTTCCCGTGACGACGACGTTACCGAGGGGAAATTGTGGGTCAATAGCAAAATCATTTTTCTTCATTCTGCGTTCGATGTATTGGCTGATAATTCGACCTGTCGTCATCAATACGAGGCGATGATTTTCACAAGTCGTCCGGTCTCGCGTTCGACCCTCTCACACAATTCGACGAATGCCCGGAAGCTCTGGAGCGTCGGCTCAACGTCCTGCTTGGACTTTGCACCGTAAATCGCCCGCTCGCGGACTTCGGCAAGACGTAGTGCCTTCGGAAGCCGTTCACGCAACACCTTGGCTGGAATCGTTACCCCATGCGTGCTATCGAATGCTTCGGGCACCAAGTGCCGCGTTGCATAAGGCTCACCGTGGTACGCTTCTCGGAGATATCCAACGGCACCATCCGTTGCCGAAAGCCACACTTTCAACTGCCTACCGACATCCTCCGGGAGTTGGCCTTCCCATCTGGCGTAAATGTCAATTCCCATGGGTTTAATTTTGTTTGGCTGCTAATTTCGACCTGACGGCAGCTTTCTGCTGCCGCTTAAGCGGAGCCATACCGGCGGGCACCCGCCCGAGGTCAAGCCCTTGCGGCTTGACGGAGGGTGGGAGCCGGTAAGCTGCGAAGCGTGCGGCAGCGAAAGTATCTTTCTCCCTGGCTGCTGGGGCGTGGGGGAAAAAGGGGAGCCAGACCGACGTTAGAGGGTCTGTCCGCTGCGATCCTGGCCGCTTTCGGCTGGGGGAAATAGATTCGATTTCTTGATGACGCTTTCGACGTGCTCTTCCCGCGCGATCTGACGCTTATATACGGTTTCATTTACAGCTCGGTACGGGTCAAATTCAGTGCCCGACGTCGCCTCGCGATAATCCACGGGCCTGATCCAAATGGCGCTCAGCGCGCTTTGGCAGAGTTCATCCATGGTGCAGAGCCAAACCATGGTGAGGATCGGTGGACGGCGCGTGAGCATCGCCGCGGCGATGTTGTTCCGGCGCTCGGCTGTTCGACAGACGATCAGCACCCGGAACGGAAATGCTTCGTAGGCTTCTGCCGGCGCCCCAAAGCGCTTGGCCATGCCGCCAGAGCGGTAGTACCCGGCATAGGCTCCCGCTTTGGCCTGCAATCTCGGTTGCGGTTCGGTCGAACGATCCAGTTCGAGGTAGAACAGATGCTCGGTGGCGTCGAAGCCGTCGGGGTCGATCTGGCGAATTCGCATGAAGGCGTCGGGCTTGATCCAGACACGCCTGGCGTAGCCGTCGGTCAATATCGTCTTGGAGGGAAAGGCGAAGAGCCGGGGCCAGGTGGAGAATTCTGGGATTTTATATCCCGTGGTGTCGTTGAATGTGCTGAACATGGCCGCTTTGACCGTCATCACGTCCAGTTCATGCTGCAGGGTGAGAGGGGAGACGCTGATTCGCTTTTTCATGATCGGCCAGCCGATGGTGGGATAGTCGATTAGACGTTCCTCCCGCACCAGGTTTTCGAAGCCGTGCCGGGTGAGATACAGGATCGATGGATCATACGGCCGCTGCCGGGTGCGCTCAGTGAGCATTCGAGCGTTTTTGAGTTTCCAAATCCGCTTTTGGGCTGCATCGAGATTGCCTGCAAAATATAATGCCGCGATATGCTGAAGCGTCATCACCCGGGACTCAAACAAACCGCGCAGAACGCGGTAATCTCGATCGGTGAACTGCGTGGCAATCGTCGTGTACGACATGGTGGGATCACCCTTTAGGATATCACGTTTTCCTGCGGCCGAGCCGCCGGCCTGCCGGCTTGGGCTCCGCGGCTCGGAGTTGTTCGATAGCGAAGGATTGGAGAAAGCGATTGTCACGCTCGGCAACCGCACGCATGGCTTGCTGTCGCAGCATGCAGAAATCCCACTTGGCATACTGACGGGCCAAATAGGCGGCAACGCACCCGGGCCGGACGAACTGCGGCGGGATGGGCAGCGTCTGAATGGTCACCGGAGCCCGCATTCCGAGCAATCGCACCACTGCGTGACGCGGAGGTTGGGAGAAGAGCGCCGCCATCGATCGGAACAATTGCTCTTCGAGCGAGCGAAATTGCACGTGGCTGATTTCCCGTCCCATTTGCGGGATCAGCATGGTGCTGCTGGTAACGCTATTGCTTTCGGATTGCGACTGGCTTTCGCTCTCGGATGACGTTTGGGTCTCAGAGGTCGAACTGGACCACGACTCATTGTCCGCAAACGATTCGCTCAACCGGTGATCCTGTCTGTCATTAAAAACGCCTTGCTCTCTGGGGTAAGAGTCGCCTCCACCAATGCTGGACGAGGCGCCGCTGGATGAGCTGTCGCTCCGGCTATAGCCATTGCTTGAAGATCGACCTTCGGATCGGGCGGTACCGTTTGTGAAAGATTGGCGGACCTCTTCGCGATAACCCATCACTTTGGTCGAGTACAGAATATGCTTGATTTCATCTGGATTAAAAGTTCCCGTGAATAGCCACTGGGCAAGGGGACGAAGGTTTTCTTCGTGACTCATGCGAAAGACCACCTTGCTGCTGGCATTCTCGACGACCGAGTGCCAAAGTTGCTTGCCATATTCTCCGCGATCAAGGAGTTGCATCGGGAATTGATGAGCCATCGTCCACGACAACCCGAAGCCGCGGCTCTGATCCAGATTCTCGGCGATCGTCGGGCTGATGAAGCTTTGAAACTCGTCGACATAGATGCGGCAGGGTCGGAGGTCCTTGCGCTTGCCCCGTTCCTGGGCGGCCGTCCAAAGGTCCGTGAGGAACATGCTTCCGAAGAGGTCGGCGTTTTGGCGACTGACCTTACCGCCTTCCGTCGCCAGCGAAATCAGGATGATCCAGCCTTCATCCAGTGCCCGGTGCAAATCCAAAGAAACCGTCGGCTGACCGAGCATCAACTGGAATTGATCCGCGCCGACAAAGCGCCGCAGGCGATTGACCGTGCTGGAAACCTGCTGCTCGAAATCCCTGGAGTTGAGGCCCGCGGCCATGGTCCAGTCCCGGGATACCCATGGGTCGGCAACCTGGCAGGTGAGGTTGGCGCGAATTTCGTTGTCGCACAGCAGGTGAAAGGCCTGCGGCAGCGTGAGTCCCTTTTCGTAGAGGACGGCGATCAGATTGGTGATCCATCGGGCCAGCAGGGGAGTTTGGTCGACGCCCGCAGCGCCCCAGGCGTGCGCCATGGTGCGGACAAAGGCGTCGACGACGACGGAAGCGGATGAATCCTGCCGCCGGCGGATGGCGTTGTAGGCGACAATCCATTCATGTTGGCGAAGATCAATCGGCACGACGCGCCGGTCCAGGCGCAATCGGGCCAACCATCGGACAATGCCGTCATAGAGCGAACCGTGCGGATCCAGGAGAACGATGGCGCTGCCGCTGCGGCGCTGGTTGAGAATATCCTGCCGCAGCAAGCCCTCCAGAAACATCGACTTGCCCGCGCCAGTGGCGCCGACCACATAAAGGTGTTTGTCGCGCGACTCTCCGGGCATGACCAACAGTGGCGCCGCCGCAGGTTGGCCGGCGTCTCCATGAACACCCAGAACCGTTCCCAAATTCAGATGATGTGCGGGGTCAAATGACATAGTGATGGTTTCGATCGGAGCGAGGTTCAAATAGGCCTTTAGGCCTTAGCGATAAGACAAGCGCCGGATCGGCGGTCAACAACACTGTTGGCCTGACGACCGATCCGGCGCACCCGTCTTCTATCACGTCATCTATCACGGGGACTTAACCTGCACAGAAATCTCAACCCGATTTGTGTCGTGGTCGGTAGGTTGCCACTACGTCGCTGCAGGGTCGCGAAAATTTAGAATCAATTGATCGTCGCCCATCACCAGCAGGCGGGTTTCGGGCTCGGGCCATCGAAACTGTCATCTGTGCCGTGATGAGAATTGGTGTCCAGCCGGATACATTGATGTGAAATACCGTTGCTGATAGCCCGCATACGGAGGATAACGGAACATCGGATAGCAGGGATACCCGCTCGATGACCGAACCGGAGGCGTACCATATACATACAGGGTTATTCTATTTTGTTGAGATGAAAAATGGTGAAAGGGCTCGACGGTGTACGTCGGCGCGAACGGGTGCATGGCGATGGGCGCCGCAGGTAAAACCGCCTCAGGCGCAGGTTGAACTGGTAGCGGCGCCCGGTAGGGCAACGGTGGATAGTAGTAAACCGGCGACGCCGTGGTCATTCGCCCCGGAGCCGCGGCGGAGGAACTGTTCCACCATGCGGCCGAAGAGCGTCCGGCGGCCAGGATGATGTGCATTCCCACGGTTACGGCCGCCGCATAGCCCATGCCCTTGGCCACTATTTTGACTGCACTACGACCTTCCGGCGTCAGACGCGTATCCATTATGCTCCTTCTTTTACTTTCGTCTCATCTCTCTTCGGGCCATATATTCCGCAGGGTCCAGACGCTCCGCGATCCACTCGAAGGCGGCGTCCCGTTCCTCGGGGCTCAGGTCACTAAACCGCTCGTCCTTTCGAAGTTCAGCCAGTTTTTTTCGCTTGGCGAACATCGCCTCAATCATGGCGTCGACGTCCTGCATTTCCTCAGCATTCATTGGCTCGGAGTCCTTTGGTGTTTTTTGGGGCGCTGGATTTTCAAGTTCCTGAAGGCTTCGCTGCGAGCGGATTGTTCGAATCTTCGCCTCATTCAGCTTCGCATCGAATTCAATCCCACCGATCTCATCGCGTTGAACCATGTCGTGCAGTTCGGCCTGATCCTTGATTCTCGCGATGCCTACCTTGGCCGATGGAACGGTTTCTGAAAACCGAAGGATTGAGACTGTCGCCCAAAGACCAAACCACCCCCTTTTGTACAGAACGAGCGAAAAGAAATGCGTGCCCTCGTGCGGAACTTCTTCGTGGCTTCCATCGTGGATTGTCTCGATGAAGAGTTGGCCATGCTTTTTGAGATCATCTGGATACGGTTCGGGACAAAAGCCGGTGGTACTGCGGAAAACCAGAAGTTTGAATCGAGAGCGCCACGCCCAGCTTGAAATTTGCCAGGAAAAGGAAAGCCTCGGTTCGATACCGATGGAAATCTGGCTGATGGCAATGATCGGCCCCGATTGATGCTCTCGGGGCGGAAGTTCCGTGCCTGTCTCGGCAACTGCAGAATTGCTCTGAAGATGGCGGACCAAGTGCTGCATGCATCTCGGTATAGCATAGCCTTTGGCGTGAGAGCCGCTTTTGTGCGTGAATCTCATGCCCGCCCGTTTCCCGAAGCGGGTTGCCCTGGGAGCAGGGCAGCGATGATTTCATCATCGCAAGCGACTGGCGTGCTAACAGATCTCATGCACGTCGGTCGCTAAACCGGTGTAGGGTTGACAGTCTAATTTCAGTCAGCGACCGGCCCGTGAGCGGCGTCAGCCGGCGCGTTGCGCCACCAGGAAGCACGCCGCGCCAACGCCGCTCAAAGCGATGAGGAGGGCTGTTGCCCTCCGGCCGCCGCCTTGCGGCGGGAGTGCATGGTTCGCCCCTCAAATTCTTTTGGGGCGAACGACGGGCCGGTTTCCATCCAGGCGGCTGGTTTGCCCGGGTCAGGGGTTCGGGGAGTCATCCCCGGTGAACGTGTTGTGTGTTGAAGGTTTGAACGCGCCTCGGCGCGTACCGTTCGAGGGCGGACGCCCGAGGTGTGTGCGTGTTGTCGGGGCGATCAAGCGGCATCCCGATGTACTCATCGGGATTCGTTAGCGTAGCCCCGACTCCGGCCGGTTTGGTGAGCACGAAGCGATAGCGTCCCGATAGGGTCGAGCGCAACCCGGAGCCGTCAGGAAACCGGCCGGAGTCGGGGGTACTCCCCCGACAACACGCACACACAACACGTTTACCCTGCTCGCATTGCGAGCAGACCACGTCTTCCTGCTGGTCAGGAAGACCCCCAGGAAGACTCCTGCGGAGGCTTCTCGGGGACAAAAGGACGAGGTCATTCGAAAAGGACATCGGCCGACCCAGGAGCGTGAGCGAACGGGTTAGGACATGAAAAGGGCCTCACCGGTGGGGGGGTCTTCGGTTCATTTAGGACGTCGCTGTGCGACGGATGACAGGGGATTCGGATTTACTGCTTGCTGTGTCGATGTGAGTCCATGAATTTGCGGGCTTTCGTCGAGGTACGAGCGTCAACCATTTCGTTCGCTTTGGAAACCCATCGGCGGTTTGGGCGGATCCTCGGGCTCGGTCATCAGTTGACGGATCGCGTCAAAGACAACCCGGAATTGCTGGTCGTATTTCTTCTCCATCTGATCCAGTCGGCGAAGTAGGTCGGCGTGACTCGCCAGCAATTGGCGCAGGCGAGTGAACACGCGCATGATCTGGATATTGACTGCGATGGCGCGTTTACTTTTCAGCACGCTCGATAGCATCGCCACCCCTTCCTGGGTGAAAACATATGGTCGATAGCGGCGGCCGCCCCACGATCTTGAGGTGCCAAAATGGAACCTCAAATTATCGAACTCCTCATCGGTTAGTTGAAACATGAAGTCGCTGGGAAAGCGATCAGGGTTGCGGCTCACAGCGCGATTGAGATTTTTCGGCAGCACGTCGTAGAGTTCTGCCAAGTCGGCGTCAAGCATGACCCGATGGCCACGAATTTGAAGTATGGATCGCTCAATCCGCCCCTGCGGGATCAAGCTCGTTTGCTCTGGTTTTCTTGATTTGGACATGTGTCTTAAGATTCAAAATTACCACGGCATGGGATCGACGCCAAATCAGCCGGGCAGGCGTGCGTGTCGCACAATAATTGTTTCGCGACTCGACGCCTTTTTTACGGCTCTGTTGAGCCGGATTTTCCTCATGCCTTCTGCTCGTTAGAACTCTTTCCGGTCGCCTGATCCAGTGCTTCCTTCAGTGCCGACACCGTGTCGTCGGTGTTCAAGCGGGATGTCGTCGCCTGAACGATCACCGTCGCTCTGTGCGTCGTGTGATAGACCCGCTTGGGCTTGGGCGTTGTCGAACCGCCGGCCCGGTCTTTGGCCGGTTGGCCCTTGAGCTGTCGAATTTCGTCCCGAATTCGCGCCTGGGTGGCTCCGGAGATCACAAAATCAATTAGTCGCGCCTGATCATCTTCCCCATTCACCCGGGCGATTTCTGCCACCGAATCGTACGACACCGAAAGTTGCGTTGACGCAACTTTGGCTTTGAGACGAACCGGCAAGTCGAGGATACGGAGCAGTCGGCTGACCCATGTCTTGTCCTTCCCGATCAGCTCCGCCAATTTTTGTTGGTTCTCCACCTGGCGATCGTCGAGCAGCGACTGAAGCGCCTCGGCCATTTCCACCGGGCCGATGTCCTCGCGCTGAACATTGCTGACGATGGATTTGACGCGACGGCGTGTCTCGTCTTCCGGTTCCCGGATAAGGACTTCAACCTCCGTCAGACCAGCCGACTTGGCCGCTCGAAAGCGGCGATGGCCGGTGACGATCTGAAACGCACTCTCCCCTTCCCCATCGATCGGGGTCACGGTGATCGGTTCGACCAGTCCGACCGATTTGATGGAAGCGATCAAACCGTCCATCTCCCGGAAGGTTCGCCTTTCGTTTTTGGGGTCTTCGCGTAGTCTTCCAATGCTGATGATTAGTCTCCCCTGTTTCTTCACTCCCCCTTCGACCCATCCCTGGCGTACCAGGTCGAGTCGTGTCTTTCCTTCAGGCAACTTCATGTTGTTGTGATTGATTATTTGATAATCCCGCGGCGCCGGCGTTGGCAATGTCATCGACGGCGATATCGGGTTCGGCGTGCGCGGCATTGGTGGTGTTTCCATGAGCCGCTAAGGTAACGGTGTCGGATGGTTCAATGGGCGACTCAGCGCGAATTTCTCTATCGTTCGAAAGACTCTGATGCCCGAGTAATTCCAGCACCTCACCCACCAGTAACCGCATGTCTTCGGCGCCAATGCTGTGCGGGCGGTATTGAAAGATATTGCCACCATTTTCGTCCACCTGTGCGAGCCAGCCGCAGGTCCGAACCTCCGTTCTGGCACGGGGAATCCCTTGCAAAACCATTGCATCAATCACGCTTTGCCGCAGGCCGCGCTGCCGCGACAGGTTGGAAAGAACGTGTAGGACCCGATGTTCCTCAGCGGGACGGAGCCGCATAAGCAACTGGAAGAAGTTCGCATAACTTCGCACCGCCTTGGTGCTTTCAAAGGGAACGATGAATACATCCGACGGAAAAATGACATTTTCCATGATCGGACTGATCTGGTTGGGTGAGTCGATCACCACAAACTCCACCGGGCGATTCAGCATTGCCAAAAGCGCCGTGAACAGGGTCGCATAATTCTCCCGGTCGGTGATCTGTCGGCCGATGTCTTCTAGACCCTGAGCCGATGCCACGAACGAAAGATGCTCAAACTTCGTCGGCTGCACGAGCTCGTCCAGCTTCTTTTTCCCTTCCATCGCGTCGACGATCGTTCCCTCCGGCGACAGTCCGTCTCCGAGAGCCAGCCACTGCGTCACTTGGGCCTGCGGATCCATGTCGAACAGAATTGTTTCGTAACCTCCTTCGGCCAGGCCCGACGCCAGGCTCATGGCAATTGTGCTCTTTCCGCATCCTCCCTTGGCGTTAATGACGGTGATGATTTGCATTTGATTTGAATGATGATTGTTTTAGCCCAGCTTCCGCCTGATATTTTCGATCGCATGAGCAAAACTGACGTCCGTTCCCGAGACCTCGAAGTTGCGTTGACGCAACTTTTGATTCTTCTCGGGATTCGCAATGGTCGTGGGATCGGCCCAGTCCTGGTCGATGGCCGCCCGAAGCATTCCCAGGCGGTTCGCCTTGATCTTGCGGTGGTCGATCCAGGCGATCTGTCGATGAATCTGCTCGGCCGGATAACGGCTCGCGATCGCCTTGGCGGCTCCGTCGCCGAACCCTTCCGCCTTCAACCTTTCAAAGGTTCCAACAACACTGGACTGTTGTTTAAGAGTTTTATTTCTTTGTTTTATTTCAATATCGGTAGGGATTTCTGACTGTTCTTCCGGTGGGGATTTCTGACCGTTGCCGGTGGGGTTTTCCGACCACGTTTCCGCTGTCTCAATTCCCGGTGGGGATTTCTGACCGTTCATGGGATTGGCGTTGGTGCTGAGCCATTTCACCGCATACACCGCCGCCTTGGACAATTTGCCTGCGTTACGATCGAAATATCCTTCCTCAACCCGTTCAATGTAATTCGATGCCATCGCATGCCTAATTGCGGCGCTCAAGGTCTTGCGGTCGCGGATGAGCGAGTAATTCTGGATGTGCTGATAGGAGAGAGTGGTGCGTGCCTTTCGATGGCCCCATTTGTTTTGGAATCCGATGGAGAAGCGAATGACTGAGCCCACCACCTTGACCACGGCCAGGGGCTCGTGGGGGACGAGGTGATCGAAAAACTGGTTGGGGATGTAGGTGCGATTGCCCTCGCCCGAAAAGAAGCCACGAAATTCGGTGGGGTCTTTGAAATATCCTGGCCGAGTGTCCCATTTGAGTTCATAGAGACCGGATATGGCCGATTGCCCGCCCTTTTGCTGCCTGGGCTGGCGAACACACGCGACAAAATGGCCTTTGATCGCCTCCGCGAGCGCTGCCCGGATCATATCGCGACTGATACCCGCCTGCTGGAAGTCATCCCAGGAGAGGAGGTGCCGAACATTCTGCGGATCGCCATTTTCATCGCACCAGCCGAGCGTTCGCCGGATGAGCAGTGACACCAATCGAACACACCCGCGGGAAGAATGCGGCAAGCAAACGTCGAAAAACTGGTTGGGCGTATAAGTGGTATTGCTGGTGGGTAGGGCAAAACCTTGGAATATTCCATGGGCGGATTTGGAGTTTTCGGCATTGGTGAGGATTAGCATGGAGAGAGCTAAACGCGGATTACCGCCTCGATTGAGCGTTTAGGCATTAGCTTCTTGTTCTCGATCAGGTTGGCGTATTCATAGACGATCGTGTTCAGCACCCAGCTTCGACTCATGCCCATGCGCTCTGATAGATCATCGAGATACTCGACGATTGGGCGTTCCAAGCTGACGCCAGTATAAAAATAATTGGATTTGTCCGACATGAAAGATGTGGTGCGATCCCACAAAGGCATCGCTGTCAGAATATTAACACACCCACGACAGCAGTGCGAAGGATATCGCTGTGGATAACTCAAGGGGAGCAAGGAGCATGTGGATTTTGGCAAAAAGCTCAGTGGAAGTTAGAGTTGCACTAGGCGCTGCTAGGAGTTCAATGCCGACAAAGAAAAGCACGACGGGGAGTGAACTTTTCATCGTCGATAACAGCGACGACGATTGGAAGGTTCTTCGATACCTCCATGACTGGTGTCAAATCTCCAAAGGCATTGATATTGCCACCGGGTATTTCGAGGTTGGGTCGCTTCTCGCCCTTAAGGATCAATGGCAGAAGGTTGACAAAATCCGAATTCTCATGGGCGATGAAGTCTCAAATAGAACCCACG